>Ga0255338_1002385_pt1 | contig 27936 bp, 30 predicted proteins | sample MeOH1_35cm_T4_19_FD_203715 | JGI IMG/M metagenome (GOLD analysis project Ga0255338, IMG submission 203715) | Sandy soil microbial communities from University of British Columbia, Vancouver, Canada - MeOH1_35cm_T4_195 | ecosystem: Engineered > Artificial ecosystem > Sand microcosm > Unclassified ...
GTGATATACGATCACTTAGGACTTCCATTTGTGCTTTTTCTGTATGGACGAATGATTAACCGCATACCGCGATCATAGTTAATATAATTCACTACCCAATTGAACAGTACAATAACCCGGTTGCGGAATCCGACCAAAGCCATGAGGTGAACAAACATCCACGCAAGCCATGCGATCAGTCCTCCTGTTTTGATCCATGAAGCTTCCATCACCGCACGGTTTCTTCCGATGGTTGCCATTGATCCTTTATCGCGGTAATGAAATTTCCGGAGTGCCTTTGATTTCTTCTGCCGCACCAGGTTCATTCCAACCATCTTAGCCTGCTGAATGGCTACCTGCGCAACCTGCGGATGTCCTTTCGGATATTCTTCATCTCCTTCAATCAATGCAGCGTCACCGGTAACGAAAATGTTTTCTGATCCCTTCATTCTGCAGAAACGATCAGTAAAAATTCTTCCCGCAGGATTAATGGAAGCCGGGTTCAATCCTTCAACCGGCACACCTTTCACGCCTGCAGCCCATATCAGTGTTCTGGAATGCAATGTACGCCCCGCATTTGTAGTTACTGTGAATCCATCGTAATCTGTAACACGCGTATTAACCCAGACATCAACACCCATGTCTTTCAGGTACTCCTGTGCTTTTCGTGACGTACTTTCCGTAAAAGTTGACAGCACACGAGGCCCGCCGTCAAGAAGGTAAATCTGCATGCATTCGAAATTCAGTTCAGGGTAGTCGTTCGGCAATACATGCTTCTTCAGTTCTGCCAATGCTCCGGCAAGCTCAACTCCCGTCGGACCTGCACCGCAGATCACGTAGTCGAGCAATGCGTCCCGTTCGGGTCCTTCTTCAGTGGTCAGTGCTTTCTCAAAGTTCTGCAGAATGTAACTCCGCATGTCAAGCGCTTCGCGCACAGTTTTCATTTGCAGTGTCAGCGCGCGCAACTTTTCGTTACCGAAGAAGGAAGTTTCTGTCCCGGTTGCAATAACGAGATAATCGTAGGTCAACGTCCCGATATTCGTAGTGATCGTATTAGTTGACTCGTTAACGCGCTGCACTTCCGCCATGCGGAAATAAAAATCTTCGTAGCCTTTAAATATTTTTCGCAGAGGAAAAACAATTGAATCGGCTTCAATTCCTGCCGTAGCCACCTGGTATAACAGCGGCTGAAACGTGTGGAAATTATTTTTATCAATGAGAACAACCTGGAATTGTCCCTTCAACCGGCGAACGATTTCAATACCCGCAAATCCTCCGCCAATTACAACAACACGTTTCTTATCTGATGCCGGTACGTCCACAACTAATTCGATTGCTTCATGTAAATCAATGCATGCAGAGCCAGGCGGTAACTATCCAGCCCGAACCCACCGATGGTTCCTTTTGCTTTTGGCGCGATGTACGACACGTGACGGAATTCTTCACGCGCCATGATATTGGAAATGTGCACTTCTATCACAGGCGTCGTTATTCCTGCCACCGCATCGCCTAAAGCAACTGAGGTGTGCGTGTATCCGCCCGGATTGAAAATTATTCCATCGTGAGTGAATCCGGTTTCGTGCAGCTTGTCGATGAGTTCTCCTTCCACATTGCTCTGGAAATATTCGAGATCCACCGCCGGGTATTCCCGCTGCAGCATCGTGAAATAATCCTCAAACGATTCCGTTCCATATACGGATGGTTCGCGTTTCCCCAGAAGATTGAGATTCGGGCCGTTCAGGATGAGGACTTTCATTGGACAAAGTTAACATGAATTGTTTCCGGTTTCCTGTTTCCAGTTCCCTGTTTCCCGCCTTGTTTTCACATGTTCACACCACAACGTTGATATTCAAGGTTTGTCATAACCGCAAGAATGTCAGTAGTAGGGTAACTTCACCATATGAGCTGGAAGGCAGATATAACGGGATTTAAGAACTACCTCAGGCTTGAGAAGTCCCTTTCAGAGAATTCTGTGGAGGCCTATCTGCACGATGTGGAGAAGCTCTGCCAGTATCTCGATTACAAAAAGATCGATGCTTCGTCCGGCGAAATAAAAACGAAAGACATCCGTGGATTTATTGACTGGATCAATGGGCTGGGAATGTCGGCAAAGTCCCAATCGAGAATACTTTCCGGGTTGCGGGCATTCTACAAGTACCTGCTGATGGAAAACATGGTCAATTTCGATCCGACGGAATTGATTGACGGGCCGAAAACCGCGCGGACACTTCCCGATACACTCGATGCGGAAGAAATTGATCGCATGCTGAATACGATTGATCGTAGTACTCCCGAAGGAGAACGGAACCGCGCGATGCTGGAAGTGTTGTACAGTTGCGGCCTGCGCGTGTCTGAACTCGTGGATCTTCGCATTTCACGTATACACGCGGACGAATCATTCATCAGTGTGATTGGAAAAGGTGATAAAGAGCGATTGATTCCGATCGGGCAGACTGCATTGAATCATATTGCACTTTACCGCGACAATATCCGGGTTCATGTTCAACCGAAGAAAGGCGAAGAAGATATACTGTTCCTGAGCAAATTCGGAAAGCGTATTTCACGCGTGATGGTTTTTCTCATCATCAAGGAACTCGCGATGAAAGCCCATGTGAAGAAAAGTATTTCACCACATACATTCCGGCACTCGTTTGCCACACATCTTGTGGAAGGCGGAGCAGATTTACGCGCAGTGCAGGAAATGCTCGGGCATGCGTCGATTACAACGACGGAAATTTATACGCATGTAGACAGGAGATTTTTGAAGGAACAGGTGCTGAAGTTTCATCCGCGTTCCCGATAAACCTTAAATACTTTAATAACCTTAAGGTTTATTCCGAAATCTTCTCCGCCGCATGCTCCAGCAAATGCGCCTTCTCATCGCCGAGATATTTCTCCACGATCCAGTGGAAAAGATAAATAAGCGGAGTAAGTGCAACTGCGATCAGAAGCTTGAGAACGTAATTGGTAGATCCTGTTGACCAGAACCAATCCATGTTTGCACGTCCCGGAACAATGAATCCGATGTAGAGCACCACAAACGTGTCGATGAGCTGGGAGATGACAGTTGAACCTGTACTGCGCAGCCAGATCATCTTTTCACCGGTACGTTTCTTGAAGAACCAGAACACGAATGAATCGACGAGCTGTCCGATGAAGAATGCCGTGATACTTCCTGCAATGATCCAGAGCGATTGTCCAAATACACCATTGAACTGTTCGTTCGTTGCAACGCCTTTGATCGGATGTTCCGGATCACCGATGAATGCATCAGGTCCCATTCCTGCATATACGATCATGAATGTAAGCGCGATCATTGCTGCAGTGAGTACGGAAACCATTCTAAGAATTTTCCGTCCGTAGAATTCGTTGATGATATCGGTGGTAAGAAATACAACGGGCCAGGGAAGAATTCCGATGATAGAAACATACGAGCCGAGATTGATCCAACCGAAATTCAGATCAAGAACAAATAGTTTTGAACTCACCAGTTCAGCAACGATTGCACAGGTAATGAATACTGCGATCAGTACGATAAGAAGCCGGGTGGGTTTGTTGATTTTCACGATGTAAATATAGTGCCGATTGAATCTTGAGGTTCCAAATCGGAATATCAAGATTATTGTCATATTTATGTTATTTTATACACAATATATTTATATTTTTAACGCCATATATTGTTCACAATAACCAAATACATATGAAGGAACAGAACAAGTTACCGAAATCGGTAACCCCAACGAATTGATAATCAATCAGATTTACATAGTTCGAGAGCAGAAAGTCAGGTTGGATAAAGATCTGGCTAAACTTTACCAGGTTGATACCAGAAATCTCAACAAAGCAGTTAAAAGAAACGCCAAACGATTCCCCGAAGACTTCATGTTCCAATTAACCCTTCAGGAAACTGAAAATTTGATGTTCCAAATTGGAACATCAAGATGGGGCGGAACACGTAAATCACCATTCGTCTTTACAGAACAGGGTGTCGCAATGCTCGCTGGAGTATTGAACAGCGATCGTGCAATTATGGTCAATATTCAGATTATGCGTGTATTCACGGAGATGCGCAAAATGCTGATGGATAATTCCGAATTGAGAATCGCTATTGAAGAAATCAAGAAGAAGACGGAGAACAATGTGAAAAATATTGAAGTTGTCTTTCAATACCGGGACGAGCTGATCGAGAAGAAGGAAAAGAAGAAACCAGTACCAAAAAAACCATTAGGGTATAGAATCAAACGTCCCAATTAGAAAATTGGAGGTACCAAATTGGCACCTCCAATTTCAGGTCTTCAGGAATTCTTCAATCGCTGTGAAGATCTGACTGAGTTGTTCTTCTGTAATACAATACGGCGGTATCACATAAATCACATTCCCCAACGGACGCATGATGATTCCGCGCTCGTGAAAAAACGGTGCGACCTTCTCTCCTATCGTTGCGAGATATCCTTCTTCGTTTGATTTCAGTTCAATGGCAAAAATAGCTCCGATGGTCTGCACGGAATTAATTTTCGGATGACCAACAAACCGATCCACCTCTGCACGCATGTGATCAGTGATTCTGTGCACATCCCGCATGGGTTTTCCTGTCTCAAACAGTTCCAGGTTTGCCACACCGGCTGCGCATGCCAATGGATTTGCCGTGTAGGAATGCCCATGAAAGAAAGTTTTTGTGCGGTCTGCAGTCTCGTACGCTGAATAAATTTCTTTCGTACACAAGGTTGCTCCGAGCGGCATAAATCCGCCGGTCAGGCCTTTCGAAAGACAAATAATGTCCGGTTTGATTTTACAACCGTCCGTTGCAAACATTCCTCCGGTTCTTCCGAAGCCCGTCATCACTTCGTCGGCGATTGTAATTACACCGGCTGATCTGCAAAGTGAAAGCAATTCATCCAACGATCGATGTTCATACATTTTCATTCCTGCGGCGCCCTGAACAACCGGTTCGAAAATGAAAGCGGCTACCTCAGCACTCAATGCATCTTTCATGGTATCGAGAGATCTCTGTTCCTTGCCCAATGACGGCAAAGGAATGTGAATCACCTCAAACAAAAACGGAGAGAACGCATTGCTGAAAACATTTCTCGCTCCAACCGACATACTACCAAACGTATCTCCGTGATAAGCGTTTTCAAATGCAATGACTTTTGTTCGCGGAGTTCCTTTGTTATGCCAGTACTGGAACGCCATTTTCAGAGCGACTTCCACCGAAGTTGAACCGTCGTCGCTGTAAAACACTTTATCCATGTGCGGTAAAAGTGCTTTCAGTTTTTCTGCAAGCTCAATTGCTTTGGGATGCGTGTATCCGGAAAAAATCGAGTGCTCGAGCTGATCGAGCTGTTCCTTGATTTTTTGTGTGATGTATGGATTGCAATGTCCGTGAATATTTACCCACCAGGAAGATATTGCATCGATGTAGGAATTTCCATCTGCATCGAACAGCAATGCACCTTCTCCGCGTACGATGGAAACATTAGGAGCGGAGCCTGACTGGGGTGTAAACGGATGCCAGACATGTTGTTTATCGCGATCTGAAAAGCTCATCGCCTCAACTCCGGACCAAATTGTTCTGCGTATTTGGTAATCACATCGCGGTTAATTACTGACTCCTTCTGAATGCGGCCAAGGCATCTCAGTCCGCTATACGCCAGAATAATATCTTCAGAAAGTTTATGCGGAGGCCCGTTGAAGATGATTCCCATCACGGGGATGTTCCGGAATTTCAGTGCGTCAATAGAAAGAATGGAATGGTTGATACTTCCCAGGTAGTTCTGAATAACCAACACAACTTCCGCTTCACACTTGATAATCAGATCGACGATAAACTCCTTGTCATTGAGCGGAACCATGATTCCTCCGGCGCCTTCAATTACCAGGGTATTATCGGTTTTAGGAACCTGAATCGAATCAAGCGTTATTTGTTTGCCCTCCAGTTCTGCTGCTGCATGTGGCGACATGTACTGACGCAATACGTACGACTCCGGATGAATTTTCGTGCGCGTGTTGGTGATATACTTCTTGAGTTTGTCAGAATCAGTTGAGAAGTAACTTCCGGTCTGCACGGGCTTCCAGTAATCGGCCTGCAATGCTTCACAGATAATGGCTGATGCTACTGTCTTTCCAACATCGGTACCGATTCCCGTCACGAAAATCTTCTTCATACTCAATAAAGTAAACTACTGGTTAGGTTCCCAAAAATGGCTTATTTATCCGAAAAAACTAAGCGTTTATGGAAATAATTTCACTACTTATCGACAAGCCCCGAAGAAACGGCAGCGATCAGCCGATCGATCTCACTGGTTGTGTTGTAAGAATGAAGAATGATACGCAGACGCTCAGTGCCCGCTTTGACCGTTGGTGAGAGAACCGGCCTTGCATCCAATCCTGCCGATTGACAAGCTTCCGCCACGCGGCGCACTTCCTGGTTGCCCGGTATCACAATTCCCTGTATTGGCGAATCAGAAAGAATGAGTCGCGATTTCAGGGTGGATGCGTTGGCGGCAATACGGAAGTAATCGACCAAACGATTCAGATCATTCCGAAGGTGATCTGCTTCTTCTGATAACTTCAGGCTGGAGCGTATTGCGGTAAGATCATGGAGCGGCAAAGCAGTGGAATAGATGAACGGACGTGCAAAATTGATCAGGTAATTGACCAAAGTGTGACTCCCGCAAACCGCAGCGCCGTGTACGCCGAATGCTTTCCCGAATGTGAACAGGCGTGCGAACACGCGCTCACTCAGTCCCGCCTGCTTACATGCTCCGCTTCCGTATTCTCCCTGAACACCGCCACTATGTGCTTCATCAATGATCAGCGCTGCATTGTAGTATTCGCATAACTCCACGAGTTTCTTCAGGTCAGGGCTGTCTCCATCCATGGAGTAAACCGATTCTGCAACCACCCATTTTTCGCCTTGCGATTTCACCAGCAGATCTTCCAGGTGTGCAAGATCGTTATGACGGAACGACCATGCCCTGCATCCCGACATCCGGATACCATCGCGTACAGATGCATGGATGTAATCGTCATAAATAACTGTTCCGCTTCTCGAAGGAAGCGCACTGAAGAGCGACAGGTTAGCGGTATATCCGGAATTGAATATCAGTGCCGACTCACTTCCGAAAAATTCTGCAATTACATCTTCCAGGAAGTGCGCATAGGTTGAATCACCCGAAAGCAATCGCGAACCACCTGAACCGATGAAGCGCGTTTCTTCTTTCGATTGAACACGCGCCCATGCTTCAGTGCACATATCGGCAAGTTTGCCTGAGCGTGCAAAGCCGAGATAATCGTTCGAAGAAAAATCTGCTTTGGAAAAATCAGCCGGCCGAAGCGTGCGGAATGAATTCTCGTTGAATCGTTTCCTGAGCCTTTGGGAAAGAATTTCCTCTGGTCCCGGTGTGTTCATACTACTTCAGATCGTCTGTTACAGATGGATCGTAACGGATTCCTATCATAATGGAATACGTGAGAATGCTGTGTCTCACCAATCCGTAAGAATCTACTGCCTGATTCTTGAAATACTTGAACTCACAAACCGGCCGGACGAAAAGTGATACGCCCGGAAAGATCGTGATATCAGCAATCGGGCTCACGTTCACAAACGAACTGCTTGCAAGTGCATCTGATCCGAAGAGGTTGATACGATCAACGTTATTGAAACTGAACAAGCCCACATTGATATTTGCAGCAAGTGAATATTTCGACCTCGCCTCCGGCCAGAACGGAACTTCAAACTGCATGTAAAGCTTATCGAAGCGGAAACTTTCATCAAAAATAATGCTGGTTCCGCCTGTACTTTGCTGGATACTGTTCTGAAGTGTAATCTGGGTAAGGAAAAACTTCTCGAAATTCATTCCGAGTCCGAAACGGAAATTCCCTGCAGGAAACAGCACACCGAGGTCATAAAACTGCGATGAATTTTTTGCGCGGAATTTCAGATCGCCTGTAGTGATTGCCGAACCGTGTGCATCATAAATAGAAGTCTGGTTCAACTGTGAATACCAGTGCGCATTTCCCAGACCGTATGCCACATACACGAGATACTTTTCATTGTTCTGTTTAGGAACAGAGTACCACTTCTGTGCATCAGAGTGTGCGCAGAATGCGAGGATGGCGAGGACGGAGAGAAATAGCGCTTTTTTCAAGATCGTGTAAGTTCAGCTTGTGGTATTCCCGACGATTCGGTCTTCGCATATTTGAACGGTTCGCGCGATCGCAAGCCGAGTATTGAAAATAATTCCAGGTCTTCGTTGAACGCCGGGTTGGGTGTAGTCAGTAATTTATCTCCGGCAAAAATTGAATTTGCTCCAGCCATGAAACACATTGCCTGGGCTTCCTGCGACATCACCATTCGACCTGCAGAAAGACGCACAACAGTTTCAGGCATTACGATACGCGTTACAGCGATCATGCGGATAATATCCCAGACAGGTACCGGCGGCTGATTTTCCAGCGGAGTTCCTTCGACCGCAACCAGCGCATTGATCGGAACAGATTCCGGATGCGGGGCCAAACCGGAAAGCGTTTTCAGCATACCCAACCGGTCGTCGATCGATTCTCCCATTCCGATGATACCACCGGAACAAATCGTCATTCCTGCCTTGCGGACATTTTTCAATGTATCAAGACGGTCCTGGTAATTACGTGTGGTGATTACTTCACCATAAAACTCTTCTGATGAATCGAGATTGTGATTGTATGCGTACACACCGGCGTCTGAAAGTTTCTGTGCCTGCTGTTCAGTGAGCATTCCAAGTGTACAACATACCTCCATGTCGTGCCTGTTAATGGTTTTCACCATCTCCAGCACGCGGTCAAAATCGGAATTGTCCCGCACTTCACGCCATGCAGCACCCAGACACATGCGCGATGCTCCACCCGCTTTCGCGTTTACAGCAGCCGCACTCACTTCTTCAACAGAAAGCAGTTTCTGAACTTTAACGTTGGTGTGGTATCGCGCAGCCTGCGGACAATAACCGCAGTCTTCCGAACATCCTCCTGTTTTGATTGACAGAAGCGAGCTTACCTGCACTTCCTGCGGATCAAAATTCTGCCGGTGAACGGTGGCTGATTTATAGATAAGGTCAAGTAACGGAAGGTCGTATAGACTCCTCAACTGCTCTGTTGTCCAATTGTGACGGATTTCGCTCATAATCTGATTATCAAAGATAGAAATTTGAGGCTCTTTGGCAAGACAAAAGTAAGCGGTAACTGCTTTCCGTTTGGGTAAGACCTTCAAGGTTTTTTTAGAAACCTTGAAGGTCTTACAAGCTATCTTTGCCACATGAGGATTGACATAATTACCGTTTTGCCGGAACTGATCAAGGGTGCTTTTGAGCACTCTATCATGAAACGGGCTCAAAACAAGGGTCTGGCGGAGATAAATCTCATTCAATTACGCGATTATGCAACCGACAAGCATAATTCTGTGGATGACTACGCATTTGGGGGTGGTGCCGGAATGGTCATGAAAATAGAGCCGATTGCAGCCTGTATTGCCGATCTGAAAAGTAAGCGCGATTACGATGAGGTGATTTATATGTCGCCGGATGGAGAATTATTCGATCAGCCCCTTGCAAATAAGTTATCAACGTTGAAAAATATTATCATCCTCTGCGGACATTATAAGGGCGTTGATGAGCGTGTGCGCGAACATTTGATTACGCGCGAAATTTCCATCGGCAATTATGTGCTCTCCGGAGGTGAATTGGCAGCGGCCGTCGTTGCAGATGGAATTATCCGTTTGCTTCCGGGAGTTCTGAATGATGAAACTTCTGCTTTGAGCGATTCATTCCAGGACAACCTGCTGGCTCCTCCGGTTTACACCCGACCGGCAGAATTCAACGGATGGAAAGTGCCTGAAATCTTATTGAGCGGTCACGAAGAAAAGATCAATGAGTGGAGACATGAACAATCAGTTCAGCGTACAAAACAACGGAGACCGAACCTCTAGTTTCTGGTTTCTGGTTAATTAGTTTGAATCGACTCATCAAACAAGAAACCAGAAACTCATCTATCCTTGTTGTTGCGATCGAAAGTTATCGGCATCGCGTTGCACATTATCACGATCCAGTTTCTGCAAAAGATTCCATAGCTCATCGGCTTCTTTCTGATGCACCACAAATGTTTTGCTGATCTGATCGTGCCACCCTCTTGGCCAGAAACACGAAATCGCTTCGAAGGGAATAAGCCTGCAAATCGTACGCAGCAGAATGGTCGTTACTTCGGGACGGCGGCCATATTCGTCAATGACCAACCGGCCCAAAATCATTTTACCCGGAGTTGATCCGAGAATAATTTCGAATGCGCCATAATACAAAATCGTTTCGGCCATTCCGATTGCTGCCAACTTCAGTTCAAGCTGAATCAATTGTTCGGGTGCCATATCATAAGCTATGTCCGGCCCCACATATCCGAGCAGGGCGTTGAATATCATCCGAATGCCCGCAATGATGATGGCATCAATGAAATAGTGACCAAATCTTTGCCACCCCCTGATTACATTCACCGGTCGGTAGGTGTGAAAAGTTTGTCCGAACTGATCGACCCGCGTTTCAGGTATTTCGGTGATTTTATAGCGATTGAGGTTCTCCACAGAATTTCAGCAATTGATTATCAAAGAAAGTAAGTTTTCTTGCGATTTTCGGGCAAAGCCGTATATTTGCACTCCATTTTCGGAACCATACTAATAACATAGCATCATGAATCTGCTTCAATTTGCTGAAAGCCAGCTCATTAATAAGACAAGTCACCCTGCATTCCGTGCCGGTGACACAGTGAATATTCACTATAAAATCAAAGAAGGCGAAAAAGAACGCGTTCAGCAGTTCACCGGTGTTGTTTTGCAGCGCCGCGGTCATGACTCTGTTGCTTCTTTCACAGTTCGTAAAATGTCGAACGGCATTGGGGTAGAGCGTATCTTCCCGTTGCACTCGCCTTTCATTGAGAAAATCGAAGTGAAGAAAAAAGGTGTGGTACGTCGTGCACGTATTTTCTACCTGCGCAACCTTACAGGAAAGAAAGCGCGTATCACGGAGAAAATCCAGGTTGCAGAAACTACAGAAGCGTAGTCGCCGTTCTTCGACTCTCCTTCGACTCCGCTCAGGACAGGCGCTCAGGAGAGGCGCTCAGGGCAAGCGCTCAGAATGACTCATAGAACCCACCGGATTTCGGTGGGTTTTCTTTTGTCCTCCGTCGGTTACGCCCAGGATGACAATCGGCTCAAAATAAGAATGAAATTGATTTACTCAGGGTCAGGAGTGAGAACCTTCACACCGCTTACCGGAAACAATTCGGCAGCGAGCAATTGCTTCACATCGATTCCCGTTGCGACAGACAGTGAGAGAAAACTCTCATTTCGTTCCTGCAGATTATTTTCCGGAAGAATTTTGTCGCGCAGCTTGCGGAACTGAGAGGTGAAAACTTCTTCGCGTTGTTTGATGGCACGCATCATACGCACTTCAACCACTTTTAATGCATCGCCGGCCTTCTTCATTTCTGCTTCGGCAAATGCGCGGAGAGTAGCATCGGCACGGGATGCTTTTTCGGCAACCGTTGAACGAAGAAGTGTCAGGATTTCCTGTTCATTCTCCAGGGAAAGCTCCTCGCCCGCTCTGTCGGCCAGTTTCTTTTTCAGGGCATCATCAAAATCTGAAACGAGTTCATGCACTGTGACGCGGTTTCTGTGCATCCAGTCAAAATCTTTTTTCCCGATCTGCAATCCGAAAAATCGTGGCTGCAGAACCGGGAAGGCAACGCGGTAATGATCGAACAAACTTTTGTACTGCAGCCAGTACACCAGCTCTCCGGGTCCGCCAACGTATGCAACATTCGGAAGGATCATCTGCTGGTACAGCGGCCGCAACACAACATTCGGACTGAATTTTTCCGGCGATGTTTTTACTTCTTCAATGGCATTGATCTCCGGCGACGATTTATGCTCATCCACAAGAACGAAGCGGCCATCATCCAATCGTTCAATGCGGGTACGCGCAGTTCCGTCGAGGTAGAACAAATTAATGTTACGCGGTTTTACCTGTACGTTGTAACGCCTGCCCTCCAGGAATGCAGAAGTTTCCTTCACCAGTTTTTCTGAAACGGAATTCTGCAGTTCATCGGTGAAAACACCGGACATTGATTTTTTCAATGCAGCCGAATCCGGATCAATGCATACAATTGCATCGCCGAATAACCAATGAACAAATTCACGCGTTGCCTCTGCAATCGTTTTTCCCGGTGCATAAATTTTCTTCAGTACGGCCGACATCTCCAGGGCCTGCGGTGAAGATCCAAGCGCCCCGGCGATTTCCTCGATGTATGCTCCGAGATCATCTGTTGACAATCGTCCCACCGCACCTTGCTGCTCAGTATTCCATGTGAGTTTCTTTCCGAACATCGACACCGAACGGATTTCATCTACATCATGATCCTCCGTGGCCATCCAGTACACCGGCACAACATTCGCGTTGTACATCTTCGACAACTTTGCGGCTAACTGGATGACCGATGCGATTTTATAAACGAAATACGCCGGCCCTCCTGCAATACATAACTGATGTCCGGTGGTTACCGTACAGCTTGCCGGCTGAGAAAGTCTATCGAGCAGATTTTTCGGAAGTATACCGGGAGATGAAGAATATTGTTCCGCAACAATTGCAGCCAATGCCGTCCGGTTGATTCCTATTGCCTGTGCACGGCGGATCGCGTACTCGTATCCTTTCTGATCGGGACGGAAGTCGTAAAGGGTTTCCAGTTCAGGTACCCCGTTTACGTAATCGAGGAAGAGTTTAGAAAATCCGGAGAGAGAAGAAAAAGGGATTTCTGAGGATACCTGCATCGTGCAAATTTACGTTTTAACTAACAGGGATTTCCAATGTTGAGAACAAACTGATCCGGGAATCATCGTCTTTTTCCCCCCTCTTTCACTTGGTGAGTGCGCCGGATTTCCGGCAAGCGCAGTGCTTCGGGTTTGTTTTGCTTAACGCCGGTTCCCCGTCCGAAGATCGATGACCTCGGGTTTCTCCACGAGCTTGCGTTCGGACACAGCAGAGAGGATGTGGATGTTGTGGTCGAAGTTGAAAGCAGTGTCATTAAAGCGAACGTTAGTGCTCATGTGCTGACGTTAAGAGGTTGATTAAATCCTGACGCACCTTTAGTTCGTTATCAACAGCGGCGCGATATTCGTCAATATGCCCGTGTCAGCGCTCTACGAGTTTCGGTATTGCGACGTTTGCCTTTTCCTTTTCCATAACTTGGTTCTTCCAAAGGTAACGGATAGGACTAATGAATCAGGAGAAGGTTATCAGCGGAAAAGATCCGATTTATCAATAGCTTACAATCTAAAATGAAGGAACCACTACCCTCTCTCCCCAACCCCTGGATTACCCACACCAGTGAAAAGATTTATGAGTCGCCGTGGATTTCCTTGACCAAACATGATGTCACTAATCCGAATGGAAATCCGGGAACCTATTCTGTCGTGCATTTTCAGAATATTGCAATCGGAGTTATTGTTCTCGACGAAGAACTGAACACATGGCTTGTGGGACAATGGCGCTATCCTCTGAATAAATACACCTGGGAAATTCCGGAAGGTGGAGGAAATCCGCATGTCGATCCGTTAGAGTCCGCGCAAAGAGAATTGCAGGAAGAAACCGGAATCTCAGCGAAGAAGTGGACGAAAATTCTGACCATGCATCTCAGTAACTCTGCGACGGATGAATTCTGCGTACTGTATCTCGCACAGGATCTTACGTTCGGAACGGCAAAACCCGAAGATGATGAAGCACTGGAAGTAATGAAAATTCCGTTTGATGAATTTTATCAGCGGGTTTGTGATGGGGAGATTACTGATAGTTTGACAGTGGCGGCAGCGTTGAAAGTGAAGTTGATGATTGCGGAGAAGTTAATCACACCGTCGCAATCTTAGGCTCACAAGATTGCTTCGCAGGCTCGCAATGACCTTCAGCCAAGAGTTGCGTCGGTACAATTACCACTTAATATTCATCTCATTCAAGAGATAACCCGCTCCCGCATACTTATCGATGACGAATAAAGTGTAGCGTACATCCAGTGTAATATTTCTGCACACCACCGGATCGTAATTGATATCACTCATCGTTCCTTCCCAGCAACGATCGAAGTTGGTTCCGATCAGATCGCCATTCGCATCGATCACGGGACTTCCTGAATTTCCTCCGGTCGTGTGATTCGACGCAATGAAACAGGTATGAATTTTTCCATCCATAGGATCGGCATACTTCCCGTAGTCTTTTGCTTTTACGAGGTCCTGAATCTTTTGCGGCACTTTATAGTCAGGAACAGCCGGGTATTGCTTTCCCTTTTCAATCAATCCGTCAAGTGTGGTGTACCAACTGTACATGTATCCGTCTTTCGCGGTGTAATCAGGATATGGTGAAACCTGCCCGTATGTTATGCGCAGTGTTGAATTTGCATCCGGGTAAAATGTCTTTTCTTTGAAAACAGTCATCTGCGCTTCCATATAAATACGGTTCAGCCGGTTGATTTCCGTACTTATCTGTTGGCCCCTGGGAAGAATATTTTCATTGAAATGTTTGTATAATCCTTCGGTGAGTACATACGCAGGATCACCGGCGATCGTTTGCCATTTTGCTGCGTCGTATGTTTCGAGCAATGCTTTCACTTTATCTTTCTTCGTAAATATTGTTTTTGAAAAAAGTGAAGAAAAGTATTTATCCCAATTTCCCTTATTCTTTGTTTTCACTTCGGCAAACACCGCCGGTTTTTTGTCGGCTGCCATTCCCTTATCCATTTCTTTACACACTGCAACCGCAATACGCTGATCGGTTTTTACATTGTAATCCCTGAAAAAACCGTCCACCCCATCTCTCAGATTCTTCACTGTAGCATCAATTAATTTCTGATCCTTCGTTTCTGCCTTACTGAGTTCAACCAACTGACGATAGTTGCTCAGGTACCTGACAACTTCAATCGACAGAGCGCCCTCATTCATGTAATCGACTGCCGCCTGCCAGGGTGCCATCTCTGCATTCGTTGTTTTAAGGTCGGGAAGTACGGTTCCGTATTTCTGCTGCAATGTGTTATCCGCTGCAATCCGTTTTGTAAAGTCTGCTTCAAGGCGTTGCTTCTTCCCGATTGCATCGTTGTTCTTCAGTCCCAGCATTTCGCCCTGCCATTTCTTCCAGGCATTGGCTGCTCCATTACGTTTGGAAGCATACTGAATACGTATTGCATCGCTCTTCGCCATCTCCTCTGCCATGATGTCGAGACGCAGGGTGCGCATCTGAACTTTTACCGGATCAGAAACGTTGGCAACAAGATCAACGGCATACGAACTGAGATACTCGGTTGTTCTTCCCGGGAAACCGTACACCATTGTAAAGTCACCGGCCTTCACTCCGTGCGCGTTGATCGAAAATGATTTCTTCGGAACGTAGGGTACATTCTTCTCAGAATAAGGAGCCGGTTTGTTGTTTGCATCGGCGTAGATACGGAACATTGAAAAATCGGCTGTGTGACGCGGCCACACCCAATTGTCTGTATCTCCACCGAAATTCCCCAATGACTGAGGAGGCGCTCCCACCATGCGGACATCGCCGTATGTTTCGGTCATAAACATGTAAAAAACATTTCCGTAATAAAACGAACGAACCATCGCCGCCACGCTGCCTTTCGTATTTGCTTTTTCAATTTCCGTCATGCGTTTCTGAACGGCAGTATTACGTTCCGATTCCGTCATGTTGCTGGTTACAACTGACAGCACATCATTCGTAATGTCCGACATGCTGAGAATAAACATAACCGTTAGTCCCGGGCAAGGCAGTTCTTCCTGCTGACTCATCGCCCAGAATCCATTCGTGAGATAATCGTGCTCCAATGTGCTGTGTGACTGAATATAACCGAATCCGCAATGGTGATTCGTAAGCAGCAATCCTTTCTGGGAAATCAATTCGGCTGTACATCCTCCCCCAAACTGACAAACCGCGTCTTTCATGGAAGTCTGATTGATGCTGTAGATATCCTCCGCGGAGAGTTTGAATCCCCGCGAATGCATGTCTGTAATCGTCATTCCTTCCAGGAGATTCGGAAGCCACATGCCTTCATCGGCACTGAGTTTTGAAATTCCCAGAAATACAAAACTGAACAGGATAAGAATTCTCTTAATAGGCATAGTGTTCTCAGTTCAATGGTTTACAGTTCACAGTACAGTGGTTTGCAGTTCACAGTTCAGTGGTTTGCAGTTACCGGTTTAATAGCTCACGGTTGGATATTCATCTGGTGCCGCCGCGCATAAAAATAGTGAATCTTAGTTGTACCCGTCGCCGGAAGTTGACAGGCGGCAATTCCCAATTATCGTTGGACGAAGAGCGCAAATATTACAGACCGTTTCCGCCTGTAGTATCTTTCCCGAATCTGCTCTCCAGAATCCTGGTGAGAAAGGCAGCCACAATGGCAACTACGATCATCATTGCAATTCCGATCGGAAGGAAGACCAGGAAGTTGCTTTTGAATCCGAACCGGGTGATGAAAGCCTCGAGCGGAAGTGTTGGCCAGGTATCCGTTTGCATAATAAGTATTCCGAGAATGGCACTTACCGGAGCAACAAACCAATTCACACGTTTTGCGATTACGGATTTCGGCTGATTGCGTTTCACCATCAATTCTTCCCGACGTTTCTGCATTGATTCCCTGCGTGCAGAACGCTCAGTTTTCATTTCCTCCGCCTTACCTGCCCACGTGCCTGATGCAGGAGCTACTGTATTTCCTCCATATGCGCCCGGAGTAGCCTGCGCATTGTTGTGTTGATTGCGAAATTCCTTTCTCATTTTCCGCGTATCGCGTATTTCCTGAATCTTAGCAGCTGTTTGCATACGGCGTGCCTCGGATATCGCGTTCATACGCTCCGTGAGATTCTGCAGAAATTTTATCATCGCTGATGCGTATTCAAAAATTCATTCCTGAATGCTTCGCTTGCCTTCTTCCCGTTTTCATCCGGTTGAAACGTTCTGGTCGCGGCTCCTTCCGGCATAAAACCGTTCCTGCTCAGCGCTACACCATAGGTGGTGATATTGATTTTGTCCGTTTCATCCACCTCAACAGTGAACAGGGAATCAGTATGCACGTAAGAATAGCTATACCCCAAAGCTTCGGATGCCACCGTGCAGACGTCAAACGGTTTTCCGGCTTTGTCATACAACACCATCATGATATCAACTGTCTCCGGTGATCCTTCATTTTCACCCGGACTCTTCAGGCAGAACCACAGTGCGTTTACCTCCGCACTGATTGCCGAACGTCCGATACAATTAACGGAGCTATAGGATTCCGGTTCAAACTCCCCGGGCAGCAGAGCATACCCGCTTTGCGCATTCATCTTCAGTCCCGGTAACTTCTGCATCTCGTCTGATTTGATCATCGCAGGTAGTTTTACCTCAGTTGCACCGTTCGACATGCGTGCATAAACGGAAGTATCTCTTCCTTTGAAAGCGAGATCTGCCTCGTTAACCGAGTCGGTTTTATCCAGGCTCTCTGCCGGTTCACCGCATGCCGAGAGAAATACCATGACCATAATGAAGAGAGGTAATCGTATCATAGGTAGCGGATAACTACTGAATGAACAGTTTGTGCGCGGATGTCTGTCCGTTGGCATGCAACAGGACGAAGTACATTCCTGGTGCAACACTTCCCAGCCGGACATGCTGCTCGTTACCCGCATTATTCAGGATTGTTTCCCTGCGGATTACATTACCCGACACATCGCAGATTTCCAGGTACGAATCCGGTGAAAATCCATTGGTAAATGAAACTATGAATTCCTCAGAGGCAGGGTTGGGATAAATCTGCATGGAAGCGGTTTCACTTTCATGAATTCCGGTACACAGTGCCGCATCAAACACGATTGTATCGTATGCGGTGCTCTCACATGTCAGTGCATCGGTTGTGGTAACAGAATAGATTCCGGAAGATGTAACGCTGATGGAGGCTGTTGTATCACCGGTTGACCACAGATAGGAGCTCGCGAAGTTCAGTGCATAAAGTGTGATGGTATCACCGGGGCAGGCGGAATCTCCGGGATTGGAAACTACCTGGTTGAGTTGGGCAACCTGTGTAACGATGAGTGTATTCGGACTGTTATTGCTGGTATCCGGAGGATTCGTACTGGTAATCCGGACGCGGTACAAAAATCCGAAGTTGGCACTGGCAGGAATGGTTCCGAAGATGATTCCGTTTCCGCCAATGACAAACATAGTGGTCCCCATTACAAGCGGATTACTCCAGTTTCCCCAGTTATCGGAAAGTTCCGCGGTGAAAACATTTCCCCATGGGAAACTTCCTGTCGTCTGAAACGAAATGATCACATTTCCACCGGCACAGGTAGAAGTCTGAAGAATGCTGTCGCAGGTAATGGTGGTTTGCGCGAATGCTGAAACACTGACTGAAAGCAGTGCGATAAGTAGAAATTTTCTCATGAGTTAGGTGTGAAAAAGCAGCTAAATGTAACTCAATTTCTCCATCAAACGACCAGCAGATATTGGCACGAAATTTAGATTCGCCCATCCGGCTAAAACCTGCAAATCACTGCTTATTTGAAGAATTCCCTGATATATTCCTTACTGGCAGAATGAACATCCGATTCTTTTGGGAAGGTTTTTGTCTGTTCATCGTGAATGATAAATTTCCCGTTTTCAATAGTCACCGTTTTCGTTGTTACAATTACCTCTTCTGTCCCGTTCACAAAAACTTCACGGAAAGAAGTTTTTGAATCCATCTTCGCTTGTCCGGATCCGACTCCTTTGGTAGCGAAACAATGTGCGGCGGTCGGACCAGCAGTGTCGTTGTACAGCACCATCCACACATCCTGATTATCGGGTCCGTCGTTTGATTTCACTGTCATGTGATACCAGATAGCGTCGTTGACTGCATCGATATCCTGTTGAGCAATTGCGGTTACCTGTACGTTTGACGGAACATCAAAGCCTTCCGGAAAAAGCATAGTTACCACCGCATGGGAAACAATAATGTTGTAATCCTGAATTGTATCCACGTCAATTGATGCCGGAGCATACCAAGTAGGCAGAATAGTGAGAAGATTGAGACGTGCAATACCGTAAGGTGAATTATCCATTGAATCCTGCGCCGGATCCATTTGTACGCTGACGGAATCCTGACAGACCGTTGTTTGAGGTTCTCCGCATGAGATCATCACCAGCGTAAACATCAGACATACGGAAAATAAACGAAGCATACGCCTGGCTATTAAGTTCAGACAACGTTACCGTACAAATCGAACTCTTCTGCTTTATGGATTTTCACGTTAGCGAAATCGCCGATACGTATGTAGGATTCTGCAGCCGAAACCAGTACTTCGTTGTCGACTTCCGGTGAATCACCTTCGGTACGGCCAATGAACCATTCGCCTTCTTTGCGATCGAATAATACTTTGTAAGTATTTCCCACTTTCTCCTGGTTGATAGCAAATGAAATTCCCTGCTGGACATTCATCACCGCTTCTGCCCTCTCCTGTTTTACTTCTGCCGGAACATCATCGTTCAATGCATAAGCGCCGGTATTCTCTTCGTGCGAATACGTAAAGATTCCAAGCCGGTCAAAGCGCATGTCTTCAATCCATCGCAGCATTTCATCGTGATCTTTTTCAGTCTCACCGGGATATCCGGCAATCAGCGTTGTACGAAGTGTAATACCGGGAACCTTGTCGCGGATTTCATTCACCAAATCAATTGTTTTCTGCTTCGTTGTACCGCGCTTCATGCTCCTGAGCATATTGTCGGTGATGTGCTGCAGCGGCATGTCGAGATAATTGCAGACTTTCGGATTGTCGCGAAGTACGTCCAATACATCCATCGGGAATCCGCTCGGGAATGCATAGTGCAGGCGGATCCAGTCGATGCCCTCTACTTCCGAAAGTTTCGACATCAATTCCGCGAGGTTCCGCTTACCGTAAATATCCAGTCCGTAGTACGTAGAATCCTGAGCAATCATGATGAGTTCTTTCGTTCCGTTCTTCGCCAGTAATTGCGATTGGGTAACGAGTTGTTCAATCGGCGTAGAAATATGCGTGCCGCGCATCAGGGGGATTGCGCAGAATGAACATGGACGGTCACATCCCTCAGAAATTTTCAGGTAAGCGTAGTGCTGAGGTGTTGTGAGAATGCGCTCTCCTACTAATTCATGTTTGTAATCGGCTTTGAGTGTTTTCAGCATGCGCGGGAGGTCGCGGGTTCCAAACCATGCATCCACTTCCGGAATTTCCTTCTCGAGATCGTGTTTGTATCGCTCGCTCAGGCAACCGGTCACGTATACTTTCTCAACAAGCCCTTTTTCTTTCGCTGCTGCAAACTGAAGAATTGTGTTCACACTCTCTTCCTTCGCATTGTCGATAAAACCACAGGTGTTAATGATCACAATTGCTGCGTCGCCGCTTTTGCTCTCATGTTCCACTTCGTAATTGTTCGCCTTCAACTGACCCATGAGCACTTCAGAGTCGAAAATATTTTTCGAACATCCGAGTGTCACCACGTTCACTTTGTTCTTCCGTAAAGTCTTCGTTTTCACGGTGCAAAGATACTGAAACAGACGGGAGTTCCTGATCGGGAAACGTAAGCGAAAACGTAATAAAACGATGTTCCCGGGAAATTACGGCAGTTCAACCGGCATTTCCTTCCCTTGATGGAGCAGTCTCAGCAATACAAAGGAATGAGGAGCGAATTCAGCAAAGATCAGTTCACCCGGAACCACCATTTCTGCTGCTAAGAAAGTAAACATGTTCCGGGCGGCATTCTTCCGTCTACCGAAAGAAATGCGATCCGATTCAGTGAAGGGTAATTTCTGACAGGTCATACCTGCAAGCCGATAATCAGTACATCATCGACCTGCTCCAGGCTGCCCCGCCATGTTTCAAATTGCTCATCCAGCACGCGCTGCTGCTCACCGGCAGAGAGATGGGCCGTGCTCCGGATAAGTTCTTTCAATTGCGCATACTTGAATTTCTTTCCGCGCGGTCCCCCAAACTGATCGGCGAATCCATCCGTGAACATATAGATGCAATCACCCGGCTTCAAATCCCACTCATGCAGCGTAAACGATTTCGGTTCGCCTTCGTAAATGCCCACCGGTTGTTTGTCGGGACGAAACTCATTGAGCTGACCATTCCGTACAATCCACATCGGATTATTGGCACATGCGAAACTCAACCTGCTGTTTTCAAAATCAAACTTCGCAATTACGCAATCCATGCCGTCTTTTGCCAGCTCTTCTGCTCCGTCCGGATTGAGTGCGGCTATGATGCGTTCACGTTGCCGGTTCAAAAGTACATCCGGGCTCTGTACACGATGTTCGCTGATCAGTTCCCGAAGGATGGAAATATTGAGCAGGGACATAAAAGCCCCGGGCACACCGTGACCCGTACAATCGCCCACGCACAACCAGAATTGCTTTTGTTCCGATTCTGACGCGTAGTAGAAATCTCCGCTCACGATGTCTTTCGGTTTATAAAGAACGAAATGCCGGGGCAGATTTTTCTTCATGAGCGCAGCCGGAGCAAGCAATGCAGTTTGTATGCGGCGGGCATAATTGATACTGTCGGTAACTTCTTTGTTTTTCTCTTCAAGAGCGGCGCGCTGTTCTTCCACACGTAGAGCATATTTCCGGTTCTCATTTTTGAACATGCGCACCGATAAAAATGAAAGCAACATGACGAACGGAATATTCGGATAGCCCAGCCACCGTTCAGCCGGAGTAACCTTGTAATATGGATTTACATGGTCCAGAAGCATTACGTTGACCAGCATAACAATTACCGCCGTGATGAAATAAAATGTAATCGTGCGCTTGCTGTCAAAAATAATGTTGCATGCTATTGGCATAAACAGGAAGTAGTAATACGAATTCGTAACCGCTCCGAAAATGAAGGTGAAAGCCGAAAGGAAAATGAATCCGTACCACATCGCATAATGAAATGCGAAATCGTACCAGCGCCTGTGTATCGAATAAAAAATAAGAAGACTTGAGGTGGTCGAGAATAATGTAACAAATGTCGACAGGTAATATTCGTGCGTAAGAGCAACAACGAAATAAAAACAGGAGATCAGGAATACGGCGAGGATGGCGATGTTAAACACCCTGAGTTTGTTGCGCAGAACAACATCGGCGTTCTCATCGACACCCAGGTTTACGATTGCGCTGTATAGTTTCTTCATATTAATCAATGCGGATACCGATTACGCAAACGTCATCAACCTGTCGTGTTCTACACGATCCGCTTTCATTACCGTAAAAAGTAATGCTGCGTGTCAATTGCAACAACACCCTTGCACAATATGCCCCCGATTCATCACCGGTAACATTGGCGCGAACCTGAACTATATTGCGGGCTGTCAGAAAATTCATGAACGTCTTTCCCGACCCTGCGAATTGTTCAGCCACTGCGGAAGTCGTGACCGGTTTATTCGAAAACACATGACGCGGATACCGCAAAAACGTGACACTCTCCGTCAGCGAGCGCTCTCCATCGTTCGGGTCCAGGCGAAAAAACCCGGCAGAGTACAGCGAAGGAAGAAGGACGAAGAAAATTCTCAGGAAGATGCGCATAGGAAAGGCACCCCTAATCTAATAAATTGCGTGATGTGCCGATGCGGCTACTTCGTGAAAAGAGAGTTCACGAATTCCTTCTTATTGAATACCTGCAGATCGGTCATTTTCTCCCCTACGCCGATATAACGCACCGGGATTTTGAACTGATCTGAAATACCAATCACAACGCCACCTTTAGCGGTTCCGTCCAGTTTGGTGATTGCAAGTGCGGTTACGTCTGTAGCGGCGGTAAACTGCCTGCACTGCTCAATTGCATTCTGCCCCGTGGAGCCATCGAGCACGAGCAATACTTCGTGCGGAGCATCCGGAATAACCTTCTGCATCACTTTGCGGATTTTGCCGAGCTCCGCCATCAGGTTCACTTTATTGTGAAGACGCCCTGCCGTATCGATGATGGCAACATCTACGCCTTTTGCAAGAGCAGAACTTACCGTATCGTACGCTACCGAAGCCGGATCTGCACCCATGCCCTGTGAGATAACAGGTACGTCTACACGCTTTGCCCAAACACCGAGCTGATCAACTGCTGCAGCACGGAAAGTATCGGCTGCACCAAGCATTACATTCTTACCCGATTGCTTGAACTGGTAGGCAAGTTTGCCGATGGTGGTTGTTTTGCCCACGCCATTAACGCCAACCACCATAATTACATATGGCTTCTTCGTAACCGGAATATCAAAATCGGGTGTGTCGGCTGATTTATTTTCAGAAAGCAGTTCTGCAATCTCATCACGAAGAATTGAATCGAGCTCCGATGTATTCACGTACTTATCGCGCGCAACCCGCTCTTCAATCCGGCGGATAATTTTCAGTGTGGTTTCAACACCTACATCAGATGTGATGAGTACTTCTTCAAGATTGTCGAGCACCTCCGCATCGACCTGCGATTTCCCGACAACGGCACGGGCCATTTTGGAGAAAAATCCTTCCTTGGTTTTTGACAAACCCTGGTCGAGACTTTCTTTTTTCTCCTTATTGAAAAATCCAAAAATGCCCATAAATAATGCTGTAGCATCAGAAACAACGAAAGCTCCTTTCAATGAAAGAAGCTTTGCGTTTTACCTGCTGTGGTAAAATTATTTTTTGTTCGCGAGGAAATCTTTGATGTGGTCGTTGTGAACCACTTCTTCCTTGAATGCATAAGCGCCGGTCTTTGGCGACTTAACCATTTTGATTACGCGGGTGAACTGCTTTCCTTCACCGGTTTTGAGTGTTGCAACTACTTTCTTTGCCATGACGCTTAGCTATTATGCGTGATTACTTGATCTCTTTGTGAACCGTTTTCTTCTTCAGAATCGGGTTGTACTTTTTCTTCTCGATGCGGTCAGGTGTGTTCTTCTTGTTCTTCGTTGTGATGTAACGTGAAGTTCCCGGGAGACCACTGTCTTTGTGCTCCGTGCACTCAAGAATAACCTGGATGCGATTGCCTTTCTTAGCCATTTTTCTGCTTTATTGGACCCGAGACGAAACATTTTGTCTCGGCAGGCGGCAAAGATAAGAATTTCAATGATTCCATGGTTTGAAATTCAATTATTCTGATACAAAAACAGGCGATTTGGTCCCAAATCGCCTGTTCACCGTTATTTTTTTGAGCTTATTTTTATAAATAGCTCACTATCAGGTCAATTTCAAAGAATTCAATGACTACAGCTTCACCACTTTCAGCATGATAATCTGTCCTTTTGTGCCGGTTACTTTCATAAAATAATGTCCGGGCTCCTTATCGACCAGTAAAACAGCCGGTGTTAACTGCTTCGGGGCAGAAGAACTGATGACATTTCCCAATCAGAAGAATGCGATTCACTTTCGGTTTCACTGCTTTTTCTGATTGAGGTAACTCATCTCTGCCATCATTTTCTCAATGCCATCGGTTGTCTTCGGAACGGTACCGGAAAGTACTTCCGCTTCTCCATCCGTAATGAGCACATCATCTTCTATGCGCACACCAATGTTCCACCACTTCGGATCGCAAGGACTTCCTGCAGGAATATAGATTCCCGGTTCCACTGTAATCACATTACCCGCTTCGAGTGGTCCGTACAGTCCGGCATCATGCACATCAAGTCCGAGGTAATGCGACGTTCCGTGAAAGAAATAGTTTACATAATCTTCCTCTTTCCGGATAATGCCAAGTTCTTTCAATCGCTTTTTGATGACCGCCACAGCTGCTTTGTGCGGATCGCGGAACTCATTTCCTTTTTTGCATTTCGCAATTCCCGCAAGCTGTGCTTCGAGAACGATATCGTAAATCGCTTTCTGTTCAGGGGAAAACTTTCCGTTTGCCGGTAATGTACGAGTGATATCAGCTGTATAACCGTGATATTCTGCTCCTGCATCCACCACAATGAGATTGTTGTGGTCCATCGGTTTTCTGTTCGTTACATAATGCAGAATGCAGCTATTCTCCCCTGCACCGCAAATGCTTGGATAACCACAAGCCTCCGCACCACGGAACATGAACTCATACTGAATCGCCGCCTGCACCTGGTACTCGGTCCATGTCGAATCCATTGCCCGCATGAGTTCCATATGCGCTTCATTGCTGATCTCAATCGCACGACGAAGCAAAACCATTTCCTCGGTTGTTTTTATCTGCCGAAGCAATCCCATGCATTCAGCAAGACGGGCATTATCGTTGTTCCTGTTCTTCTCTGTCTTTTTCCTGAAATGTTCAACGAGATTATAAAGGTCGGCCAGATCATACTTGTCGTCGCTCACATCTTCAGGCAGCGGAGTGAACATCACTTTCAGGAAACGGCTGTAATTAATATTCAGGCTGATGAAATCTTTTCCTTCGAGCACGGTATTCACTTTCAGTTGCTCCTTACCTCCTTTGGGTCCAAGCCGACGTCCCGTCCACACTTCATCTTTGGGGCTGCGTTTCTGGACGAAGAGAATTTCATCGGTGAACAGCGTATCGATTTTTCTTTTCTCTTTAAAAATCAGGAGTACAGCGTTCGGTTCACGCAGTCCGGTGAGATAATAGAGATTCGGATCCTGGTGAAAATCGTAAATCACATCGTTCGCGCGGGTGTGTTCGGCGTTTGAGAAGAAAACAGCGACCGAAGAATCGGGCATGAGCTTGCGTAATGCGTCGCGACGTCCCTGGTGAAACTCCGGCGAAAGCAGATCAGTGTCGTAATCGGGACCATCTGTTTTTCCGGAAAAACAGAGTGCCAGAACAAGAATGGCAAATAATTGGATCAGGAATTGTTTCCGCATAAGTTAAATGTACAAAACACGTTCCAGTACAGGTTTACCGCTTGTGTAATTGGTTTCCTGTTTTGGTACCCCGTGTGCTGAAGCACACGGCGATCATTGTCCACAAAAGTTATAGAATGTACACGGGCTTGATCCACAAGAATGTTTTAGCCGCAAGCCCGTGAACATACCACAATAAACAGAGCTGATCGCCGCTCGCTTTAGCCAGCGGAGCCGGGATCACTTACCGGAGTAATTGTCAAACAAAAAACGCCCCGTCATTTCTGACGAGGCGTTTCGTTCCCGATCGCTATCGGGAAATGTATTTTGGTTAGGCGATAAAGCCCTTAGCTTTTGCTTTTTTCAGTGCTGCAGCAAGACCGATCTTGTTGATGGTGCGCATACCCGAAGTACTTACGCGAAGAGTGATCCACTTCTTCTCTGACTCCAGGAAGAAACGCTTCGTATGAAGGTTTGGCTGGAATGTGCGCTTGGTTTTGATGTTCGAGTGCGACACTTTATTCCCTGCAATTGTGCGCTTTCCTGTGATTTCACAAACTTTTGACATGACTTTGGTCTTTAAAAATTGGAGTGCAAATGTAGGTAAAATCGAACGTTCTCCAAATTAAACACGGAAAAAGTCGTCTTTTACTGATTTTCGGGGCGATTTTGCAGTTACCGGTTTCCTGTTTCCGGTTTCCAGTGAGGCGATCCGACTCAATCTTCCCAGTATTCGGTCCCGTGCTGATCTTAATAACCAAGTAAAACATCTTCGTATTTCGACCTCTTTATACGGACTTTACTGTAAACCGGAAATATTTCAGGTTGCGGAGGGACCTGTGCGGCCGAATGAATGTAAAGCGCTCTATCGGCAATCCTTTCATAAATGCTGTAAGGCAACAAACCTGTTGCGTGTTAATCGGTAGACTTCAAAGTAATTCGGCGGGAGGATGTAGTTACCTGACGAATCAATTATTCCCCATTTTCCATTCTGCCGTACTTCAGCACATTCACTATCGAAAAAATTGCAACACTCCCACCTCGGCTCAATCACCATCTTCTTCGTGCTGTCACAATATCCCCATTGATTTCCTTTGCGATAAGGAATAAGATCGGGAAGACGCGCTTCACTTATAAGCGGACAGAGGACGCAGAAAAAAAATAGCCGTTTCATGCTGATCTAACGCGGACCGGAATGATACACTTCGGGCACATCCGCTGCACACAAATGCACAATACCTGAATACAGGATAAATTTTTATGCGGGAGTATATACATTTACCCAACTTAACTTCGCTGAAATGAAACGATTCGCTCTTCCTGTAATTGTCTTGTTGATATTATCCGCTCAGATCGGAGCGGCGCAGAACGGAAATCTGATCTGCACTCACAATTCTTCTGCGATGGGAGGATATTGTTATGCCACATTGGACCTTTTAAATGATACCCTGGTCGACCACACCCTGTTACCGGGTTATATAGCGAACGGGCACGGCAGTACCACCGTGGATACGGCGAATTCCATCTACTACATTAGTGATGGAGTACATATCTATGGTGTAAATACTTTGACCGACAGCCTGGTCCTGTCTATGGTGTTTCCGTTATCCGGAACTCTCAGCCTCACGTGCATTCAATATAATTCCTGTGACGGATCGATCTATGGTATCATCGTGGACTTCAATGGTGAGCAAGCTACCTCTGTTGACAAATTCAATCCACAGGATTCAACGATCACTGTTCTCGCTCCGGTGTCCGGCGATTTCCATTTCGGTGGTCAGGGAACAATTGATCCGGTCAACAACATTTACATGTTTGAACTCGGAGCCAGCAATCAATCCATTGTGGGCGGCTATGATATTGCACTTGGGGCATTGTCTTTCTATTCCCCCCTCTCGGCAATGAATCCTTCTATCCTTTTTCGCGGCATCAGCTACGATTGCATCAATGCACGTCTCCTGGGTCTTGAAATCAACCAATCATCCCAGGAAATTTATCTCTCTTCCGTTGACGTGCTTAGCACTAACCTGACGCACATATCATCAAGCCCGATTTCAAATAACCTGTATTTCAACGCAGGTGGAATTTGTATGAACCATAATAGCGCCACCTTTTATTACACCCCGGTTGCGGGTATCA
>Ga0255338_1002386_pt1 | contig 27899 bp, 17 predicted proteins | sample MeOH1_35cm_T4_19_FD_203715 | JGI IMG/M metagenome (GOLD analysis project Ga0255338, IMG submission 203715) | Sandy soil microbial communities from University of British Columbia, Vancouver, Canada - MeOH1_35cm_T4_195 | ecosystem: Engineered > Artificial ecosystem > Sand microcosm > Unclassified ...
TCATATTGCACCGAGACGAACGGCGGATAGGATTTGCTCGGATCGGTCGGCGTGGTCGGCGAAGTCGGGCCCTGCGCCAGGCCCTCGATGCGGTTGAAATAGACCGACAGGGAGGAAGTGGGCTTCACCACGACACCAACCACCGGCGAGGTGGTCGACTTCCTGAAATGGGCGTTGATTTCGCCGGTATAGGCGAAATTCTGCACGTCCAGGCTCTGCAGGCGCACGCCGCCGATCACCAGGATGCGATCGTCCAGGAAGCCGAGCGTGTCCGAACCATAGAGGCTCTCGAAATCGGTCTTGCCGATCGGCTTCAGATTGTTGACGTCGCCGCCCGAGAAGCCGGGCTTCGGCGACGCCACGCTCGGCGTATGATAGATGTTGGTGTTGTAATAGAAGCCGCCGAAATCGCCGAACACATAGGCGTTGCGATTGTTGGTCCAGGTGATCGAGCCGCCGAGGCTCAGCTTGTGACTGATCCCGCCGGTGCTGAACGCCGAGTTCAGGCCCAGCTGCAGCGCATAGTTATTGTCCTCGCGCGGCACGAGCAGGCTATAGGCATAGCCGTCGCCGGTCGCGGCGTTGCTGACCGTGACGGAGCTGTACAGGCCGTCCTCGCGGCCGTCGCGAAAGCCGAACGCCGTGAACAGCTTGGTATCCTTGGCGATCTCGAGCTCGGCGCGGACGATGCCGTAGATGTCGCGCAGCCGGGTGTCGGTCCAGGGCTGACCGTAATTATAGTCGGCGGCAGGCGGTGCCGGCACCGTGGCCGATGCCACCGTCACGGTGGGGCGGCCCCAGCCGACATGCTGGCGCTCATAGCCCAGATCGACGGTCACGCGGCCGGCGCCGTGTTCCCAGTCGAAGCTGAGGCCGCCGACCGTGGCGTCGCGATGCTCATGGTCGGTCGCTGCCTCGCCATTGCGATAGACCCCGTTCACGCGCACGCCGAACTCGCCATTCTCGCCGAAGCGCGTGCCGGCATCGAAGCTGCCGCCGAAGATGCTCTGGCCGGTATAGGTGCCAGTCACGCGGATGAAGGGATCGGTGCCGGCGCGCTTCGGGATGAGGTTGATCCCGCCGCCGATTCCCGATCCGCCCGGCGCGGCGCCGAACAGGAAGGCGCTGGCGCCGTTCAGCACCTGGACCCGGTCATAGAGTTCGGGCGAGACCAGCTGGCGCGGCGTGACGCCGTACAGCCCGTCGATGGCGATGTCGTCGCCATAGAGCGGGAAGCCGCGGATGACGAACTGCTCGGAGGAGTTGCCGAAGCCATAGGTCGTCCGCACCGCCGGATCGTTGCGCATGACATCGCCGATCGTCTCCGCCTGCTGGTCGAGGATCAGCTGCGCCGTATAGGCCGAGACGTTGAACGGGGTGCTCATTGCATCCGTGTTGCCCAGCGCGCCGAGCGAGCCGTCGCTGACCACCTGCTTCTGCGCCTGCTGCGCGGTGACGATGATATCGTCCTGCTCGCCCGCCGGCGCGTCCTGCGCGAAGGCCGGCCCCGCCGGCGCCGTTGCCACTGCGAGCGCCATCAGGCTCGCTCCCCGCGTGATGATCTTGCCCATATATCCCCCTTTGAACCGTGAATGCGATGCGGCGGCGATCTCGACCCGCCAGTCTATCCCTGGGGCTCCCGCTCCCCGACCTTGTCGTTGAGCCTCATGTGGTCCTGCGTGCGGTGGGATCTGAAAACATCCAGTTCCGCGGATCGGGGGGGACCAACCGGCCAGCGCGCCGGGGTCGGGGCTCTCCAGGGGCCTCACGACGATTTTGCACGGGAGGAACTGGTGTGCCGCTCATACTCAACCTGCGGATTGCGCTCCAGGCTCTTCGTCGTCCGAACGGGCCGAGACGCGCAAAGAAGCATCCGCCCGAAGGCGTCAGGAGCGGCTCCAACCAGACCGCATCGCCACCCATCGAATTGACAATGAAGGGATGGTTAGGAACGGTCTTGTCGGGCTACCTAGCAAGCGGTCCATGACGGGGGAGGCCATCGATGGTCGATACGCTGCTCGACAAATTACGCCGGAGAATCGGGGCTTTGACCGGAGCGACGGCCACCGGCAACGACCCCGGCATCGATCATCCACGGCCGCGCAACGGAGCCAGCATCGCGCGTCGCGTCGCGAAGCACTTCGACCGGCTCGGCAGGACCGCTCCCGGGCTCGATCGACAAATTGGCGCGTATGTGGCGTCGGGAGACGCCGGCTCGGTGCTTTCCACGCTCGCCTCGGCCAACGTGAAGGCTGCATGGGCGCAGCGGACGCGCAGCTATCCGCCGCGGGACGAGAGCGGGCTGTTCGCGCCAGGAGTCGAGTGGGGCGCCGCACAGATGCGGCGACTCGGCGAGGCGCTGAGCGCACTGGAGGCCATCCAGTATGAAGGCTGGTATTTCGGCTCGAAGAAATCCCCTGAATGGCTGCGCCAGGTCGTTACCCAATGGCTGGGGCATGGCCGCAAGGACCAATCGCTCGACCAGCTCGCTGCGCTGGCGGCAGAGACGGATCTCGGGCTGTTGCCGGTGCTCGACATCCTGTTCGGTAGTGATGTCGGCAATTATCGTTCGGAGAATTCCATCGAGCGCTTCACTGGTGTGGCGCCCTGGCTCGAGGCGCAGCGCGGCGGGGTCATCGCGGCGCTGCCTGCACTCGGGGCAGACCAGCGCGCGGAGTTTGCCGCCGCGATCGGGCGGCTCAGGCTCGCCGACGCTTTCCTGGAGCCGCTGGCCGAACTCGCGATCGGCTCGTCGAAAAAGGCGCGCGAAAGCGCCAGGCAGGCATTGACGGCGGCCGATACCGGCCTGCTCCGCGCGCATCTGGCGGCGCGCTACCCGCAGGCGGCACCGCGAGCCCTGGCGGCAATCGAGCGGGTGACGGGAAGCTTCGTCCCCGCCGCGGAAACCGGTGCTGCAGGACCGGCCGACGGACCCGAAGGGTATATCGCGGTCGACGGAAGCTGGGTGGCAACGCCACCGCGCCCGATGATTGCGGAAGTTGCGCCGATTACGGACGATATGCTGGCGCTGCTCCGGCCGGCCGCGGCGACCTTCAACGTCAAGCTGGCCGCTGCGCAAGCCGAAGCGGGGCGCGAGCGCTGGCACTGGAGCCGCCAGTTCAGCAAGGTGGGCCAGTCGCAGCTCGACATGATCCGCAAGCTGGGCGAGAGCGCGTACCAGATCGGCAACCAACAGAATACCGTGCTTGGCTGGATCCGCTCGCATGAAGGCCGCGCCAGTGGCGTGGATGCCTTCTTCGACGATCCGCGCCTCACCCTTTGGCACAGCGTCCGCTTCGCACTGGCCAGCACCAACGGCTATTTCGCGTCGGTGTTCAGCGATTGGGCCGGCCCTCCGGGGAGCGCGCTCGCGCGGCGGATCGCAGCGGGTGTCGATATCCGCGTCGTGCTCGAGCTGTGGATCCGCTTTGGCGGACGGGACCCGATCTCCGAACATCTCGGCGCCATGTGGTATCAGCCGTTCTTCGAGCCTGGCATGCCGTTCTGGACCGCCTTGTGCGACCGGTTCGATCTGCTCGACGAAGCGTTCGGGCTCAAGCCGCGCTCCGAAACGCGCGCCTTTGCGGTCCGCTCCGCGCTCGATCTGCTCGCGCTGTTCCCCAAGGTGCCGCGCCGGTACCAGCAGCCGCTGATGTTGCTGGCGAGCGGGAGCAGCGCGACCTTGCGCGGGCCCGCCCGCCAGCTGTTGCGCGCGGCGCCGGGAATCGACGATGCGATCGCCGGCCTGCTCGACGACGGCCGCCAGGACGTCCGTGCAGGCGCTGCCGAATGGCTTGCCCAGCGCGACGCGCGCGACAAGGTCGCGACGCTGCGCCGCGTGCTGAAGAAGGAACGCAGTGAGTTGGCCCGCGCAGCGATGATTACCGCGCTGGAGCGGCTTGGCGACGATGTCAGCGATTTCTTCGACAGCGCAGCGATGATCAAGGAAGCCGACGCCGCACTTGCCAAGGCGAAGGACAAGGCTCTGGCCTGGTTTCCCTTCGCGCAGTTGCCGGCGTTGCGCTGGCGGAGCGGAGAGGCGATCGATCCGCGTATCCCGATATGGTGGGTGACGCTCGCGGCCAAGCTCAAGCAACCCGGCGGCAATGCGCTGATCGAGCTCTGGCTCGACCGGCTGGCGCCCGGCGACGCGCATCGCCTCGGCTGGATGGTGCTGACGAGCTGGATCGAGCAGGACACCCGCACCTGCACCGAGGAAGAGGCGAATCAATATGCCGCAGCACATGTCGCAGCGGCGCTGAAGCAGAATATCGATACGGTGAAGCGCTATCCGCAGGCCGCCGATTATTATGCGACTGATCGCGACACGGTCTTCGCCCAGCTGCGACGGGTCAAGCTCGGCACCTATCTCGGCAGCGCTGTAGACAGCAAGGGCATCTTGGCGCTCGCCACACGTGTCGACGGTGCCGATGCGGCGCAGAAGGTGCGCCCCTTCCTGAAAGACCATGGCGCACGCACCTCGCAAGCCAAGGCGCTGCTGGAGATGCTGGCGAGCAACCCCGCCGGCGCTGCGCTGCAACTCGTGCTGGCTGCCGCCAATCGTTCCAAGCAGCGTTCGGTCCAGGCGCATGCCGGCACACTGGTGGAGGCGGTGGCGGACCGGCGCGGCTGGAGCGCGGAGGAACTGGCGGACCGTACCGTGCCCACCGCGGGGCTCGATGCCGACGGCACGATCGATCTCGATTGCGGCCGTGACCGCACCTACCTGCTCCGACTCGACGGCGCCGATGGGCTCGTTCTGGTCAATGCCGACGGCAAGGAAGTGAAGGCGCTTCCCGCCCCCCGGATCGATGAGGAGAAGCCGCTGATCGAGGCCGCGAAGAAGCTTGTTTCCGCCGCGCGCAAGGAGAGCAAGCAGGTCTTCGCCAGCCAGACCGAGCGGCTGCGCGAGGCGATGTACCTCGGCCGGCGCTGGCGGCGCGAGGATTGGGAGACCTTTCTCGTCGCGCATCCGCTGGTCGGGCGGCTGGCGCGCCGGCTGATCTGGCTGGGCGTGGACGGCGAAGGTCGGATCGCCGGGGCCTTTCGTCCGCTGGGCGACGGATCCTATACCGATGCTGCGGACGAGGACGTGGCGCTTGCCGGTTTCGCCGAAGTGCAGCTGGCCCACCGCTCGCTGCTCGACGCCGATGCGATCGGCGCCTGGCAACGGCATCTTGCGGACTATGAGGTTGCACCGCCGTTCGACCAGGTCGGCCGCACATTGCCTGAAGTGACCGAGGCTATGGGCGGCAAGCAGGAGATACGCGATCGCGAAGGTTGGATGATCGAGACCTTCAAGTTGCGCGGCATCGCCACCAGGCTCGGCTATGCGCGCGGCGCGGCGGGCGATGGCGGCTGGTTCACCGGCTACGAACGCCCCTATCGCAGCGCCGGGATCGTTGCCGAGATCGAGTTCAGCGGTAGCCCGCTGCCCGAGGAGAACACGCTGGCTGCGCTCCACACGCTCAGCTTCCGGGTCCTGCGCGACAATGGTCACCATGGTCGCCAGCTGACGCTAAAGGAAGTGCCGCCGGTACTGCTCGCCGAAACCTGGCAGGATCTGTACGACATCGCCGCCAGAGGCACCGGCTTCGATCCGGACTGGCAGAAGAAGGTCCATTGATGGTCGAACAACAGATACTGCGCCCTGCCGCCGAGGCGCGGTACGCCGCCGAGCTCGCCACGCTGGCGGCCGCCGATACCAGCCCGCGCCCACGCGGCTGGCGGCTGTCGCCGCGCGCGGTGCGTCGCTTCCTGCTCGGCGATCCCAAGGCGGGCATCTCGCGCAAATTCTATGGCGACGATCCGCTGGTCGACCGCGCGATCGTCAGCCTGATGAGCCAGCAGGGATTGATGCTGGTGGGCGAGCCGGGCACGGCCAAGTCTCTGCTGTCCGAACTGCTCGCCGCGGCGATCTGCGGCACCTCCGGGCTGGTGGTGCAAGGGTCGGCCGGGCCCACCGAGGACCATATCCGCTACGGCTGGAACTATGCCCTGCTGCTCGCCGAGGGGCCGAGCGAGCGGGCGCTGGTGCCGTCCCCGGTGCTCAATGCGATGCGGAGCGGGCGCATCGTACGGTTCGAGGAGATCACCCGCTGCCCGCCCGAAGTGCAGGACGCGTTGATCTCGATCCTGTCGGAAAAGGCGCTCGCCTTGCCGGAACTGGGGCCTGACGCGGTCGCCAATGCAGCGCCGGGCTTCAACGTGATCGCCACCGCCAATCTGCGCGACCGCGGCGTGCATGAGATGTCGAGCGCGCTGAAGCGCCGCTTCAACTTCGAGACGGTCCATCCCATCGCGGATCCGGCATTCGAGCAGGAGCTGGTGCTGCGGCAGCTCGCCGAGCGGCTGGCGCCGGCCGGCGTCACTGTGCACGGCGAACGCGATGTCGCCGACGTGCTGGTGCGCGTCTTCCAGGATTTGCGGACCGGCCGCACCGCCGAGGGCGCGAGCCTCAACCGGCCCGACGCAGTGATGTCCACCGCCGAGGCGGTCAACGTGCTCCACGCCGCCGCGCTCGAGGCTGCCTATCTCGATGATGGTCGGCTCTCGGCGGCGCATGTCGCGCGGCAGTTGCAGGGCGTGGTGCTCAAGGACTCGCCCGAGGACGGCAAGCGCCTGCGCGCCTATATCGATCATATCGTCAAGGAACGCGCCGGACGGTCGGGGCCGTGGAAGGAGTTCTACCAGGCGGCGCGGTCGCTCAAGCTGGGTTGACCGGCATGGAGGACGTGTCCCTCCACGATCCGGCGCGCGCGCTGTGGGTGGTGCCGGTGCGGCATCACAGCCCGGCCTGCGCGGCGCAGCTCGATCGGCTGATCGCCGCGGTGAAGCCGGCGGCGATCCTCGTCGAGGGACCGTGCGATTTCGATCCGCTGATCGACCATCTCTGCGATCCGCGAACCCGGGCGCCCGTTGCGATCGTCTCGCTGCGTGAGGCCGTCGCGGGCCAGGCGACGCGGCGCGTGGCAAGCTATTTCCCCTTCTGCGCGCACAGCCCTGAGCTCATCGCGTTGCAGGCCGCCACCGCGCTTGGCCTGCCAGCGCGCTTCATCGACCTGCCCTCGACGGCACGCGAGATGGTGTTCGACGACGCGGGCGAACCGGCGCGGTCCCTGCTGAGCGACGAGCGGCCGTTCGATGTCGGCGACTATGTCACAGCGCTGGCTCGCGAACTGGGTTGCCGCGATGGCAACGAGGTGTGGGATCAGTTGTTCGAGGCTCGGATCGCCGATCCGGACTGGCAGCGCTTCTTCGCCGATGTTGCCCGCTATTGCGCCTGCATCCGCGCCGCGACCGATCCGGCGCAGATGGAGCAGGACGGCACGCTGGCGCGCGAGGCGCAGATGCGGGCGATCCTCGCAGAGACGCGCGCTGCCGTTGCGGGTCCCATCGTCGCCTTGGTCGGCGGTTTCCATGCCTCGGCGTTGTTCGGGGCTTCGACGGCCAAGCCGGTGGCGGCGCGCACCGATGCCGGGCGCTCCTATCTGATCCGCTATGGCATGCGGCAGCTCGATGCGCTGGGCGGCTATGGCGCGGGACTGCCGCTGCCCGGCTTTTACGACCGGCTGTGGCAGGTTCGCGAGGCAGGCGGGCAGGGCCTCGCGCTGGCGCTGGTCAGCGGCTTCGCCGCGCATCTTCGCGCTGGCGCCGGCATGGAGGCGCCATCCTTCCCGGTGATCGCCAATGCAGTCGAGCAGGCCGAGCGCCTCGCCGCGCTGCGTGGGCGGCCGTTCCCCGCGCGAGACGACATCATCGACGCGATCCGCTCCAGTTTCATCAAGGGCGAAATTCCGATCGAGCAGGTGCCCTTGCTCAATGAGCTGAAGGCATGGCTCACTGGTACAGCGATCGGCGAGGTACCGCCTTCGGCCGGATCGCCACCCCTGGTCGAAGCGGTGCGGGCCCAGGCCAGATCGCTCGGCTTCACCGTTGCCGATGGCGAACGGCGCAGCCGCGAGCTCGACATCTACCGCAAACCGCGCCACCGCGAAGCCAGCCGCTTCTGCCACGCCATGGCGCTGCTCGACGCCAATTTCAGCCAGCGCACCGCCGGCCCCGATTTCCGCAACGATGTCGGGCTCGACCGGTTGCACGAGGTCTGGTCGGTCGCCTGGTCGCCCTTGGTTGAATCGCGGCTGATCGAATTGTCCGAAGCGGCGGACACGCTGGGGGAGGCGCTGGCGTTCGTGCTGGCGCAGAAGCTCGCCGCGCTTTCCGAGGACGGCAAGGGGCGCAGCGCGCTCGCCGCGATCGACCTGTTCTCCGCCGCCTGCCGCGCCGGGCTGGGGACGGAAGCCCATGCCATCCTCGCATTGGTCGAGCGACAAGTGATCGAGGATCCGCAACTGGGCTCGGTGGTCGCGGCGCTGACCGATCTGGTGCTGCTGCGGCGCGGGCGCGAGACGCTGGGCATCACCGATACCGAGCCGCTCGATCATCTGATCGGGGCGGCGTGGCGGCGCATATTGGTGCTGCTGCCCGAGCTTGCGGAGTATGGACCCGAGCAGGTCCGCGACGCGGTGAGCGCGCTGGCCGATCTGCGCGGGTTGATCGAGCTGGCACGCGGCTCCGAGGCGCCGACCGAGATCGCGTTGTTCGACGAAGCGCTCACCCGGCTGCAGGCGCAGCCTGTAGCACCGATGCTGGCGGGCGCGGTCATGGCGTTCGTACTGATCGACGGCCAGGCCGATGCCGGGGCGTTGGAAGCGCGGCTGCGCGGCGAGCTGGCGAGCGGCTATGTTGACCCTGCCGAGCGGCTGGCCTTCCTGGGCGGCGTTATCGCCATCGCCCGCGAGCTGCTCTGGAGCGTGCCGGCGATCATCGCGACGCTCGATACATTGATCGCCGGGCTCGACGAAGAAGGCTTCCTGGCCTTGCTGCCGCACCTCCGCCTCGCCCTGATGCCGCTCGATCCGCGCGAGATCGATCGGCTGGCCGAGGAGGTGGCGGTCCGCATCGGCGTGCAGCCGGGGCAACTGGCGACCGCCATCGACCTCTCCGAGGCTGAGCTTGCCGCCAATATCGCACTCGATCGGGAACTGGCGCTGGTGCTGGCCCGTGACGGTGTGGGGGTGGCATGAGCGATCCGGTCCTGGTTCGACGGTGGCGGCTTGCACTGGGGCGCTATGCCGATCGCTCGCTGCCGCCGGACGGGATGAGCGGTGCCGAGCGCCGCGCCGATCGCGCGCTCGATTATCTCTATGCCCGCGAGATGGAGAAGCGCGGGCTGCGGCGCGACAGGAAGGGCCGGTCTGGCTCGCTCGATCCCAGCCGGCTGACACCGCTGGGCTGGCTCGGCGAGTTGCGCGATCTGTTCCCGCAATCGGTGTGCGAGACAGTGCAGGCGCATGCGATCGACAATCTCGGCATGGCTGAGCTGCTCAAGGACCCGGCGGTGCTCGACGCGCTCGAGCCCAACAAGGACCTGCTCAAATCGCTGATCGCTTACAAGGGCCTCGCCGATCCGGCGATGCGCGAGAAGATCCGCGAGGTGACACGCAAGATCGTCGAGGACATTGTCCGCCAGCTGCGCCCGCGGCTCGAGGCAGCGCTGGCCGGGCGGCCCCATCGCTTCCGCCGCAGCCAGATCAAGTCGATGCAGAATTTCGACTGGCGCGCCACCATCCGCGACAATCTCAAGAACTGGGATGCGGCCCGCGGCGTGATCGTCGCCGACCGTCTGCGCTTCTTCGGCCGCAGCCGGCGGCGGCTGCCCTGGACGATCATTCTCTGCGTCGACCAATCGGGATCGATGCTGGCCTCCACCATCTATGCCGCGGTGATGGCGTCGATCCTGACCGCGCTGCCGGCGGTCGATGTTAAGCTGATCGTGTTCGACACCGCCATCGTCGACCTGTCGAGCGAAGCGCATGATCCGGTCGAGGTGCTGATGTCGGTCCAGCTCGGCGGCGGCACCAACATCGCTGCGGCCATGGAATATTGCGAGACGTTGGTCACCCAGCCGACGCGGACCGTGTTCGTGCTGGTCAGCGACTTCGAGGAAGGCGGCTCGGTGACGCGGATGCTTGCCGCCGCCCAGCGCATGGCCTCGGCACGAGTAACGCTCCTGGGGCTCGGGGCGCTGAGCGACGATGCCGCCCCGGTCTACGACCGGCGCATGGCCGAGCGGCTGGCGGACCGCGGGATGCAGATCGCGGCCCTGACGCCCGACCGGTTCGCCGAATGGATCGGGAGCGTGATCGCGTGATCGACGCTGCCTTGCGCGCCGCCCTTGCCGCGTTCGACGATGCCGCGCTGGCGACGCTTGCCAATCCCGGGTTGGTTCGGCGCGCGCATCGCGATGTCGAGGAAGGCAAGGCGCGGCTGGTCTCGGCCGGCGCGGGCCAGGCAAGCGTCGAGGCGGACGGGCAGTTGGTGACGCTCGACGCCCGTGGGCCACGGGCAGCGGATTGCGCGTGCAGGTCGGTCGCGGTGTGCCGCCACCGGATCGCTGCCGTGCTGTTCCTGCGGGAGCTGGAGGATGCGCCGGAGGACAGCGAAGCGGTGTCCGCTCCGGAAGAAATTGTCCTCGCGCTGGACATCGCCGCGCTCGAACGCTGGTCAGGCAAGGCCGGCTGGCGCGCGGCGCTGGAGCTGGTCGAAACGGCCGGGCAAGTGGAATCATCCTCCAACGCCATCTCGGTGGCTTTCGCCGATCTGGACGATTCGGTTCGCATCCTGCGCGGCCAGGGCTTTGACGGTATCGTCTCCAAGGCGGCCAAGGCGCGCGCCAGAGCCTATCACGCCGCCGCCGTGCTGGCGGCGCGGCGCCATTTCGGCGCGACGCTGCCCGAACTGGCCGAAGAGGACGCCGCCCCGGCCGCTGTCGAGATCGACGCGGCCTTCCTCGAACGCGTCGCGGCGAGCCTCGGCGAAGTCGCCACGCTTGGCTTCAACCTCGCGCCGCTGCCGCTTGAGGAATCATTGTTCGAGCTGTCGGTTTCCTCGCGTGCAGACATGCTGCCGCGGCTGTCGACGATGCTGCGCGCGATCGCCGCCCAACTGCGCCTGCGGCGGCAGCGCGCGATCGCCTTCGATCCCGATCGCATGCTCGAGCTCGCCGCGACCGCCTTTGCCTTGACCCGCGCGCTGGCCGGCGGCGATCCGGACCGGCGGGCCGACCTCGCCGGAAAGGTACGGCGCGATTTCGCCCCTGCCGCGCCGCTCGATCTGATCGGCTGCGGCGGTGAGCGCTGGCGCACCGATACCGGCGCGCGTGGGGTAACCGCGTGGTTCGTCGAGCCGGCGACGGGCCGCTGGCTCTCGACCACGCTGGCGCGCGGGGCGGGGCAAGACCCGACCTTCATGCCGGCGGAGGCCTGGCGCGCACAGGCGGTGTGGATGGCTGCGCCGCTCGAAGTGCTCGCGCATGCCCGGATCACGCTCGAAGGATCGCGCCTGTCCGCAGACCATCGGCTATCAGCACCGGCCAGCGCCCATGCGCGAATCATCGCACGCGACACGTGCCCGGATCCGAACTGGCCGGGCATTGTCCGCGACTGGAAGGACCTGCGCCAGACCTGGCTGCGTCAGACCGGCCTCGGCCTCGATGCGGCCGATACCGCAGCCGTCTGCCTGCTGGCGCCCAGCGGGACCGGCTTGCCCTATTTCGACGATCTAGCGCAGCAGCTGGTCTGGCCGGTGCGCGATGCGGCGGGCGAATGGCTGGCGCTGACGCTCGATCATGAAGAGCCGGTGGCCCCTGCCATCGACGCGTTCGAAACACATGTCGGCGGCCGTTGGGAAGGCATGGTGCTGGTGCGGCTGGCCCGCGCCGGCGAGCAGCTGGAAGTGCGGCCGATCACCTTGTTCGGCCCCGGTGATGCGGTCGACCTCTCGCTATGGCAGCGGCCCTGGGGTCCGGCCCGAACGCAATCGGGCGATGCCGTGCGCGGCTGGCTGGAACGGATGCGTGCCAGCGGCGCGCGGCGTTTCGCCCGGCGTCCGCGCGGCAGCACCGATGCGGCGTTGGCGGGGGCATGGCGGCAACTGTTGGATCGAGCCGAGAGCGGTCCCGCGCTGGCGCAATCGCTCGACGCCAGGCCGCTCGGGGGGCTTGCCGCTCATGCCGACCGGCTCGACAATCATGGGCTGGCGGCGCTGGCTGCTCTGATGCGCCAGGTACAGGACGCACCGACCCTGCTCATCGCAGCCTATGGCCTGCTCGTGGCCCGGCAACAGCGCTGCGGCGCGCCATTGCTGCGATAGGTCACCGGGGCGAGATCTTCTCCCACTCCGGATCGAAGGTGCCTTTAGCAGCGATAAGGTGAAAGGGCGTGTTCTCGCAGATAGATCGTTTGGTTGTATGCAGCGCTAATCTGGTCCGGCGGCAGGAGCGCCGGAGGCTTGGGCTGGCTGGCTCAACAGCGAGGCGAGCGCGGCCGAGGCCTTGGCGTGGCCCTTTCGGGCGAGATGCGTATGCAGGTCGGCCGGCCATGTCCAGGCGGTAGGTTACCGCAGCCGGCAAATGTGGCCCCGTCGGGTGGCGCCGCGTTGACACGTCCGAGTGCCGATCACGCCGCCGGCCTTCCCGCAATCGCCGCGCAGCCGGATCGCCCGGAGCCGGGCGCGTTGGCTCGGGCAGGGAGGCCAGGCAAATACGCCGGGACATGATGGAAAGTCGCATAAGCTGAAGGAATATTGTCACAATTCGCGGCGCACTTTCGGATTTTCTTGCCTCGGCCGCGGATAATTGGCAGGCGCCGGCCATGACGACACGATCGAGACGCCGGCAGGTGCGACCTGGTTCCATCCCCGTGGCCCTGCGTCGCCTCGTGCTCGGGGCGAGCGCGATCTCGCTGTCGGCCTGCGCCAGCCTCCCCACCAGCGGACCCACGGTGCACCAGGTCGTAAGGGAGGCAGGGACCGGCGGCGCGGCTGTTCCGTTTACGCTCATCCCGCTCGATGCCGCCACGGCGCACGATGCCGTCGCGCCCAGCGACGCCGGCATTGCCAGGATGGCGGCGCTGGCCCGCGACTCGGTCGTCGCGCGGGCGGACATGATCCGCCCGGGCGATAAATTGAACATTGCAATCTTCGAAGTCGGTATCAGCCTGTTCGGCGGCGGTGCCACGCCAGGTGCCGGCTCCGGAACGGCACCGCGCACGCCGACCTCGGCGTCGCAGACCCTTGGCGTCGAAGTTCGCGAGAACGGCTTTATCGACCTGCCCTATGCCGGATCGGTGATGGCCGCTGGCGCCTACCCCGAGGAACTGGCGGCGGTGATCCGCGGGCGCCTGAAATCGCTTTCGGAAAGTCCGGAAGTCAATGTCAGCATCGCCGAATCGGTCAGAAACGTGGTCTATCTCGGGGGCGCCGTTGCCAAGGCCGGCCGCTACCGTCTCACTGCGGCGCATGAACATCTGCTCGATGCGCTGGCGCTTGCCGGAGGCGGCGCGGCCGACCCGAACGAACTCGAGGTGCGCCTGCAACGCGGTAGCGACGTCGTCGTCGCGCCGCTCAACCGGATCAATCCCGGTGACCCCGCCGATCTCCCGATCGAGCCTGGCGACCGCATCCAGCTTGTCAGGATCAGGCAAAGTTACACGGTGTTCGGGGCGAGCGACAAGATTGGCCAGATCTATTTCGAGGCGAAGGACATCAGCCTGGCCGAGGCGATCGCGCGAGCCGCAGGGCCGTCGGACTATCGCGCCAATCCGCGCGGCGTCTTTCTCTGCCGCTACGAAACAGCGCCCGACGGAACCTCTCGGCCGGTCGTCTATCAGCTCAACATGATGAAAACGGAAGCCTATTTCCTGGCACAGCGCTTTCCGATGCGCGACAAGGACGTCATCCTGTTCGCCAACTCCTCGGGCACCATGACCCAGAAACTGGTGAACCTGCTGAGCAACCTGTTCAGCCCGGTAATGGCCGTGCGCTACGCCGCGCAATAGGAGTGGCTGCGGTGAGGATCGGTATCGACGGGTTCAACCTCGCCATGCCTGACGGCACGGGCGTTGCGACCTATGGCGCGGCGCTGGCCACGGTGCTGTCGAACGGCGGCCAGGCGATCGAGGGCGTCTTCGGGATCGATCCGGGCCCCGCACCCGACACGCGGGAGTCGCTGTTCTTCGAGCGCTTCGGCCAGGGCGACAAGCGTGGCCTGCCACGCGGGCGCATCGCGCGGGCCTTCGCGCGCAACCCTTTCAACAGTCCGCAGCTTACCGCGGTGCCGCTGACCGAGCATGTCGACAAGCGCGCCTTCGGCCCGCGCTGGCCGGCCTTTTCGGCCTTGTGGTCGAGCCCTTTGCTCTTCGAGCTGGCGGCCGCGCGCTTCTTCACCTTCGGGCGCCTCACCACCGTGCACATGCCGCAGCCGCCCAGCGTGATGCACTGGACCTACCCGGTGCCGGTGCGCATGGCCGGCGCCCGCAACGTCTACACGCTGCACGATCTGGTGCCGCTGAAGCTGCCGCACACGACGCTCGACGACAAGGTCTATTACCGCAATCTGATCTCGGCGATCCTGCGCGGTGCCGACCATATCGCGACGGTATCCGAAGCGAGTCGCAACGATATCCTGGCGATGTTCGGCACCGACCCGGATCGCGTCACCAACACCTACCAGTCGAGCCCGCTGCCGCCCGCCCTATCCGCATCCACCGAGGCGGACGATCATGCGATGATCCAGAGCGTGTTCGGCCTGCCGCCCAAGGGCTTCTTCCTGTTTTTCGGCGCGGCCGATCCGAAGAAGAATCTCGCGCGGATCGTCGATGCCTATCTTGCCTCGCGGACCGACAAGCCGCTGGTCGTGGTGTCGTCGCGCGACTGGGGCATGGCCGGGGCCAGCGGCGCGCTCGGCCCGGGCGGCACGGTTTATGGTCGCAAGCCCGAGCAGCAGATCATCCAGCTGCAATATCTGTCGCGCGACATGCTGTTTCGCCTGATCCGCGCGGCCCGCGCGGTGCTGTTTCCGTCCCTGTACGAGGGTTTCGGCCTGCCCGCGCTGGAAGCGATCCAGCTCGGCACGCCGGTCATCGGCTCGACCACGAGTTCCGTCCCCGAGGTCGTCGGTGACGGCGGGCTCCTGGTCGATCCCTATGACACCAGTGCGATTGCCGCGGCGATTCGCACGATCGACGGGGACGACGCGCTGGCGGCGCGGCTGTCCGCCGCCGGCCTCCTTCACGCCGCAAAATTCTCGGACCAGGCCTTCGCCGCGCGATTGGCCGGCCTTTATGCAAAACTGAACATTTCCATCTGATCGCCCAGGCTCGCGCTAGGACCGGCGAACACCATAAACCGGAGGGACTGATGTGACGCGCCCCCTCGCAACCCGGATCGATTTGCAGCATGTCGCGTATCATTGCCTACGACCTTTGCCGGTTGTTCATCGGGCCCAATTTCGCCACGCCGCGCGGGATCGACCGGGTCGATCTCGCCATGGCGAATCATCTTTTCATGGATCCGCACAGCCCGCATATCGCCATCCTACCGACGCCGCTGGGCGTGCGCGCCTACCCCGCCTCCGTCGCGCGATCGTTGCTGACGCATCTCGAACATATCTGGAATGAGAGTATGGCATCGGAAGATGATGCCCGGCTGCAAAGCCTGATCGCCGATATGCGGTCGCGCGACCATGCGCGGGACTTTCGTCTACCTCATGCGGTCGGGCTGACGCGTCGCGAAGGCGTAAGGCGCACCCTCGCGCTGGTGCGCCGCACCGGGCTGCGCACCGGACGCGCTGCGACCAGGGCCGTCCCGCCCGGCGCCATTTACGTGAATTTCGGCCAATTGGCGCTGGCAGTGCCGATGTTCTTCACTTGGCTGCAGCGGCGGCCCGACATCAGCTGCGCCCTGATGATCCACGACACGATCCCACTGCAGCATCCCGAACTGGTCAAGCCGGCCTCCGTCGCTCATCACGCCCGCATGGTTAGAACGGCGGCGGCCCATGCCGACTGCCTGATCTTCAGCACCGCCTTTGCGCGCGCCAGCGTGAACGAGGCGTTGGCACAGTTGCACGCGAGCCCGATTCCGAGCCTAGTGCGATCGCTTCCCGTCCCGGCCGCGTTCGCCAGGACGCGCGGCGGTCTGCCGGAACTCGCCGGCAAGCATTATTTCGTCGTGGTCTCGACGATCGAGCTGCGCAAGAATTTCACGCTGTTGCTGCGGGTCTGGGAAAAGCTCATCGCAAGGATGGGGGATGCGGCGCCGCATCTCGTGATGGTCGGCGCTCCTGGGCTGGATGCCGAGCGCATCCTCGCGCCACTGACCGCGTCGCCGCGCTTGCGCGATCGGGTGCATCACGTCTCGGGACTGTCGAGCCCGGCGCTCGCGCGCCTGGTATTCGGCTGCGCGGCCCTGCTCAGCCCGTCCTTCGCCGAAGGCTTCGGGCTTCCGTTGCTGGAAGGCATTGCCATGGGTGTGCCGACGATCGCGTCGGATATCCCGTCGCATCGCGAAATCGCGCATCGCTCGACGACGTTGCTGGCGGCCGATGACGAGAGCGGCTGGGAGCGCGCGATCATGACGACCCCGCGCGCCATCCCGGGCAGGCACCCGCATATTCCCGCCGATATGACGGAATCAGCTTATTGCGCGGAACTGATTGCCTTTTTCGGCTCGGTAACGTCAAGATCGCACGGCGCGCCGACCGGCGACATCGACCGTGCGCGATGACCTCGGCAAGTGATGCTTCGCGACATTGGGAGACACCGGCGTGATCAAAGGGGTTCGACGTGAAAATCAAGCGTAGCCTGTTGGGCAGGATCGGGCTGGCAAGAGCCGCCGGCCAGGAACGCGATCGCGGCAACTGGGCGACGGCCGCGACCCTCTATGCCGACTTTCTCGCCGTGGCGGGGCGCAATCCGGCAACCTTTCGGTATATCGTTCAGCTTGGCAATTGCCTGAAGGAAGCGGGTCGCTTCGGCGAAGCGCTCGCCGCCTATGACGACGCGTTGAAGATCAACCGGCGCAATTCCGATCTGCATCTCCAGCGGGGCCATCTCTACAAGCTCATGGGCAACACGCCGGCTTCGGCCTGGGCCTATCAACAGGCTTATAATCTCGACCCGCGCAACCAGCACGCGCGGGACGAAATCGAGATGAGCGGCGCGCGCGCGATCGCGGGCCTCGAACTGCCCGACGGGGAGGTTGCATTGCACACCATCTGGTTCGACGTCACCGACTTCGTCGCCTACGTCCACGACAATGTCAGCCTGAGCGGAATCCAGCGCGTCTGCGGCAATCTGATGCTCAGCGTCGAGGAGATGAAGCTGAAGGGCTACCGGATCGTGCCGGTGCTGCCCGATTACGATACTGGCCGCTTCTATTCGGTGCGCTACGACAGCTTTGTCCGGCTGGTCAGGCTGTTCCAGGAAAAGAATGTCGCTCGCGACGAGATATTAAGCTGCGTCGCGGCGGTGATCGCGACCAAATCGCCGGTCACCCCCGGCGCAGGCGACATCTTCGTCATCGCCGGCGCCTTCTGGATCATCGACCGGTACGACAAGGTGGCCGAGCTGCGTCGCCAGGGCATGAGATTCGGCCTGTTCATCCATGATCTGATCCAAATCCGTAACAAGGAATATGTCAGGGAAGACGCAGTCGACCGGTTCAACCTTCGGCTATCGGACGCGCTGGAGCTGTGCGACTTCGTGCTGACCAATTCGCGTTTCGTCCGCGACGACGTGCAAACCTATCTGCGTGAGACCAAGCATCTCGATCTGCCGGTCAAGGAGGTCCTGCTGCCGACCGAACTCACCTTCGCGCCGGCACGCCATGCAACGATGAATTTCGACGATCCAAAGCTGAAGTATGTGCTGACGCACGATTATGTCCTGTTCGTCTCGACGATCGAGGTTCGCAAGAACCACGCGATGCTGATCCGCGTCTGGGAACGGCTGCGCGCGGAGCTGGGCGAGAAGATGCCGTACCTCGTCTTCGTCGGCAAATGGGGCTGGCAGATCGATGAACTGCGCGCCCATATCGAGGAGCAGGGCTATGAGGGCGACTGGCTGTTCATCTTCAACGGCATCTCGGATGTGATGATGGAGGCGCTGTACCAGCGCGCGCTTTTCACCGTCTATCCCAGCTTCGTCGAGGGTTTCGGGCTGCCGATCGGCGAGAGCCTCGCTTATGGCAAACCCTGCATCGCCTCGGGCACGACCTCGATGCCCGAGGTCGGCGGCGATTTCGTTCGCTATTTCGATCCCTTTGACGAGGAATCGGCGCTGCAGGCGATCCGCCAGCCGATCATGGACCGCGACGATCTGCGGCAATGGCAGGATCGCATCGCCACCGCGTTCAGGCCGAAGCGATGGGGCGACTTCTGCAGCGAATTCTATCATTCGGTCATCGAATGTGCTGATGCCGCGCCCAGCGGGGCGGCCGCATATCTGCCGCTGCTACCGTCGCGGCGCCGGATCAACGGCGGTGACAACGACATCCTGGTCGCGGCGGCCGAAAAACGCCCGATCATCACCTCGCGTGCCGCCCGCGCCCGTAACTGGCATGCCAATGAAAGCTGGGGAACATGGAGTTCGGATCGGCGCTGCGAGATCGCCTTTCGCTCCGATCTGGCCGAGGGCGAGCGGATCGATCTGTTCCTGTGCCTGCACCGTGCCAATTCCGGGGAGCGCGACCCGGCGGTGATTGCCGATTGCGGCGCCGGCACTGCGACGATCACGTTGAGCCAGCACCCGACCTTCTACCGCTTTGCCGGAATCGTGCAGGCCGACGGGGTCGTTCGCGTCCAGCTTCTCGCGCGAGGCCGATTTCCGAATGTCGACGTGCGGGGGCTGTATGTGGGCTGGAACGGCCTGGCCTATTGCCGTGCGGGCAGCGACGAGGACCTGGCGGCGACCGTCGCGCAATTGCTGCCGGCCGCGCAGCCGGTGGAAAGTTGAACGCGGCGCGGCCAATTCGTCCGACCATATTCGACGAAGTTGCTGTTTTTGTTGATTGCCACCTTGAGCCGGCTCCCTCGGCCAAATATCGGGGCCAGGCGCAAAGGCGTCGCGGCGGCTCCGCCATCGTCCAGTTGAGGAAGACATGACATGACAGTTTCACGCGACGAGGTGGTCTCGGCCTACAGGATGTTGCTGGGGCGCGAACCGGAAAACGAAGCCGTGGTCGAAGGGCATCGTGCCGCGCGCGATTGGCCGGCGTTGCGTGACGCGTTCGTCAATTCGGAGGAATATCGCGCGACCACGGGTCGCGTTCGGTCGCACCTGGACAGCCTGTATGACGGCGTGACCGCCGGGGACGAAATCCTGTTGCGGCGCCATCTCGATCCCGGCGAGGCCGAATCTGGTTTCGTGCGCAACTTTCTCGGCACGCGCATGAAGGCGGAATTCACACTGCCCACCGTGGCGCTGTCGGGCCGCGTCTATAGCGACATTCCGACCGTCGTCGGCGACTATCATGCCGAATCGATTGAGTTTGTCGGACTGTTGAAAGCGATCGAGGCGGGATCTGGTTCGTTCGTCGCGGTCGAACTCGGCGCCGGTTGGGGCTCATGGTCGGTCACGGCCGGGCACGTCGCCCGGCGCCTTGGTCGCGCGCCGATCCGGCTCTACGCGGTTGAGGCGGGCGCTGCGCGGATGGACAATATCCGTCAGCATTATCGCAACAACGGCTTCGACCCCGACGCCCACCAGATCGTGAATGCCGCAATGGGTCCGGTCGATGGATTCGCGCTTTTCCCGCGCGTGACCGCCGATGACCTGTGGGGCGAACAAGCGATCTTCCTTTCGGCCGCGGACAGTGAGGTGCCGGAACGGCCCGGCTACGATATGGTGCCCTCGATCACGCTGGGAACACTGCTACGGTCCGAAACGCTTGTCGACCTCATCCATTTCGACATCCAGGGTGCGGAACAGGACACCATCGCCGATGCCATCGACGTGCTGAACGAGAAGGTGCGGTACATGATCATCGGCACGCACGGGCGCGTCATCGAAGGTTCGATCATGGCCATACTGAGCGAGCATGGCTGGTGGCTCGAAAATGACCAACCCGCCCGCATCAAGCCATCGGCGCACGGGCGCGAGGAAATCGTCGTTGACGGGACGCAAGTCTGGCGCAACCCGCGGCTGTCATAGCGCGGAATCGCCCGGCAAATATCGGCCGTGCCGCTGAGTCGCCCGTGCCCGTGCGTTACCGTGTCGCCGGGACGAGCGTGAAGGTCTCCCATTCGCGCTGCTCCAAACGGTCGCACACCATGGTGGCGCGACCGGGCTCGGCGCACAGGAGCAGGCCATCGCGCTCGAGCAGCAGCGTGTCGCCGTCGCGGTCGACGTGGAGCCCGCCCAGCGCTTGTCGCCATCGGTCGTCCCCGTCGTGCAAGGTGATCGCCTGTGACAGGTCGCCGTCCGGATTGAGCTGGATCAGCGTGCCGTGGCGATCGGTACCCAAAATGGTGCCATGGCAGGTTTGCAGCCAGACCGGCTCGGGAAAGGACAGCCAGTCGTCGATCGCGGCATCCCATGCCGGGCGCAACCGGTCGGCCGCGCCGCAAAGCGCCTGCACCGCTGCGAGATCCGCCGGATCACCGCTCAGGGGTATCGAGGTCCGCATTATATCGAGCGCGGCCTGCCGCATTTCCGTGTCGTAGGTAACGCCGAGCCCGAAGGCGCGACCGTTCGCGGCAATCTGCGCGGCTTCCCGATCGTGCGTGCGGCACCACTCGACCTTTTCGAGCAAATCGCCGAGATCGGCGCGGACCGGCACATAATGCACCCATGGCGCGATCCGATGGCTGAACCATTGGACCCATGGGCTCTCCACCTTCAGGATGCAGCAGCCGAGACGAAGGCGCTGAATGAAGTTCCAGGAACTGGTATTGCCGTCGATTTCGACGAGATACTTGTAGTGCATCATGTCGTGCGTCGGCATGAAGTTCGCCGCCAGCCGCTGCGCCGCCAGCCGTGCCGCGACCGCGCCCTTGTCGCCGTCGGGGCATTGCACGATCGCAACGATCCCGGCGTCGGCGCCGTCATCCAATTGCCGAAGGATGCGGCAAAGCCGGTAGCGCGGCAGCAGATCCAGCGTCTCCGCCGTAAAGCCGATCGCATGAACGTCCGTGCGCGAGGTCGCGCCCGTGGTCGAGCCGCGCCAGATGACCTGGGCTTTCCTGCCTTCCCATGCCGGAAGGGTCGCATCTCCGGGCAGGAAATCCTCATATCCCCGCGCGAGAAAATAATAGAGGTCCGGAACCATGCAGATCTTGTCCCAGTCGCGCTGGGATTCGAAGCTCACGCTCTTGAAATGCCGCGGGCAGTCTTCGCCCTGAAAGACATATCTGAGCGTGATGTCTCCCACCGCGCCGTCATATGACGTCAGATAGGGCCTGATGTAGCGATCCTGGACATGACGAATATATCTGCTCAGGCGACTCTGGGTTAGCGAGATCGTCGTATCGTTCATGAACTGGGTCGCAGGCGAACCGGCCAGATCGAACAATGTGACGATCGACAACCAGTTACCGTCACCCAGCAACTTCAAGGAAGCTGCGTCGACCCTGAAGGCGCTCATTATCGTCTCGCTCTTTGCATAACCGTCGCGCCGGGGCTCCGCGTCGCGCCCGATCCACCGCTCTTTCCGATCACATGCTGTGTTCTTTCACGCCCGCCCAGAGCAGCCAGCCGATCGCATAGGCGAGAAACAGTCCGGCAAAGACCGATACGATCATCTGCCACCGCTGGGGAAACTCCGATTTTACCGGCATGTTGGGGTTCACTACACGAATCAGATAGAGTTGCTGCCGTCGCCCCTCGGCCTGCGCCGCCTGCGAGCGGACGGCGGTTTCGGCATAGACCTTGGCGATCTCGTCGCGTTGAATCACGAGTTGCTCATATTCCGAAAGGCGGTTGGCCACCGACTGATTCGGTCCGGCGATCTTGTCGGACTGGCCGGCCAGCTGCTCCTCCATCGATCGCACCTGACGTTCCATCGCGCGATATTGCGGGCTGTCATGGCTGATCACGCCGCCCATCGCCCGCAATCGCGCCCGGGCCTCGATCAGATTGCCGGTCAAGCCGGTCACCAGCGTCAATTGCGCCTTGCCTGTGCTCTCGGGATCGACATCCTGATGCGCGCGCCGATAGGCGGTGAGCTTGGTCTGGATCTCCGCCAGCTGCTGGCGGGTCTGCGCCATTTCCCGGAGCGACGACGCGACATTGTCTCGATAGGTGCGTTCGTTGATCGCGTTGATCTGTCGCTCGCCCATCTCGAGCAGCTGAAGCGCGATATGATAGGAATCCTGCGGCCGGAAACTGTGCACGGTCAGGTGCAGGATGCCGCTCGAATCGTCCGCCTCGACATCGACGTGACGCCTGTAATAGGCCAGCAGCCGCTCGGGCTCGGGATCGGCGAACCACAGGCGGCTGAACCAGTCAGCCTCGGGACGCCGGAACACGCCGACCAGATCGTCCTTCGCCGCCAGTTCCCCCACCGTGGCATGCGAAAGCAGATATTGCTGGACGAGCACCGCGTCCGCCCCGGTCGCACCGGAACCGATGTTGAAACCGAGTAACTGCCCCATGTTCGAACTCGCCGCCATGCTGTCCGCGCGCCGGACGATGAAATCGGCATTCGACTCATACTGGTTGGCCGCGAACAGTTCGTAATAGGCGGCTGCGATCAGCGTAGGCAGCAGGACGATAAGGATGAAGGCCCGGTTCGCGCGCGCGAGTCCGAGCAAACGGGCGAACGTACCGCCATGGCTGCGCCTTTCGCCGACCAGGGCCTTGGGGCGAACAATTCCGTGCAAGTGCAGGTTCTCCGGCTCGGCTAGATTGCGATCGCAACATCAGGGGACATGAATCTCGCGACGGACGCGGCGAATCTCGATCAACCCCCAGAAGGTGAGGAACGCTGTAACCGCAATTACATAGAGCGGGTAGAGCCAATGATCCGAGGCATGCTGAAACTGTCCGTAGCGCGCCATCTCGAACATGCTCATCATCGGGTTCCACGCCATGAAGTTGCGGACCGAGGACGGCAGGATCGACATCGAGAACATCGCCCCGCTGAGCGGACCGCTGAAATAGGTGGCTGGATGGACCAGTCGTTCGACGAGCGGATAACGATAGGCATAGGTCGCGACGAGCAGGCTCACCGCAAAGGAAAACCAGCCCAACAGGAAGACCGCCCCGATCAGATAGATCGGGCGCGCCGGAAATTCGGAAAGGCCCAACACAATTCCCAGCGCCTGCAGCAGGAGAAGCGCCGAAATCGCGGCAAGGAAATCGAGGATCGCCTGACCCAGCATGATGTCGAGCGGCGTGATCATCCGGTGATAGAGCAGCGTCTCGGATCCGTGCAGGACGGCGTCGGCGCGTGTCGTGGCGGAACGAAACACCATGAACAGGCAATAGCCCGTCAGAATGAAGGTGAACGGCGCAATGCCGTGTGATTTCTCGCCATGCGTCGCCAATTGGTGGAGCAGCGTGATGACCGACGCCAGCAGCAACGGCTCGCCGATCACCCAGAGATAGCCGATATTGTGCCGGCCGAAGCGCTTTTGCAGGTCGCGCAGGAGCAGCGCCTTGACCACCGCGCCCTGGACGGCCAGTCCATCGAGCAGGGTATCGAGCCGTGATCGGAGCGGCGTCGCCATGTCGTCAGCCATGCTCATTGCCTCTGAACGATAAAGCAGCAGGCGGCCAGACCCGCTTCATCCCTGACGAGTTCATCGGAATCGGCGAACGCCAGCGGCGCCACCGAATAACCCAGGCCGATCAGCCGGAAGGCCCATTGCCTGATCTCGTTGCGGGTGAGTTCACCGCTTCGCGCATCGTCGGGATCATAGGTCATGCCGATGGCCGCCAGGCCGCCGATCTTCAGCCGCTTGAGCCAGGCGTGCAGCGTCGCCCAGCGCTCAGGCGCGTCGATGCCGGTGCGAAGGCCTGCGGGCCATACAATCACGTCCGCAAATTCACCGCTGTCGCGCGCCGGCGCCTCGCTCCGGGCATGCAGCGCCAGGGGGTTCGAGCGCAGCGCATCGTGCAGGGCGACGCTCATCTCCCCCGCCACCCATCCATCGAGTCCGGGAAGGTCCACGCTGTAAGCCACGATCGCCGCCACGCAAACGGCCTCGCGCCAGCGCGACACGCGCGCGGCAACCGTTCCGCCCCCGTCGAGCTGCCGCCAGGTGCAATCCTGCGAGACGGGACGTGTCCGCTCGACCGCGCCGTGATGGATCAAGCCCGTCGCAGGACCCGCTTCGGGCGCGGCCGCTTCCGCTGCCAGCACGGACCGCGGCGCCTCGATCTCGACCTGTTCGCCGCCTTCCGGCTCGTCGAGTGCCACCTCGACCTGGTCGACGGCCAGATTGGTCGGCTCGGAGAAAAAGCCGTACAGCGCATAGGCGACGCCACCGATCGCGTGAAAGGGAACGGCAACCTCCAGGTCCTGCTTCCGCTCGCCGCCGAGCTCCAGCCGGCTGCCAGCGGCAAGACTGGGCGCACCGCCGAAATCGGGTCTGAAGGCATGGACGCGCACGGTCAGTTGGCCCTCGCTGGCTTGCGCACCCAGCAATCGCAGCCGGTAGATCGCACGCCCGGGACGGACCGGTTCATAGCGTGTGTGAAAGCAATATTGCGGATCGGGCGACGGACGTTCGCCGCCAAAGCCGCTTATCTGGCTGGCATAGTCGACAAAATAGGAGAAGGGATTGACCGCGCGCATGGCATCAACGCCTGAGAACCAGCATGATATCGACATGGGGGTCGCAGGCGAGGACCTCGGCGACCGTGACCTCGATCAGGCCATGCGCCAAATCGATGTATGACAGGCTGAAGCCGGGGGATAGCAAGGTTTGCAGGAACCCGGCAGGATCGGCATAGCGCGCGGCGGCGAACTCCAGCACGACCACTTTCAGGACATCATTGTCGAGCAACCTGCTAGCACCGGCCCAGACGAGCTGCTCGGCGCCCTCGACGTCGATCTTGGCGAATTCGATGGTGGACCAATCGGGCCGTCCATCGAGCCGTGCGAGCGGGACGGGTATAGCTCCTTCAGGCAGATGCTCACTGATCGGCACGATGTGGCCGTTCTTGGGATCCTGCTGCGACACGAGGAGCGCCACCTCGCCGTCATTTTCCGCGCCCAGCGCCACCTGATGGATGCGTACGCGATCCGAGAAGCCGTTGACCGACACGCTGCGCTGCAACAGGTCGACCATGTGCGGATTGGGCTCGAAGGCGTGAACCTGACCGCCTGGCCCCACGAGATCGGCGAGCAGGAGCGAGAAATAGCCCAGGTTGGCGCCGATATCGGCGACGACCATGTCCTTGCGAACCAGCGAGACCAGAGCCTCCGTCACCCACATCTCCCAATAGCCGTCGAGCATCAGGTGGGGAGCGATGCCGATATCGCGGCAGTCGACATACATCTTGTATCGACCGAGGATGCGGCAAAGCGCGACATGGTCGCCGAGATAGGCGCTGTGGCACAGCTGGCGGATTGCCGCCTCGGTAGCGACACGGGTTTCGCGCATCAGGTTGAGCGGCGAAAGCAGATACGCGGCCTTCGGGCGCGTGACTGCAGCGCCCGCCGAGGCCGCCGATTTGAGGAATTTTCCCAGCATGGCCGGCTGGTAACCTCTGGCCAAGGGCAAAGCAAACACCTATCCCGGGAGCATGATAAATTTTCACAACGTTTCCAAAACTTATCATGCGCGCGGCCTGACGCGGCGGGTCTTTTCGGGCCTCTCCTTCACGATCCAGCGCGGCGAAAGCCTCGCGATCTGCGGCGCCAACGGGGCCGGCAAGTCCACCCTGATGCGTCTGATCGGCGGGGTGGAGCACCCCAGCAGCGGCCGGATCGACCGATCGATGAAGACGTCGTGGCCGATCGGTTTCGGCAGCTGCTTCCAGGGATCGATGACCGGCGCCGACAATGCCCGCTTCATTGCGCGCATCTACCGCCACGACGAGCGCGAGATCCTTGATTATGTCGAGGATTTCGCGCGCCTCGGAAACTATATGGACCAGCCCGTCAGCACCTATTCGTCGGGCATGGTCTCGCGCCTCGCCTTCGGCGTCTCGCTGGCGATCGACTTCGATTGTTACCTGGTGGACGAGGTCGCCGCGGCCGGTGACATCCGATTCCGCAAGCGGTGCGAGGAAGAATTGCTCGCACGGCGCAACAGCGGCGCGCTGATCATGACGTCGCACGACCCCTATATGCTCGAGCAATATTGCACGCGAGGGGCGGTATTGTACCGCGGCGTTCTCGCCTTCTACGATTCCGTCGCCGAAGCGTGCGAGGTCCATCACGCACTGCAGATGCGCCACTGATTCGCCCGACCCGCGGCGCTGTCCACGCCCGTCGCCCTACCGTCGGACATGGCCATGCCGGATCGGCGAAAGTTATGGCCGGCCAGATCGAGGGTGGATCGGGCACGGCAGCGCGTCGATCAACGCATATCCGCTCACACTCACGCGCGCGGATGATCTTCCCGCAGATCAGGCCGCCGCGCCAGGAAGTGACTCAAACCGAGAAGGGCTTGGCAGGGGCACGACGGACAGCGTCGATCCCGTTCGAATCGTTTGCGAATTCACGCCCGTCCTCTTCGCGCGCGAAGATGTCGTGGAATTTCGAAAGGTCCGACCGCACCATCCAGATGAACCCGACAAAGACCAGCAGCCACATCCCGCCGATCGCTTCGTCCAGCACGCGGTGATGCACGATCTCGGCGCCCGTCAGGCCGGGGCCGAACCAGATCCCGAACAGGCTCCAGGCAGCAATACCCACGCGCAGTTCGGTTGCGCCCATGCCGCCGTAGGAGAGCTGATGCGTCCCGAGGACCATGACCTTGAGATAGGTGTAGGAACTCATCAACAGGTACATCGACAGCGCGAGCAGTGCCGAAAACATGGTGAAATAGGGTGAGACACCCAGGCCGATGAAGATGAAGGTCTGCGATATGAGATCGCAGGAATGATCCATGAAATAGCCGAATCGGGGCCGCTCGATCCGGCGATAGCGGGCAAGCGTGCCATCCAGCGAATCGCCGAGCCAGTTGAGGAACAGCCCGAAGATCGCCAGCATGACGAACAACGGCGAGATATTGGCGCCGAGCAGGCCGATCAGGACCAGCACCGCACCAGCGACGCCAAGCGCCGTCATGTGATCCGGCATGACCCGCGTCGGCGTGCGTTCGGCCAGCCACCGCAATGCCCGCCGCTCGGGTTCCGCCAGAAGGCCCATATTTACCCGCTTATGCGCGACCTGCGCGTCGCGCTTGAGCGGCGACACCGCGGCGCGCGCGGAGACCTCGCCAGGCCGCACCGAAGCCTTGTCCCTCGAACCGGCGATTGGCGGCTTCACCGGTAGCCGCCCGGGCGATCACCGGTGTTGTCCACGCTTGCGTTTCCGTCCGTGCCCGCAGCGCTAGAAGGTGCTTCAGACTGGTCGACCGCCCCCAAGGTTACTGCAACAAAAACGCAACAAAATACTGAGCGCAAACGCTCAGCGCGGCGAACCATCGAATTTCTCCTGAGTATTGAAATTCCATAGTTTTTTTTCGCGGACGTCACAAGCGCAAAAGAACAGCCAAAATGGCGATAATTGCGCATTTTGTTTGGGTTGGAGGCGGTCCGATCTAGTCTTCGCCGTCCTCCAGTTTTCAGCGCTTGCACGAGCGACGAGCGCGCTAGGATACCGTCAGCCGAGCATGCACCGCGTCGCGTGTCGATCCTCGTGATCGACGCGCCGCAGCGACGGGTCGGACGGCCGCGCACTCCGGTTGCACGCCGCCGCTGATAGCGCGTCTCGAGCGTTGCCGCGACGCCCGTGCTGGCCAAGGACTGCGTCCGCGGCGCGATCGTCGGCGGCGTCACCGGCCACTATGTCGGCCGCGGCCATGCGCTTGCCGGTGCTGCTGTCGCTGCCTCGTCGCGCGTCACCATTATGCTCAAAAGGCCCGGGTATAGCGGTCGTCA
>Ga0255338_1002387_pt1 | contig 27875 bp, 23 predicted proteins | sample MeOH1_35cm_T4_19_FD_203715 | JGI IMG/M metagenome (GOLD analysis project Ga0255338, IMG submission 203715) | Sandy soil microbial communities from University of British Columbia, Vancouver, Canada - MeOH1_35cm_T4_195 | ecosystem: Engineered > Artificial ecosystem > Sand microcosm > Unclassified ...
GGAGCCAGCCATCGCATAGGATTTTCTCATCAGTATAGTTTTAGTTTGAGAGCGTGGTGTTTCTACACCACGCTTAATTTAAATTTGTATGGCAAAGACATTATTTGATAAGATCTGGGACAAACACGTAGTACAGAAAATAGAAGACGGCCCTTCTGTATTGTATATCGATAAACACTTTATACACGAAGTAACGAGTCCGCAGGCATTTAACGGTATTGAAAAAAGAGGACTCGCCGTATTCCGTCCGCAACAGGTAGTAGCCACTGCCGATCACAATGTACCTACGCAGAACCAGCATTTACCCATTAAAGATGAGCTCTCCCGTTTACAGGTGCAGCAACTTATCGAGAATTGTAAGAAACATCATATTGAGCTGTATGGTCTTGGACATCCTTTCCAGGGTATTGTGCATGTGATAGGGCCTGAGTTGGGTGTTACCCAGCCGGGGATGACCATTGTATGTGGCGATAGTCATACCTCTACCCATGGAGCCTTTGGTACCATCGCTTTTGGGATCGGTACCAGCGAGGTGGAAATGGTATTTGCCTCGCAGTGCCTGCTGCAGACAAAACCCAAACTGATGCGGATCAATATTGAAGGAGAACTGCACCCGGGTGTGGTATCAAAAGATATTATCCTCTATATCATTGCGCAGATCACAGCGAGTGGCGCTACCGGTTATTTTGTAGAATATGCCGGTTCTGCTATTCGGGCTTTATCGATGGAAGCCAGGATGACCATCTGTAATATGAGTATTGAAATGGGTGCCCGCGGCGGAATGATCGCGCCGGATGAAACCACATTCAACTATATCAAGGGCCGCCAGTTTGCACCGGGAGTGGCGCAATGGGATAAAAAAGTAGCGCAGTGGAAAGAATTGTACAGCGATGCTGATGCCGTATTTGATGCAGAAATCAATATCAATGCATCAGACATTCAACCCATGATCACGTATGGTACCAACCCAGGCCTGGGTATCGCCATTAACGGTACTATCCCTGTTACAGATACGATCCCCGATGAAGGAGAGCGGAATAATATTATCAAGGCTTTGCAATACATGGGACTGGAATCCGGTAAACCCTTACTGGGTATGCCGGTGCAGCATGTATTCATTGGCAGCTGTACCAACTCGCGCATTGAAGACCTGCGTTTGGTAGCGGCGTTGGTGAAGGGCAGAAAGAAAAATGAACAGGTGCAGGTAATGATCGTACCGGGCTCGCAGCAGGTAGCGAGGCAGGTGCAGGCAGAAGGCCTGGATCAGATTTTTAAAGAAGCCGGGTTTGAAATACGCCAGGCGGGCTGCAGTGCCTGTTTGGGTATGAACGAAGACAAGATCCCTGCAGGTGAATACTGCATCAGTACCAGTAACCGAAATTTTGAAGGCAGACAGGGAGCAGGTGCCAGAACTCTGCTGGCCAGTCCGTTAACCGCTGCCGCTGCTGCCATTACAGGCGTTGTAACAGATGTAAGAGAATTAATTTAAAAATAAAAAAAGCGTTGTGCGTTCAGCGTTTAGCGTTAAGCATATATCATGAAACCTCTACAGAAAATACATAGCCGTTTTGTTCCGCTTCCCATGGAAAATGTGGATACCGACCAGATCATTCCGGCACGTTTTTTAAAAGCCACCACCCGCGATGGGTTCGGCAAGAACCTGTTTCGCGACTGGCGTTATGTAGATAATGATGAGAGTAAACCCAAAGCAGATTTTGTACTGAACCAACCGCAATACAGCGGCGAGATCCTGGTGGCCGGTAAAAATTTCGGTTGTGGTTCTTCGCGCGAGCACGCGGCATGGGCCCTGAAGGATTATGGTTTCAAGGCGGTGGTGTCCAGTTTCTTTGCTGATATCTTCAAGAATAACGCATTGAATAATGGCGTATTGCCGGTGAAAGTGAGCGATGCTTTTCTCGCAGAACTGTTTGCATTGGGCAACGAAGCTACTATCAGTATCGATGTAGCTGCACAAACCATCACAATCGATACAACGGGTGCACAGGAAGTATTTGATATCAACACCTATAAAAAAACCTGCCTGTTAAACGGCTATGATGATATCGATTATCTCATCAGCAATAAAGCACAGATAGAAGCTTTTGAAGCGCAATTGACATCTTAATTTTATGACAGTATTTCCTCTTTTGCAGGTAACAGGCCTTACAGTACAGCTGTCGGGTCGGCCTGTGTTGCAGGATCTGTCTTTCAGCCTGACAGCAGGCCAGCGGCTGGCAGTCATTGGTGCTTCCGGTTCCGGCAAAACCAGTTTGATCAAAGCGTTGGCCGGACAGTGTTTTTCCCGCGGTGAAATTATTTTTCAGAACGATCGCAGGCCAAGGATAGCGGTGATTGCACAACAACATCAGTTCAGGAATTTATCCAACCTCAACTCTTTTTATTACCAGCAGCGGTTTAATTCGAATGATACGGAAGATGCACCAACGGTATCAGAAGTATTATCGGAGATTACTACCGATACAACTTTACTTGAAGAAACCCTTTCCTTACTGCAGATCGCTCCTATTGCTGATACCCGTTTAATACAGTTATCTAACGGAGAGCATAAACGCTTTCAACTGGCACAGGCTGTTTTGAAAAATGCAGAATGGCTGCTGCTGGATAGTCCGTATACGGGTCTCGATATTGCAGCCAGGACCCTGCTGAATGAGTTGCTGGATACACTGGCAGCGCGTGGTATTCATTATGTATTGGTAACAGCCGATTCGAATATGCCAGCTTCTGTTACCCATGTGGCGGTACTGACGCAAGGTAAACTAAGTAATATGATTAACCGGGCAGCGTATGTTGCTCAACACATTATACCCAAATACAACGATGCCGTAAGTGATGGATTTATCGCTTCCTGCAAAACCATTCCGCCGGCATACACGTATCCTGATTTTTCAGTAGCCATCCGTATGGTAAATACGAGTGTGGTATATCATAACCGAACTATACTCAGCAATATCAACTGGGAAGTGAAGAAAGGAGAGTGCTGGAGTGTATCAGGACATAATGGCTCCGGCAAATCAACTCTGCTGAGCCTGGTGAATGGAGATAACCCACAGGCCTTCGCCAATGAGATCTATCTCTTCGACCGACGGAAAGGCAGTGGTGAAAGTATCTGGGATATCAAACAGCAAATCGGGTATGTGTCTCCTGAATTACATCATTATTTTGATTCGGCTGCTACTGCTTTTGAGGTAGTGGCATCGGGTTTGTTTGATACGATCGGTTTATTCAGGCAATTATCACAGCAGCAACGTTCCATTGTTGAGCAATGGATCAGGGCATTGGAATTGAATACGATCAGCCAAAAATATTTCAGGCAGTTATCTAATGGCCAGCAGCGGCTGGTATTACTGGCCAGGGCGTTGGTGAAGAATCCACCTATGCTGATACTGGATGAACCTTGCCAGGGACTGGACAGCGAAACCACGGCAAGGTTTATTGCATTGGTGAATACGATCTGTGTGGAGATGCAGAAAACATTGGTATACGTAAGTCATTATACAACAGAAATTCCTTCCTGTGTAACCCGTTCCTTACAACTGGAGCAGGGAAGGGTGGCAGCTTAAAAACGAAGAAATACTATCTGATATGGAAAAAAAGGTCGCGGTAATATTAGGAGATGGCATTGGTCCGGAAGTGACGCAGCAATCCATCAAAGTGCTGAATGCGATTGCGCATCGGTATGGGCATCAGTTTGACTACAGTTATGGCATCATGGGTGCAGATGCAATCGATAAAACGGGCAATCCTTTACCGGATGAAACCATTGCTACCTGCCTGGCCAGCGATGCGATCTTATTTGGCGCCATCGGTCATCCTAAATACGACAATGATCCTACCGCCAAAGTGCGGCCCGAGCAGGGATTGCTGAAGCTGCGCAAAGAGCTGCAGCTGTTTGCCAATATCCGTCCTATTACTACCTATCATGCACTGCAGCATTTGTCTCCGCTGAAAGCGAAACAACTGAAGGGGATCGATTTTGTGATCTTTCGCGAGCTGACTGGCGGTATTTATTTCGGTAAAAAAGAGTTGAGCGAAGACCAGACCCGTGCTTCTGATGATTGTGTATATACCAAACCCGAAATTGAAAGGGTGGCACATCTGGCATTTCAGTATGCACAGAAAAGAAAAAAGAAATTAACACTGGTAGATAAGGCCAATGTACTGGAAACCTCCCGTCTCTGGCGTAAAGTGATCCAGGAGATCGCCGGGCAGTATGGGGATGTGGCGGTGGATTATATGTTCGTGGATAATGCTGCCATGCAGATCATCCTGAATCCGGCACAGTTTGATGTGGTGTTGACTGAGAACATGTTTGGTGATATCATCAGCGATGAAGCGAGTGTGCTGAGCGGGTCTCTGGGTTTATTGCCTTCTGCCTCGGTAGGTAATCAATCCGCATTGTTTGAGCCGATTCATGGTTCTTACCCGCAGGCCGCCGGAAAAGATATTGCCAATCCGCTGGGTTCTGTACTGTCGGCTGCCATGATGCTGGACCATTTTGGTATGGAAGCAGAAGCCCATGCCGTGCGCGAAGCAGTGGCCTGGACCTTATCGCATGGTTTTGTTTCAAAAGATATCGACCCGGTGAATAATTATACCACTACCGCTATCGGCGACCTGATCGTGGATCATATAGAGCGCCACAGAGACAGCGGCAGACGCAGCAACAACGCGAGTTTGAACCAGTCTACGATCATCTGATGCTAACACACGTTTGTGAAAAACAAGCGGGTGTTTTCAAAATAAATAAAAGAGTTCTTTGTTTTTTGCGATGGTGGGAGTACTTTTGATCTAATACATCATCCATGTTAAGAGGCAGAACCAATAATGTGAACACGGTTATTACAGTCATTGCGATTGTGATCGTCATTATTATTCCTGCACTGCATGGAGGATGAGTTTATACGGTATAAAAGATACTAAGCATATAAGCCCCGCCTCCAAAAAGGCGGGGCTTTTTTATTTACCCACGGTCACTTTTGAAAAGTTTCCCACTTTCCAAAAGCGATCAACTAAAACAAGTGTATGGCAAATTATTACAACGAGAACACGGTACTCTACCTCAATGGCAGCTTTGTAAAAGCGTCGGAGGCGAAAATGGATTTTTACAGCCAGTCGTTTCATTACGGCTATTCTGTTTTTGAAGGGATCCGTTCTTATCGTACCGTAACCGGTGAAACCAAAATTTTCAGAGCAGAAGCGCATTATGAGCGTTTGAAGAATTCGGCAGAAGCATTGAACATGCCTTATTCCTGGTCGGCCGGTGAGCTGATTGCGGCAACCTATGAATTGCTGGCGAAAAATAACCTGCAGGATGCTTATATCCGTCCTGTGGTATATGCGCCGGCCAATATGAGTTTTAACCTGAATACGGAATCTTTTATCGTAATAGAAGTGTGGGAAATGGCACCGTTCCTGGGAGATAAACTGTTACGCGTGATGAGTTCTTCTTTCCAGCGCCCCAATCCCAAAGGGTTTAAAATTCATGCGAAAGCGGCGGGGCATTATGTGAATTCCATCCTCGCGAGCCAGGAAGCCAAAGCAAATGGTTTTGATGAAGCGCTGCTGAGTGATATGAACGGGAATGTGGCAGAAGGTCCGGGAGCCAATGTGTTTTTTGAAAAAGAAGGTCGTTTGTATACCACGGCACCGGGTAATATTCTACCCGGTATTACCAGGGCAACGGTACTGGAGATCTGTGAAGAACTGCATATACCGGTAGAAGAAAAACTTTTCACCAGGGAGGAGATGTACGGGGCTGATGCCGCATTTTTCTGCGGCACTGCAGCCGAAGTGATCGGTATGCACTCGCTGGATGACCAACCCTTTACAATGGCTTGGGAAAATACCGTGAGTAAACAGATCCAGGATGCGTATAAAGAACTGGTTGTAGAAAAGAAAGGAGCACTGGTAAATGAAGTGTTGGGAGTGGAGTAGTGAGTAGGGAGGGGGGCAGCAGTTACTATCAACTACCTACTCACTACTGACCACTCACAAACCCAGTTTCGTTAGAAATAGAACATAAGAACATAAAACCCTTCATCGGAAAGGATACAAAACAAGCACACCGCTGACATCATGGCAAACGAAATCAATAAGTACAGTAAAACATTAACGCAGGACGTAACGCAGCCCGCTGCACAGGCTATGTTGTATGGCATTGGCTTAACAGACGAGGACCTGCAAAAAGCACAGGTGGGCGTGGTAAGTATGGGCTACGATGGCAACACCTGTAATATGCACCTGAACGACCTGGCACAGCTGGTAAAAAAAGGTGTATGGGAGAACGACCTGGTGGGATTGATCTTTAATACCATTGGTGTGAGCGATGGCATGAGTAATGGAACCGATGGTATGCGTTACTCGCTGGTGAGCCGTGATATTATTGCTGATTCGATAGAAGCTGTTTGCGGTGCGCAATATTACGATGGGGTGATTGCCTTGCCGGGCTGTGATAAAAATATGCCGGGCTCTATCATCGCTATGGGAAGGTTAAACCGTCCGGCCATCATGGTGTATGGCGGAACCATTGCACCGGGGCATTACAAGGGGCAGGACCTGAATATTGTTTCTGCTTTTGAAGCGCTCGGACAAAAACTGGCCGGTAACCTGGATGAAGCTGATTTTAAAGGCATTGTCAAACATGCCTGTCCGGGTGCAGGAGCCTGTGGTGGTATGTACACGGCCAATACCATGGCATCGGCCATTGAAGCATTGGGGATGAGTTTGCCTTATTCCTCTTCCAACCCGGCATTGAGTGATGAGAAACAGAAAGAATGTTTAGACGCAGGCAAAGCCATTAAGTTATTGCTGGAAAAAGATATCAAGCCCAAAGACATCATGACACGTAAAGCATTTGAAAATGCGATTACCATGGTGATGGTGATGGGTGGAAGTACCAATGCCGTATTGCATTTGCTGGCCATGGCCAAAAGTGTGGATGTAGCGCTGACGCAGGATGATTTCCAGGCTATCAGCGACCGTGTACCGGTACTGGCAGATTTTAAACCCAGTGGTAAATACCTGATGCAGGATCTGCACCAGTACGGTGGCGTGCCAGCAGTGATGAAATATTTATTACAGAAAGGATTGCTGCATGGCGATTGTTTGACTGTAACGGGTAAAACAGTGGCAGAGAATGTGGCCCAGGTTCCTGACCTGGATTTTGAACAGCAGAAGATCATTCTGCCAATCGAACATCCGGTAAAAGCCACCGGCCACCTGCAGATCTTATACGGCAACCTGGCCGAAGGAGGCAGCGTAGCCAAAATCAGTGGAAAAGAAGGTGAGTTGTTCGAAGGTCCGGCGCGTGTATTTGATGGAGAACATGAACTGATTAACGGCATTAACAGCGGTCGTATTCAATATGGCGATGTGGTGGTGATCAGGTACGTGGGCCCGAAAGGAGCGCCCGGCATGCCGGAAATGCTGAAACCCACTTCGGCGATCATTGGTGCGGGATTGGGTAAAAGTGTGGCCCTGATCACCGATGGAAGATTCAGTGGCGGTACCCATGGTTTTGTGGTAGGGCATGTAACGCCGGAAGCTTTTAAAGGTGGCCTGATCGGACTGGTGCAGGACAATGATATCATAGAGCTGAATGTAGCCACTAAAAAAATGACGCTGAAAGTAAGTGAGGAAGAGATCGCGAAGCGCCGAGTCAGCTGGAAGCAGCCTGCCCTGAAAGCAACGAAAGGGATCCTGTTCAAATACGCACAACAGGTGAAAGATGCTTCGGAAGGCTGTGTTACAGACGAGGCCTGAACTTCATCTCCCCCGAAGGGGAATTATCTAAGAAAAAAAGATTGTATGAGTACAATTGAAGAAATAAAAGCAACCGCTAATCCGGCACCCAAAGTGATCTGCTCTGATAAAGGCAGTGAGCTTACCGGTTCACAAGCAGTATTGGAAGCCTGTTTGATAGAAGGGGTGGATACCATTTTCGGTTATCCAGGTGGTGCCATCATGCCCATCTATGATGCGCTGTACGACTATAACGATAAACTGAAACATATCCTTGTTCGCCACGAACAGGGAGGTATTCATGCTGCACAGGGATATGCCCGTGCTTCTGGCAGGGTAGGTGTGGTGTTTGCCACCAGTGGTCCGGGAGCCACTAACCTGGTTACGGGCCTGGCAGATGCGATGATCGACAGTACACCCATTGTAGCCATCACCGGCCAGGTGTTTGCACACTTGCTGGGTACGGATGCTTTTCAGGAAACAGATGTAATCAATATTACCACACCGGTTACCAAGTGGAACTACCAGGTAACGGATGCAACCGAGATTCCTGCCGTACTGGCGAAAGCTTTTTATATAGCCCGTAGCGGAAGGCCCGGTCCGGTATTGATCGATATTACCAAGAATGCGCAGATGCAGAAATTCAGTTACGAAGGATATACCCCTTGTAACCATGTGCGCAGTTACAGACCCAAACCGATTGTACGGAAAGAATACATAGAGGAAGCGGCAGCTTTGATCAACGCGGCAGAGAAACCCTTTGTGATTTTTGGACAGGGCGTGATACTGGGGAAAGCGGAAAAAGAATTCAAGGCTTTTGTTGAAAAAGCCGGCATCCCTGCCGCCTGGACCATTTTAGGATTGAGTGCTTTGCCAACGGATCATCCGCTGAATGTGGGTATGCTGGGCATGCATGGTAATTATGGTCCGAATGTAATGACGAATGAATGTGATGTATTGATTGCCGTGGGTATGCGATTTGATGACCGTGTTACCGGAAGGCTGGACAAATACGCCAAGCAGGCCAAAGTGGTACACCTGGATATAGACCCATCGGAAATTGACAAGAATGTTAAAGCGACCGTAGGTGTTTGGGGCGATTGTAAAGAGACCCTGCCCATGTTAACCAAACTGGTAGAAACCAAAGTGTATCCCCAGTGGGTGGAGAAATTCCGCGCCTGCGATGCAGAAGAGAACAAGGAAGTGATTTTTGAAGAATTACATCCCTCTGCCGAAAAAATGACGATGGGGGAAGTGATGCGAAACCTGAACGACCTCACCGGTGGCAATGCCATTATAGTAACCGATGTGGGCCAGCACCAGATGGTGGCTTGCCGCTACGCCAAATTTAACCAGAGTAAAAGCAATATCACATCCGGTGGTTTGGGTACGATGGGTTTTGGCTTGCCTGCAGCCATCGGTGCCAAGTTTGGCGCGCCGGAAAGAACTGTGGTTGCGATCATTGGTGATGGTGGTATGCAAATGACCATCCAGGAACTGGGAACCATTATGCAAACAGGGGTAGCGGTGAAGATCCTGATCCTGAACAATGAGTTTCTGGGTATGGTACGCCAATGGCAGCAGTTGTTCAACGACAGACGGTATTCATTCGTGGATATAACCAGTCCGGATTTTGTGATGGTAGCCAAAGGCTATGGCATTGAAGGAAATAAAGTAACCGATCGTGCCAACCTGAAAGCTGCTTTGCAAACGATGCTGGAACATGAAGGCGCTTATCTGCTGGAAGTGATGGTGGGTAAGGAAAACAATGTGTTTCCGATGGTGCCGCAGGGTTGCAGTGTGAGTGAAGTGCGATTGAAATAATACTATTAACCGAATTGAATAACCAATTCCCCGTAAAGGGGCTTAGGGGGTAAACATGACAAAACAGGAATTTACCATCACCGTATATACCGAGAACCATATTGGCTTGCTGGTTCGTATCGCAACCATGTTCTCGCGCAGGAAGATCAATATTGAGAGCCTGAACACTTCGCCATCTGAGGCAGAAGGCATTCACCGTTTTACGATCGTGATCAACGAAATCGAAGACGTAGTGCGCAAACTGGCGCGCCAGATAGAGAAGCAGGTAGAAGTACTGAAAGCCTATTATAACAACAATGATGAAATTGTTTGGCAGGAGCTGGCTTTGTATAAAGTGCCTACCGATGAGATCGCTGAAAAAGTAAAAGTAGAAAGACTGCTTCGGGAATATGGAGCCAGGGCTGTTGTGATCAGGAAAGACTATACCATTTTTGAAACCAGCGGTCACCGGGAGGAAACAGATAAACTGGTAGAGGTGCTGGCTCCTTACGGGCTCATCGAATTCGTGCGTAGTGCCCGGGTAGCCATTATCAAAGAGAGCAAGGGCTTTCATGAGAAACTGAAGGAATTTGAACAGGCCGAACCGGGGGAGGAACTGGTAGAGAATGAGTTTCTGGATAAGCAGGATGAAGTGTTTACGATGTGAATGGTGAATGGGCAATGGTGAATATAAAATAACCTATAGTTCATTCACCATTGACAATTGCCCATTCACAACAGCATGCTCGCTGCAGAATAGCGAACCGGAAGTACAAGTGAGTGACACAACGAAGATGAGGAAAGAACAAACTGTAAAAGCAACCAAATCAATAAAACAAAACCAATTAACCGTTAAACTTTACAAAATGGCAAAATTAAATTTTGGTGGGGTAGAAGAAAATGTAGTGACACGCGATGAGTTTCCGCTGGCAAAAGCGCAGGAAGTATTAAAGGATGAAGTAGTAGCCGTGATCGGTTATGGTGTACAGGGGCCCGGACAGGCATTGAACCAGAAAGAAAACGGGATCAATGTGATCGTGGGTCAGCGTAAGAATTCAAAAAGCTGGGACAAGGCAGTGAAAGACGGATTTGTACCCGGACAAACCTTATTCGAAATTGAAGAGGCCCTTGAAAAAGGAACCATCATCTGTTATTTATTGAGCGATGCTGCACAGATCGCTATGTGGCCTACGGTGAAAAAACATTTAACACCCGGCAAAGCTTTGTATTTCTCTCATGGTTTTGGGGTTACCTATAATGATCAGACAGGTATTGTTCCGCCCGCTGATGTGGATGTCTTCTTAGTAGCGCCAAAAGGCTCTGGTACTTCTCTTCGCAGAATGTTTCTGCAGGGCCGTGGTCTGAACAGCAGTTATGCTATTTTCCAGGATGCTACCGGTCGTGCTTTTGACAGGGTGGTGGCATTGGGTATCGCTATCGGTTCGGGTTACCTGTTCGAAACCAATTTCAAAAAAGAGGTATACAGCGATCTTACCGGCGAGCGTGGTACGCTGATGGGGGCGATCCAGGGAATTTTTGCGGCGCAGTACCAGGTACTGCGTTCTAAAGGGCATACGCCATCAGAAGCTTTTAATGAAACCGTAGAAGAGCTGACCCAATCGCTGATGCCGTTGGTAGCAGAGAATGGTATGGACTGGATGTATGCCAACTGTTCTACCACCGCACAACGTGGTGCACTGGATTGGTGGAAGAAATTCCGTGATGCCACTTTACCTGTTTTCACTGAATTATATGAGAGTGTAGCAAGCGGTAAAGAAGCGGCTAAATCGATCGAAAGCAACAGTAAGGCGGATTACCGTGAAAAACTGGATGCAGAACTGAAAGAATTGCACGATAGTGAAATATGGCAGGCGGGAAGGACGGTGAGAAGTTTACGTCCGGAGAATCAACCAGCCAAATAATACTGACTCATCCCCCGGCCCCTTCTCTGCAGGCAGAGAAGGGGAGGTAGGGAGAGGTTTAAAAACTAGTTATGGATACGCGATCAAGTACTGATACACCCACACTCGATTTTGAGAGCGCCAAAAAGCGCCTGGAAAAAATCGTGAACCGGACACCGCTTACGTATAACCACAATTTATCGCGTAAGTACCAGTGTGATGTTTTTCTGAAAAGAGAAGATCTGCAGGTGGTGCGTTCTTATAAACTGCGTGGTGCGTATAATATGATGAGCAGTTTACCGCAGGAACAATTGCAGAAGGGTGTGGTATGCGCCAGTGCGGGTAACCATGCACAGGGTTTTGCGTACAGCTGTAAAAAGCTGAACGTGAAAGGGGTGGTATTCATGCCCATTATTACACCCAATCAGAAAGTACACCAGACCAAAATGTTTGGGGAAGGCTTTATTGAGGTAAGATTAACCGGTGATACGTTTGATGATTGTGCCGCCGCTGCCAAAGAGTATACGGTGGCGAACGGCATGACCTTTATCCCGCCATTTGATGATATCCGGATCATTGAAGGGCAGGCAACCGTAGGGATGGAGATCATGGAAGACCGGTCGGATGTTGATTACCTGTTTGTGCCGGTTGGCGGTGGCGGGTTAAGTGCAGGGGTGGGAGCCTATTTTAAAACCTTTTCGCCCAAAACAAAAGTAATCGGGCTGGAACCCAAGGGGGCGCCTTCCATGTATGAAGCGTTACGGGCCGGTCATCCGGTTACGCTGGACAATATTGAACGTTTTGTAGATGGAGCAGCGGTAAAAAGAGTAGGTGATATCACTTTCAGCATCTGTAAAGATGTGCTGGATGATATGCACCTGGTGCCTGAAGGAAAAGTATGTTCTACCATTCTGCAGTTATACAATGAAGATGCCATTGTGGTAGAACCTGCCGGGGCTTTATCGATAGCGGCATTGGATGATTATGCGGATGTGATCAAAGGGAAAACAGTGGTTTGCGTGGTGAGCGGCAGCAATAACGATATTGACCGGATGCAGGAGATCAAGGAAAGATCCTTGCAGTATGAGGGGTTGAAACATTATTTCCTGATCCGTTTTGCGCAGCGGCCGGGTGCACTGAAAGAGTTTGTGAACCATGTATTGGGTCCGGATGATGATATTACCCGGTTCGAATACATGCAAAAGCATAACAAGGAAACCGGTCCGGCATTGGTGGGCATAGAACTGAGATCGAAAACGGATTATGAGGTATTGCTGCAGAACATGGATCGCTTCCATATTAATTACACGGAACTGAAGCAGAACGATAATTTGTTCGGCTACCTGGTATGATGAAAAAGATTTTTCTGTATCTTGAACATGTTTTAAAAACACATGCCACAAAAGCAGTTACATATCACTTGCCCTGTTGCAACAACTACGCTGTTCACTACTGCTATTATTACTATTACAACCCTGTAAGGGGTTATACATTGTCATATCATCTCCGGGCTTTTCACAGCTGTTCTCCTGAAAAGGAAGTAGCAGGTAGTTTACATCAAATAATTTTTACACGATAAGTTTTCATATATGCAGGTATTAAAATTCGGCGGCAGTTCAGTTGCCAGTGCAGACAACATGAGTAAGGTGGTTAGTATCGTACAAAAGGCGATTGAAAAAGAGCCTGTTATCCTGGTGGTGTCTGCGCTGGGCGGCATCACGGATAGTTTGTTACATACGGGCGAGCTGGCTTCGAAAGCCAATGAGGAATATAAGACCGTACTGAAAGATATGGAGAACCGTCACCTGGAAACGGTTCGCACTTTACTGCCCATTCAGCAACAGAGCGCTACCCTGAGCCTGGTAAAACAACAGTTCAATGAACTGGAAGGCATCTGTGATGGTGTGTTTCTGCTGGGCGAATTATCGGCGCGTACCAAAGACCGCATCGTGAGTTATGGCGAACTGTTATCATCGATGATGATCTCAGCGAGGTTTCATTCGATGAGCATTGACCAGCACTGGCTGGATTCGCGTAAGCTGATCACCACCAATACGAACCATGGTAACGCGATCGTTGATTTTGTGCATACGGAAAAAAATATTCAGGACTACCTGCAAGCACATACCCACCAGTTATATGTGGCACCGGGTTTTATCTCCAGCGATGCGAATGGTAATACTACCACCCTGGGCAGAGGCGGGTCTGATTATACCGGCGCTATTTATGCGGCAGCTACCAATGCCAGCGCGCTGGAGATATGGACAGATGTGAGCGGTATGATGACGGCCGACCCCAGACTGGTGCAAAATGCCAAACCGATACAGCGGATCTCATACCAGGAAGCGATGGAACTCTCGCATTTTGGTGCCAAGATCATTTACCCGCCTACCATACAGCCGGTGATGAAAAAACATATCCCGGTTTGGGTAAAAAACACTTTTTCGCCGGACGATTTCGGAACACTGATCGAAAACGAATCTGCGGTAACGGCGGATAGTTTTATCCGTGGTATCTCCAGTATTAACCGCATCAGCCTGTTGAGTCTGGAAGGAAGCGGCATGGTGGGAATTCCCGGTTTCTCCAAACGTTTGTTCGAGGCTTTGGCGCAGGAGAAAGTGAATGTGATCCTGATCACCCAGAGTTCTTCTGAACATTCCATCTGTGTGGGCATCAATGAAGTGGATACAGAAAAGGCCAAGCGTGTGATCGACCAGGTATTTGACCACGAGATTCAATCAGGCAAAGTAGATCCGCTGAAAGTGGAAACCGGCTTGTCTATTGTGGCGCTGGTAGGAGAACAGATGAAGAGTCACCCGGGTGTGAGTGGAAAAATGTTCGGGGCACTGGGCAGGAATGGTATCAATGTACGGGCCATTGCACAGGGTTCTTCTGAGAAAAATATCTCGGCGGTGTTATCCTCCAAAGATGTTAAAAAAGCCATCAACGTATTACATGAAGAATTTTTTGAAACCACTTACAAGCAATTGAATGTGTTTATCGCCGGTACGGGTAATGTAGGAGGTAAACTGATCGGCCAGATCCGGCAACAATTCAAATACCTCCAGGATACCCTTCGTTTGCAGATCCAGATCACCGGGTTGGCCAACAGTAAAAAGATCCTGCTCAATGAAGAAGGCCTGGCGCTGGATAGCTGGAAAGAAGACTTGCAGCAGGCGCCCAATGGCACCATTCATGATTTTGTAAAACAGATCTGCAGCAAAAACCTCCGGAACAGTGTGTTCGTAGATGTTACCGCCAATGCAGAAGTGGCGGGCGTGTATGCCGCGCTGTTGGAGAAAAGCATATCGGTAGTGGCTTGCAATAAAATAGCTGCCTCTTCTTCCTATGCTTCTTATAAGAAATTAAAATCGCTGTCGCGCGAGTTCAATACCTCTTTCCTGTTCGAGACCAATGTAGGGGCAGGATTACCCGTGATCGGAACACTGAATGACCTGCTGCGAAGTGGCGATACAGTAAATAAGATCCAGGCCGTATTATCAGGTACGCTCAATTTTGTGTTTAATAATTACGATGCCACAAAGTCTTTTGCTTCCGTGGTTAAGCAGGCGCAGGATGAAGGGTATACCGAACCCGATCCAAGGCTCGACCTGGGCGGAACAGATGTGATGCGTAAGATCATGATCCTGGCCCGGGAAGCGGGGCAACAGCTGGAGATGGATGATATCAACAATGAATATTTTTTACCAGCCTCCTGCTTTGAAGGAACCGTAGCTGATTTTTATGTTGAAATGGAAAAACAGGAAGCGCATTTCCAGGCCATTTACAAAGCAGCCGCAGCCAAAAACTGCAAGCTGAAATTTGTGGCTACCTATGAGAATGGGAAAGCTTCGGTAGGACTACAGCATATTCCTGCTGAATCCGATTTTTATCATCTGTATGGAAAAGATAACCTGGTATTGTTCTATACCAACCGTTATCCGGAACAACCATTGGTGATCAAGGGGGCGGGAGCGGGGGCCGATGTAACGGCAAGTGGGGTGTTTGCGGATATTATTCGGGTGGCGAGATAAATTGACCCACCCAACCCACCCAACCCACCCCGACATCGCTGCGCTTGTCGACCCTCCCTGCTGGGTAGGGAGGGTTCTAACAGATATATATTATGAAACTGATTTTTGATACAAATTTTTTTTACTCGCCGATGGATGAGGTGGTGGCTGTGCATGCACCGGCAACGGTGGCTAATATGGTGTGTGGGTTTGATGTATTGGGGTTTGCGGTGAAGGAGCCGTATGATGAAATGTATATCCGCTTTACCGATAAGCCGGGGGTTACCATCATCAACCTGGATGCCTACAACTTACCAACAGAGCCCGAACTGAATGTAGCGGGTGCCGCTTTGCTGGCTATGCTGGAAGAGATAGCGGAACCCGTAGGTTTTGAGCTGAGCATCTGTAAACATATCAAACCGGGTAGTGGTGTGGGTTCCAGCGCGGCCAGTTCTGCGGGGGCGGTGGTGGCGGCCAACCGTTTGCTGAACGACCGGTTCAGCAAGCAAGACCTGGTTCGCTTTGCCATGAATGGAGAGAAAGTAGCATCAGGCGTAAAGCATGCCGATAATATTGCGCCCTGTATTTATGGCGGTGTTACTTTGATCCGATCCATTTTTCCGCTGGACATTGTGCCGCTGACGACACCGGAATTATATGTAACCATTGTACACCCGCAGATAGAAGTAAGAACAGCTGATGCCAGAAGTATCCTGAAACAGCAGGTGTTACTGAAAGATGCCATCCGCCAGTGGGGCAATATTGCCGGACTGGTGGCCGGGCTGCTGCAAAAAGATTATGCACTCATCGGCCGATCGCTGGAAGATGTATTGATAGAACCGGTAAGAAGTATCCTGATCCCGGGTTTTGATCAGATCAAACAACTGAGTAAGGAAACAGGCGCATTGGGCGGCGGTATTTCCGGTTCGGGTCCGTCTATTTTTATGCTGAGTAAAAATGAAGCCACTGCCAAATCCGTAGAGCAACAGATGCATGCCGTTTACGAATCCTTATCGCTGGATCACCACACTTATGTAACCACGATCAACAACACGGGTGTCCGTTTCGTTGATCAATAATATTCACCATTCACCATTGCCCATTCACATGCAGTACTATAGTCTTAACAAACAAGCCCCTAACGTCAGTTTCCGCGAAGCCACCATTCAAGGACAGGCGCCGGATAAAGGTTTGTATTTTCCTGCAACCATTCCAACGATCGATCCGCTGGTGATCAGGAATGCTAAGGACTATTCCAAAGAAGCACTGGCGATGCTGGTGATGCAGCCGTATGTGGGTGATACGATTGATGAGAAAAATCTGTTCCGTATTGTTTCTGAAACTATCCAATTCGATTTTCCGTTGGTGAAAATCAATGAAGAGATCTCTTCGCTTGAATTGTTTCATGGACCCACCCTTGCTTTTAAGGATGTAGGCGCGCGGTTTATGAGTCGTTGCCTCGGCTATTTTTCTCAACAGCAAAAAGGAAAAGTGACCGTACTGGTAGCTACTTCAGGCGATACGGGCGGTGCCGTGGCCAATGGGTTCCTGGGTGTGGAAGGTGTGGAAGTGGTGATCCTGTATCCTTCGGGTAAAGTGAGCCCGGTGCAGGAGTTGCAACTCACTACCTGCGGACAAAATATCAAAGCCCTCGAAGTATCCGGCAGTTTTGATGATTGCCAGGCCATGGTAAAAGATGCGTTCATGGATGCTGACCTGAACAAAGCGTTGCAGCTTACCTCAGCCAATTCCATCAACGTGGCGCGCTGGTTGCCGCAGCAATTGTATTATTTCTTTGCCTGGCAGCAATGGCCCGACAAGGCCCATCCACCGGTGATCGCCGTGCCCAGTGGTAATTTTGGTAATATCTGTGCCGGTTTACTGGCCCATGTAAGCGGTTTGCCGGTGCAACATTTTATCGCGGCTTGTAACGTGAACGATGCGGTGCCCGAATACCTGCGTACCGGGAACTATGCCGCCAAAACAGCTGTGCCTACTATTTCCAATGCGATGGATGTGGGTAGTCCGAGTAATTTTATCCGGGTGATGGAACTCTTCGGCAGCCAATACGAAACGATCAAAGAAAAAATTTCCGGGTATACCGTTACAGATGCGCTTACGCGTCAAACCATTGCAGATGTATACCAGCAGGAAGGATATATCCTGGATCCGCATGGGGCCGTTGCGTATTATGCGCTGGCAGATTATCTTTCCCGGCATCCGCAACAGCAAGGGTTTATTTTAGAAACTGCACACCCGGTTAAATTTCCCGATACGGTAGAAGCCATGATCGGGAAGCAACTGGAAGTGCCGGCCGCTGCACAGCATTTATTCGCACTGGAGAAAAAGAGTGTACCCATGAAAGCTTCTTTTGCGGAGTTGAAAGAGTGGTTGCTGCATGCTTGATAAGGATGTCTGTTTTTTCATGACTAACACTCGGGACTAAAGTCCCGGAGCCGGTATTTTAATGATCTACTTATCCACGCCCTGAAGGGCGTGGCAATATTTTTGGTTGATATGGTCTCAACTGCCATATTTTTCAAATTTGCAACGACTCTAAAAGTCTGGAGCCTGTAATCAAATAATTTTCTTGTCTCCTCGAAAACCGCGGCAATATTTTGTAATAGCCATAATTCTTCATTTGCCACGCCCTTCAGGGCGTGGATATCTTATTCTCATTGATGATAAAGCCGGGTTTTAACCCGGCGTGTGTACTATCCTAAAGCTGCTGTTCCTTTTTCTTCCTGATATATTTACTAACTTACTGTTTCAACCAAACAGCTGTTATGTATCGACTGCCTGCCTCTCTGTTAGCCCGGCTACTGGCGCTATTCTTGTTCTGTCTTCCTTTTCAAACCGATGCACAATCCTCTGCCAGACTGGCTGTAAAAGGATTACAGGCGCCGGTAGAAGTGCTGCGCGATCAATGGGGCGTGAATCATATTTATGCAGCTAACGAGCACGATCTTTTTTTTGCGCAGGGCTATTGTGCCGCCAAAGACCGCCTGTTCCAGTTCGAGATCTGGCGCAGGCAGGCAACGGGTACAGTGGCAGAAATACTCGGTCCTCGCGAACTGAAACGCGATATCGGCACCCGCCTGTTCCAATATCGTGGCGATCTGAAAAAAGAACTGAACCATTATCACCCGCAGGGCGAAGCCATTATCAAAGCCTATACCGCCGGGGTGAATGCCTATATCGATGAAGTGTTGAAGAAGCCGGAATTGTTACCGGTAGAATTTCGTTTGCTGAAGATCCAGCCGGGTAAATGGACACCTGAGGTAGTGGTCTCCCGCCACCAGGGATTGCTGGGTAATATCACCGAAGAACTTAATATTGGTAGAGCGGTTGCCAAAATGGGCGAAGCCAAAGTGAAGGAACTGGCCTGGTACCATCCCAAAGAGCCGGTGTTGCAAATGGATCCTGCTATTAATACAGCGTTACTCTCGCAGAACATACTGGAACTCTATACTGCTTACCGCAAAGACATCACATTTGAAGCGGGCGATCTTTCCAAAACAGCAGAAGACCCGCAGGCTGTTTTGCAGAAACTGAATCAACCCAAACCTTTTGTTGAGGAAGAACCGGTAGAACATGGGATGGAAGGAAGTAATAACTGGATCGTGAGTGGCAGCAGAACCGCCAGCGGTCATGCCATGCTGGCCAATGATCCGCATCGTAAAATTGCGGTACCCTCTCTTCGGTACATGGTGCACCTGGTAGCACCGGGCTGGAATGTGATTGGTGGCGGCGAACCGGTGATACCAGGCGTATCTATCGGCCATAACGAAGAAGGTGCCTGGGGATTGACCATCTATGAAACCGATGGCGAAGACCTCTATGTATACGATCTCAATCCCAATGATCTTAGCCAGTACCGTTACAAAGACCAATGGGTGCGTATGAAAACGATCACTGAAAGCATTGCCGTTAAAAATGCAGCTGCCGTAAATGCTACCTTGCGCTATACGGTGCACGGGCCGGTTACCTATATCGATTCTGTTAACCACAAAGCCTACGCCGTACGTTGCGCCTGGCTGGAACCTGGTGGGGCGCCTTACCTGGCTTCGCTGCGGATTGACCAGGCCAAAACCTGGGAAGAGTTTAGGGAAGCCTGCAAATACAGTCATATACCCGGTGAGAATATGATCTGGGCCGACAGAAAAGGCAATATCGGCTGGCAGGCCGTGGGTATTGTGCCGGTTCGCAAAACGCATAGCGGACTGGTACCCGTGCCCGGCGATGGACGTTATGAATGGGATGGTTTTCTGCCTATCAAAGAAAGACCGCACCTGCTGAACCCGGCCAAAGGATTTTTTGCTACTGCCAACCAGAACGTAACGCCCAATGATTACACACACTGGAATGCAGTAGGATATACCTGGGCCGATCCCTTCCGCGGTAACCGTGTAAATGAAATACTGGCTGCCGATGATAAGATGACGATCGAAAAAATGCAGTCCCTGCAAACCGATTACCTCTCACTGCCGGCCAGAACACTGGTGCCCATGATCAAGGATCTTTCTTTTGAGGAAGCAGCGGTGCAGCAGGCCGCTTCGCGATTAGTGGGGTGGAATTTTGTGCTGGATAAAAACAGTATCCCCGCCGCCATCTATGGTATGTGGGAAAGGCAATTGATGTTGCTGGCCAACAAAAAATTTGTGCCCGATCCATTAAAGGGACTGATCAATATTCAACTCAGCAAACTGATCGGCTGGTTACAACAGCCCGATAGTAAATTCGGTGCCGATGCCGTGGCAGGCAGAAATGCTTTCCTGAAAGAAGCTTTTGTAACTACTGTAAATGAGTTGACCAAAAAACTCGGCAACGCCATGGATCAATGGCAGTATGGACAAACCAGGAACAAACATGTGCTCATTACCCACCCTTTGGGAATGGTGGTGAACGAAACCTGGAAAAAGAAACTGAACCTGGGCCCATTACCCCGTGGCGGTAACGGACATACACCCGGCGCCAATGGCGGACTGGATAACCAGTTAGCTGGTGCCAGCTTCCGCCTGATAGTGGATATGGGCGATTGGGATCAGGCGGTCATGATCAATACCCCCGGCCAGTCGGGCGATCCGTATAGCGATTATTACCGCAACCTCTTCCCGCTCTGGGCCAATGACCAGTATTTTCCAGCGTACTATTCCAAAGATAAAATCCAAAAAGTAACTACCGAGAAAACCAGTTTAACACCTCTAAAATAACTCTGCGAAACCTCTCCGCTCTCCCGTTCTCTGCGGTGAATGGAGTTTATGCCAACCGGGAGACCAGGAGAAGCAGAGGTTTCGCAGAGATGATAAAGACTATTATGAAACTACGTTTTGCTTTTTACCTTGCTTTACTGTTAGTGATCATGCATTCAGTAAATGCCCAACAGAAAACCTACTGTAATCCCATCAATATCGATTACGGTTATTGCCCCATCCCCAATTTTACCGAGCAGGGTAAACACCGCGCCACCGCCGATCCGGTGATCACGCTGTTCAAGGGCAACTATTACCTCTTCTCCACCAACCAATGGGGGTACTGGTGGAGTGCCGATATGCTGAAATGGAATTTTGTACCGCGCAAATTTCTCAAACCCTGGCATAAAGTATATGATGAGCTGTGTGCTCCCGCTACGCTGGTGCTGGGCGATACCTTACTGGTGATCGGCTCTACCCACGAAAAAACTTTTCCCTTATGGATGAGTACCCACCCGCAGAAAGATGAATGGAAAGAAGCGGTAGATTCATTCCAGGCCGGCGCCTGGGATCCGGGCTTTTTTGTGGATGATGATAAACGGGTGTACCTGTATTGGGGCTCGAGTAATTTTTATCCTATTTACGGACAGGAAATAGACCGCAAAACCTTACAACCCATTGGAGAGAAAAAAGAACTGATCCGTTTGCATGATGAGGTGCATGGCTGGGAGCGTTTTGGCGAGCATAACGATAATACTTTTCTCAAACCCTTTATGGAAGGCGCCTGGGTAAATAAACACAAGGGCAAATATTATTTGCAATACGGTGCACCCGGTACCGAGTTCAGCGGGTATGGCGATGGCGTGTATGTGGCCGATCAGCCCATGGGCCCATTCCGCTATCAATCGCATAATCCCTTTTCGTATAAACCCGGCGGTTTTGCGAGAGGGGCGGGGCATGGGGCCACATACCAGGATGTATATGATCAGTGGTGGCATGTATCCACGATCGTGATTGGCACCAAGAATAATTTTGAAAGAAGGATCGGTATCTGGCCCGCACAGTTCGATCAGGACGGAATTCTGTCGGCCAACACCGCTTTCGGCGATTACCCGCATTACCTGCCATCGTCCAAAGCGGATCATAGTGGTTCGCAGTTTACCGGGTGGATGTTATTGAATTACCAGAAGCCGGTAAAAGTATCTTCTACACTGGGTGCATTCTCGCCCAACCAGGCGGTGGATGAGGATATCAAAACCTATTGGAGTGCCGCTACCGCCAACAAAGGCGAATGGATCCAGACGGATCTGGGGGCAGTATCTACTGTACACGCTGTACAGATCAATTATGCCGATCAGGATGTGACGCTGATGGGCAAATACACGAACACCTATCACCAATACAAACTATACAGTTCTGTGGATGGTGTGCAATGGAAACTGCTGGTGGATAAAAGCAATAACCAAATAGATATACCACACGAATATGTAGAACTAACCACACCCGTACAAACCCGTTACCTCAAACTGGAGAACATACATATGCCCACCGGCAAATTTGCCATCAGCGGTTTTCGTGTGTTTGGAAAAGGAAAAGGTACCGTGCCGGAGGAGGTGAAACATTTTGTGGTACTGCGTGGCGAGAGTGAGCGGCGCAATAGCTGGCTAAAATGGGAAGTAAACCCGACTGCAACAGGGTACATCATTTACACCGGTACCACACCGGATAAATTATATACCAGTATCATGGTATATGGTGCCAATGAATATTATTTCTCCGCCATGGAAAAAGACCAACCTTATTATTTCCAGATAGAGCCTTTCAATGAAAACGGCGTTGGCAAAAGAACGGCGGTTGTAAAAGTGGAGTAACTCTCTGCGAACTCTCTGCGTTCTCTGCGACTCTGCGGTGAATGGTGGGCGTGAATCGTGAGTGGTGAGTGGTCAGTGGTGAGTAAGAAGGGGGAGTTATGGGGTATGCTGGTGCTTACTGTTGCCAGAATGGGAACCATTTTTTGAAAAGGATCCTATCTACAAGTGCCGCTAAAACTACTCCCAAAGCATACATGCCATAATCTACCGGGTCAAAAACCCTGGCAAGGGCATAGATCCCGAAATATTGCAATGTTTCAGAGATAGAACAAAGCAGAAAGATGCTAGCCGCTTTGACATACCATTTTTGAAAAGCCATATACTTATCCTCTATCAGCACCAGCAACAGGTAATAGCCAAACGGGATGGCTATATCAGCAAAATAACTGTGAAAAAGGCGTTGTGTGGTTTCGCCGGCCCAATCGGCGCCTATTACAAAAAGGCTTGCAATAAAAACTAAGGTAACAACAACAACTTGCTTTTTGGTTTTCATGTATTGATCGGGATGTAAGCAGTTTGGGGTACAGGTTTTTTTCGGGCTGGTATCTGCCACAGTATAAATGTACAAAAGCTACATAACAATTTCTATCAGGCAGCCAGCTTCGCTTTTCCTGCCCCGTAAGCTGCTCGCAAGGCGCCCTGCGGGCTACGGAACAGACTGTTTCTTTTAAACAGAGCTCTCCGCGAATACACTGCGCGCTCTGCGGTGAATGACGGTTGTGATTGGTGAGTAAGACAGGGGGAGTTGCGGTCTATGGGGTATTCAGTTGTTGCCAGAAACCGAACCATCTTTCCTTCACCGAAGAGAAAGTTACATAGTTCTTCTGCGCTTATAATGTACTATTAGTGCTCCCGCAATGCCAATCATCGGGGTAAGAATAAGAGTTAACCCTATACCGAAAAACGTAAAAAATGATATGCCGGTAATACATTGTGGCTCGCCGGGGTTGATGCCTATGCTGAGACCAAGTATAGAAATATAAGTGGCAGCTATTGACAAAACCAATCCCAGTACAAACGTTAACAGGCAAATCCTAAGCAAGGACATTTGTGTTTTGTCTTTGATGCGCCTGACCGTATAGACTATTTGAAAACAAATGGGTAATATTATCAGAAGGGTGGGTATGATCAGGCCAAACAGGATTCTCATAATGGATTACTTCTAAAGTTCAGGTGATGAAGCAGTTAGAGGATGTAACGCTCTTTGGCTGACTACAAGCGCTGAATGAATATACAAAAGCTGCCTAATATATACTACCAAGGCGGATTCACTTTTCTTTCTTCGAACTGTATCCCGCCGGGATACTCTTCGTTTGGGAACACCCAACAATTAAGGAGTAGTTATTTTTTTATAAAAATGTAATGAGGTTGATTCTCAAGGGATTGGTAAGGCTGAACTATGAATACTTGCAGGGAGACTCTTTGGCGAAGGAAATGGCACATCAGCTTTCTATGACCTATACTATATTTTCTCTATATTCATTATCCGATAGTTATACACGCAAAGCCTAACTAAATGACTGTATTGGCGCAATAGGTTAGCGCGTATAACTCAGTTCTGCATCATGCGATTGAATACTCTACTAACTAAAATAACCAAAATAAATGGCAAACAATACAAATGAAGAACAGTTGAATACTTCCAAAGACCCTCCATCGGAAATCCATTCTGAAGAAATTATCTTAACTACTAACCCTGAAACTATTAATCCTAAACAAGAAACTGAAAATATGGAAGTACATCATCATGCTCTTCATGGTCATGAAAAGAAAACATGGAAGAATTATTTTTGGGAATTTTTAATGTTGTTTCTGGCGGTGTTCTGTGGCTTTTTAGCAGAAAATATGCGAGAGCATATTGTAGAAAGGAAAAGAGAGAAAGTGTATATCAACTCAATGATATCGGATTTAAAAGAAGACACTGCCAACTTATCTTTAGCTATTGCTGGTAATATCGAACGAGTAAATGGTTTGGATACATTAAGTACCCTATTAAATACAACCCACTTAAACGATAGTTTACAGACAAGGCTTTATAAGCTTAATCTTAAATATGCTTCAAATTTAATTACTACTTCCATTACTGAAAGAACAATCAAACAACTATTGAACTCTGGTAGTATGAGGCTTATTCATGAAGAACTAATTTCTGATAGCATTATGCAATACTATGGTCGAACAAAGGATGAATTCTCTGAACAGCAAAAAATATATGAAGAATGCATGAGACGAGTTGTATTTTATGGTGAGGATATTTTTGATAACTATTTTAAAAAGCTTAGGGTGGCTTCAGATACATCATTCTTTATAGAAAAGCGGCCTGAATCAATACCATTGCTAACTACTGAAAAAAAGATGCTAAAAAAATATAGCAGTATGTTGATTACAACTTCGGGCATGGCGGCAAATTATTTATATATGCTAATGGATATAAGACTAAGGGCCATTCATTTAATCGCTTTTGTTAAAAAGAAATATGACATTCAATAATGGCTAAAAAGCACGAACGCACAACATTGGGTTTTATGCAAGTTGGGCATGACCAGCAAACATCAGCCAATTACAAATCCAAGCTGTGGTTCGGACGGGACAAGCAACTTTCAACTTTAGTTCTAAATTCAACTTTATATTTTCAATCAGCAGCGGTTATGGGCAGACGGAATATAATTCCCGACCTTCGCAAAGCCCTGAACGTTGTGCGTAATATATTTTTCAAAAACTTCAGTTTGTGGAAACAATAAGCGAAAATCCAATTTTAGATTGGTTCAAAAGTGATGATGCCCTGTCAGATATAGTCAATCGAATAACTGCGACAGAAAAAAGCGTGGGAGAACAGGCACTTGATGCTTTTCGTCAAATTTCTGATTACTACGACCTCTCGAAATATCCCGAAAATTTTTCCGACAAATATTATGAGCGTTTTGAACAAATGGATGTCGATGATCCGAGATCTGTTTTTGAAGAAGCTACTATTTGCAAGTATTTGGAGCCAGAAAATGATCCAAGAGGAACTGTAATGGTTGCGCTTTATAATGTTAAGCACGGAAAATTTATTGATCTAAATGCATGCGCAAAAAAGCATTTTGGTTCAATTCCAAAAGAGTATATGATTTGCTATATAGGAGATGGTTTTGCAGGCGAGCTTCATTTTCTACATTCAGGAGAATCCTGGTTTGATATTCCAGGCGCTAAGTCTGCAAATAAAGTGATAAATCCCTAATTAAGTACTACGAACAACATCGGCTTTGCAAAAGTTCTTTCTCAGCAGGGTCTCTCTCGCAGAGATGCCTGCGGTCTACGGAGTACTCATTTCCATTTTCTTCTCCGAAATGTCTCCCGTGAGGGAACTTTTCAGAGAAGGATCCTGCAATGCCCCTGCGGGGCATACGGTTTGTAGAAAACAGATTCCATTTCATTTCCAGTGTGCCGGAGGTACACCACCTGCGTTATCGGGTTGCTCGTTTAATATTCATCAACCCAACGGGTAGCCCCTCTGGGGCATCGCAGATGGTTTTTGTTATGTGGTGTTACAAACCTTTAGCCCCCCTGGGGCATATGGGGAATCTATATTTGGAGATGTTAGAAGCCGTAGCCCCTCCGGGGCATTCACAACTTTTTTTGTTGTGGCGTTACAAACCTTTAGCCCCGCTGGGGCATATGGGGAATCTATATTTGGAGATGTTAGAAGCCGTAGTCCCTCCGGGGCATTCACAACTTTTTTTGTTGTGGCGTTACAAACCTTTAGCCCCTGGGGTATATGGGGAATCTATATTTGGAGATGTTAGAAGCCGTAGCCCCTCCGGGGCATCACGGATGTTTTTTTGTGCGTGTTACAAACCTTTTGCCCCGCTGGGGCATGGATTATATGGGGGTGTATTTTTTGTAATAGGGGTTCAAATACAAGCTATAGGAATAGAAAGTTGTAAAGCCCAAGCCTGCACTGTAGCTCAAGTGTGCGACGCAAGTAAAGATGCCATGATTTCTACAGCCTGAAACAAAAAAAATACAATCACGCGGCAATACTCACCTTCTCTTAAACACCCCAAAATACATATCAGACCGGTGCGCAAAACCGAGGCGTTCGTACATTTTAATGGCGCGCTGGTTGTCCCATTTTACGTGCAGGAAGGGGATCTTGCCCTGGGAGATGATCTGTTGTGTTACGAGCGATACGAGTAAAGCGCCATAGCCCTTTCCTTCATAATCGGGATGTGTGCATACGGCACTGATCTCGGTGTAGCCGGTCAGGTGCAGTCGTTCGCCGGTCATGGCCACCAGTTCTTCGCCATCGAAAATACCATGGTAATTGCCGAACTCAATGGTGCGTTGCAGAAAAGGCCCGGGTTTGGTGAGGGCCGTTAATGCCAGCATGGCGGGTACATGGGTGGTATTGAGTGGCTGGGTTTCGAGCTCGCCATTGGTATAGGGAATAAAGTTTTCGCAGGTCATCTGGTGCAGGGCGGTAGAGAATTTCAGTTCCCACTCCGCTTCAAACACAATGGGCTCTTTTACCACGGCCGACCAGGAGCGGTTCTCGGGCAAACGCTGGTACAATACCTGCTGCATGGGGGCCGACCAGTTGGGTAGAGCGGCAAAGGGAGATACTTCTTCGGAAAAATAACCGGCTACGGCATCGCCCTGGTTAAAACGGCTGTCTGCACTGTTGAGTGCCTGCCATACGGGGTTGTCTAAAAGGTGCAAGGGATATGGGTGTGTTGCTGAAGGGCAAAAGTACAGAAACTGCGAACGTTGTTTTTGCCAATCATATAAAATGTTCCCTCTGCGTAAACTCCCCGTCCTCTCGTTCTCTGCGGTGAAAGTAAGCGCTATTCACCGCTATTCACCGCGGAGAACAAGAGAGCGCAGAGGGGGCGCAGAGAAGGCGCTAAGCTATGAGGGCAGGCTGCTTTTGTTCCAGTATCTGCAGTGCCTGCTCCTGTACTTTCTCCAGTAACAGCGGCATGGCATTTTCAATGGCGGGTGTTAACTCAATACCCTGTTGCTGAATGGTTTCGATGCTGACTACGAAGAGATAGATATGCGGCATTTTCTCCATCCATTGCAGGGCACTTACCATATCGCGGAGGCCGATATCGTGGGTGCTCATGGCGCGGGGGAAGTCTTTGGCAAAACGGGGTTCTATTAAACGGATGGTGCCGGGTGCATTACCATCCAGTGTGGCATCGATGAGGATCACGGTGTCGTGGTCCTCAAAATATTGCAGGAGATGAAAACCGCCGGTTCCCCCATCTACTATTTCGATCTGCGCGGGCAGTGCCATCTCCTGCAGCCTGAGGGCCGTGTGTACGCCCACACCTTCATCGCCCATCAGGT
>Ga0255338_1002388_pt1 | contig 27868 bp, 19 predicted proteins | sample MeOH1_35cm_T4_19_FD_203715 | JGI IMG/M metagenome (GOLD analysis project Ga0255338, IMG submission 203715) | Sandy soil microbial communities from University of British Columbia, Vancouver, Canada - MeOH1_35cm_T4_195 | ecosystem: Engineered > Artificial ecosystem > Sand microcosm > Unclassified ...
CTTGTCCACCGAGAAGAAATAGCGGTAGGTGCCGGGGTTCAGGTACAGCGTGACGGTCCACGTCCCGTCGCCGTCCCGGCTCATGTCCTTGCGGCCTCCCCGGACGATGAAGGCTCCGACGAGCTCGACGTTCTTCGCCTTGGGCGCGTGGATCTTGAACTCGGTCCTCAAGGCCTTGACCTTGCCGTCCGCGGCGGCGGGCGCCGCCGGGGCCGCGGCCGGAGCGGGCTTCGGGGCGGGAGACTTCCCCCCCGCGTCGGCGGGCTTGGGGGACTCGCGGTGCTTCGGCGCCTCGGCGATCATCGAGGGCTTCGGCGGGCGCGGAGAGTCCGCCGCCGGCTTGGCCGCGGCGACGGGCGCCGGCTTCGGCGGCTCGGGGACCTTGGCGGGCTCCGGAGCGGGCGCGGGGGCGGGCGCCGTGGAGGCGACCGGCGCCTCGGCGGCCTTGACGGGGCGCTTGCGCGGGGCCGGGGCCGGCGCGAGGACGGGCGTCTGCCAGTGCTGGTACACCTTCGCGGCGACGACGCCGGCGAACACGATCACGACCGCCGAATCGAGGACCAGCAGGAAGGCCCAGAGCTTGTGGGAGCCTCGGGGCGCGGGAGAGGCGGGCTCGGAGGACGCGGTCTCGGGGGCCGCTTGCGCGGCGCCGGGCGCGGCGTCGTCCTGAGGGTCCTTCTTTTTGCCGAGGCCGAAGAGATCGATCATGGAGTGTCCGCTCCGATTCTAGCGTGGTTCGAGGCCCGCGTCAACGCATTAACGGTAGCGCTCGATGATCGCGTCCCAGAGCCCCTGGCTGCGGAGGATGACCTCCACGAGCTCCCGGAAGGCTCCGTCCCCGCCGCTCGCCTTGGTGACGAAGTGCGCGGCGGCCTTCACCTCGGGCCGCGCGTTGGCCGGGGCGACCGCGAGGCCGACGCGGGACATGACGGCGAGGTCGGGGATGTCGTCGCCGACGTACACCACCTGGTCCTTCGTCAGCTTCTCGGCGGCCATGATCTCGGCGAGGACCGCGGCCTTGTCGAGGCGGTGCTGGTAGATGTGCTTCACCTTGAGCAGTCTGAGACGCTGGTCCGTTCCTTTGGAAACGCGGCCGCTGATGACGCCGGTGATGAGCCCGGACTCCGTCAGCCACGCCATCGCGATCGAGTCCTGGGCGTGGATGCCCTTGAACTCGACGAGCTCTCCGGCGGTGTCGACGAAATGGTAGATCGTCCCCCCCGTCAGCACGCCGTCGACGTCGGTCAGCACGATGCGGGCCTTCGCGGTCCGCGCCCGCAGGGCCTTCGGCGAGAGCTTGCTCACCGCGCGGCCGCCGTGGTGTCCGACAGCGCGTTCGACAGGGCTCGCAGCCCTTCGGCCGCGTTGGCGCCGAGGTCGAGGCGCAGCAGGCGCCGTCCCGCCGACAGCATCGCGGCGGCGTCGCCCTTGGCCTGGGCGCGGCAGAGCTCGCCGAACGAGAAAGGCTTGCCCGGGACGGCCAGGCTCCCTTTCTCGGCGTCGCCGAGGATCAGGAAGACGCCTTTGGCGGGGCCGCCCTTGTGGAGCTGACCCGTCGAGTGAAGGTAGCGCGGGCCCCAGGACACGGTGACGGGAGCGGTCGTGCGCGCGCTCGCGCGCAGCCGGATCTCCTCGATCAGGCGGCGGCTCTCGTCGGTCTCGGCGAGGAACGCCAGCACCGCCACGTAATCACCGGCCTTGACGCGGGACAGGTGCGCTCCGAGGACCTCCCGCAGGGGCCGGTCCTGGCCCGCGTCGGCTTTGAGAGACGAGACGAGTCCGGCGTCGGCGAAGGCGGCCAGGCCGCCCGCGCGAAGGCTCGCTTTCTCGGGGACCGCGTCCTTGAGGCCGTTGAGGACCTCCTTGGCCTTGTCCTTCGCCGCCTGGACGTCGGGCTGGTCGAACGGGTTCACCTTGAGCAGGAAGCCGGCGGCCGCGGTGGCGACCTCCCACAAGAGGAACTGGACTCCGAGGTCGAGCCTGTCGCTCATCTCGAGCCGCAGCACGGGATGCCCCGCCTGCTCGAGCGCGGCCAGCTTGGCGTCGACGGCGGGCTCGGGGCGGTCCTTCAGGGCCAGGCGCACGAACGCGCGGTCGCGCCCATAGGCCGCGGGCGCGCCCAAGGGCTCGCCCGTCACCGGCAGGACGCCGCGCGCTTCCTTGCCGGTCGACTCCGCCACGAGCTGCTCGATCCACAGGCCGAGGGACTCGAGCGACGGGGGCAGGACGAGGGTCAGCTTGTCGCGGCCGTCCAGCGCGTGGCGGCCGATGAACGCGCCGAGGCGCAGGGCCGCGTTGGCCCGCGTCGGCGTCTGGGGCGAGAAGGTCCCGGCGGCCTGGCGCGCGCGGGAGAGCAGCTCCCCCGCGTCGATGCCGGCGAGGGCGGCGGGCACGAGCCCGAACATGGTCAGGGCCGAGAAGCGGCCGCCGACGTCGGACGGGTTCAGGAAGGTCTTGCGGAAGCTCCGCTCGCGCGACATCTTGTCGAGCGAGGTCCCGGTGTCGGTGATGGCGACGAACTGGCGGCCGGGCTTCGCGCCGGGCCGCCTCGCGCACAGGTCCCAGAAGTAGTCGAAGAAGGCGTTCGGCTCGACGGTGCCGCCGGATTTGCTCGCGACGATGAACAAAGTCTTGTCGAGGTCGAGGCGCTTCTCGAGGGCGGCGACCGCTTCGGGGTGCGTCGAATCGAGCGTGAGCAGCTCGAGGCGGCCGGGGGCGGAGCCGAACACCGCGCGCAGCACCTCCACGCACAGGCTCGAGCCGCCCATGCCGAGGACGACGGCCTGGCGGAAGCCTTCGGCGGCGGCGCCTTCCGCCAACGCCTTCGCGGGAGACAGCGCCGCGCCCGAGACGATCGGCGCGTCGAGCCAGCCCAGCGAGTGGCGGATCAGCTTCTGATGCTCCTTATCGTCCTTCCAGAGCGTCGGATCCTTGGCCCACAGGCGTTCGGAGAAGCGCGCGGCCTCGAGCTCGGAGAGCCCCGCGTCCACGGCGGCGAACTCCGCCTCGAGCAGGGCCCTCTTGGCGGTCAGCTTGCCCATCAAGGTCTCGAAGGACTTCGCGAACGAGGCAAGGCCTTCCTCCTCGAGCTTCGCCATGACCGCCGCGCGGTCCACGCCGTACCTCGGCAGCGCGTTCCACTGCTCGCCGGCCTCGATCGTGTTCTCCTCGATGCTGAAGCGCCCGGCGCCGTGAGCGCGGTAGGCGTCGACGGTCGCGGGCGGCATCGTGTTCACCGTGTCGGGCCCGATGAGCTCCTCGACATACAATGTGTCGCGGTAGAGAGGGTTCTTGGTGCCCGTCGACGCCCACAGCAGCCGCTGGGGCAGGGCCCCCTTGCCTTTGAGGGCGCTGAACCTGGCGGAGGCGAACACCTTCTTGCCGTGCTGATACGCGAGCTTGGCGTTCGCGATCGCGGCCTTGCCCAGCAAGGCCTTGGCTTCGGGTTCCGGCCGCTTCTCGAGGATCGCGTCGATGGCGCTGTCCACCCGGCTGACGAAGAAGCTGGCGACCGAAGCGACCTTGGACAGGTCCTTGCCCGCGGCGGCGCGGCGCTCGAGGCCCTTGAGGTAGGCTTCGGCGACGGCTCCGTAGCGCTCGAGCGAGAACAGGAGGGTCACGTTGATCGAGACGCCCTCGGCGGTGAGGTCCTCGAACGCCTGGAGGCCTTCGAGCGTGCCGGGGACCTTGACCATCAGGTTCGGGCGGTTGACGGCGCTCCACAGGCGGAGGCCCTCGGAGACGGTGCCGGCCGCGTCGCGCGCGAGCGAGGGCGCGACCTCGAGGCTCACGAAGCCGTCGCCGGCCTTCGTCTCCTCGTACAGCGGGCGGAACAGGTCGCAGGCGGCCTGGATGTCCGCGACGGCGAGCTTCTCGAACAGCTCGGCCGGGGTCGCGCCGGGCTTGGCGTGGGCGCGGATGGCGTCGTCGTAGTCCGACGAGCCGCCGATCGCCTTCTCGAAGATGGTCGGGTTCGAGGTGACGCCGCGCACGCCGTCCTCCTCGATGAGACGCTTGAGCTCTCCGGACGAGATGAGGGAGCGGGAGACGTAGTCGTACCAGACGGACACGCCGAAGCGGTGCAGGTCGCGGAGAGGGTTTTTCTGGGTCATTTGATGGCTCCCGATTTCGAATAGGTCCGCTCGATGGCGGTGACTTTGTCCTTGCGGCGCTGATGGCGGTCGAGGCCGGAGAACTTGGCGTTGAGGAAGGCGCCCAGCACCTCGTAGGCGAGCTCCTGGCCGATGATCCGGCCCCCGAGGCAGAGCACGTTCATGTCGTCGTCCTCGACGCCCTGGCGCGCGGAGAAGGTGTCGTGGCACATGCAGCCGCGCACGCCGGGGACCTTGTTCGCCGCGATCGTGGCGCCCACTCCCGAGCCGCACACGATGACGCCGCGCTCGGCCTTGCCGGCGGCGACGGCCTCGGAGACGGCGCGCGCGTAGTCGGGGTAATCGGCCGGGACGGCGTCCGTGTCGACGCCCTGGTTCAGGACCTGATGGCCTTTCTTCTCGAGCCAGGCGTGGAGGAGTCTCTTGAGCGGGAAGCCGGCGTGGTCGCAGCCGAGGGCGATGATCATGCCCTGATTCTACAAAAGGAGGAGCGGTTAAAGGCCAGCGGCGGCTTGCTCGGCGGGGACGCGCGGGGCGACGAGGACGACGCGGCCCAGGCGGCGGAGCACGGCCTTGCGCAGGGCCGCGTTCTTGAACAGGCTGCCGTGGAGCGCGAGCGGGACCGGGCGGGGCAGGACGAGGCCTCTCACCGCGTCGGCGGCGAGCGCCGCGAGGTGGCCGGCGGCTTCCTCGCGAAGGCGGCGGGCGCGGGCGGAGCGGGCGCGCAGGACCTTCGGCGCGAGCGCGGCGGTCGCGCGCACGGGGTCCGCGGCGTGGGCGAGGTCGAGCGGCGCGGGCAGCCGCAGCTCCCGGCGGAGCGCCTCGTCGCGGGCGGCCGTCTTCCCGAGCCAGAAGCCGGAGCCCTCGTCGCCGAGCAGCGGCCCGAGCCCCCCCGCGCGGCGCGCGGACCCGTCCGTCCCGCGCGCGAAGGCGATGGAGCCCGTGCTCGCCACGAGCAGGACGCCGGGGCCTCCGGCGAAGGCCGCCGTGTGCGCGATGTCGAAGTCGGGGACCACCCGGACGCGGGCCGCGAGGGGCTTGAGCATCCTCGTCAGCGCGGCCCGGCCTTCCTTGCCGCCGAGGCGCGTCCCGCCCAGCGTGAGCTCGTCGACGCGGCGCAGGCCGCGCTTCGCGAGGATCCTGCGCAGGGCCGCGGGAGCGTCGCGCCAGGCGGTCGCGTGAGCCCTCTCGGTCCAGCGCGCTCGGCCGCCTTCGGCGAGGCAGGCCCTCAGCCAGGTCGCGCCGAGGTCGACGCCGAGGCGCGCGGTCATTGCGCCGGCTTGTAGAGCGGGCGCTGCTCTTCCTCGGCGAGCAGGTCCATCAGGCTGATCTGGAGCGCGCGGCTCCAGGCGAGGGCGCTCTCGCGCACCTCGAGGGACTTGCGCGGGTCCATCATGTCCCGGATCGCGCTCTGCACGACGTTGCGCCGGGCCTGGGGGCTGTCGTCGAGGCGCACGCGCACCGTCGGCTTCTGCCCGGGCAGGGCCGGCATCACCTTGGCCTCGAGGGTGCCCATCGAGGTGATCTTGCCCGGCTTGATCTCGTACGCGTGCTGGCGGAGGAGGTCGCGCGGGAACGGCAGCGAGTAGGTGCGGCCCTCGATGAGCACGTTCATGACCGGCTGGTAGAACCCGAACACCGAGCGCGTCGGCGCGATGCGGTAGATCCCGGGCTCGATCAGATAGAGGTAGTTCTCCCCGCTGGTCAGAGGCAGGCGGTAAACCTCGGCCTGCCGGCCGCCTTCGCTCTCGAAGTTGACCGTGATCCGTCCGTTGCGCGTCTCCCCGGACGGCAGGATGGTCTTGCAGCTGACGAGGATGGCGGAGATCGCCTGCTCGGGCGGGGCGTTGCGCTCCGGGACCGTGCCCCGGCAGGCGGCGGACGCGAGAACGGCGAAGGCGAGGAGCGAGCGGCGCATCGTCATGGAGGATAGCCCATCTATGTTAAGGAAACAAGTTCAGTCTAATAATCGAGCTTCCCGATCTCGACGCCCCGGAAGTAGGCCCTGACGATGGTCTCGTAGTCCTGGCCGGCCTCGGCGCGGCCCATCGCCCCGGACTGGCACAGGCCGACCGCGTGGCCCCAGCCCCCGCCGCGGAAGACGAAGGTCTCGGGCGTCAGGACCTTCCCCTCCTTCCGGTACTCCGTGTCCACGACGAACAAGGTGCTGCGCAGGGAGCCGACGCCGATCAGGCTGCGGATGTCCATCTCGTCGGTGAGCTTCTTGCTCCTCTTCGAGCCGACGATCAGCAGGCTCTCGACGTGCCCCGAAGCGACGCGCCGGAGCACGCGCAGGCCCTTCAGCTTCCCGATCTTGAACTTCCGGTTCAGCTTCTCCTCGAGGGCCTTGGCCGGGATCGCCCGGGTCCAGCGCGCGTGCGCCGGGTGCACGTAGCCCGACGGCCGGTCGAAGCCCTTCGGCCAGTCCGAGAGGAAGAGCCGCAGCGCGAGAGGCGTCGACGGCGGGTCCTGATACTCGGCGGAGTCGTCGACGCTCGTCCAGTACGGGACGTTCCCCCACCCGATGTCGGTCCCGCTCTGCGTGCGGCCGCCGCAATGGGAGGAGTAGATCACGTGCGCGGGCCTTCCCTGATAGACCGCGACGCGTCCGCGGGTGTCCACGACGACGGAGCGAGTGCGCTCCGTCTCGGCGCGCCGCCCGCCGTACACCTGGCAATGCTGCTCGTCGCACAGGTCGTATCCTTCCTTGCGGTGGCGCTTGGTGACGGTCTTGATGAACAGGGCGTGCGTGCGGGCGACGACGGCCTGGGCCTTGAGGGCCTCGAACGGCGCGCGCTGCGGCATCTCCGCGGAGACGACGCCGTGCGTGTAGTCCTCGAGGCCGATGATGTTCACGACGCGGATGGTCCGGCGCCCGCCGAACAGCGCCAGCTCGAGGTCCCCCCGGAACGAGCGAGGCGAATGCTCGGGGTCGTCCTCGAGGGTCAGCGCGGAGGTCGCGGGCTCGAGGGGCTTGAGCAGGGCGGCGTCCCCCGGCACGGCGGAGACCCTCCCGTCCGCGGAGTGGAACTCCAGGCGGGAGCGGCCCTTCTTCTTCTTCACCGTCTTCCCGGGGACGAGGCGCAAGGTCCAGGCCTCGCCCGCCTCGGCGGTGAGCAGGACCCGGCCGGTCTTCGGGTCGACGGCCTTCCACGGGCTGTTCCCGCGCACGGTGGCGGAGCGCCTCGGCCGGGGCCGGCCCATCTGCGTGGACGAGACGCCGATGCGGAGCACCGGCACCTTGCCGTCCCACGGCTCGGTCTCGTGCACCGGCGCCGCTTCCGGCGCGGGGCCGAGCGCGGGCGCGGGCGATTCATCGGAGCGGGGGAGCATCGGCCGGACCTTCTCGAGCATCGCGCGCGCCAGCTTCGAGCCGGGGTCGGCCTCGACGAGCCTCTGGAGGTGCCGCCACGCGTCCTTGTAGCGCCGCAGCTTGAGGTAGCTGCGCGACAGGATGGCCCGCCCCTCGTAGAAGTAGCTGTCGGCTCCGACGGCGCGCTTGTAGGCCTCCGCCGCGGACTCCTCGTCTCCGAGCTTCTCGTACGCCATGCCGAGGTAGTAGTCGGCCAGGGACTGCCCGGGAGAGGCCTTGCTCATCAGCGCGACGGCCTCGCGCGGCTTGCCGAGGGCGAGCTTCGCGCGTCCGGCGCCGAGGAGCGCGTAAGCGGAGCTCGGATCCGACGCGAGCGCGCGCGCGAACTCGGCGTCCGCCGCCTCCGGCTGGGCGGCGCGCAGCAGGGCCCAGCCCGAGGCGGCCCGGCCGTCGGGCCGGCCGTCGAGCGCGGCCGCGCGGCGCTGCCACGCCACGGCCTTGTCCGGGCGCCCGGCTTCGGCCCAGGCGATCGCCCCGTCGGCCCAGACCCGCCAATCCGCGGAGGACGTCTTGACCGCCGCCTCGAAGGCCTCGGCGGACTTCAGCACGTCGGAGGTGAAGTAGAGGGCGCGCGCCTTCTCCGCGAGGGCGTTCCGGAGCGGCGGCGGGACGACGGCGCCCGGCGGGGGCGAGATCGCGGGGCCCGGCGCCGGCGAGACGGCCGTCGCCGGCCCCGACGAGAGGGCGGCCGCGGGCGCCGCGACGGGAGCGTCCTCGGGCTCCTGGGCGGACGCGAGCCCCGCGCAGAAGACGACGGCCCAGATGGCTCCGCTCACTTCAGGACGATGGTCTCCAGGAGGATGAGGACCAGGCCGATGATGGAGCCGCCCGCGATGGCGCCGGCGCAGACCGTCTCCTGGTTGTCGACGAAGGCCCGGTAGCTCACCGACTTCTTGTCGGTCAGGTATCTCCCCGCCAGCCAGAAGATCAGCGCGCCCAGCGCCATGGACAGCGAGTCGCTGAACTTCAGCACGAACGCCAGGCCCAGGCCGACCCCGGAGACCGGGAAGTTCCCCTTGCTGCGCTGGTTCAGGACCTCGATGACGAGGCCGAGGCCGGCGCCCACCGCGATGGCGAGCTGGGCCGACGGATGCAGGAAGCTCAGGCCCTTGGTGAGCACCTCGGCCACGGCCTTCCAGATCTGCGCGCCCGGCATGGGGAGCCGGTCGGACATCAGCACCGTGAGGTCGTTGTTCATGATGGCGTAGAACACCGGCACGGCGACGAGCGCGCCGGCGATGATGCCCAGCGTGTGGCCCAGCGCCTGATGGCGCGGCTTGCCGCCCAGCATGTAGCCGGGCTTGATGTCCATGAGCAGGTTCGCGGCGCTCGAGGCCACCTCTCCGGTGATGCCGGCGGTCATGATGTTGGTCTGGATGTTCCCGGGGGCCAGCACGCTGTAGGTGAGCTGCGTCAGCTTGCCGAGCGCGCCGGTCGGCGTGATCGAGGTCAGGCCCGTGGCGTTGACCGCGATGAGGGTGAAGACGAACACCATCGGGATCGCGATCACGCCCAGCCACCAATGCACCCCGAAGAAGATGTGGCCCATCCACACGGTGAGCAGGCCCACGACCGGGATGCCGACGGCGAACAGCCACATCGGCAGCTCGATGTCCTTGAGCACGTCCTCCTCCCCCGCCTTCTTCTTTCCGAACATGCCCTGGAACGACTGCAGGATGACCTTGGGCTTGGACAGGAAGGAGTAGATCGACGAGGTCGTCATCAGGGCCACGCCGCCCCACAGCGCCCACATCGTGATGTTCTTGAAGCCGGGGCCGGCGATGATCCCCTTCTGGATCAGGTACGGCGCGAGGACGAGGTAGTTGACGACCGCGCCGATCATCAGCGAGGCCGCGGTCTTCGTGCCCATCAGGCCGCCGGCGGCGACCATCACGATGGAGGTGTCGCACTGGACGGTGAGGCCCTTGAGCGGCGTGCCCATGATGCTGGGCGTGAACCACTTGTAGACGACGTCGTCCCAGTGCTCCGGCAGGTTCAGCCAATGGAGCTTCATCGCGGTCATCACCTTCTCGTTGACCATCGTCTCGATCGCGGCGGAGACGGCGGCGCCCCAGCCGAGGAGCTTGGCCTTGAACATCCCTTCCTCGCCCTCGCCGGTGTGCAGGTTGTCCATGACGATGCCCGCGGCGTAGCCCTCGGGGAACGGCAGCTGCTCGTCGTTGATGAAGCGCTTCTTGAGCGGGAAGGCGAAGAGCACGCCGAGGATGCCGAGCAGGATGATCCAGACCATCGTGTGCTGCCAGGGGATGATGCGGCCGGTCACCGACATGTACGCGGCCAGCGAGGAGATCAGCGGCGCGGTCATGTAGCCGGCGCTCGTGGCGATGGACTGCATCGCGTTGTTCTCGAGCACGGTCATCTCGTCGCCGAGCTTGAGCTTGGAGATCACCTTGAAGATCGCGAAGGACAGGATCACCGAGGTGATGCCGACGCCGAGCGTCCAGCCCGTGCGGATGCCGACGTAGAGGTTGGTGAGGCTGAGCACCCCGCCGAGCAGCATGCCGGTCAGGCCCGAGCGGAGGTTGAGCTGGGGCATGTCTCCCTTATAGACGTTCTTGAGCCACCAGCGATCCTTCTCCGCCAAAGTCATGTCGTGGATCTGCTCTGGGGTCAGCTCTAAGATGGCCATTCGGGCGCGTCCTCCGGTCCGTCGGGTTCGAAGAGTTTACATCAAACCGGATACATAATTCGTTCTCGATTCCGTCACGCGGGGAGGAGGCGACTGTTTCCGGAAACAGTCGTTCTGGTGGAGGAGGGATGAGGAAAATTGGAGCGGGTGATGGGAATCGAACCCACGTCTAAAGCTTGGGAAGCTCTCGTTCTACCATTGAACTACACCCGCGAGAACGGAAAAATTATACATAAATCCCCCGTCCGCTATGCAGGGCCTCGCATCCTCACTCCGTCCTCTCGTTTTTCCGCGGCACGACCCACACGTTGAGCACGGGGATCAGCAGGAGGGTCAGCAAGGTCGACGAGATGATCCCTCCGATCACGACCGTGGCGAGCGGCCTTTGGATCTCCGCGCCGATCCCCGTGTTCAGCGCCATGGGCACGAATCCGAGGCTCGCGACGAGCGCGGTCATGACGACCGGGCGGAGGCGCCGCAGCGCGCCTTCCCGGGCCGCCTCGCGCGGCGCCATCCCCTTGGCCAGGAGCTGGTTGAAGATCGTACGGAGCACCATGTCGCTGAGGATGGCGATGCCCATGAGCGCGATGAATCCGACGGCGGCCGAGACGCTGAACGGGATGCCTCGCAAGGCGAGCGCGAATACCCCTCCGGTCATCGCCAGGGGCACTCCCACATAGACCAGCAGGGCCTGCTTGAGGCTGCCGAAGGACCGCCAGAGGATGAGCAGGATGGCCAGGAGCACGGTCGGCACGATCACGGCGAGCCGCGCCTTCGCCCGCTCGAGGTTCTTGAACTGGCCCCCCCACGTCACCGTGTATCCCTCGGGCAGCTTGACCTCGCGCTCGACCGCGGCGCGGGCCTCCGTCACGTAGCTCGAGATGTCGCGCCCGGAGAGGAAGACGGCGACCGCCGCGTAGCGCTGGCCGTAGTGGTGGGCGATGGTCGTGACCTCGTCCTTGGTCTCGAAGTCGACGACCGTGTTGAGCGGGATCGTGCCGCCGTCCATGCCGACGGGCAGGGATTTGATCGTCTCGATGTTCTCCCGGTGCTCCTCCTCCACGCGCAGCACCACGGGGAAACGCCACTGAGCCTCGTAGAAGCTGCCCACCTCGCGCCCGGCCATCGCCGCCTCGAGCAGGCCGTTGACCCGCCGCAGGTCGAGGCCGTGGCGCGCGATCGCCGCGTAGTTCGGACGCGCGCTGAGCACCGGGCTCTTGCGCAGGGCGGTCAGGGAGTCCATCTCCGCCTCCTGCGTCCCCGGCACTTTTTCGATGACCCCGATCGAGCGCTCGAGCAGGTCGATGAGGACGGACAGGTCCGGCCCGTAGACGCGCAGGCTCACGTCGGCGCGGCTTCCCTCCAGGATCTCGCCGAAGCGCATCTCGATGGGCTGCGTCTCCGCGACCTCCTGCCCCGGGACCTCCTTCTCGATCGCCTCCTTGATGGCCGCGTAGACCTCGGCCTTGGAGCGCTTGCGGTCCCGTTTGAGGATCACGAAGGTGTCCGCGAGATGGACGCCCATCGGGTCCGTGGCTGACTCGGGCGTGCCCAGCCGGCCGAACACGCGCTCGACCTCGGGCAGCTTCGCGATGACGAGCTCGCTGCGCCGCTGCATCTCGAGCGAGGCGTCCACGCCGATGTCGGAGTCGCGCGTGAAGTTGACGACGATGTCGCCCTCGTCGAGCGGAGGCATGAAGTCTGCGCCCATCCGCGAGGCGGTGACGGCGGCCGCTAGGAGCAGGAGCACGGCTGGCGCCACGGCGAGGGCGGGCCGCTTCAGGCAGGCCGTCAGCAGCGGCTCATAGAGCCTGACCATCCTCCCGTACAGAAACCCCTCCTCGCGGCCTCCGTCCCTTTCGGGCGCTTTGAGGAAGAGATAGGCGAGGACGGGCATGAGGAAGACGGCGACGAGCAAGGAGGCGCCCAGCGCCATGAGCACCGTCACCGCCATCGGATGGAAGAGCTTGCCCTCCACGCCCTCCAGCGACAGGATGGGCACGTAGACGAGCATGATGATGAGCAGGCCGAGCGAGACCGGCTTGACGACCTCGGCGGCGGAATCGATGAACAGCGCGAGCCGCTCCTCCCGTCCGAGCGGCCCCTTGTGGTCCTCGAGGCGGCGCAGGGCGTTCTCGATCATCACGACCGCACCGTCGACGAGCAGTCCGAAGTCGATGGCGCCCAGGCTCATCAGGCTGGCCGAGACCCCGAACAGGCGCATCCCGATCGCGCCGAACAGCATCGAGATCGGGATGGCGAGCGAAACGAACAGCGCCGCGCGCAGGTTTCCGAGGATGGCGAGCAGGATCACGACGACGAGCACCGCGCCCTCGGCCAGGTTCGTGGTCACGGTCCTGAGCGTGGCGTCGACGAGCGAGCTGCGGGTGTAGAGCAGCTCGACCTCCACGTCGTCCGGCAGCGGAGCCTCCTTGAGCGCTCGCTCCGAGTCGATCGCCACCTGGCGGGAGTTGGCGCCGCTGAGCATGAGCATGATGCCCATGACCGTCTCCTCCCCGTTCTCGGTCGCGCCCCCCATGCGCTGGGCGAAGCCCTCCTTGACGTCGGCCACCGCCGACAGCGGGACGGGCTTGCCGCGCACGTCGAGCTTGATGGGGATGACGCGGATCTCGTCGAGGCTCTTCAGCCGTCCGGAGGCGCGCACGATCACCTGGCGGCCCTTGGGCTGGATGTATCCTCCCCCCGAGTTCTCGCCGAGGCCTTCCAGGCGCTCGACGATCTGCTCGATGGTCACGCCGACCTTGTCCAGCCTTTCCGGGTGGATCTCGATGTGGATCTCCTTCTTATAACCGCCCGTCGCGTCGATCTCGGCCACGTTCTTGATCGAGCGCCGAAGATAAGGCACGAGGACGAAGTCCTGGATGGTCCGCAGGTAGAGCAGGCGCTCGCGTTCGGGCTTGGCGGCCAGGGGCGTGCCGCGCTTGGCCTTGACGGCGTACATGACGACCTCGCCGAGGCCGGTGCTGATCGGGGCGAGGTGGGGCGTCATGCCCGCGGGGAGCTCCCCGCTCGCGCTTTGAAGCTTCTCGCTGACCTGCTGACGGGCCCAATAGATGTCGGTGCCGTCTTCGAAGGTGACGACCACCTGCGACAGGCCGTACTTGGACAGCGACCGGACGTCTTTGACATGGGCGATCCCGCTCATGTCGGTCTCGATCGGGAAGGAGACCGTCTTCTCGATCTGCTCCGGGTCGAGCGCGCCGGTCTTGGTGTTGACCATGACCTGCACGGGCGTGATGTCGGGCACCGCGTCCACCGGGGTGACGGAGACGGCGTAGAGGCCGGCGGCGCAGCCGGCGGCGAAGAAGAGGATCACCGCGAGGCGGTTCTTGAGCGTCCATTCGAGAAGGCGGGTCATGTCGTTCTCCTAGAAAGAGGCGAGCTTGGCGACGGCGTCGCGGTCTGCGGTCAAGGCGAACAGCTCCCCCGCCTTGGAGGCGAGGTTCGTCTGCGCGTCGAGCGCGCGCGCGAAGGTCTCGGCGGCGGAGCCGTCCAGCTCGAGGAAGGTCAGCAGATCGACCTGGCCCCTGCTGAATCCCTCGTCGGCGGCCTTCAGCTGTGATTCGAGCTCGGCCAAGGTCGCCGGCGTGTACTCGGACGCGATCTTCCGTGCCGCCTCGTACTCCACCAAGGTGTGGAGCAGCGCGGCCTTGAGCTTCTGCTCCGCGAAGCCGAGCTGGCGTTCCTCGGCGAGCTTCTTCTTGTCCGCGCTCTTCACCGCGGAACGGTTCCCGTTCCACGCCGGAAAAGCGAGACTCAGGCCCACGCCGTAGGTCTTCTCCGTCTCGGCGGCCTTGGCCCGCTCATAGGATGCGACGAGCGAGGCGTCCGGCAGGCCTTCGCGCGACGCCAAGGTCCGGTCGAGCCCCGCCTCCCGGACCGCGAGCCGCTGGATCCGGAGCTCGGGGTTCGAGGTCAGGCCCTTGTCCAGCCACTCCTTCTCGTCGAGACGCCGCGCTCCCGAGAGCCAGGGCACCTCCACCTCGGGGGTCTCCTCCGGGCCGAAGGGCAGGTAGGTGCGCAACTTCTGAAGGGAGGACCGGGCTCCGGCCTCGCTTTGGATCGCCTCGGCTGCCAGGTTCTTGAGCTGGTTGGCGACGATGCGGCTCTCCGCCTTGCGCTGCGGCGTCGGGAACACGCGGCCCTCGAGATACGACTGGATCAGCTCGAAGCGCTTGCGGCGGCTCTCGGCGAAGACGGCTTTGCGACGGCTCGCGGCGTATTCGAACGCCCCTTGGGCGACGGCGGCCGTGACGAGGAGCTCCGACGCCTCGCGCTGGACGCGCCACGCCTCCGCTTCGAGGTCGATCCGCCGGCCGCGAAGGCCCGGCTCGCCCGTCAGAGGCAAAGGCACGGAGGCCGAAAGGTCCCAGCTCGGCCCGCTTCCGGCGGGCTCGCTCTTGCGGCCGAGCAGGAACGCGGCGGACGGCCCCTCCCAGACGCGGGCTTGGTCGGCGGACAGGGTTCTCTCCTCGACGCGCGCGTCCTGGGCGGCGAGGAGCGGCGTCGTCTTCGACGCCAGCGAGACGAGGTCCGCGAGGGAATGCTTTTTCGCGGACGCCGCGGTCTCCTGAGCGGGCGTCGGGCAGGCGAGAAGAAAGAGCATGGCTGCGGCGGCGAAACGGTCGTGCATGGATGACATAGGGCCTCGGTTGAGACGGGTCGTCCCGCCGGGGAACGGCCGGCGAGGATCAGGAAGTCGTCAGGGACGGCGGGGCGCGGCGGTCAGGCCGCGAGGCAGGGCGGGCGGAAGATCGAGGCGGGCAGGTGGTAGGCGTAGGAGGACGGCGCGTACGAGACGAACGGCACGGGAACGGGCGCGATCGCGATCTCCGTCACCCCCTGCGGGGCGAGGTGCGGGCCGCAGAAGCAGGCGTGGCAGGCGTCGGCTTCGGCGACGTCGCAGACGCCCGCGACGTCCTGGGCGCAGTCGAACGCGAACAAGCCCAGGGCGGCGAAAACCAAACCTTGGAAGATCCTCCGTCTCATCGGGGTCAGTTTAACAGTTGCCGCCGGGAGCGTCAATCTGGCGTCACCCGGCGCTGATTGACGCGGCCGGGACAAATCCGATATATTTGGTCAGGATTCAACATTCTTCAGGAGGCGCGATGAGCATTCTCGAGTTCGTGTTCCGCTGGCTGCACGTGTTCATGGGGATCATCTGGATCGGCCATCTCTACTTCTTCAATTTCGTCAACATCCAGCTCCAGGGCAAGATGGACGACCCGACCAAGAAGCTCGTCAACCCGCAGCTGATGCCCCGGGCCCTCTGGTGGTTCCGCTGGGGCGCGATGGTCACCTTCCTGTCCGGCCTGATCCTGTTCGCGATGATCTACATGTACACGCCCGAGGTCGGCTGGGGCTCGAACATGATCATGAAGGGCGCCGACGGCCTCACCGACCGCACGCGCTGGATCATGTGGGGCATGACGTTCGGCTCCATCATGTGGTTCAACGTGTGGTTCATCATCTGGCCCGCGCAGAAGAAGCTCCTCGGCGGCACGGCCGGCGACGCGGCTCCCGCCCTGCGCGCCCGCGCCGGGCTGGCGTCGAAGATCAACACCTACCTGTCGGCCCCGATGCTCGTCGGCATGCTCGGCGCCGGCCACGCGGGCATGCCCTTCAGCTACGGGGCGCTGCTGACCGCGGCGCTGCTCGGCCTGGCGATGATCAAGGCCGCGTACGTGCACTCGACCTTCGTCGGTCAGAAGGTCTAGCATGTCCGGCATCCAGCACAAGCCGTACGTCGTCGACGAGCAGCCCGGCCGCAAGGCCTGGTGCGCGTGCGGCGAGTCGGCGAAGCAGCCTTATTGCGACGGCTCCCACGCGCGCAAGAACACCGGGAAGTCCCCCGTCATCGTGGAGATCGCCGAGGCCAAGAAGGTGGCCTGGTGCGGCTGCCGCGAGTCGAAGAACAAGCCGTTCTGCGACGGGACTCACCGGACCTTGCCGCCTCTGCCTTAAGAAGACGCCGTAAAGAAAAGAAGCCCCGGCTTCGATTCGCTTGCGAATCGTGCCGGGGCTTCTTCTTTTGAAGGACTGTTTCCGGAAACAGCCCGGCTCAGACCGGCCGGCTCTTCACGAGCTCCAGGAACTCCTTGCGCGTGCGGGCGTCCTTCTTGAACACGCCGAGCATGCAGGAGGTCGTCGTCGGCGAGTGGTGGCTCTCCGCGCCGCGCATCTCCATGCAGAGGTGGCGCGCCTCCATGATGACGCCGACGCCGATCGGCTTGAGCTTGTCGGCGAGCGTGTAGGCGATGTCCATCGTCAGGCGCTCCTGGACCTGCAGGCGCCGGGAGAAGACCTCGACGATCTTGGGTATCTTCGAGAGGCCGATGATCTTCTTGTTCGGGAGATAGGCCACGTGCGCCCGGCCGAAGAAGGGCAGCATGTGGTGCTCGCACATCGAGTAGAACGCGATGTCGCGCACGATGACCATCTCGTCGTAGCACTCGGTGAAGAGCGCCTCGTTGATCAGGGCGTCGAGGTCCACGCGGTAGCCGCTCGTCAGCTCGCGCAGCGCCTTGGCGACGCGGTGCGGCGTCTTGACCAGACCCTCCCGCTTCGCGTCCTCGCCGAGGTCGGCGATGATGTCCCGGTAGTGCCGCTCGATGCGGGAGATGTCCGGCTCGGCGCCCTTGCGCGGCGCGTGCGACTTGATCCGGCTCACAACGCCCCCAGCCACTCGAGCAGGGTGCGCACCGGCGAGCCGGTGGCGCCCTTCGGGGCGTAGGTCGTCGATTCGCCGGCCGTGAAGGCGGTGCCGGCGATGTCGAGGTGAGCCCACGGCTTGCCGTCCACGAACTCCTGGAGGAACAGGCCGCCGATGATGGAGCCGGCCTCGCCGCGCGCCTTGGAGATGTTGAGGAGCTCGGCGATGTTGCCCTTGATGTTCTCCTTGTAGTCCTCGACGAGCGGAAGCTCGCAGAAGGCCTCGTCCGCCCTCTTGCCGGCGGACTTCAGCTGCCCGACGAGCTTGGAGTCGTTGCCCATGATGCCGGCGACCTTCGAGCCGAGCGCGATGACGACCGCGCCGGTGAGCGTCGCGAGGTCCACGATGGCCTGCGGCTCCTGCTTGGCCGCGAGGCACAGCGCGTCGGCGAGGACCAGGCGGCCCTCGGCGTCGGTGTTCCAGACCTCGATCGTCTTGCCGTTCATGGCCTTGAGAACGTCGCCGGGCTTGTAGGCGTCGGGCCCGGGCATGTTGTAGGTCGCGCCGATGATGCCGTGGACCTCGACCTTCGGCTTGAGCTCGGCGATGACCTTGAAGACGGCGAGCACGGAGGCCGCGCCGGCCATGTCGCACTTCATGTCCTCCATGGACTGCGCGGGCTTCAGCGACAGCCCGCCCGAGTCGAACATGACGCCCTTGCCGACGATGGCGACGCGCTTCTTCGTCGCGGCCTTGGGCTTGTAGACCAGGTGCACCATGAAGGGCGGCTGGGCGGAGCCGCGCGCCACGCCGAGGAAGGAGCCCATGCCCATGTCGGCGCAGGCGACCTTGTCGAGGACGGTGACGCTGACGCCCGCGCCCTCGAGGGTCGAGGCGAGGTCGGCGATGCTCTGCGGCGTCTTGTCGGACGGGCCGCGGTTGACGAGGTCCCGGGCGAAGGACACGGCGGAGGCGTAGGTCGCCGCCTTGGCGCAGGCCTTCTCGAGAGCGACGCGCGAGCCGGAGTCCTGCACGACGATCGACGCGGAGAGAAGCTTGTCGGCGTCCCCCTTCTTGTACTCCTCGAACTTGTAGGCGGCCAGCAGCATCCCTTCGGCGACCGCCTGGGGCTGCTCGGAGCAGAGGACCGCGATCTTCTCGCGCTTGGAGCGGACGGCGCCGAGGAGGGACCCTGCCGCCCGGCGGAAGGTCTCGGAGCTCGAGCCCTTCTTCTTGCCGAGGCCGACGGCGAACACGCGGCGGTGCTTGCCCAGGATGTCGAGGTCGATCCGGCACACCTCCTTGACCCCGGCCTTGAAGCCTTCCTCGTGGAGCTTGGCGTTGATCGCCACCTTGGCGGCGTTGGTCAGGACCTTGGCGCCGGCCAGGCCGGCGTCCTCGTAGACGAAGACGGCCAGATCGCGGTGGTCGGACTCCAGGGCTTTGAGCGGAAGGGGCGAGACGTTCATGGGCGGTTCTCCTCAGTGTGGATCAAGAATGGGGCGGCCAGGGCGGCGACGACGGCTCCGGCCAGCGGGCCGACCCAGTAGACGTAATGCATGGACCAGGAGCCGGCGGCAAGCGCGGGGCCGAAGGCCCGCGCGGGGTTCAGCGCGCCCCCGGTGAGCGGGCCGGCGACGAGCGAGCCGAACAAGGTCGCGGCGCCGATGTAGAGCGGGCCCAGGCGCCGCGCTCGGCGCTGGTCGGAGGCGAAGGCGGCCAGGGCGAGGAAGAAGACGGCGACGGCCTCGACGAGGGTGGCGGCGCGGTAGCCGATGCCGACGGGGAGGCAGGAGCCGAGGTAGGCCGGCCCGGTCAGGAGCTCGGGACGGCCGCCGGAGAGGACGGCCCGGAGGAAGAGGCCCGCGCACATCGCTCCCAGCAGCTGGGCGCCGAGGGCGAAGACACCGCGCAGGACGTCCGCGCGGCGCACGGCCAGCTCGGCGATCACGAGGGCGGGGTTGAAGCGTCCGACTGCGGACGGGAACGCGTGCGTGACGGTCATGGCGCCGGCGGCGTAGGCGAGCGCGATGCCCACGGGGCCGATCCTCCCCCCCGTCGCGTAGTCGAGGCAGAGCGCGCCGGCCCCCGCGAGCGTCAGCGCGAAGGTTCCGGCCAGCTCGGCGGCGAACGCCCTCAGTCCACCCATCGTGGATGAGGATACTAAATCTCCCCGTTATTGGGGTCAGGCACGCAAATTCGTCGAATTCCAGGCCAAGAGAATTCAATGAATTTGCGTGCCTGACCCCGGACGCACAATGAATTTGCGTGCCTGACCCCGGACGCACCGGGCGCCGGTTAGAAGCGGTAGGAGAGGGACAGCTTGTGGGTGGAGCCGAGGCCGCCGGCGGGAGACCAGCCGTAGTCGAAGCCGAAGCGCTGGATGCCGAGGCCGCCGCCGAAGGCGATGCCGGTCAGGCCGCCGGAGTCGTTGCCGTTGAGGCGGCCGTCGTAGCCTCCGCGCAGGGCGGCGGAAAGCCCCTGCTTCATGGGGACGCGCCACTCGAGGCCGAAGCTCGGATAAAGAGAGCGGTCGCGCGGGGCGTTGAGGTCGAGGGTGACGACGAGGCCTTTGACGACGCGGATGGCCTGGCCGACGGTGACGAGCATGGGCAGCGGGTCGCCGGCCTCGCGGAACTTGAGCTGTCCGCCGAGGTTCTGCGCGCTGAGGGACAGGGCGTACGGGAACTCCCCCGGCAGCCAGGTGCGCCAGCGCGCGCCCAGGTCCACGGCGCCCGTCGAGGCCGTGCCCTTGATCTGCGTGGTGACGTACTTGAGGCCGATGCCGACGTCGAGGCCGCGCGAGACGGTGGCGCCCCAGGCGAGGAAGACCGCGAGGTCCTGCGGCGTGAACCGCTCTCCGGTCGCCTGAGCGGTGTTGTCGACCTCGGTGATGCTGCCGGAGTTCTGGTAAAGGACCGCGATGCCGAGCGTGCCCAGCTGGTCGGGGCGAAGGTCGCGCTCGCGCCCTGTCTGGCGCCCGAAAGGCGATTCCACCGGCTGGGCGTAGGCGATGAAGTCCTGGAAGGTGTTCTGATAGGAGGCGCCGTGGGTCATCGTCGCGTGGCGGTAGCGCAGGCCGGCGAGGCCGGCGGGGTTCCAGTAGATCGCGGTGGCGTCATCGACCGCGGCGCGCACCGCGCCGCCCATGCCCGCGGCGCGGGCGTCCGCCCCGAGCTTGAGGAACGACGCGCCGCTGGTCCCCCCCTGGCTCGACCCGAAGCCCCCGGCCCCGGCCGGGAAGGCCGCGAGGACGAGCAGGGCGGCGAGCGGGAGGAGGTTCATCTCTCTATCGCGAATTTCACGACGGACTCGCCGCCGCCGCCGGTGATCCGGGCGAAGTACACGCCGCTGGCGGCGCGCTGGCCGCCGTCGGTGACGCCGTTCCAGACGACCGAGCCCGCGGAGGACCCTTCGAAGGAGAACTCCCGGACGCGCTCGCCGGCGAGGCTCAGGATCCGGACGACGCCGGCCGCGGGAAGGCGGTCGAAGGTGATGCCCGCGGCGTCGAAACGACCGTTCGAGCCCGGCTTCCAGGGGACCGGGTACACGCGCACCTGCGCCAGGGAGGTCCCGATGGTCAGCGGGGCGAACATCGCGAACACGGAGAAGTGCGGCGTGAAGAAGGTGACGCGGCGGGTCGCCGGGTCGACGTAGGTCGGCAGCAGCTCCCAGCGGTTGACCGTGGTGTTCAGGGTGTAGACCTTTATCGCGGAGGCCGCGAGCGGCGGGTTGGAGCCGTCGATGATGTTGTCCCCGTTCGCGTCGACATAGGGCATCGAGACGCTCGCCGACGAGCCGAGCGTCTGCGTGAACGGCGTCCCGGAGACGATCGGCACGATCTCGATGATGCTGTTCGGGACGAGGGTGAAGCCGGTCGGGATCACCGCGAGGCCCTCGTTGAGGACGGCGGCGGTGACCGTGATCGGATGCGCGAGCGGGTCCACGGAGACCGTGATCGTGGCGGGCGCGCCGAACGCGTTGGGCGCGAGGCCGATCAGGATCCCGTTGTTCGGGGAGGGCGGGGTCACGGTCGAGACGTAGCTCCCCTCGAACTCGGCGAGGGCCTCGGCCGCGTTCAGGGCCCGGCTCTGGACGCGCACGGCGTCGATGCCGCCGAGGAAGCCCCGGTCGTAGGCGGTGACGCCCGACTGGCGGTTGCCGATCGTGATGTCGTGGTTCGCCGCGGTGCGCGCCGGCACCGCCAGGACGGTCGACGCGGGGCGGCCGTTGACGTACAGCGTGGCGCTGCCGACCGAGGCGTCGTAGGAGCCGATGAGGTGGATCCAGGTCCCGACCGACACGGTCTTCGTCGAGGCGGCGATGAAGCCGAGCTTGGGGATGAACCGGTACAGGCCGCTGGAGACGTCGAGGGCGAAGTTCTCCGCCGTGGCGCTCCCGCGCACGACGATCCCGGCGCCGTTCGGTTGGAACAGGCTCGACGGGTTCACCCAGGCCGAGACGGTCATGCTGCCGGTGAAGGCGTATTGCGCCGCGTCGGGGACGCGCGCCAGGCTCCCCGCGAGGCCGGAGAAGGACGCCGCCGCGCCGAGCCCGGCGGGGCCGGCGATGAAGGTGGGCGTGGAGGTGCACAGCGCCGTCACGCAGGTGAGGAGGGCGGGGTTGCTGAAGCCCGAGGAGTCCGCGGCGGAGGTCCCCGTGCTCTCGTCGAAGTGCCACTGCCCGACGGAGCCGCCGGGCGGGACGTAGGCCGAGGGCGGGGCCAGGACCGAGGTGACCGCGGGGTCGGGGATCGTGCGCGTGGCGGCGAAGACGGCGTAGGCGGTGCCGTAGACCTGGCTGCCGTTGACGGAGCGCACGCGCGCGTAGTAGGTGGTGCCCGGGAAGAGGCCGGCCGCGGTCGCGGTGGTCGCGTTGACGGTCAGGGTCGTGACGATGATGCCGTAGGTCGCGTCCGTGGTGACCGCGATCTCGTAGAACGTATAGGAAGGGTTGACCCCGCCGGCCCAGGAGTAGGTGATGCTGCTCGCGTAGGCGGCGTTGACGGTCGGGGCCGTCGGGTTGTTGGCCAAGGTGAAGGCGGTGGCGGTGGCGCGCTGCCCCCCGCCGTTGGCCGAGACGGCCTCGACGCGCGAGGTGTATTGGGCGTTGGTCCCGAGGCCCGTCTGGGTGAAGGTCAAGTTGCCGCCGGTGTACAGGGTCGAGCCGGCGACGTCGAAGAGCTTGTAGTACTGCGCGCCCGGCACGGCGGTCCAGTTCCAGGTGATCTGGTTGGCCACGCCGTTCGGGGTCCCGCCGAGGTTGGGCGCGCCGGGCAAGGTCGTGAAGGAGGTGCTGACGAACACCGAGCCGGTCCCGCCGAAGCCGTCGCTGGAGCGGCCGCTGACGGACTGCACGCGCACGTAATAGGTCGTGCCGATGGAGAGGATCGGGATGGTGATCGAGCTTCCGGTGAGGTTGCTGGCGACGGTGGCGGGCGTGGAGACGCCGGTCGCGAAGGTCGGGTCCTGGGAGATGGCGACGAGGTAGCGCGTGTAGGAGGGGTTCCCGTTCTGGTTCCAGCTGATGAGCGCGCTGCCGGTCGAGATGGCGCTCGGCACGACGCTGGCGGCCAGAGGCGGGTTCGCCAAGGTGTAGATCGAGGTCGCGGCGCTGAGGCCCGAGCCCCAGACGTCGGTGACGCGGAGCTTGCGTCCGACCAGCTGGTTCGAGCCGCCGGCGATGTTCTCTCCGACGTTCGATGTGGGATAAGCCATGCTGCCGGGCGGGATCAAGGTCGCGCCGGCGGGCGCGTCGACGAGCTGATAGGTGACCGAGGTCGAGCCCGGAGGCAGGCAGACGCGCGGCGGAGTCCCCCAGCTCCAGGTGATGTCGTTCGGCGAGGTGGCGACGGCGTTCAGCGTCGGCGCGATCGGCGGGAGGTTGTCGATCGTGACGCCGTAGGAGGTGCTGTAGCCGGTCTCGCCGTCGATGGACTGCCCGACGAACTGCCAGCGGCCGTCCGCCGTCCAGGGCTCGACCGGCACCGCCCCGGCCGTCGAGTAGGTGACGACGGCGGTGGTGCCGTTGACCGGAGAGCCGGCGTAGGTCCCGCCGGCGGTGCTGAAGGTGACGCCGGCGTCCGACGAATACTTGTGGAACTGCGTCGTCCACTCCAGCATGATGTCGTCGTCCGTCAAGGTCGTGTTCACGAGCCGGACGTCGTCGATGGAGCCGTTGAAGTACTCCAAACCGCCGCTGTAGCGGCCGATCTCGAGGGTGGCGTTGTTGGGATGCGTCGCGAAGGAGTTCGTGCTCGCCGCGACCGCGGTGCCGACGAGGCGCCCGTCGATGTAGAAGCGCCGGTCGATGCCGTTGCGCCGGACCAGGTGGACGAGGTGCCAGCCGGCGAGCGTGCCGGCCGCGGTCAGGCCGCTGCCGCGCTCCAGGTCGGGGCCGGGGGTCGCGTCGCGCGAATCGAAGTGGCGCAGGCCGCCGGTCGCGCCGACGCCGATGCCCCAGTAGCCGGTGGCGCCCTGCTGCGAGACGATGCGGCCGTTGAAGGCGGACGGCTTGACCCACGCCGCGAGGGTGTAGCTCGCCGGGAGGTCCCAGTTCGCGGAGTTGGTCGTCGAGGCGTACAGGGAGGAGCCGTTGAGCTGGAGGGCCTGGGCGGACAGCCCGCTGGTGGCCAGGCCCGCGAGCGGGCCCGTCGGCGTGATGGCGACGCTGCCGCTGGCGGAGGGCAAGGTCGTCGTGCTCGCCGGGCAGGCGGCTCCGCCGACGGGCACCGGCACCTGGTTGCTGCCGAGGCCGTACAGCGTCATCGACTCGGTGCAGCCGGCCGTGGTCGTGTCCCGGTAGGTGCATTGCCCCGTCCGCAGCGAGGACGAGCCGTTCGAGTCGAGGTACTGGTAGGTCCAGGTGCGGCACGAGTCGAAGCCGCTGTTGCAGCCGCCGGTGTAGCAGCTGGAGACGGTGACCGTGAAGTTCCCGTCGAAGCGCCACAGGGCGAGGGTGCTGGTGGGCAGGACGCTGAGGCGGCGCTGGCCGACCTTGAGGCCGGGGTTGACGCTTTGGGCCTCGACGAGGATGGTCGGGGCCGGGTGGCTGGTGACCGTGCCCGCCGCGAAGCTCCCGTCGCACTGGAGGACCTTCGGCGTCAGCGTGGGCTGGACGGCGGAGGAGGGAGCCGGGGCAAAGAGGGCCGCGGCCGCGAATGCGGCTGCGATGAGATGACCACGAGCGTTCCGCGGGGTGGGCGCCATCCTATTAGGAGAGGCTAGCTTCCGGCTGTTACGCAATCATTTCAGGCGTGAGATCAGGGCCAGGGCCTCGTCGCGGCTTTTGACTTCCCCCTCGGCCTGAGCCTCGCGCACGCGCTCGAGGAGCTCCCCGATCCGGGGCCCGGGCGGGATCTTCAAGGCCTTCATGATGTCGCGTCCGTCGAGCAGGCGTTCCGGGGCCGGCGCGCGCGACAGGTCCCGCCAGCGGCGCAGGAGGGTCGAGACGAGCTGGAGATGGTGGACGGTCTTGCGCGCGTCCTCGGGCCTGAAGGCGGAGAGATCGGCGCGCTTGACGTCGGCCGCGGCCGTCTTCAGGAGGCGCTTGAGGCGCGCCTCGGGCAGGTAGCTCGCGTGGTCGCCCCAGCAGACGATGAGCAGGCCCGGGGCGTCCTCGCCGAGGTCGCGGAAGAAACGGTACGCCGCGCGCTCGGTCAGCGGCCCGCCGGCGGCCAGATGGCCCGGGCGCAGGTGCTGGCGCACGATGGCCGACGCGGTCCCGATCTGGTCCCGCGAGAGGCGCAGTCGGCGCAGGATCTTCTCGGTGAGCACCGCGCCCTTCGTGTCGTGCTCGAAGAAGCGCAGGCGCCCGTCGACCTTCTTCGCGGTCTCGGGCTTGGCGACGTCGTGAAGCAGTGCGGCCAGGAGAAGGAGCGCGCGGAACGGCGGTCCGCCGCGCCGCGCGATGTGCGCCTCCAGGTCCCCCGCGAGCGGCCGGTAGACCGTGCGCAGGTTCGCGAGCAGGAAATCCACCCGGGCGCAGACCTCGAGGGTGTGCTTGAGCACCCCGCCGGGGCCGTAGTAATCCTCGGCGCAGCGGCGCGCGGGCTCGAGCTCGGGGAAGATGGCCGTGAGCAGGGAGTGCTCGTCCATCAGGGCGAGCCAGGACGAGGCGCCGGGGACGGCGAGGAGCATGAGAAGCTCCGCGGTGACGCGCTCGGCGGCGGGCACCTGGATCAGCCGGCAGCGGCGCTTGATCGCCTTCAGCGTCTTGGCCTCGATCGTCAGGCCGAGCTGGGCGGCGAGGCGGAAGGCGCGCAGCAGCCGCAGCGGGTCGTCGTCGAGGTTCCGCTCGATGTCCGCGCGCAGGACGCCCGCGGCGAGGTCCTCGAGTCCGCTTCGCGGATCAATGAACGCTGATACGGGGAGGGAAGGCGGAAGCTCCTTCGTCAGCTCGAGGGCCGCGGCGTTGACGGTGAAATCGCGCCGGGCGAGGTCCTCCAGGATCGTCTTTCCTTGGAGGCCGGCGATGTCGATCTGCTTGAGGGCCTTCCCGCGGGCGGGCATCAGGACGAGGCGGTAGACGGCGTTCGTCTCGTCGAGGGTGACGAGCGTCCCCTTGAACGCGCGCGCGAGTTGGGCGGCCAGGGCGCGCGCGTCGGCGCAGGCCAGGTCGAGGTCCCCGAAGGGCCGGCCGAGGGCGGCGTCGCGGATCGAGCCTCCGACCAGCCACACCGGCTGCTTCGCGACGGCGAAGACCTTGGCCAGCGTCGCGCGCGCCTCGGCGCCCAGGCGGACGCGCCGGGCGGCCATCAGGACCTGGCGGCGGGCGGGGCCGCGCGTTTCTTGAGCTCGCGGTCGCGCAACTCGCGCTTGAGGACCTTCTGCAGCGCGTTCTTGGGCAGCGCGTCCACGATCTCGACGTCGCGCGGGCGCTTGTACGCGTCGAGGCGCTCCTTGAAGAACTGGAGCAGGGCCGCTTTCTCGACCGTGGCCCCCTTCTTGAGGACGACGAAGGCCTTGATGACCTCGTCGCCGACCTCGTCGGGGATGCCGATGATCGCGCTCTCCTCGACCGCGGGGTTCTCGGCGATGACGGCCTCCACCTGGGCCGGGAACACCTTGAGGCCCTTCACGATGATCATGTCCTTCTTGCGGTCGCGGATCGACAGGTAGCCGTCCGCGTCCAGGACGCCGATGTCGCCGGTCTTGAGCCAGCCGTCGGCGGTGAAGGCGGCGCGCGTGTCCTCGGGGCGGTTCCAGTAGCCCTTCATCACGCAGTCGCCCTGCACGCAGATCTCGCCTTCGCTGCCTATCGGCAGCGAAGCTTCCGTATCGTCGACGATCTTGACCCGCACGCCGTCGATGGCGGGGCCCACGGAGCCGACGCGGACGGCGTCGGGAGCGCTGATGGTGGCCACCGGGCTCGTCTCGGTGAGGCCCCAGCCCTGGTCGATCTCGACGCCGATGGCGTCGGCGAACGCGTCGGCGACGGTGTTCGAGAGCGGCGCGGCGCCGGAGACCGCGATCTTGACGCGGCGGAACGCCCACCAGCGGAGGAACGCGCGGGTCTTCCAGTTCTTGGCCTCGCGCGTGAGCGCGGCGTAGACCTGGGGCACGGCCGCGAACAGGCTCACGCCGCGGCGGCCCATCGCCTTGAGCCAGGGCTTGGCCGGGGCGATCGCGGAGAAGACGACGCTCGTGAGCGTCAGGCGCAGCGAGGTCAGGACGATCCCGGTCCAGGCGAAGCTGTGGAACATCGGCAGGATGCACAGCGTCACGTCGGAGCGGTCGAGGTTCATGCGGCTCAGGGCCGCCTCGCAGTTCGTCACGAGGTTGCGGTGCGTGAGCATCACGCCCTTGGGGAAGCCCGTCGTGCCCGAGGTGTACAGGATCGCCGCGACGTCGCTCTCGACCGCGGGGTCGACGTGGTCGTCGGTGAACACCTCCCGCCGGAGCTCGCGATAGGCGCGGACGAGCCCGGGCGGCGCCGAGGCCTGGTCCGTGACCCAGAGGGCCCTCAGCGCCGGGCATTTGGCGGCGGCGGCGGTCAGCCCGGGCAGGAAATCGGTCTGCGTGAAGACTCCCACGGCGCCGCAGTCGCCGAGCATGTAGGCGAGCTCGTCGGCCTTCTGCACCATGAAGTTGATCGGCACGGCGATCGCGCCGAGCCGGTTGACGGCGAAATAGGCGACGATGAACTCGGGGGCGTTCCGGTGGACGATGGCGACGCGGTCGCCCTTGGAGACGCCGGCGCGGCGCAGGCCGTCGGCGATCTCGAGGACCTCCCGGCGCAGGTCGAGAAAGGACATCTCCAGGTCGTGGTAGACGAGCGCGGTCTTCCCCCCGCCTTCCTGGGCGGAGCGGTCGAGGAGCGCGTTGAGGGTGGACATGCTATTTCTGCCTCGGGTCGAGGATGTCCCGGACGGCGTCGCCCAGGAGGTTCCAGCCGAGCACGAACAGGAAGATCGAGAGGCCGGGGATGAACACGGTGTGCCAGTATTCGAAGGGATTGCCCGACGATCCGAGGATCCAATTCCTCGAGAGGGAGATGAGCTGACCCCAGTCCGCGTAGCCCACCGGCGCGCCCAGGCCGAGGAAGGACAGGGCGGCGGCCGTGATCACGATGCGCCCCATCGACAGGGACGCGACGACGAGGACGGGATAGATCGAGTTCGGGATGATGTGGCGGAAGAGGATGCGCGCGTCCGAGGCGCCGATGGCGCGGGCGGCGGCGACGAAGTCCCGCTCCTTGACCGACAGCACGTCGCCGCGCATCAGGCGGGCGTAGGACGGCCAGGAGACGGCCGTGACGGCGACCATCACGTTCTCCAGGCTCGGTCCGCGCACCGCGACGATGACCACGGCGAGGACGATGTCGGGGAAGGCGAGGATCACGTCGGTGAAGCGCATCAGGACCTCGTCGACCCAGCCGCCGTAGAACCCGGCCGCGCCGCCGAGCAGGATGCCGACGCACACCGAGAAGCCGACGACCTTGAGCGCCACGGAGAACGCGGTGCGCGAGCCCCAGACCATGCCGTAGTAGAGGTCGTACTGCTGCTCGGTCGTCCCGAACCAGTGCTCCTTCGACGGGCGCACCGGGTCGGGGCTGTAGCC
>Ga0255338_1002389_pt1 | contig 27848 bp, 33 predicted proteins | sample MeOH1_35cm_T4_19_FD_203715 | JGI IMG/M metagenome (GOLD analysis project Ga0255338, IMG submission 203715) | Sandy soil microbial communities from University of British Columbia, Vancouver, Canada - MeOH1_35cm_T4_195 | ecosystem: Engineered > Artificial ecosystem > Sand microcosm > Unclassified ...
CGCCTATGGCGTGCAGGCGGCTGCGCGCGCCTATTTCGACAAGGATGTGGGCGACCTCAAGCTGCATGAAATGGCCTATCTGGCGATCCTGCCCAAAGGTCCGGCCAATTACCGCCCGGAAAGCCCCACCGGCCATGAACGCGCGCTGGAACGCCGCAACTGGGCGCTCGGCGAAATGTACAAGAATGGCTGGATCACCCAGGCCCAGCGCGAGCAGGCGCAGGCCCAGCCGCTCGGCACCGTGGCGGCCCATGGCTCCAGCTTCGACGCCCGCGCGGGCGGCTATTATATGGAGGAGGTGCGCCGCCGCCTGATCCAGCAATTCGGGGAAAAGGCATCGGACGGCCCCAACAGCGTCTATGCCGGCGGACTCTGGGTGCGCAGCCCCTATGATCCGAAGATTCAGGATCTGACGACCACCGCGCTGCGCAATGGCCTGCTGCGCTTCGACGCGGGCAAGGGCTGGTCCGGGCCGATCGGCAGGATCGACATGGATCGCGGCTGGCATCGCGAATTGGCGGCGAGCTATATCGACGTCGATTATGCAGGATGGCGCGTCGCCGTGATCGTCAGCCGGAACGGCGGCGTTGCGCAGATCGGCTTTTCCGACGGATCGACCGGCACGCTGCCCGCCGATGCGGCGCAACTGCCCTATCGCAAGAGCGGCGGCCCGGCCTTTGCGGCGATGAAGCCCGGCGATCTGATCGTGGTGGCGCGCAACGGCTCCGGCTGGGCGCTGCGCAACGTCCCCGAAGTTTCCGGCGGCATGGTGGTGGAGGAAACCCATTCGGGCCGTGTCCGCGCCATGCAGGGCGGCTTCGACAATCGCCTATCCTCCTACAACCGCGCCACCCAGGCGATGCGCCAGCCGGGATCGACCATCAAGCCCTTCGTCTACGCTGCCGCGCTGGACAATGGCATGACCCCGGCCTCGATCATCGTCGATGGTCCGCTTTGCGTCTATCAGGGCGCGGGCCTGGGGCAGAAATGCTTCCGCAACTTCACCGGCGGCAGCGCCGGGCCGCAGACCATGCGCTGGGGCGTCGAGCAGTCGCGCAACCTGATGACCGTGCGCGCCGCCAGCCAGACCGGCATGGACCGCGTCGTGCGCACCATCAAGGCGATGGGGATCGGCGATTATCAGCCCTATCTCTCCTTTGCCCTGGGAGCAGGCGAAACCACGGTCGAGCGGATGGTGAACGCCTATGCCATGCTCGCCAATCAGGGGCGGCAGTTGACGCCCAAGCTGATGGACTATGTGCAGGACCGGCGCGGCAAGGTGATCTGGCCGCTGCGCTGGCGCGCCTGCGATGGCTGCAACATGGCGAACTGGGACGGCAAGCCGATGCCGCGTTTCGGCTTCGAAGGGCGGCAGGTGATGAACCCGATGACCGCCTATCAGGTCGTTCACATTGCCGAGGGCGTCATCCAGCGCGGCACGGCGACGGTGCTGGCCGACCTCAAGCGTCCGCTGTTCGGCAAGACCGGCACCACTAACGGCCCGACCAATGTCTGGTTCGTCGGCGGATCGCCGGACATCGTGGCGGGCGTCTATATCGGCTATGACCAGCCGCGCAGCCTGGGCGGCTGGGCGCAGGGCGGCCGCGTCGCCGCGCCGATCTGGAAGGCGGCGATGACGCCGGTGCTGGAGACGATGCCCAAAACCCCCTTCATTGCGCCCGCAGGCATCCGCATGGTCACGATCGACCGCCGCTCCGGCAAGCGCGTCTACGGCGTCTGGCCGACCGACGAGCCGAAGCCGGCGGTGATCTGGGAAGCGTTCAAGCCCGAATCCGAACCGCGCCGCTCAATCCGCAAGGAAGAGGTGGCCGCGCAGGACAAGGCCGCCGCCCGCATCGAAGCGACTGTCCAACGCCACCAGCGCACCGACAGCGATTTCCTGCAGGATCAGGGCGGGATTTACTGATCCCGCTTTATCCCTCCCATCGCCGGGCGGTGGGAGGGATAAAGCGCCGCCCTCGGAGCAAGGCCGGAGCGAGGATTGAATCTTCCCAAACTCTCCGCGCTCGGATAGGGCCGGGCGCATGATGCGTTTCCTGCACGAACAGGAAACATGCGAATGTCTGGAGATCTCCCATGCGCGCCGAAGCGCAGCAATATATAGACCGCATCGATGCCGCGCTGGACCTGTTGCGCCGCTTCCTCGACTGGGACCGCGCCCTTCGCCGCCTCGATGAACTGAACGCCCGCGTCGAGGATCCGACGCTTTGGGACAATCAGAAACAGGCGCAGGAAGTGATGCGGGAGCGCACGCGGCTCGACGCCGCGATCGGCGCGACCCGCGCCATCGACAGCGAAAAGACCGACACCGCCGAACTCATCGAAATGGCCGATGCCGAAGGCGATGAGGATATGGTGATCGAAGCCATCGCCTCGCTGAAGGCGCTGGCCGACCGCGCCGACGAGGACAAGATCAAGGCGTTGTTGGCGGGCGAGGCCGATGCCAGCGACACCTATCTGGAAATCCATGCAGGGGCGGGCGGCACGGAAAGCCAGGATTGGGCGGAGATGCTCAGCCGCATGTACCGCCGCTGGGCCGAACGGCGCGGTTACAAGGTGGAACTGGTGGACTATCAGGCGGGCGACCAGGCGGGCATCAAGTCCGCGACCTTCCTGTTCAAGGGCGAGAATGCCTATGGCTATGCCAAGACCGAAAGCGGCGTGCATCGCCTGGTCCGCATCAGCCCCTATGACAGTTCGGCCCGCCGCCACACCAGCTTTTCGTCGGTCTGGGTCTATCCGGTGATCGACGACGATATCGATATCGAGGTCAAGGAAAGCGACCTCAAGATCGACACCTATCGCGCTTCCGGCGCGGGCGGACAACACGTCAACACCACGGACTCGGCGGTCCGCATCACCCACGTCCCATCGGGCATCATCGTCGCCAGCCAGAACGACCGCTCGCAGCACAAGAACCGCGCGACCGCGATGAACATGCTGAAGGCGCGTCTCTACGAAGCGGAACTGCGCCGTCGCGAGGAAGCGGCATCGACCGACTATCAGGCCAAGACCGAGATCGGTTGGGGCCACCAGATCCGCTCCTATGTGCTTCAGCCCTATCAGCTCGTGAAGGATTTGCGCACCGGCGTCACCTCCACCGCGCCCGACGATGTGCTGGACGGCGCGCTCGATCCGTTCATGGCGGCGGCGCTGAGCCAGAAGGTGACCGGCGAGAAGGTCGATGTGGAGGATGTCGACTGATGAAACCCCTGCCGGCGGCCGGGGCTGGAGCGCTCGCGGCGCTGGCGGGATGCTTGGCTTTGCTGGCGGGCTGCGGCCCGTTCTCGTCGGACAAGAATAGCGATCGCCCGGACGCTGCCCGCGCCTTTCCGCGCGCCGACCGCCCGGTGGCGCCGATCGTCTCCACCCGCTGGTCGAGCGAGGAAGCCCGCGACCGGGTGAACGAAGCCGAAGACATCATGAACCGCGCTGGCATCCGCGCCGGGATGACGGTGGCGGACATTGGCGCGGGCGAGGGCTATTACACCGTGCGCCTCGCGAAAAGGGTAGGCGGCAAGGGCCGCGTCCTGGCCGAAGACATCATGCCTGAGGTGATCGACGCCTTGAGCCGCCGCATCACGCGGGAGGACTGGCGCAATGTCAGCGTCCGGCTGGGTGCGCCGGAGAACCCCAGGCTGCCCGAAGACAGCTTCGACCGAATCCTCATGGTCCATATGTATCATGAGATCGCTGAACCTTACGCCTTTCTGTGGAACCTCAGTCCAGCGCTCAAGCCGGACGGCGAGCTGATCGTGGTGGACGCCGACCGGCCGACCGATCAGCACGGCACGCCGCCGCGCCTGCTGGCCTGCGAATTGGCGGCCATGGGATTCCGTCTGGAGGAACTGATCCCGAAGCCGACGGCGGGCGGCTATTTCGCCCGGTTCAAGCGCATTGCCGCGCGGCCCAAGCCATCCTCCATCGTCCCCTGTGCCTTGCGGCCCTGATCCGTTACGGCCCGGTAACGCTTTTCTTTGCGCATTTTATGGTTAATGGGCGGCCAGCCATGATTCGATGGATGCTTTTGACCATTTCATGATCTTATGCCTTGGGGGAGAGGGCAGGATATGACTGACCTGACGGGCGCCGCCGGGCAGCGGCGGCACGATCCGCGCCACAAGATGTTCGGACCCGTCGCCTTGCGTTTCGGCGGCACGGCGGCCCGGGCGCATTTTCTGGACCTGTCCTGCTCGGGCGCGCTGGCCCATTGCGAAACGCCGCCCGGGACCGGCACCTATCTCATTGTCGAGGCGCTGGGCATGCAGGCGAGCGGCCGTGTCATGTGGGCCAATGGCAAGCGTTTCGGCATTCAGTTCAACCAGCCCTTGACTCAGCACTCCTTGGCGGTGTGGATCGAAGGCGCCTGAACAGCCGTTCCTTCAGCCCTTCTGCCGCCACTTCCGAAATAGCGACAGGCCCAGCAGTCCGCCGCCGACAAGCGCCGCGATCGCCCCGCCAGCGCTGGCCAAAGCCCAAGCGCCGGCCGCCAGCAAGCCAGTCAGGAAATCGACGATGATCAGCGTAAGGTGGATCATTACGCTAGGAAGACGTTATTCCTGCCCAAGTTCCTTCGCTTCCTGATATTTCAGCTCCAGGAAGCGGTTCTGCACCGCCAGCTTGTCGAGATCGCCGCTCGCCAGCGTCTCGCTCATCCGGGCGATTTCCGCGTCGATGACGCCAAGCCCGTCGATCAATTGCCTTTCCGGGATGCGGCCATTGCGCTCCTCCCGCCGCAACGGCTCGGGGATGGATTGATAGCCCGTGACGAGTTCGGGCAGATGATCGGCCAGCAATTTGCGGATTTCCTGCGCCGCCGGATCCTGCTCGCCCAGCCGTTCGAGTTGCGGCGCCAGCGTCTCCAACTTGACGCCGATGCCGTCGATCAGCGCGACGGCGGGGGCAGGCAGGGCCTTGCGCTGGTTTTCCAGCCAAATCTCGGTTTGAAGCGGCAGGGCAGTGAGCGCGGTATCCGCCAGCGCCTCTGTCCTGACGCGCTTTTCCCCTGGCAGCGCCGCGATCAGCAGCACCGCCGCCAGCATGACGCCCAGTGCGATCATGACCCCGCTTGTCCCGATCGGCGCCACAAAGCCGGCCACTGCGCTGCCGATCAGCACCGCGAGCACCGCCCAGAAGGCATATTTGACCTTGCGCATCAGCGCGGCATTGCGCCTTTGGCGCGCGCGTGCCGACAGGCTCTGCCCGCGCTCGCTGTGGCGGCGGAGCACCGCTTCGGCATCGGCAAGAACGCGGTCGGAACGATTCATCCGATCACGCCTCGATCGAACTCAGCAGCGGATTGTCGACGCGCGCCTGCTGCGCGGCCTGGGCCTGTCCCTCTGCGCGGGCGATATAGCCCTTGGACTTCTCGACCTCGTTCGACAGGGTGGACACCGTCGTCTTCATATTCTCCAGCGCCTTGAGCTTGAAGGTGTCGATGCTGTCCATCGTGTCGTAGATATTCTGGAAAGCGCGCTGCAGCGTCTCGATCGGGATGGTGCTGGAGGCCGCCTGCTCATGAATCTGGGCGGTCTGGTTCTTCAGCATCTCGCCGGTCGAATCGATCATGTTGGCGGTCGTGGTGTTGAGCGCGGTGATCTGTTCCAGCACCAGGCGTTGCCCGACCAGCGCCTGCGCCACGGTGACGGCGGTGCGCAGCGCAGCTACGGTGGTGGTGCCGGCGCGGTCCACGCCCTTCACCAGTTCGACATTGTTCTTCTTGACGAGGTCCAGCGCCAGATAGCCCTGCACCGTCACCGCCATCTGCGTGAGCAGGTCCTGCGTGCGCTGGCGGATATAGAAAAGCGCGCTTTCGCGGATCGCCTTGGCCTTGGCCGGGTCCGCCGAATCCAGTTCCAGCGCCTTCGCTTCCAGCCGGGCGTCCAGCGTCTTGGAGATGTGGATCATCTGCTCCAGACGACCCATGGTCTGCCACATATTCTGCCGTTCGACATCGATGGCTGCATTGTCCTTGATCAGCACGTCCTTGCCGCTGGCGAGGCTGCCGAGGATCGAATTGATATGGCTCTGCGCGCTTTTGTAGCTGTCGAAATAATCGCGCATCCGGTTGCCGAAGGGGATCAGGCCGAACAGCTTCTTGGGCGCGGTCAGGCTGCCGCGCTTGCCCGGATCAAGGTCTTCGATGGTACGGCGCAGTTCCGCCAGATCGACGCCGACCTTGTTGTCGCTGTCCATGGCGCGCACCGGGCGATCGAGGAAACGGTTGGAGTGCCCCGCAGCCTCTGCGATTTCCTTACGCCCCATATTGGTGAGTTGGTCGACACGCTGCCCGAATTCGGGCGAATTGGCGTCCTGCGCGACCAGATCGTCGATGAAGGCATCGACCTTTTCATCCAGCTTCGACCTTTTCTCTTCATCCAAAGGCACCAGCCCTGCCGCTTTTTCGGGCGCGACAGGCGGCACCGGATCGGGCGGCGTCAGGTTCAGCGTGTCGGCGGTGGCGGTCGGCGCGGTCGAAGCCATGTCATCTCCCAAGGGCCATCAAGCGTTTGTACTGTTATATGTATATAGAACAGTCCGGCTGCAAGCCTGTGCCGCAAGCTAAAGGCCTGCCCCTGCCATTGCAATCGCTCCTGCCCCACCCGCAAAGCTTGCCGCAGCGCGTCATTTCCTGTAGGGGCGCGCCCGATACTCCTGGACAGGCGTGGTGCCCGTCGGGAAACCTGAATCCCAAAGGCAAGACATGTCCCTGCGTAATATCGCGATCATCGCGCACGTCGACCATGGCAAGACCACGCTCGTCGACCAGCTTTTCCGCCAGTCCGGCACCTTCCGCGACAACCAGCGCGTCGAGGAGCGCGCGATGGACTCGAACGACCTCGAAAAGGAACGGGGCATCACCATCCTGGCGAAACCGACCTCCATCGACTGGAACGGCACCCGCATCAACATCGTCGACACGCCTGGCCACGCCGACTTCGGCGGCGAGGTGGAGCGCATCCTCTCCATGGTCGACGGCGTCATCCTGTTGGTCGATTCGTCCGAAGGCGCGATGCCGCAGACCAAGTTCGTGACCGGCAAGGCGCTGGCGCTGGGTCTGCGCCCGATCGTCGTCGTCAACAAGGTCGACCGCCCCGACGAGCGCATCCAGGAAGTGCTGGACGAGGTGTTCGACCTGTTCGTGACGCTGGAAGCGACCGACGAGCAGCTCGACTTCCCGGTCCTCTACGCTTCGGGCCGCAACGGCTATGCCAGCGACGATCCGAGCCGCCGTGAGGGCACGCTGGAGCCGATGTTCCAGAAGATCGTCGATCACGTCCCGCCGCCGTCGCTGGATCAGGAGGCGCCGTTCAGCTTCCTCGTGACGCTGCTCGACCGCGACAATTTCCTCGGCCGCATCCTCACCGGCCGGGTCCAGTCGGGCACGGTCAAGGTCAACCAGCCGATCCACGCCCTCGATATGGACGGCAATGTGATCGAAACCGGCCGCGCGTCGAAGATCATGTCGTTCCGCGGCCTCGACCGCGTGCCGGTGGACGAGGCGAAGGCAGGCGACATCATCTCGCTCGCCGGTCTGACCGTCGCGACCGTGGCCAACACCATTTGCGACACGTCGGTCAGCGTGCCGATCAAGGCGCAGCCGATCGATCCGCCGACCCTGTCGATGCGCTTTGCCGTCAACGATTCGCCGATGGCGGGCCGTGAAGGCAGCAAGGTGACGAGCCGCATGATCCGCGACCGTCTGGCCCGCGAAGCCGAATCGAACGTCGCGATCAAGGTTACGGAAAGCGACGACAAGGACAGTTTCGAAGTCGCGGGCCGTGGCGAATTGCAGCTGGGCGTGCTCATCGAAACCATGCGTCGCGAGGGCTTTGAGTTGGGCATTTCGCGTCCCCGCGTGCTGTTTGGCGAGGATGAGGCGGGCAACAGGACCGAGCCTTATGAAATCGTCGTTATCGACGTGGACGATGAATTTTCCGGCACGGTCGTCGACAAGATGAACATCCGCAAGGCCGAGATGACCGACATGCGTCCCTCTGGCGGTGGCAAGACCCGCATCACCTTCTCCGCGCCCTCGCGCGGCCTGATCGGCTATCATGGCGAATTCCTGTCCGACACGCGCGGCACCGGCATCATGAACCGCCTGTTCGAGAAATATGGTCCCCACAAGGGCAAGATCGAAGGCCGCAAGAATGGCGTGCTGATATCCAACGGGTCGGGCGAGGCCAATGCCTATGCGCTGGGTCCGCTGGAAGAGCGCGGCATCCTGATGGTGGGCGTGGGCGAAGCGCTCTACGAAGGCATGATCATCGGTGAAAATGCCAAGCCCGAGGATCTGGAAGTCAACCCGATGAAGTCGAAGGCGCTGACCAACTTCCGCGCCAGCGGCAAGGACGACAGCATCCGCCTGACCCCGCCGCGCAAGCTGACGCTGGAACAGGCCATCGCCTATATCGACGATGATGAAATGGTCGAGGTGACGCCCAAGAACATCCGCCTGCGCAAGCGCTATCTCGACCCGAACGAGCGCAAGCGCATGTCGCGGGCCAAGGCTGCCGCCTGAGCGGGTTTTGAGGGATGGAAAAGGGGGCCGGCGTCGCGAAACGCCGGCCCCCTTTTTCTTTGAGGGGGGTCGGGAAAGGGCCATTTGCGGTCATCAACAAGCGTCATCCCAGCCAAAGCTGGAATCTCGTGAAGCCAAGCTGTGCCTTATCGCCTGAGATTCCAGCTTTGGCTGGGATGACGGAAATGATGTCGGCCTCCATCCAAACATCCCCGAACCTATTTGCACCATCGTAAAGCTGCTGGCTTCACCGCTGCGCCCTCTTTATGGTCGCGCCGTTTGCTCTTCCCCCGAAAGCTTTTCATGCATCTTCTCATTGGCCTAGCCGGCATCGCGCTGATCCTTGCCATTGCCTTCGCCCTGTCCTCCGACCGCCGCGCCGTCCGGCCGCGGGTCGTGGGCGCGGCATTCCTGTTGCAGGCGGGCATCGCTTTGCTGGTGCTTTATGTGCCCGCTGGACGCGCGGTGATCGCGGGCATGTCGCATGGCGTGTCGAACCTGCTCGGCTATGCGCAGGCGGGGACGGACTTCATCTTCGGCCCGCTCGCCAAGCCGGAAATCGGTGGCGCGAGCTTCGCCATCGCCGCGCTGCCGGTTATCATCTTCTTCGCCAGCCTGGTGTCGATCCTCTATTATCTGGGCGTCATGCAGTGGATCGTCCGCTGGGTCGGCGGCGCGATCGAGACGGTGACGGGCGTGTCCAAGGTCGAAAGCCTGTGCGCCGCCGCCAATATCTTCGTCGGCCAGAGCGAGAGCCCGCTCGTCATCCGCCCCTATCTGGCGGGCCTCACGCCGCCGCAACTCTTCGCCGTCATGACCAGCGGCATGGCGGGCGTGGCGGGAACGATCCTGGCCGCCTATGCCTCCATGGGGATCAAGATCGACTATCTGCTTGCCGCCAGCTTCATGTCCGCGCCCGGCGGCCTGCTGATGGCGAAGATCATGATGCCCGATGAGCCGGAGCGCGAACCAGAACTCCCTTTGGGCGATCACCCTGACATCGCCCTGCCCGAAAGCCGGATCAGCGGCGCCGGCCCCGCCGCATTGCTGCCCGAAGGCACGCCGGGCGAACCGATGCCGCCCGCGACCCATGACGAGGAAAAGCCCGCCAATCTCATCATGGCCGCCGCCCAGGGCGCGCAGACCGGCGTCAAGCTGGCCGTCGCGGTTGGCGCCATGGTGCTGGCCTTCGTGGCGCTGGTGGCGCTGGCGAACGGCATTCTCGGCGGGATCGGCGGCTGGTTCGGCTATCCGGGCATCAGCTTCCAGCAATTGCTCGGCTCCCTCTTCTCGCCGGTCATGGTTCTGCTCAACATTCCCTGGAACGAAGCGCAGATCGCGGGCGGCTTGTTCGGCACCAAGGTCGTGCTCAACGAATTCGTCGCCTATATCAATCTCGGCCAGGTTCAGGGCGCGCTGTCGCCCGTGACCATCGCCATCGTCACCTTCGCGCTTTGCGGGTTCGCTAATTTCAGCTCGATCGCGATCCAGATGGCCGTCACCGGCAATCTCGCGCCCAACCAGCGGCCAGTGATCGCGCGGTTGGGGTTGAAGGCGCTGGTGGCGGGCAGCCTCGCCAATCTGATGAGCGCGGCGTTGGCGGGAGTGATGCTCAGCCTGCGCTGATCGTTACGATTCTATAATGAAAATTCTACCCGCTGCCGGTAAAACGGCTATGGTTAACCTATCGGAGCAAAAGGCATATTCGGGCTGGCAGCCATCAGGCGCATGCTCATGGCCTCACTGTGGCAGCGGGGCATGATGATAGCCGCGCCCTTGCCCTGCCCTTGCCCTCTGCCGGGCAGATGGCGCCAAGATTCCGGAACGATTCACACTCGATCCGCACCATCACATGCTGGGACTAAACATCTAGCGGCGGACGTCCGGCTGATAGAACCGCTTGGCCGCGTTGACCCTGTCGATCAGGCTGGCAAGCGGGACTGGCGCGGACATGGCGCGTTCGGGCAGGGGCAGGCCGCTGATGCGCTGGCCCAAGGCGGTGAAGGCGTGATCGAAGCGGTCCATCTGGTTCAAGTCCCCTGCAAAGCTGACAGGACCGCCATCGGGCCGACATGGTTAAGAAGGCGTTAGCGATGACCTATCCTTGCGACGGGCCGAGTCAGAGGCAGGCGGCCAACCCTTCGCGATAGGTCGGATAGCGGGGGGACCAGCCCAGCAGGCGCTTCGCCCGCCCGTTCGCGACGCGGCGGTTTTCGGCATAAAAGGATTGCGCCATCGGCGTGAGCTGGGCTTCCTCCAGCGTCAATAGCGGCGGCAGAGGCAGACCGAGCATGGCGCAGGCCGTTTCGATCAGCCGGTTCTGCGCGCAGGGCAGGTCGTCCGAAAGATTGTAGATGCCCGGCGGCCCTTGGTGGAGCGCGGCGGCGATGCCCGCGACAATGTCGTCGACATGGGCGCGGCTGAAGACCTGATCGGGCAGGTCGATGCGATGCGCCCGCCCTTCCCGCACGCGGTCGAGCACGGAGCGTCCGGGGCCGTAAATGCCGGGCAGGCGGAAGCGGCGCAGATCGGGGCGAAGCGCGCCCCAACCGGCATCGGCCTGCGCCCGGGCGGCGCGGCGGCCCAAGCGGAGGGGAGTGGCTTCATCCACCCACGCGCCCGCCGCATCGCCATAGACGCCGGTGGAGGAGAGATAGCCGGTCCAGATTGCGGGCGCGGCGGCGATGTCGGCGCCGTAGCGGCGGAGGACGGGGTCGGCCTCGCCCTCGGGCGGGACGGAGGAAAGGATATGGGTCGCTTGCGCGATGGCGGCGCGGACGGCGCCTTCGTCATCGAAGGCGAGCGCGTCGGCATCGGCGATGCGGCGGACGCCGGTGATGTTCCAGCCGTCGGCGCGCAGACGGACAGCAAGGCGGGAAGCGGTATAGCCCTGCCCCAGGATCAGCATATGGGGCATGGACTGCTATCCTCAGACCGTGAAGCTTTCACCGCAGCCGCAGCTGCCCTTGGCATTGGGGTTGTTGAAGACGAAACCGGCGGTGAAGTCGTCCTCCACCCAGTCCATCGTTGATCCGACCAAATAGAGCACCGACGCGCCATCGATATAGAAGATGCCGCCAGGGGTTTCGATCTTCTCGTCGAACCTGGCTTCCTCGCTCACATAATCGACCGAATAGGCAAGGCCCGAGCAGCCACGGCGCGGGGTCGAGAGCTTGACGCCGATCGCGCCTTCGGGTGCATCAGCCATCAGGTCAGCGATGCGCTGCTCGGCCGCGGGCGTCAGGATGACGGCGGCAGGGCGGGCGCGGATTTTCGTCTCGGCGGTCATCACAGCATTCCCAGTTCGAGCTTGGCCTCATCCGACATTTTCTGCGGATCCCATGGCGGATCCCAGACGAGGTTCACCTGCGCATCGCCCACGCCCGGCACCGCGCCGACGCGCAGTTCGACTTCGCCCGGCATGGATTCAGCCACCGGGCAATGCGGCGTGGTCAGCGTCATGGTGACGACCACATGGCCATCCTCAGTGACGTCCACGCCATAGATCAGACCGAGATCATAGATATTGACCGGGATTTCCGGGTCGTAAATTTCCTTCAGCGCATCGATCACACCGTCATAGACGCCGCCGCCCGGCTCTCCCTTCGGCGTTTCGGTGGGCTTGGCGCTCAGAAACCCGTCGAGATAATCGCGCTGGCGAGGTTCATCCTCGACACGCGCCTTGGGCGGGGTATCCACCGCCTCGACCTCTTCCACCAATATCTTCCGTTCCTCAGCCATTACCGAAGATCTTCCTCACTCGTTCAATGCCTTTGACCAGCGCATCCACATCGCTCTCGTCACTGTAGATGCCGAAGCTGGCCCGCGCGGTCGCCTCGACGCCCAGATGACGCATCAGCGGCTGCGCGCAATGATGCCCCGCCCGGATCGCCACGCCCGTTTCGTCCAATATGGTGCCGACATCGTGCGGATGCACCCCCTCGACCTCGAAGGAGAGGATGCCAGCCGAATCTTCGGGTCCGAAGACGCGGACGGAGTTGAGGCTTTCCAGCGCGGCGCGCGCCTTGGCGACCAGCGCGCATTCATGGGCGTGGATCGCGTCGAGGCCGATGGCCTGCACATAGTCGATCGCGGCGGACAGGCCGACGACGCCGGTGATATGCGGCGTCCCCGCCTCGAACCGGGTCGGCGCGGGGGCGTAGGTGGTTTTCTCGAACGTCACCTTGTCGATCATCGACCCGCCGCCCTGATAGGGCGGCATGGCGTCGAGCAGTTCCTTGCGGCCCCAGAGCGCGCCGATGCCGGTCGGGCCGTATAGCTTGTGCGCAGAAAAGACGTAGAAGTCGCAGTCCAGCGCCTGCACATCGACGCGCAAGCGCGGCACGGCCTGGCAGCCGTCGATCAGGATCTTCGCGCCCACGCCATGGGCAATGTCGGCTGCGCGGCGGACGTCGAGCACGCTGCCCAGAACGTTCGACACATGGGCGAGCGCGACCATTTTGTGTTGCGGCGTGATCATCGCCTGCAGGGCGTCGAGATCGATCTTGCCATTCGCCGTCAGCGGCGCCACGTCGATCTGCGCGCCGACTTTCTCGGCCACGATCTGCCAGGGCACGATATTGCTGTGATGCTCCAGCATCGAGAGCAGGATGCGGTCGCCCGACTTGAGTTGCGTGCCTGCCCAGCTTTGGGCGACAAGATTGATGCCCTCAGTCGCGCCGCGCACATAGACGATCTCGCTGTCCGACGCCGCGCCGATGAAATTCGCCACCTTCCGCCGGGCCGCCTCATAGGCGAGGGTCATATTGGCCGAACGCTCATAGACGCCGCGATGGACCGTCGCGTAATCCGGGCCATAAGCGCGGGCGATGGCGTCGATCACGGCGTTGGGCTTCTGGGCGGTGGCGGCGCTGTCGAGATAATGCCAGTCCCCCACACCCGGAAAATCATGGCGCAAGTCGAGCCGGTCAAAGGCGCTGAGAGTCATACCAGCGTCTCCAGCTTGGCGATTGCGGCGGCTTCGAGCCTGTCCTTCACCGCTTCGTCGGCTACATCGTCGAACACGCCCGCTACAAAGGCCTTCAAGAGCAGCGTCTTGGCCGTCGTCGGATCCATGCCGCGTGAGGCCATGTAGAACAGCGCTTGGCGGTCCAGCTCGCCCACGGTTGCGCCATGGGCGCATTTCACGTCGTCGGCGTAGATTTCCAGCTCCGGCTTGGCATTGGCCGTGGCGGTGCGGTCGAGCAGCATCGCTTTCACCGACTGGAAGGCGTCGGTGCGCTGCGCATCGCGCGCGACATTGATGGAGCCGAGATAGCTCCCTGTGGCGCGCTGGCCCAGAATCGAACGGATGGTCTGGCCGCTGGTCGAATCCGGCTTTGCATGGGTGACGGCGGTGATGATCTCCAGCGTCTGGTCGCCGCCGCCGATGATCGCGCCGTTCAGTTCGAAATGCGCGTTGCTTCCCAGCGTAACGGTGAAGGTCGCGCGACCGAATTTGCCGCCGATGTTGAGCACATGGAAATCGCAACGCGCGCCGTCGGCAATGGTGATGACATAATCATGCACCGCCGCGGCGCCGTCGGCCGCATCCTGCAACAGATGATGGCGCGCGCTTTCCCCGGCGGCGACGTCGATGCGCGTCGGCGCAGGCGTCGGCCAGATGGCGGCCAGCGCGTCCAGGTCGCTGTAGCGCCATTCCTCTGCCTTGCGCGTGGGAAGGGTGAGCGTGGTCACGCCGCAACCGCCTCCGCCCCAACCACATCGGCATAGCCTTCGCGCTCCAGTTCCAGCGCCAGTTCAGGACCGCCCGACTTCACGATCCGGCCGCCGGCCAGCACATGCACGAAGTCCGGCTTCACATAGTCCAGCAGCCGCTGATAATGGGTGATGAGCAGCACCGCCTTGTCGGGCTTGCGCATGATGGCGTTGATGCCCGCGCCGACGATCTTGAGCGCGTCGATGTCGAGGCCGGAGTCGGTCTCGTCGAGGATCGCCAGCTTGGGATCGAGAATGCCCATCTGCACCATTTCGGCGCGCTTCTTCTCGCCGCCCGAAAAGCCGACATTCACCGGGCGCTTGAGCATCTCCATATCGAGGCCGAGCAGGGCGGCCTTTTCCTTGGCGAGTTTGATGAACTCGCCGCCGTTCAGTTCCTTCTCGCCCCGCGCGCGGCGCTGCGAATTCAGGCTCTCACGCAGGAATTGCAGGTTGGAGACGCCTGGAATCTCGACCGGGTACTGGAAGCCCAAAAAGAGCCCCGCGGCGGCGCGCTCATGCGGGTCCAAGCTGAACAAGTTCACACCGTCGAAGGAAGCCTCGCCGCCGGTTACTTCATAGCCGGGGCGGCCGCCCAGCGTATAGGCGAGCGTCGACTTGCCCGCGCCGTTCGGCCCCATGATCGCATGGATCTCGCCCGCCTTGATGGAGAGCGACAGGCCTTTCAGGATCGCCTTGCCGTCGATTTCATTGGTCAGATTGTCGATCGTCAGCATCATTCAACCCTTATGCGCGCGCTGGAGCGTCCGCGCGGTCCAGAAAGCCATGTCCCGCACATCGCCCGGCGCGGGGAACAGCGTGTCGATATGGCGCTTGATCGGCATATAGGGCCACCAGTCAGCGCCGGGTTCGGGCGCGCCCTTTTCCAGCACGCCGGTCACGAATTCGGTCACCGGACCCATGCGGGCGAGATTGGGCGCCTTCGCCTTGTGGAAGGCCTTGTCGGTCCTGAGCTTCTCGGTGAAAGCGACGTCGCCCTTTTCCAGCGCGGCGCGGCATTCGGCCTGCCAGGCGTCGAGATCGCCGAAATCCTTGGCGGCGCGGGCGGCAAGCTCGCCTTCTTCCAGCTCATAATCTTCCGTCAGGATGCGGATCGCGGCGGTCCATGACTGGCCGTTGCCGACATCCTCCGCGAAATCGGCGAGGGCGTCCTGAATATCGTCTTCGTCGCTCAAAATTCTGGTCCTTGGTGTGTCTGTGGGGGCCTCAGCCCACCGATCCTTCAAGAGAAATGCCCAGCAGCTTCTGCGCCTCGACGGCGAACTCCATGGGGAGCTGTTGCAGCACTTCCTTGGCGAAGCCGTTCACGATCAGCGACACCGCGCTTTCCTGATCCAGCCCGCGCTGCATCGCATAGAAGAGCTGGTCGTCGCTGATCTTGCTGGTGGTCGCCTCATGCTCGATCTGCGCGCTCGGATTGCGCACCTCGATATAGGGCACGGTGTGCGCGCCGCACTGGTCGCCCAGCAGCAGGCTGTCGCACTGGGTGAAGTTGCGCACCCCTTCCGCGCCCGGCGCCACGCGCACCAGCCCGCGATAGGTGTTGTTCGACCGCCCGGCGCTGATTCCCTTGGACACGATGGTCGAGCGCGAGCCCTTGCCATTGTGGATCATCTTGGTGCCGGTATCGGCCTGCTGCATGTTGTTGGTCAGCGCCACCGAGTAGAACTCACCGACGCTGTTCTCGCCGTTCAGCACGCAGCTGGGATATTTCCAGGTGATGGCCGAGCCGGTTTCCACCTGCGTCCAGCTGACCTTGCTGTTGCAGCCCTGGCACAGCGCCCGCTTGGTCACGAAATTATAGATGCCGCCCTTGCCATTCTCATCGCCGGGATACCAGTTCTGGACGGTCGAATATTTGATTTCCGCATCGTCCAGCGCGACCAGTTCGACCACGGCGGCGTGCAGCTGATTCTCGTCCCGCATCGGTGCGGTGCAGCCTTCGAGATAGCTGACATAGCTGCCCTCGTCCGCGACGATCAGGGTGCGCTCGAACTGCCCCGTATTCTCCGCATTGATGCGGAAATAGGTGCTGAGTTCCATCGGGCAGCGCACGCCCTTGGGGATGTAGACGAAGGTGCCGTCGGAAAAGACCGCGCAATTGAGCGTCGCGAAATAATTGTCGTGCATCGGCACGACCTTGCCCAGCCATTTCTTCACGAGGTCCGGATATTCGCGCACCGCCTCGCTGATCGAGCGGAAGATGACGCCCGCTTCCTCCAACTCCTTGCGGAAGGTGGTGGCGACCGAGACGCTGTCGAACACCGCATCGACAGCGACCTTGCGGCTGCCCTTCACCCCGGCCAGCATTTCCTGCTCGGCAATGGGAATGCCCAGCTTCTGATAGGTGGCGAGGATTTCCGGATCGACCTGATCAAGGCTGTCGAGCTCCACCTTCTTCTTGGGCTCGGCGTAATAATAGGCGTCCTGATAATCGATCGGCGAGATGTTGAGCTTGGCCCAGTCCGGCGCTTCCATCTTCTGCCACATGGCAAAGGCCTTCAGCCGCCATTCCAGCAGCCATTCGGGCTCCTTCTTCTTGGCCGAAATGAAGCGGACCGTATCCTCGTTCAGCCCCTTGGGCGCGAAGTCCTGCTCGATGGCCGAAGACCAGCCATGCTCGTAGGTGGAGGCGCGATCGGCGGCCTCATGCGCTTCGAGATTGCGGATGCCAACATCCTTCAAGATCGTGGTTTCCTCGGTCATGCCATTTCTCGGGTTAAGCTGGCGATGGTGACGCCCGCAAGCGCCGACCGGATCGCATTGTTCGCCACATTCATATGCGGGCGGACGCGGCAATCCTGCTCCAGCGAGCAGTCATGCGCGCCATGGTCTGCGCAGGCGGTCATGGCGATGGGGCCTTCCACCGCCTCCACCACATCGGCCAAAGTTATGGCTGCGGGCGGGCGGCTGAGGCGCACGCCGCCTCCGGTTCCCCGGCTCGATTCGAGCAAACCGGCTGCCGACAGACGGCTCACCAGCTTTTGCACGGTGGGCAGCGGAATGCCGGTTTCCGCGGAAAGCGTGGTCGCGTTCATCTTGACATGCCTGTTGGTCGCGGGGTCGAACCCCGCTCCGGCGCCACAATGGCGCGCAGCGGCGGACATCAGCACCACGGCATAATCTGCGAAACTCGAAAGCCTCATGACCTACGTCTTGCGAACCATTCTCAAATCGGATCGAATCAATCCGATTGGCATGTGGTCCCGCCGGCTCGTGGAATCAAGGCATTTTTGCTTGGAGCCTGTCCCTCAACTGAAACGGTTGATCACAGCCACGTCTCCGCCCAACGACCGACGCAACAAAGTGAGTTGCGCCACGGCGCTCGGTTCGGTCTGCAATTGATGCGGGGTCAGGCCGATGAAATGCTTGATCTCGCGAATGAAATGCGACTGGTCGTAGAAGCGCCCGTCATCGCACAGCGCCTGCCAGCTTTCATGGTCGAGCGCGATCCGCGCGCTGCACCGGAGCGCGCGATATTTCCGCGCCAGCAGCTTGGGCGGGCAGCCATAATATTTGTTGGTGAGCCGGGCGAGCTGGCGCGGCGACAGGCCGGTGATATCGGCCAAGGTCTCGATCCGCGGGGAGCCTTCCCCCATCAGCCAGCCGTCCACCGCCTCCAGCAGCCGCCATGTCGATTCGGGCAGCGGGACCAGCCTTTCCGCCAGGAAGGACCAGCAAAGCGCCGCCATCGCCTCCGCATCGGCGGCGGCGCGCAGCTTTTCCAGCAGATCCCGATATCCCAGAAGATGCCCCATATCCTTTACCCGATCGGTCAGGGCACTGGCATCGCCCCCATGCAGCGCGATCCATCCCGCCGGAAGCAGGGAAATGCCGACCACCCGGCCGGGGCCGTTCAATTCGAACCGGGTCGCGCCCAGGGTCGGACCCAACAGGCAGACTTCAGGGGTCGGCGCGATCTTTCCGTCGTGAAAATGATAGTCGCCGCTATTTTCCAGCATGAAGCGAAGTTGCGGCACGTCGGCGCGGGTCACATCGGAATAATGATCGGCCGTTTCGGTAAAGATATAAAGCGAGCCGAAATAGGCGTTGAGTTGTTCGGGCAGCGCGAAGTAGCGCAAACGCACCGGTCCTTGCGCCGCATCGACGGTATAGGACAATGGCGCCTGACCATCTTTTGCCGTGATATTTGGCGCCCCCCCGGGCGCTTCGCTGTTATGCGACCCCATATCTCACCCCAGCACGCAATATGCGCCATCGCCGCCAAGGTGCAAGGGCTATGCTTAACGGAATATCACTTTCCGTCCTGTCCGGAGACGATGGAACGGGACGTCTCATAAAAATGACCCGGCAGTTTTCACCGCCGGGTCAGGAAAAGGTCTCGTCAGCCAAATGGCCTAGAGCCTTCGGGTCGCAGGACTCTCTTACGTCCGAATCGGGGAAATTTTATTGGATGGATCGGACATTAGCCGGACCAAAACGGCACGAATCCCAATGAATTTTGTTAAGAAATGACGATCCTGTCCCACTGTTGCCGCGTTGCAACAGCGACTCGACGCGGGCTTCCCGCGCTGGCATAGCGCCGCCATGTCATACAGTCTGATCCGCCCCCTGTTTTTCGCGCTGGACGCCGAGCGCGCTCATCATCTCTCCATCAAATTGCTGCGCCTGATGCCGGCGCCTCCCGCGCTGGAACCCGATTCGATGCTGGCGCAGGCGGTGGCGGGAATCGCCTTTCCCAATCCGGTGGGTCTGGCGGCGGGCTATGACAAGGAAGGGCTGGTCGTCCACAAGATGCACGGCCTGGGCTTCGGCTTTGCCGAACTGGGGACACTGACCCCGCTGCCGCAGCCGGGCAATCCCCTGCCGCGGCTGTTCCGCTTGAAAGAGGACCGGGCGGTGATCAACCGCATGGGCTTCAACAATGGCGGCCAGGCGGCGGCGGCGGAGCGGATCGCGAAGCGCAAGCGGCCAGCCAGGAACGGACAAACCCCGGTCATCGGCATCAATATCGGCGCCAACAAGGATGCAACCGACCGGATCGCGGATTATGCCACGGGCGTCACCTGCATGGCGCCGCTGGCCGATTATCTGACGGTCAACATCTCCTCCCCCAATACGCCGGGACTGCGCGCGCTTCAGGACCGGGCGGCGCTGGACCAGTTGCTGGGCGCGGTCATGGCGGCGCGGGGAAGTTACAAGGTCCCGAATGGGGGTCGCTTGCCCCCCATTTTCCTGAAGGTCGCCCCGGATCTGGAACCGGCCGATGTAGACGACATCGCCGCCGCCTGTCTCGATCACCGGATCGACGCGCTGATCGTCTCCAACACCACCATTTCCCGGCCTCCGCTGCGATCCGCGCTGGGCGGTGAGGCAGGCGGCCTGTCGGGCGCGCCACTGCACGATCTGGCGCTGCAAAGGCTGCGCGACTTCCGCAGGGCGCTGGGCACGCGCCTGCCGCTGATCGGCGTGGGCGGCATCGCCAACGCGGAACAGGCCTATGCCCGCATCCGCGCCGGGGCCAGCCTGATCCAGCTCTACAGCGCGCTGGTCTATGAGGGGCCGTATCTCGCCAAACGGATCAACACAGGCCTGAAAGCGCTGATGATACGCGACGGAGTGAAGAATATCAGCGAGATAGTGGGTATAGACGCCTGATCCGTCATATGGGTTGCGGACCGCAATGCAGCGATTAGGGTGCCGGACATGACTTCTCGCCTTTTCGGCCTGCTGGCTCCCTTTGCCCTTTATGCCCTCGTTCCTGCCCCGCTCGCGGCGCGGGAACCGGTTTCGGTCAACGCCACCGTCTCCGCCGCCGATCCCCGCGCCGCCGAAGCCGGTCAGGAAATATTACGCAAGGGTGGCAGCGCCACCGACGCCGCCATCGCCATGATGCTGACGCTCAATGTCGTCGAACCGCATAATAGCGGCATCGGCGGCGGCGGCTTCCTGATGCATCATGACGGCCGGACCGGCGTGCTGGACTCGATAGACGGGCGGGAGACGGCCCCGGCAGCGGCGCGGCCCGACCGCTTCATGAGTAGTGCGGACGGCCAGCCCCTGCCCTTTCGCAAAGCCTGGCCGGGCGGCTATTCCGTCGGCGTGCCGGGCAATTTGCGGCTCGCCTGGGATGCGCATCGCAAATGGGGCAAGCTGCCCTGGGCCGAACTGTTCCAGCCCGCCATCCGCTTTGCCGAACAGGGGTTCGAACTGCGCCAACGGCTCGACACGGCGATGAAGGCGGTGGCGCCGGTCTGGACCGACTTTCCCGAAATCCAGAAATATTTCTGGATCGACGGCAAGCCCGCGCCGATGGGGACGATCCTCAAGAACCCGCCGCTGGCCGCATTGTTCAAGCGGATCGCGGCGGAGGGGCCGGACGCCTTCTATCGGGGCGACAATGCCAGGATGATTGCCGAAACCGTCAGCAACGCGCCGAAAAACCCGGTGCCGATGACGGAGGCCGACCTCGCCGGCTATCAGGCCAGGCCACGCAAGCCGGTTTGCGGCCCTTATCGCATCTATACGGTCTGCGGCATGGGTCCGGCTTCGGCGGGCGGGATCACCGTGTTGCAGGTGCTGGGCATGGTCGAACGATTCCCCTTGGCGCAATGGGGCAAGGATGATCCGCGTTCATGGCATGTGATCGGGGAGGCGATGCAACTCGCTTATGCCGATCGCGACACCTGGCTGGGCGATCCCGCGTTCGTGCAGGTGCCGATCGCCGGGTTGATCGACCCTGCTTATCTCAAGCAGCGATCGGCGCTGATCAGCTTGGGCAAGGCGCTCAATGACTACCGTCCCGGCACCCCGCCGGGCGCGGAAAAGCGCACCGCCGCCCTGCCCCAGCCGGAATCGGGCACCAGCCATTTCGTCGCGGTGGACCGCAACGGCGACATCGCCGCCTGGACCTCCACCATCGAGAGCTTCTTCGGCAGCCAGCTCGTGGCCAATGGCGTGATCCTGAACAATGAGCTGACCGATTTCAGCTTCACCCCCGAAAAGGACGGCGCGCCGGTCGCCAACCGGGTCGAGCCGGGCAAGCGGCCTTTGTCGTCCATGTCGCCCACCATCGTCTATGACGCGGCGGGCACCCCCATCTTCACCGTCGGCGCGGCGGGCGGCAAGACCATCATCATGCAGGTCGCCAAGGCGCTGATCGCGCATTTCGACTGGGGGCTTTCCGCGCAGGATTCGATCGCGCTGGGGTTCGAATTCTTCGACAAGGACGGGCTGGTGCTGGAACAGGGCACATCGCTGGAGGCGATGAAGGCGCCATTGGAAAAGCTGGGACATAAGGTGTCGATCGGCCGCTTCGGCCTGAAAGCCAATGCGGCGGAGCGAAAAGCGGACGGCCATTGGGTCGGCGGCGCCGATCCGCGCAGTCCGGGCGTGTCATTGCAGGAGTGAACAAAATCGCCATCATCCCGGCAAAAGCTGGAATCTCGCTCCGCTACGTCGCGGCCTTCCGCCTGAGATCCCAGCTTCCGCCGGGATGAGGGCATCAGCCCTTCAAATCCAGCCCGGCGACATTGAACTGAAACGGAAATGTCTCGTCCTTCGGTCCCACCACCAGATTCACCTTGATCGTCTTTGCTTGCCGGATCGCGTCATAGGCCCTGGCCGCGGGAAGGACTTCGATGCCGTCCTTATTGTCCGTCATCCGCCCCTTCCATTCATGCGTCCTACCGTCATCGGTGATGGCCGTGACGCGGCAATCGGACAGGTCGCAGGCAAAGGGCGCGCCGACCAGCTTGACGGTGACGTCCGCTTCACCCTTTTCCATCGGCTGGACCAGCAGGACGGAAAAACTGTCCGCCGCGGTCATGGTCTGGACCGTGTTGGCGCTGCCGATATAGGCGACCTTCGTCTTTCCGCCTGCGTCCGCCTCATATTTCCAGACCTGCCCGATCTCGTCGCGCTGGGTCGGCGCCTTGTCCTCCGAGGAGGAGCAGGCGGCGATCAGTCCCACGGCAGCCAATGCCCAGAGGGTTCGCATCTTTTCTCTCCTATCCCGTCATCATTACGGAAGGAGAACGCATCAGCCGGGCCCGGTTTCCCTCGGTTCAGCTATAGCGCGAGGCGGTTTCCCGGATCAGCGCGATCATGTTGGGAATGCCCTGCGTCCGGTTGGAACTGAGCTGATTGCGAAGATCGAAGGGCGAAAGCGCGCCTTCGATATCGGTCGCGGCAATGGCGGCGGGCGCCTGATCCTGCACCGTCAGCAGCACCAGCGCGATGATCCCCTTGGTGATCGCTGCATTGCTGTCCGCCAGAAAATGCAGCCGGCCATCATCCAGGACGGTCGGATAGACCCACACCGCCGCCGAACAGCCCCGCACCAGCGTAGCATCGGTCTTGAGCGCGTCGGGCATGGGTTCCAGCGCCCGGCCAAGCTCGATCAGCAGCCGATAGCGGTCATCGGCGTCGAGAAATTCATATTCTTCGTAAAGATCGGCAAGGACGGCGTGATCGGTCATAGCCGCCATATAGGAGGAAAAGCGGCGGACGAAAGACGCTTTTCCTCCTTCGAGCGTTACAGATCGACGCCCGCGGCGATGGCTTCCAGCTTGCGGATGCGTTCCTTGAGGTCCGCCACCTCGATCCGCGTCGCGGCCGATGGCGGAGCGGTTTCGTCCGTGCGGCGCGCCAGTTCCGCGCGCTTGAGGTCCAGCCAGCCGTTCCAGCCGCGCAGGGCCGTCGCGGCGACGATGGCGAGTCCCGACAAACCCGCTACCGCCAAGGTGAAATAAATAAGGGGGTCCTGCATATTGTCCTCCCTAAGCTTCTCGCGTCAGTCGCGATCCCGAAGCTTGTCGAATTCCCGCTCCAGCGCAGTGGAGCTGTCGGTCGCCAGCCGTTCCAGCACGGCAACGCGATCCTTGAGCGCCTTCACCTCCGCCTGCAGCCGTTCCGCCTCCGGATCGGGGCCACGTTGAATGAAATCTTCACCCTTATGCCGGCGCACCACGCCATATTTGGCGCGGACGACGCTGGCGATGGCGGCGATCGCGACGATGGCGACGACCATTTCGAACGGATTCATCTGTCTGTCTCCCTTGCTCCGCCTCAGCGCGCCCAGGGCGGCAACCGACGCGGCGCCTCAGCTTTTCGTTTTCATGAAGTCACGCAGCCTGGTTTCGACCGGCGCCGCTATCGGTTCGATGAACAGCGTCCCCCTTGCCGCTCAACGCAGGCTGTCGATCTCATCGGCAAGACGCGTGTTGCGGCTGGTATAATAGGTTTCGATGTCGGCCAGACGGCGATCGATGTCGCGGAACTTGGACCGCACATCGCGAGTGGAGCGCGCCGGATTGGTGCGCACGCCCTGCCAGAATTTCTCGTCATCGCGGTCTGCATAAAGGCCCAGCGGCTTGTTCTCGGCAAAATAGGCGACGACGAAATAAGCGATCAGCGTCCAGGGAAAGGCCCCCATCAGCGTCACCAGCACTGCGCCGACCCGGACCCACAGCACGTCGATCCCGGTATAGTCGGCAATGCCGGCGCACACGCCCATCCATTTGCCGTTCTGCTTGTCGAGATAGAATTTGGTACGACGGGCAGTCATCTCAGTTCCTCCAGTCGGGATTTTGGCGATCGGGATTTTGGCGGTCGAATTCATAGCCATCGTCCTGCGACGGACGGGCGGGGCGGAAATCGGGATTGTCGGCGGCGACGATCCGTTCGACCGTCTGCAACCGCTCCTCCAGCCGCCGGGCGAGCAGATGCAGCTCGTCCAGCAGTTTCTCGTCCTCATCGGTGATCTTGGGGGCCTGCTTCCACTTGGTGACATAATGGAAGATCAGCCAGGGCATGCCGATGAACAGCATGCCGCAGATCATGATGGGCAGGAACACGTCCTCCATGCGTCATTCTCCCTTTTGCATGCTGGCCTTGAGCGCGGCGAGTTCGGCGTCGACCTTGTCGGACGCCTTCAACTCGGCAATCTCTTCTTCCAGCGTCTTGGGCTGCTGACCCAAGGTTACGGCATCGGCCCGGCCTTCGGCCATGTCCACGCGGCGCTCCAGCATGTCGAAGCGGGCGAAGGCGTCATTCACCTTCTCCCCGGCATAGGCTTCCCGGACGCGCAGGCGATTCTGGGCGCTTTCCATCCGGGTCACAAGGCTGTTCTGGCGGGTGCGGGCCTCGCGCAGCTTGGCCTGAAGCTTGGCGATATCCTCTTCCGAGGCGCGCAGCGCTTCATCCAACACCTCGATCTCATGGGAAAGCTGTTCCGCCATGTCGGCCGCCTTCTGCTTTTCGACCAGGGCGGCCTTGGCCAGATCCTCGCGATCCTTGCTGAGCGCAAGCTGGGCCTTTTCCGTCCAGCTTTGCTGCAAGCCTTCAAGCTTGGAGATATGGCGCCGCATTTCCTTCTGGTCGGCAATGGTGCGGGCGGCAGAGGCACGCACCTCGACCAGAGTCTCCTCCATTTCGAGGATGATCATGCGGATCATCTTTGCCGGGTCTTCCGCCTTGTCGAGCAGGTCGGTGACATTGGCGGCGATGATGTCGCGGGTGCGGGAGAAAATACCCATTTGAACTTCACTCCTGGTACGAACGGTTTATTCGCGGCCTTACGCCAGATAGCGCAGGGCCGCGGGGCAATCATGGGTCGCGAGCATCGGGATTTCGCTGGCGCGGGCCGGGCCGACCGCCGAAAGGATGAGGGTCGATCCGAACAGGACGGAGGCGATGACGACGGAAAGGAACTGGCCGATTTCGCGAACGCTGTTGCTTTGCTTTTCCATGATAAACTCCTGAACCTTGGCCTTCATCGATGTGTGCCGCTTGATGGGTCAGCGGCTTCGCTTTCCGACATTGCAGAAGGCGTGCCAATTTTCGGAAATGGCGGAATTGCGCCGATTTTTACGATTGTCCAAGAATAGCTCTTGCCGAAAGGTGGGAAATTTCACCATAAGTTGGCGCATGGAGAAAAACACCCAGTTCGTCGGCCAGTCGCTGGCCTTTCTGGATGCGGTCGAGCAGGCCGGGCGAGCGGCGGAACTCAACCGGCCGATCCTGGTGATCGGGGAACGCGGCACCGGCAAGGAACTGATTGCCGAGCGCCTCCATCGCCTGTCGCCTCGCTGGGACGGGCCGCTGATCATCATGAACTGCGCCGCCCTGCCGGAAACGCTGATCGAGGCGGAACTGTTCGGGCATGAGCAGGGCGCCTTCACCGGCGCGGCGCGGACACGGGCCGGGCGGTTCGAGGAAGCCGATGGCGGCACGCTGTTCCTGGACGAGCTGGGCACGCTGTCCATGGCCGCGCAGGAGCGGCTGCTGCGCGTGATCGAATATGGGGAGGTCACGCGGATCGGGGCATCGAAGCCGCTGACCGTGGATGTGCGGATCGTGGCGGCGACCAATGAGGATTTGCCTGCTGCGGCCGATGCCGGGCGGTTCCGGCCCGACCTGCTGGACCGGCTGAGTTTCGAGGTGATCACCTTGCCCCCGCTGCGAGGGCGGGAGGGGGATGTCCAGGTGCTGGCCGATCATTTCGGGCGGCGCATGGCGGCGGAGATCGGCTGGCCGCAATGGCCCGGCTTTTCCGCCGCCTGCATGGCCGAACTGGAGGCGCATGACTGGCCCGGCAATGTGCGCGAATTGCGCAATGTGGTGGAGCGGGCCGTCTATCGCTGGAACGATCCGACCCGGCCGATCGCGGCGATCATGTTCGATCCCTTCGCCTCGCCCTGGAAGCCCAAGCCGCCGATGCCCGGAAGGGCGGTGGTCGAAGCTGCGCCCATGGGTTCACCGGCTCCGGTCGCGAACGGCCATGACGCGATCACCGACCTCAAATCCGCTGTCGATGCGCATGAGGCTGCGATCGTGCGGGCGGCGCTGGAGCGCTATCGCTACAACCAGCGCGCGACCGCCAAGGGATTGGGCCTGACCTATGACCAGCTTCGCCATTGCATGAAGAAGCATGGGTTGAGCGCAGGGCAATGACCATTTTGCCATCCCCCCGAAGGCGGGAATGACGATATTGAAGCTCACCGCGTCGGCACAGGCTCCGCGCCCGAATAGTCGTAGAAGCCCTTGCCCGTCTTGCGGCCCAGCCAGCCCGCCTCGACATATTTCACCAGCAGCGGCGCGGGGCGATATTTGGGGTCGCCGGTGGTGTTCTGAAGCACCTTGCAGATCTCCAGACAGGTATCGAGACCGATGAAATCCGCCAGCGTCAGCGGCCCCATGGGATGGTTGAGGCCCAGCATCACGCCCTTGTCGATATCGACCACGCTGCCCACGCCCTCGCCCAGCGCGAAGATCGCTTCATTGAGCATCGGCAGCAGGATGCGGTTCACCACGAAGCCCGGCGCGTCGAAGGCATGAACCACCTGCTTGCCCAGGCTAGCGGCGAAGCGCTCGACCGCCGCCACGGTTTCAGCGCTGGTGGCAAGGCCCCGGATGACCTCGACCAACGCCATCACCGGCACGGGATTGAAGAAATGCACGCCAACGAAGCGGCCCGCATCCGGCGCTGCCTGCGCCAGCCGGGTGATCGGAATGGAGGAGGTGTTCGACGCCAGAATCGCATCGTCCGCCAGCAGCGCGCCGACATTGGCGAAGATGGTGCGCTTGATCTCTTCGCGTTCGGTCGCGGCCTCGATCACCAATTGGCAGGCGGCCAGCGGCGCGACTTCGCCCACTGGCGTGATCCGGGCGATGGCGGCGTCGGCGTCGGCCTGCGCCAGCTTGCCCTTTTCCACCGCCCTGGCGAGTTGGCGGATGATGCCGTCGCGGCCCTTCTGCGCGCGGGGCAGGTCGACGTCGGACAGGATCACTTCATAGCCCGCCTGCGCCGCAACCTGCGCGATGCCCGCGCCCATCTGACCCGCGCCGATCACGCCCACGGTCCGAATATCCGTCATTCCTGAAACCCTCCTGCACTGAATCGGCCTTTGCCAGCCCCCGTAGCGCCATGGCGGGCACGCCGCCAGAGCTTCCGGGCGGGGCGAAAGCGGACGGAAAGCCCCGGACGGTCGGCGGAGCGCTTTTCTTTCGGTCATTTCCGGCTTTGCGCCGCGCCTGCTTGATGGTTAAAAGCCCCGGCATGTCCGTTTCAGACCTGCTGCCCGCGCCGGCGACCGGAAGGTTCATCGCCGCCGTGCATCATTTCCCATTGCGCGTCTATTTCGAGGACACGGATCTGTCCGGCCTCGTCTACCACGCCAATTATCTGCGCTATATGGAGCGGGCGCGATCCGACATGCTGCGCGTCGCCGGGATCGACCAGCGCGGCAATCTGGAGGAGGGCGAGGGCGTCTATGCCGTCACCGACCTGCAACTCCACTATCGCCGCCCGGCGCGGCTGGACGACGACCTGATGGTGGCGAGCCGCGTGACGAAGGTCGGCGCGGCTTCATGTTCCATTCATCAGACGGTCATGCGCGATGAGGAATTACTGACGCAAGGGACGGTTTCCGTCGCCTTTCTGACGCCCCAGGGCCGCCCGCGCCGGCAACCCAGGCCCTGGATCGACATTTTCAGCCGTTTGATGAGAGGGGAAGACATCAACCCATGAGCCTTTCGATGCCCGACGTTGGCCTTGCTGTCGGCACCGCCGCGCAAGCCGCCACCATTTCGCCGCTGGCCC
>Ga0255338_1002390_pt1 | contig 27833 bp, 25 predicted proteins | sample MeOH1_35cm_T4_19_FD_203715 | JGI IMG/M metagenome (GOLD analysis project Ga0255338, IMG submission 203715) | Sandy soil microbial communities from University of British Columbia, Vancouver, Canada - MeOH1_35cm_T4_195 | ecosystem: Engineered > Artificial ecosystem > Sand microcosm > Unclassified ...
AGGCCGGCGTTGCACGGGGTGATCGTCGAATGGCCATTGGCGATGCCCACCATCGGCTTGTCGAAGTCTTCCTTCTTGTAGCCCAGCGCGTAGTACATCGAGCGGTTGGGGGAGCGCGCCACGCCTTGCGTGATGTTCTGCGAACGTTTGTTGTATGCCATGGGAATCTCCGGGGGAATGTGCCGGCCTGCAAGGGGCGCCCCGAGGTAGCCGGGGACCGGGCAGGCTCTTGCCATGTTGTGGACGAGAGCATGCCGCTTGCCTTTTATGCTGTCAAATATATTATTCAACCTTTATTGAGTCGATAAACATATCAGGAGCCCATGTGGACCTGCGCCAGCTGCGCTACTTCGTGACGGTGGCGGAGGAGTTACATTTCGGCCGTGCCGCGCGGCGCCTGGCCATGACCCAGCCGCCGCTTTCCCAGCAGATCCAGGCACTGGAAGAGGAGATCGGGGTGCAACTGTTCGCCCGCACGCGGCGCTCGGTGGCGCTCACGCCGGCCGGCCAGCAATGGCTGCCCGAGGTGCGGCGCGTGCTGGCGGACGCCGCCGCGCTGCCGGGGCTGGCCCAGCGGCTGGCGCGCGGGGAGGCCGGCACGCTGTCGCTGGCCTTTGTCAGCACGGCCGACTACGGCATCCTGCCCGACCTGCTGCGGCGCTTTCGCGCGCGCCATCCCAATGTGCAACTGCAGCTGCGCGAGGCCACCAGCGATATCCAGCTGGAGGCCCTGATGGCAGGCACCATCGACGCCGGGCTGGTGATCCGCCCGCAGTTGCCGGCGATGCCGCACGGCGTTTCCTATCTGCCGCTGGTGCGCGAGCCGCTGGTGCTGGCGGTGCCGGAAGGCTGGCGCGCGGGGCCGGGGGAGGGCGCCGGGGCAGCCGGCGTTTCCCTCAGGGATGCGGCGCACGAGCCCCTCATCATCTTCCCCCGGCGAAGCGCGCCGGCGTTTTATGACATCATTACGGGCTGTTATGCGCGCGAAGGCCTTACGCCGGTCATTGCCCAGGAGGCTATCCAGATGCAGACCATCGTCAGCCTGGTATCGGCCGGCATGGGGGTGGCGCTGGTGCCGGCGTCGCTTTGCAACCTTCGCCGTACCGGTGTGTCCTACCTGCCGTTGCGCGACGCCGGGCCCGATATCGAGACCGGCCTGGTGTGGCGCGAGGCCGGTGCGGGCAGCGTGAGCCCGGTGCTGAGGTCGTTCATCGAGATTGCCGGTGCGCTGGCGTCTGCCATGACGCTGACGCAATTGGCTGGCATAAAGCCGGGCACGGAGCCCGGCACGAATGTAGCCATCCGGCGCGCGGCACGGCCGCAGGCTGAACACTGACATCCGATACCGTCCGGGCGCCTTTCGTTTTTCGAAGTTGTCTGCGGCGGTCTTCCTTCAACCCAATTCCACGGCACACATGCTGATTCATCCCCAATTCGATCCGGTCGCCATTCATCTCGGTCCGCTTGCCATCCGCTGGTACGGGCTGATGTACCTGGCCGGTTTCATCATGTTCCTGTGGTTTGGCCGCCTGCGCATCCGCCAGCCGCATATCGCGGCCCAGGGCTGGACCGTCAAGGACCTGGACGACATGCTGTTCTTCGGCGTGCTGGGCGTGATCCTGGGCGGCCGGCTGGGCTATGTGCTGTTCTACAAGGCCGATTTCTACCTGAGCCATCCGCTGGAGATCTTCAAGGTGTGGGAGGGCGGCATGGCCTTCCATGGCGGCTTCCTGGGCGTGGTCGTGGCGATGTGGCTGTTCGGCAAGCTGCGCGGGCGGCACTGGATGGAGGTCACGGACTTCATCGCGCCGATGATTCCCTGCGGGCTGGCGGCCGGGCGCATCGGCAACTTCATCAACGGTGAGCTGTGGGGCCGCGCCACCGACTTGCCCTGGGGCATGATTTTCCCGCAGGCCGGCGACAACATCCCGCGCCATCCTTCCCAGCTCTACCAGTTCGCCGGCGAAGGCGTGGCGCTGTTCATCATCCTGTGGCTGTTCGCAAGGAAGCCGAGGCCCATGGGCGCCGTGTCTGGTGTGTTCCTGATCGGCTACGGGGGCTTCCGTTTTCTCGCCGAGTTCGCGCGCGAGCCGGACAACTTCCTTGGCCTGCTGGCGCTTAACTTCTCCATGGGCCAGTGGCTCAGCCTGCCGATGATCCTGGCCGGCGTGGCGATGCTGGTCTGGGCCAACCGCCGCGGGCATGCGGCGCAGGCTTCAGTGCGCTGACCTCTGCCACTTCTGCCGGCGGATAGAAGAAAGCGGGCCGAGGCCCGCTTTTCTTATGGGTGCCCCCATTGGTTTGGCCGCGCCTGAGCATCGACGACGCTAATGTGATGGCCGCGTGGTATCGGCACGGTGACCCCGGCGGGCGCGTCAACGGCGCTTGGGCAGGACTGCTGGCGGTGTATATGCTTGCTTTCAGGCGGGCCGTTTGCCACAGGGGCTGCCACGCCGATGTGCGCCACTGCCGTCGCAAGCCGGACAGCGGCGGCTTTAGCGGCGCATGCCGTCTGGCTTGAAGTCCGGCCAGGGAGAAAGCGATGGAAATGGCGCGTGAGGCGGCGGGACCCGAGGCTTCCTTGAGGCGGGTGCGCCTCGCGGCTGCTTCGGAGCTGCGCGACGACGTTGCGCTGCCTGCCAGGGTCGACGGCGTGGATCTCGTCGTGATCGGGCATGGCGGCGGCGCGCTGGTCTACCAGGGGCATTGCCCGCACCGGGGCACGCTGCTGGCCGAAGGCGCCATCGAGCATGGCGTGCTCACTTGCCGCGGCCACGGCTGGCGCTTCGACTGCGGCTCCGGCACGGTTGTCGAGCGGCCCGAAGTCTGCCTGAAGCGGTTTGCCGCCGTCATCGAGGACGGCGCGGTCATGGCGGACCGCGACGAGATCCTTGCATGGCAGCGCCTGCAGGCCCTGCCGGATCCGGCGCCGCCATCCACAACGCCGGGCCCTGGCCTGCGCTCGCTCTCGGCGCTTCCCGGTCCGAAAGGCCTGCCCTGGCTGGGCAGCGCGCTGCAGTTGCAATGGCGGCAGCAGCGAATGCACCTCGTCTTCGAGCAATGGTGCGAGGAATTCGGCCCCCTGTTCTGCGTGCGCATGGCGAACCGGCCAGCACTGGTGATCGCCGATGGAGCATTGATCGACAAGATCCTCCGCGACCGGCCCGCGACCTATCGCCGTATCGGCGCGCTGGAGGCGGTGGCGCTGGAGATGGGCGCGCTTGGCGTGTTCTCCGCCGAGGGCGAGGTATGGCGCAGGCAGCGCCGGCCGGTGGCGCAGGCACTGGATGCACACCGGCTGCGTGCCTTCTTGCCGATGCTGGCCAGCGTCACGCGCAGGCTGGAGCGGCGCTGGCATAAGGCGGCCGCGCAGCGGCGGCGGGTGGATGTGCAGCACGACCTGATGCGCTACACGGTAGATGTGACGACCGCCCTGGCCTTCGGCTACGACATCAACACGCTGGAGCGCGAGGGCGAGGTCATCCAGCAGCATCTCGAACAGATCCTGCCGATGGTGAACCGGCGCGTCAACGCGCCATTCCCGTACTGGCACTATGTCAGGCTGCCGGCGGATCGCTCGTTCGACCGCGCCCTCGCGGCAATCCACCAGATCATCGGCGAGTTCATCGCCGCGGCCCGCGAGCGGCTGGCGCGGGCGCCGGAGCTTGCCGCGCATCCGGCCAATTTCCTGGAGGCGATGCTGGTGGCCCAGCAGACGGGGCAGGCGCCGCTGGACGACGAGGAACTGTTCGCCAATATCTTCACGATACTCGTAGCGGGCGAGGATACGACCGCCAATACCGTTGCCTGGATGATGTACTTCATGTGCTGCCACCCGGAGGTGCAGCGCAGGATGCAGGAGGAGGTCGGGATAGTGCTGGGGCAGGCGGACGTCCTGCAGGACATGCGGGATGCCGCCAGGCTGGTGTACGTGGAGGCGGTCGCGCTCGAGTCGCTGAGGCTCAAGCCGGTCGCGCCGCTCTTCTTCCTGGAACCGAATGAAGACGTGGAAGTGGGCGGCGTCCGGGTGCCGCGCGGCACGCTGCTGGTGTTGGTAAACCGGCCCAATGTACTGCAGGAGCGCAACTTTCCCGCTGCCCGCGAGTTCCGGCCGGAGCGCTGGCTGCCGGGCGCCACTCCGGCGGCCCAGCATCGCAGCGGCTTCGTGCCGTTCGGCTCGGGACCGCGCTTGTGCCCCGGACGCAGTCTCGCGCTGCTGGAGGCCAAGGCGGCGATTTCGATGGTCTGCCAGAACTTTGACATCCGCCAAGCGCCCGAGTCGGGCCCGGTCGGGGAGGCCTTCGGCTTTACGATGATGCCGACGGACCTGTGGGTGATGTTCTCAGCGCGATAGTTGAATCGCCAGCCTGGCTGATCAGCCAGGCGGCAGCGTTGTCAATCCACCTGCGCCCCGGACTTTTTCACGATCACCGCCCATTTGTCGAGATCGGCCTTGAGCATGGCGCCGAACTGCTGCGGCGTACCGGTGAGGACTTCGGCGCCTTGCGCCGCCAGCTTGTCGCGCAGCGTCTTGTCGGCGAGCGCGGCCTGCATGGTCTGCGCGAGTTTCTGCGTGACTTCCTTCGGCGTGCCCTTGACCGCGAACAGGCCGACCCACAGGTCGCCGCTGTAGCCGGGCACGGTCTCGCCGATGGCCGGGATGTCGGGCGCGAACGGCGAGCGTCTGGCGGAACTGACGCCGAGCGCGCGCACCTTGCCGGCCTTGATATGCGCCAGCACCGAGGGCAGGCTGGCGAAGGCCAGCGGCACCTGGTTGCCAAGCACATCGTTGAGCGCCGGCGCCACGCCCTTGTAGGGCACGTGCTCCAGCTTGATGCCGGCCATGCTGTTGAGCATTTCGCCCAGCAGGTGGTTGAGCGTGCCGTTGCCGGCGGAGGCATAGCGGTAGAAATCCGGCTTGGCCTTTGCCATGCTGATCAGTTCGGGCAGCGTCCTGGCGGGGAAGGCGGGGTTGGCCACCAGCACATTGGGCACGCTCGCCACCGGCGAGATCGGCTCGAAATCGCGCACCGGATCGAACGGCACCTGGCGGTACAGCGAGGGGTTGATGGCCTGGGTGCTGCTGATGGTCATCAGCAGGGTATAGCCGTCGGGCGCCGCGCGCGCGGCCGTCTGCGTGCCGATATTGCCGCCGGCGCCGGGACGGTTTTCCACCACCACCTGCTGGCCGAGTCGCTGCGACAGGTCGGCCGCGACCAGGCGCGCGACGATGTCGTTGGTGCCGCCCGGCGCCTGCGGCACGATCATCTGGATAGGCTTGGCGGGATAAGTCTCGGCCTGCGCGGTGGCGCCGGCGAACAGCGTAATCGCCGCGGCGATGCCGGCCAGGACATGGCGGGTGCGTTGCATGGTGTCTCCTCGATGTTGGGATGGCGGCGTAGCGGTCTTTTCCTGCCGATGGCTACGCCTTGCCTGTCGCTGGCAGCGACTCTACACGAGGGGTTTGCGGCGGGGAAATTCAATCGCCGACTACCGCCATAAGAATTATTTATTCCGCTGCGCCGGGCTGGGTGGCGCCCGGCGCCGGCTTGAGCGAGCCGCCCTGGGCGATGCGCGCGTCGACGATCTCGCGCAGGATCTCGGCCACCGCTTCCGCCGCACGCGTGCGCGGCAGCGCGCGGGGCCAGCACAGCGACAGCGTGCGGCGCAGCTCGGGCAGGATCAGGCGCGTGGGCATGGCGGTATCGCTCGGGTCTACCGCCGAGGCCGGCAGGATGGTGCAGGCCAGCCCTTCGCGCGCGGCGCCCAGCAGGAAGGGCAGGGAGTCCAGGTCGGCTACCACATTGAGTGCCGCGCCAGCCTGCGCGAAGCCGCGCTCCAGCACTTCGCGCAGGCCCTGCGAGCCGCTCGGCAGGACCAGCGGCACGCCCGCCAGTTGCCTGAGCGCGATGGTGTCGCGGCGGGCACGGCGGCGGCCGGCGGCGTCTGGCGCATCGGGCGGGTTGCCGATCAGGTACAGCGATTCGCTGGCCAGCATTTCGGGTTCCACCGCGCGCGAAGCCGTGTCGCGGAACAGGATGGCGAAATCGAGCCGGTTGTTGTTGAGCAGTTCCGAGATGTAGCCGCTCATGCTCTCAAACAGTTGCAGGCGTACCTGCGGGTAGCGCGCCCGCACCGCCCGGATCAGCGGCATGCCAAAGGCCGCGGCAGCGGTGGTGGGCAAGCCGATGGCCACCGCGCCGGAGACCTCGGCGCCCGCCGCGCGCACGTCGGCGCCGGCACTTTCCACCTGTTTGAGGATGGTACGCGCATGCCGGTACAGGGTCTTGCCGGCCTCGGTCGGCTTCACGCCCTTGGGGCCGCGGTGCACCAGCGGCACGCCGTATTCGGCCTCCAGCGCGGCGAGTTGCTGGCTCAGCGCTGGCTGCGCCACGCACACCGCTTCGGCGGCGCGGGTCAGGCTGCCGTGGTCGACGATCGCCACGAAGTAGCGCATGGAGCGGATATCCATTGGGTGTCCTTGGTTTGGCGTTTCCCGTGTGAGGTATTTATTCTACTTATGGGCGACTAGGCATTCCCTATTTCCCAGCGGATGCCGCCAGGCGCTAGATTGTGGGCTGGCCGGCCGGGTTTGCGCCTTCGCGCCGCCGGCATCCACCCACGTACCCAAGCATCAACGAGTCCAGCCATGTCCCAACCGCTGCAAGGCATCACCGTCGTATCCCTGGAGCAGGCGATTGCCGCGCCGTTCTGCACCCGCCAGCTGGCCGACCTCGGCGCGCGCGTGATCAAGATCGAGCGCCCCGGCGTGGGCGACTTCGCGCGCGCCTACGATGGCCGGGTGCGCGGCTTGTCCTCGCACTTCGTGTGGACCAACCGCTCGAAGGAAAGCGTGACGATGGACGTCAAGCACGCGCAAGCGGCACCGGTGCTGGAGGCGCTGCTGGCGCGCGCCGATGTGCTGGTGCAGAATCTGGCGCCGGGCGCGGCGGCGCGTCTGGGGCTCGACTACGAGGCGCTGAGCGCGCGCTTTCCGCGCCTGATCGTTTGCGATATCTCCGGCTATGGCGCCGACGGTCCCTACCGCGACAAGAAGGCCTATGACCTGCTGGTGCAGAGCGAATCGGGCTTTGTCTCGGTCACGGGCACGCCCGGAGAGGGCGTAAAGGCCGGTGCCTCGGTGGCCGACATCGCCGCCGGCATGTATGCCTACAGCAATATCCTGGCGGCGCTGATCGAGCGCGGCCAGACCGGGCGCGGCAAACGCATCGATATCTCGATGCTGGAATCCACGGTGGAGTGGATGGGTTTCCCGCTCTACTACGCCTTCGACGGCGCCGAGCCGCCCCCGCGCGCCGGCGCTGCCCACGCCACCATCTATCCCTATGGCCCGTTCCCCACCGGCGACGGCAAGACCGTGATGCTGGGCCTGCAGAACGAACGCGAGTGGAACACCTTCTGCCAGCGCGTGTTGGAAGACCCGGCGCTCGCCACGCATCCCGACTACGCCGACAACACCCTGCGCAGCGCCAACCGCGACGCGCTGCGCGCGCGCATCGTGGCGGCGTTTGCCGCGCTCAGCGCCGAGCAGGTCACGGCGCGGCTCGAAGCGGCGGGCATTGCCAATGCGCGCGTGAACACCATGGCCGATGTCTGGGCGCATCCGCAGCTGGCCGCGCGCGGGCGCTGGCGCCAGGTCGACACGCCCGCCGGCCCCGTGCCCGCGCTGCTGCCGCCCGGCGTGCAAGAGGCGCGCATGGACCCGGTGCCGGCGGTGGGCGAGCATACCGACGCGGTGCTGGCCGAACTTGGCCTGACGCCCGCCCAGGTGGCGGCGCTGCACGGCGCGGGCGCGGTATGAGCGACGCCGCTGCCATCAGGGCGCCCGCCCGCAGCTACCTGTTCGTGCCCGCCACGCATCCCGAGCGCATCGGGCGCGCGATCGGTTCGGGGGCGGATGCGGTCATTGTCGATTTCGAGGACGCGGTGGCGCCCGACGCCAAGGTGTCGGCGCGCGAGGGCCTGGCCGGATCCTGGCCACAGTGGCAGGCCCGGGCGGCTGCGGCTGGCGTGTCCCTGCTGGTGCGCGTGAATGCCACCGACAGCGAATATCACGCGGGCGACCTGGCCTGGTGCCGCGTGCAGCGGGCGCGCGACCTGGTACTACCCAAGGCCGATGCGGCTGCGCTGCACGCGCTGGCGCTCGCCTTGCCGCACGCTAATTGCTATCCGCTGATGGAAACCGCGGCGGGCTTTGCCGACCTGCGCGCGGTGAGCCGCGCGGCCGGCGTGGTGCGGCTGCTGTTGGGCAGCATCGACCTGATGTTCGACCTCGACGTGGCGGACGAGGACGAGCCGCTGGATTATTTCCGCGCCAGGCTGGTGATGCATTCCCGCGCGGCGGGATTGCCGGCGCCGGTGGACGGGGTTTGCACGGCCATCGGCGATGCCGTGGAGCTGGCCCGGCAGACCACGCGCGCGCGGCGCTTCGGGTTTGGCGCCAAGCTGCTGATCCATCCGCAGCAGGTGGCGCAGGTGCATGCAGGACTGGCGCCGTCGGAACGGGAGCGGGCCTGGGCGCAGCGCATCGTGGCGGCCGCCGCCGGTGCGCAGGGCGCCGCAGTGGCGGTCGACGGCAAGATGGTGGACCGGCCGGTGCTGGAGCGCGCGCGCAGGATCTTGCGGCAGGCGGGCTAGGTTGGGGCGGCGGGCGATCCGCGCGCGTGCTGCGCCGCGTCAGCGAGCGGCAGGGCGAGCGCCGGCTGGTGCGGCGCCTGAACGGCCTGCGCTGGAGGCGCCGCGCGACCGGCGCGGAGCGTGGCCCGGAAGGTGGCCAGGGGCGCTGGCGAAGTGCTTCCGCAGCCTGCTTCAGCAACCAAAGCGCGCCTTGTCACATTAGCGGCGCACTAGCGGCGCACGCTGCGCATGCGGCTGCGCAGCATCGAATTGTCTTGTCATTGCGCCACCGTTATTCATAATTATGAATTATTGGGCCTGGCAAGACACATCCGAGGCCATCCCGATGCCATTGCATTCTTCCATCCGGAGGCACCATGCGCATCATCCAGCAGGCCCTGTACCTTGAGGTGGCGGAGCGCCTGCGCACCATGATCGACGAGCACGCGCTGATGCCCGGTGCCTGGATCGACGAAGCCAGCGTGGCCGAATCGATGGGTATCTCGCGCACGCCAATGCGCGAGGCGCTCAAGGTCCTCGCCGCCGAAGGCCTGGTGCGACTGGAGCCACGCCGTGGCTGTTTCGTCAATGCGCTGTCCGAGCAGGACCTCGACGAGATTTTCCCGCTGATGGCGCTGCTGGAAGGGCGCTGCGCCTATGAGGCCGCGCGTAATGCCACCGCTGCCGACCTGGATGCCCTGGAGTGCCTGCATGCCGACCTGGCGCGATACGCCCAGGGCGGCAATATCGATGCCTACTACGAAACCAATTACCAGATCCATGAAGCGATCCAGCAACTCGCCGGCAATCGCTGGCTGTCGGGGCTGATCAGCGATTTGCGCAAGGTGCTGCGGTTGTCGCGCCACAAGAGCCTGAAGCTGCCGGGCCGCATCCGCGAATCCTGCGCCGAGCATCTGTCGGTGTTCTCCGCGCTCAAGGCGCACGATCCTGAGGGCGCCGAAACCCTGATGAAGACACACTTGCTGCGCCAGCGCGCCGCGCTCAGGGCGCTGGACGCGGCAGAGTTGCAGGCGCCCGCGGATACCGCCGCGGGCGCCGGTTCATCCATCCATCGATAGCAGGTACCCCATGGATACCCTCAGCAACAGCGAACAGAAAGCCAGTGCTCCCGTCAGTGCCCCCCTCAGCGGGCCCGAGTCCTCGGGCGAAACCCTGTTGTCCCGCTTCGGCCGGTGGTGGGGCCGCAAGGGCGAGCGCGATGGCAACGCCAGGCCCGATGCCGGCATCGATGCCAAGGCGGACGCCGGGCCCGTGACCTTGCCGGCCCGCGTGCTGCGCAGGCAGCGCGAGCAACTGCGCCTGTGCTTTGACGCGCGCCTGACCGACGGCGCCGCCAACACCGCCGCGCAGACCTGGCGCGCCGAGTACGAGGCGGCGGGCGACGATGCGCGCCAGGCCATGCTCGCCGTGCTGGCGGAAGTCGCGGCCAATGGCAGCACGGAGGCGGGCGAGGACGGCAAGGCCGCCAAAGCGGTCGCCGGCCTGCCGCAAGCCATGTCGAACGCGCGCATCCGATTCTTCAAGCGCCTGGCCGCCTTGCACGGGCAGCAGGGCGCCAGCGTGTGCGGCCTGCATTTCCTGATCGGCTTGCGCGCCGACATGCTGCGCTGGCATAAGCGCGTGCCGGGCCTGCGCCCGCTCGACGACGATCTCGAAGCGCTGTTCTCCAACTGGTTCGACGTCGGCCTGCTCGAATTGCAGCCGATCACCTGGGACTCGCCGGCCTCGCTGCTGGAGAAGCTGATCCGCTACGAAGCCGTGCACGAGATCGCCTCCTGGGCGGATTTGCGCAACCGGCTAGATTCGGACCGGCGCTGCTATGCCTTCTTCCATCCGCGCATGCCGCGCGAGCCGCTGATCTTTGTCGAGGTGGCCTTCGTGCCCGAGATGGCGGCGAACGTCCACGCGCTGCTGGACGAGGCCGCGCCGCTGGAAGACCTGCGCCGCGTGAAGTGGGCCATCTTCTATTCCATCTCCAATACGCAGGCGGGCTTGCGCGGCGTGAGCTTTGGCAATTTCCTGCTCAAGCGCGTGATCGAGGAATTGCAGCGCGAGTTTCCCAAGCTCAAGCAGTTCGCCACGCTGTCTCCGATTCCCGGCTTTGCCGACTGGCTGCGCAAGCGCGACGGCGAGTCGGTGGCCAAGGTGCTGGGCGACAAGCGCCTGGCGCGCTGGAGCGAGCGCCACGGCACCCCGCCCGCCGACGGTGCTGGCTGGCTGGCGGCGCTGCCGGCGGATTCCGAGGACGCACTGGTGCGCGACACAGCGCTGGCGCTGGCCGCGCATTACCTGGTGCGCGAGCGCCAGCAGGCGCTGCCGGCCGACCCTGTGGCACGCTTCCACCTGGGCAATGGCGCCTGCGTGGAGCGCCTGAACTGGGGCGCCGACCTGTCGCGCAAGGGGCGCGCGCAGTCGTGCGGCATGATGGTGAACTACCTTTACGCGACCGAGGCGCTGGATGACAATCTGGTTCGCCTCGGCAACGGCAACCCGCGGATCAGTCGCGCGGTGAGCAAGCTGTTGTGACCCTCGTCAGGTCGTAAACAGGGCCGTTTTCACGGGCCATTCAGCGGTCCTTCATTTGACTTTCCGCAGCATAAGAGAGAGGAGACAGGTTCATGAATCGTCGTCAGTTTCATCTGGCAGGGCTGGCTTGCGCGCTTGGCGCGGGTCTCGGCGCGGTTGCTCCGGTGGCGCAGGCCGACACCTGGCCGTCCAGGCCGATCACCGTGATCGTGCCGTTCCCCGCCGGCGGCGGCACCGATGCCTTCGCCCGTCCCCTTACCGCCCAGCTCTCCAAGCAGCTCGGCAAGCAGTTCGTGATCGACAATCGCGGTGGCGCCGGCGGGACGGTGGGCGCCAGCATTGCATCCAAGGCCGCGCCGGATGGCTATACCGTGTTCATCGGCGGTGCCCATCACGCCATTGCGCCGTCGTTCTACAAGAAGCTTGACTACGACATCGAGAAGGATTTCATCCCGGTCACGGTGATCGCGCAGCCGCCGCAGGTAATCGTGGTGAACCCGGCCAAGGTGAGCGCCAACACGCTGGGCGAGCTGATCGACTATGCCAAGAAGAACCCCGGCAAACTGAACTACGCCTCGGCCGGCAACGGCTCCTCCCACCACCTCGCGGGCGAGCTGTTCAAGCTGCAGACCAAGACCTTCATCACGCATATTCCCTACAAGGGCGCGGGTCCTGCGCTGTCCGACCTGATTGCGGGCCAGGTCGACATGGATTTCGACGGACTCGGCTCCTCGGCCCAGCATATCCGCGCCGGCCGCATCAAGCCGCTGGCGGTGGCTGCCACCAAGCGTTCGGCTGCTTTCCCGAATGTGCCGACCGCCGCCGAGGCGGGTGTGCCCAACTATGAAGTTTCCACCTGGTACGCGATGTGGGTGCCCAAGGGCACGCCCAAGGACATCGTGGACAAGCTCTACACCGAAGTGGAAAAGGCACTGAACACGCCGGAGATGAAGCAGATCTGGCTTGCCAACGGCTCTGATACGCCGGCCTATACGCAAGAGCAGTTTGCCCAGTTCCAGCGCGCCGAGATCAAGCGCTGGGCGCAGGTGGTGCAGCTGTCCGGCGCCAAGATCGACTGATGAGGAATCGACCAATGCATCCTGGTGTGAGTGGAGCGCAGGCATGAGCGGCACGGTGGAGTTCTCGCGCGACGGTGACGTGGCCACCGTCACGCTGTCGCACGCGGGCAAGCTCAATGCGATCTCGGTGGCCATGTGGCGCGCGCTGGCGGAAGGCTTTGCGCAACTGTCGGCCGATCCCTCGCTGCGCTGCGTGGTGATGCGCGGCGCCGATGGCAACTTTGCCGCCGGCGCCGACATCGCCGAGTTTCCCGGGGAGCGGGGCGACGCCGCCGCGCTGCGCCGCTATCACGTGGAGGTGATCGCGCCGGCACTGGCCGCCATCGCCGGCTGCCTCCATCCCACGGTGGCGATGATCGAGGGGGTGTGCGTGGGCGGCGGGCTGGAGATCGCCTGCCATTGCGACCTGCGCATCGCCGCCGGCGACAGCCGCTTCGGCGTGCCGATCAACCGTCTCGGCTTTCCCATGGCCCCCGGCGAACTGACGGGTCTGCTGGCCCTGGCAGGCCGCGCGGTGACGCTGGAGATCCTGCTGGAGGGGCGCGTGTTCGACGCCGCCGAGGCGCGCGACAAGGGGCTGCTGACGCGCGTGGTGCCGGCCACGGCGCTCGGCGAGGAAGTGGCCGCCACGGTGAAACGTATCGTCGCGGGCGCGCCGTTGGCTGCACGTATCAACAAGGAGAGCATCCGGCGTCTCGCGCCGGCCCCCGAGCCGCTGACGGCGGCGGAACTGGAGGCGCACTTCCGTTATGGCGGCAGCAGCGACCATGCCGAGGGCGTGGCCGCATTCCTGGCGCGCCGGCCGCCGCGCTTTACCGGGCAGTAGCAACGGGCCTATCATTGCCGGCTATTGATCGGGATGCCCATGCTATTGCCGATTCCGTTTTTTATCTTCCGCCACATGAACGCCAACCTGTTCGCCCTATTTGAATCCCGCTTTCCGGCGGATCGCAGTGCCTGCTGCATCGAGACTCACGACGGCCTCTACTACAGCTGGGACGACCTCGACCGCGCCACCGCCCGGATGGCCAACCTGCTGACCGCGCTCAAGCTGCCCGAGGGCGCGCGCGTGGCGGTGCAGGTGGAGAAGTCGCCCGAGGCGCTGTTCCTGTACCTGGCCACGCTGCGCGCCGGCTACGTCTACCTGCCGCTCAATACCGCCTACCAGGAAGCCGAGATCGATTATTTCGTCGGCAACGCGGAGCCGGCGGTGGTGGTGTGCAGCAGCGCTAACTTCGGCTGGGTTTCCAAAGTGGCGTTCCGCCACGGCACGCAGCATGTGTTCACGCTGGACGATGACCGCTCGGGCTCGCTGCTGTCCCGCGCCGCCGCGCAGCCGGACAGCTTCGCCACCGTGGCGCGCGGCGCCGGCGATCTTGCCGCCATCCTGTACACGTCGGGCACCACCGGGCGCAGCAAGGGCGCCATGCTGAGCCACGGCAACCTCGCTTCCAATGCGAAGACGCTGCACGAATACTGGGGCTGGCGCAGCGACGACGTGCTCCTGCACATGCTGCCGATCTTCCACGTGCACGGACTGTTCGTCGCTTCGCACGGCGCGCTGCTGGCCGGCGCCAAGATGATCTGGGCGCCCAGGCTCGACATGGCCCAGGTGCTGAAATTCCTGCCGCGCTCCACCGTGATGATGGGCGTGCCCACCTACTACGTGCGCATGCTGCAGGAGCCGCGCTTCGACGACGATACCTGCCGCCGCATGCGGCTGTTCGTGTCCGGCTCGGCGCCGCTGCTGATGGAAACCTTCGACGCCTTCCGCGAGCGTACCGGGCACACCATCCTGGAGCGCTACGGCATGAGCGAGACCGTGATGCTGGTCTCCAACCCGTACGAGGCGGATGCCGGCGAGCGCATCGGCGGCACCGTCGGCAAGGCGCTGCCGGGCGTTTCCGTGCGCGTGGTGGATGGCGACGGCAAGGCTTGCGCGGCCGGCGAGATCGGCAACGTGGAGGTGCGCGGACCCAACGTGTTCCATGGCTACTGGCGCATGCCGGAAAAGACGCAGGAAGAGTTCACCGAGGACGGCTGGTTCAAGACCGGCGACGTGGGCCGCTTTGGTGGCGCCATCGTCAGCCAGGCCGGCGAGCGCAAGGTGCCGGACGATTACCTGACCATCGTCGGCCGCAGCAAGGACCTGATCATCTCCGGCGGCTACAACGTCTATCCAAAGGAGATCGAGAGCTTTATCGACGAGATGCCGGGCGTGGCGGAAAGCGCCGTGATCGGCGTGCCGCATGCCGACTTCGGCGAAGCGGTGGTAGCGGTGGTGGTCGGCAAGCCCGGCGCCGAACTCGACGAGTCCATCCTGATCGGCTCGCTCAAGGGCCGCATCGCCAACTTCAAGGTGCCCAAGCGCGTGCACCTGGTCGATGAACTGCCGCGCAACACCATGGGCAAGGTGCAGAAGAACGTGCTGCGCCAGCAGTTCGCGGCGCTGTAAGCCTGCGAGAGGCGGCGGTCAATGCCGCCGCCTCGCTGTCATGCCGGCCTGGCTCACCAGGTCACGCCGAGCCACTCCTTCAGTTGCGTGGCCTTCGACCGGCTCACCGGCACCAGCGTGTGTTCCGCATCGTCCATCACCAGCTGGATATGCTCTTCCGACCGGATCACTTCGATCGCGTGCGGAAGGCTGACGATATGACTGCGGTGGACGCGCAGGTAGACGCTGTCATCCAGGCGATGCTCAAGATCCGTCAGCGAGAGATTGGACAGGTAGCGCTCGTCTTTCGTCACGATCGTCGTGTAGTGGCCATCGCCCTGGAACCGCACGATGTCCTTCAGGTCCACCAGGATCACGCGGTTCTTGCGGTACACGGGTATCTTGAATAGCCGCCGCGGCGACGGCACGTTGCCGCCCGGGCGCTGTTCCTCCGGTTCCGTCGTGAGATCCGTCACGTCGTAGAAAATCATGCAGGTGCCGCAGACACCGCCCGAGGCCGTCATCCTGGACACCTTGATCAGCAGGATCCGGTCGGGGATGTTGATCATCATGGCGAGCGGCGGGGGCGACTTCACCGGGCATCCGCCGGCGTCCTCCGCCTGAAGCAGGAAGCGCAGCTTCTCCCGGCTCTTCTCCGGATGCAACTGCAACACATCGATCCCGATCAGCTTGTCCTGGCTGACGCCCAGCGACTGCTCGCTGGCGGGGCCCAGGATTTGCATCGCCACATCGTTGAACGCGGTGACATGCCCCTGCGCGTCGAGCCAGACGATGCCCGGATTGAACTGCTCCAGTTTGTGCTGGAACGTCTCCTGGCGACGCGCATCGGGCGTCGTCACGGTGAAGGGCGCATGGCGGTCCATTCACATCTCCTGGTCAATCATGAGGCCCCTCGTGCGCCTGGCCCGGCATTTCCGTTGTGCATTTCTGTTGTATGTGCAACCTGCATTTCGTGCAAGTTTCCGACGCCTGGCGCAGGCAAAACGGCCGTTCGGGAAATCAAATTGCTTTGCTGCGGTGCATTCTGAAATGCTGCAAGAAACACTGCGCGCCCGGGGCATCGCTGGCCTGGACGGGAACTGGCGCATGACAAGGAGACCGATGTGATACCTCGTCCGTTCGAATATCACGTGCCGAAGACGTTGCCGGAGGCGTTCGCCTTGCTTGGAGAGTACGGCGACGACGCCAAGCTCCTTGCCGGCGGCCACAGCCTGCTGCCCATGATGAAGCTGCGCTTCGCCGAGCCCGGCCACCTGATCGACCTGGGCAAGCTGGCGGAACTCAAGGGCATTTGCGAGGACGGCGGCGAGATCCGCATTGGCGCCATGACGACCGAGAACGAGCTGATCTGGTCGGCTTTGTTGCAGGAGAAATGCCCCCTGCTGGTCGAAGGCGCGCGCCAGATCGCGGACCCGCAGGTGCGCTACCGGGGCACGCTCGGCGGCGACATCTCGCACGGCGATCCGGGCAACGATCATCCGGCGCTGATGATCGCGCTGGACGCCTCTTTCGTGCTCGCGGGCAAGCTTGCCGAACGCGTGGTGCCGGCCGACGGCTTCTTTCTCGGCACCTACATGACGCTGCTCGAAGCGGACGAGATCCTGACCGAAATCCGCATTCCGGTGCCGGCCACGGGCAGCGGCCATTGCTACGCCAAGCTCAAGCGCAAATCCGGCGACTTCGCCACCGCCGCCACGGCGGTGATGCTGCGCATGCGCGGCGAGACCGTGGAGGATGTGCGCATCGCGCTGACCAATGTCGCGCCGACCGCCCTCAGGGCCAGCGACGCAGAGCAATACCTGCGCGGCAAACCGCTCGACGATGCCGCCATTGCCGAGGCCGCGCGGCTGGCGATGGCCATCTGCGACCCGGCCGGGGACCTGCGCGGCGACGTCGAATACAAGACGGCGATGGCGGGTGAGATGACGCAGCGCGCGCTGCGCGTTGCCTATTCGCGCGCCGCGCACTGAACTGGCGGTACGGTAAGCCGATAAGCAGGTTCCGGAGGCACGACATGAGCAAGAAGACGATGGTGTCGTTCAGGCTGAACGGCAAGGACACGGACGTGGTGGTCGAGCCGCGCGAGCTGCTGATCCACACGTTGCGGGAGCGGTGCCTGCACACCGGCCCGCACATCGGCTGCGAGACTTCGCATTGCGGCGCCTGCACGGTCGACATGAACGGCATGTCGGTCAAGGCCTGCACGGTGCTGACGGTGCAGGCGGAGGGCGCGGACCTGCTGACCGTGGAAGGCATGGCGCAAGGCGGCGAGTTGCACGCGCTGCAGGAAGCCTTCATGCAGGAGCACGCGCTGCAATGCGGCTTCTGCACGCCCGGCATGCTGATCCGCGCGCACCGGCTGCTGCAGGAGATCCCCGACCCGAGCGAGGAGGAGATTCGCTACTGGATGGCCGGCAACCTCTGCCGCTGCACGGGCTACCAGAACATCGTGAAAGCCGTGCAGTACGCCGCGCGCAAGCTGCGCGGCGAGGCGGTCCAGACCTCGCATCCGCTGATGGGCGAGACGCAGTGATCGCGCCGTCATCCGACATCGATGCAACGGAGAAGCATGATGGGAAATATGAATGCCGAATCCGAGCGCGTGGCCGCGCTGGAAGGCATGGGTTGTTCGCGCAAGCGCCGCGAGGATCCGCGCTTCCTGCAGGGCAAGGGCACCTATGTCGATGACATCAAGATGCCGGGCATGCTGTTCGGCGTGATGGTGCGCAGCCCGTACGCGCATGCGCGCGTGAAGAAGATCGACAAGTCGCGCGCGCTCGCGCATCCCGGGGTGCACGCGGTGCTGACCGCCGACGACCTGAAGCCGCTCAAGTTGCACTGGATGCCGACGCTGGCCGGCGACGTGCAGGCGGTGCTGGCCGACGAGAAGGTCTGCTTCCAGAACCAGGAGGTGGCGTTCGTCGTGGCCGACGACCGCTATGTCGCGGCCGATGCCGCGGAGCTGGTGGAAGTGGAATACGAGGAACTGCCCGCGCTGGTCGATCCGCTGCAAGCCCTGGCGCCGGACGCGCCGGTGATCCGCGAGGACATCCGCGACAAGCAGGTGGGCGCGCATGGCGCGCGCAGGCATCCCAACCACATCTTTACGTGGAATATCGGCGACAAGGACAAGACCGACCGCGTGTTCGACAACGCCGAAGTCACCGTGACGCAGGACATGCTGTATCCCCGCGTGCATCCGTGCCCGCTGGAGACGTGCGGCTGCGTGGCGTCCTACGACAAGGCGCGCGGGGACCTCACGGTCTACATCACCTCGCAGGCGCCGCATGTGGTGCGTACGGTGGTCGGCCTGCTGTCCGCCATCCCGGAGTCGAAGATCCGCATCATCTCGCCGGATATCGGCGGTGGCTTCGGCAACAAGGTTGGCGTGTATCCCGGCTATGTCGCCTCCATCGTGGCATCGATCGTGCTCGGGCGGCCGGTCAAGTGGATCGAATCGCGCGCGGAGAATCTCAGCACCACCGCGTTTGCCCGCGACTATCACATGAAGGGCGAACTCGCCGCGGACAGCGACGGACGCATCAAGGCACTGCGCGTGCATGTCGTCGCGGATCATGGCGCCTTCGACGCGTGCGCCGACCCCACCAAGTGGCCGGCGGGCATGTTCCACGTGTGTACCGGTTCCTACGCGATCCCCAACGCCTTCGTCTCGGTCGATGGCGTCTACACCAACAAGTTTCCTGGCGGCGTGGCCTACCGCTGCTCGTTCCGCGTAACCGAGGCGGTCTACCTGATCGAGCGCATGCTCGACGTGCTGGCCCTGAAGCTTGGCATCGACAAGACCGAACTGCGGCTGCGCAATTTCATACGAAAGGACCAGTTCCCGTATCTCACGCCGCTGGGGCTTGAGTACGATTCCGGCGATTACGAAACCGCGCTGCGCAAGGTACTGGACGCCGTCGACTATCCCGCGCTGCGCGCCGAGCAGGCAGCGCGGCGGGCTGACAAGCAGGCCGAGTGGCTGATGGGCATCGGTGTCAGCACCTTTACCGAGATTGTCGGCGCGGGGCCGTCGAAGTCGTGCGACATCCTCGGCATCGGCATGTTCGATTCGTGCGAGATCCGCGTGCATCCGGACGGCTCGGCCATCGCCCGGATGGGCACGATCACGCAGGGGCAGGGCCACCAGACGACTTACGCGCAGATCATTGCTTCGGAGGCCGGCATCCCGGCATCGGTGATCCAGGTGGAGGAGGGCGATACGTCCACCGCGCCGTACGGCCTTGGCACCTACGGCTCGCGCTCCACGCCGGTTGCCGGCGCGGCGGTGGCGCGGGCGGCGCGCAAGATACGCGAGAAGGCCCGGCTGATCGCCGCACACCTGTTCGAGGTCAGCCCGGACGATGTCGAGTTCGACCTGGACCGCTTTGCCCTGAAGGGTTCGCCCGGACAGTTCAAGACCTTGAAGGAAGTCGCATGGGCCGCCTACAACAACGTGCCGGAAGGCATGGAAATGGGGCTGGAAGCGGTGGACTACTACGATCCGCCCAATTTCACCTTCCCGTTCGGCGCCTACGTTTGCGTGCTCGATATCAACCGCTACTCGGGCGAGACGCGGGTGCGCCGCTTCTACGCGCTGGATGACTGCGGCACGCGCATCAACCCGATGATCATCGAAGGGCAGATCCACGGCGGGCTGACGGAGGGCTTCGCCGTGGCGATGGGGCAGGAGATGCCCTACGACGAAGCCGGCAACCTGCTGGGCGCCACGCTGATGGACTACTTCATCCCGACCGCGATCGAAACGCCGCACTGGGATACCGATTTCACTGTCACGCCGTCGCCGCATCACCCTATTGGCGCGAAGGGCGTGGCCGAATCGCCGCACGTCGGCTCGATCCCGTGCTTCACCTCGGCGGTGGTCGATGCCTTCGCGCACCTGGGTGTCACGCATATGAACATGCCGCACAGCGCCTATCGCGTCTGGCAGCAAAGCCGCGCGCTCGGGCTGGCGGAGCGCTGACGCCAGGAGCCCGCCATCGCGCCGCGTCCGGTGGCCGGCGGCGGCTCACGAACTCGAGGAAAGTCTGATGAAAGTCGTACTCGAAAAGGTATTTCCGCTGGCATCCACGGTCGATGCCGCGTGGCATTCCCTGCGGGACGTCGAGGCCGTGGCTGCGTGCATGCCGGGCGCGACGATCACCGAGCGCGTGGATGCCACGCACTACAAGGGGACGATTGTCGTGCGGCTCGGCCCCGCCACGATGTCGTTCAAGGGCGATATCGAAGTGCTTGGCCTCGATCCGGCCGCGCGAAGCCTGCATCTGGCCGGCAAGGGCGCGGATTCCACGGGCTCGTCCGCCGCGTCGATGGACCTGCTCGCGACCGTGCGGGCGGCAGGCGCGGCATGCGAGCTGGCCGGCAGGAGCGAGGTGACGATGAGCGGGAAGGCGGCCGCGTTTGGCGGGCGGATGATGAACGCGGCGGGGGACCAGATCCTCAAGCAATTCGCCGCCAATTTCGCGGCGCTTGTGCAGGCGCCGCAGGCACAGCCCGCTGCGGATGCCGCCGATGCCCCCGTGCCGGAGGCGGCCGCGCCGCAAGCCGGGTTGAACGGCCTGGCGCTTGCCTGGGCCATGCTGCGCGACTGGGTGCGCGGGATATTTGCCCGCAAGGCCACCTGACCGGATGCCCGAGCCCGCCATGACCACCGGCCGCATGAACGACGTGATATCGCTGCAGCAGCGCCTGGAGCGGCACGGCTATATCGCCGAGCGCAGCTTCGCGGCGACCCTGCTGCTGACCATGGAGATGCGCCGTCCGCTGTTGCTGGAGGGCGAGGCGGGCGTCGGCAAGACCGAGGTCGCGAAAGCGCTCGCGCGCTTGCTGGACACGCGCCTGATCCGCCTGCAGTGCTATGAGGGGCTGGACGCGCATTCGGCGCTCTACGAGTGGAACTACCAGCACCAGTTGCTGGCGATCAAGCTGCTTGAGCAGGACGAACGCCCGGTCCCGGACAAGGAGCAGGACATCTTCTCCGAGCGCTACTTGTTGAAGCGGCCCTTGCTGGAAGCGATCACCACGACGCCGGCGCCGGTCCTGCTGATCGACGAGATAGACCGCACGGACGAAGCGTTCGAAGCGTACTTGCTGGAGCTGCTGTCGGACTTCCAGATGTCGATCCCGGAGCTCGGCGTGATCCGCGCGGCGGAGCGTCCCTTCGTGATCCTGACCTCGAACGGCACGCGCGAGATCTCCGATGCGCTGCGCCGCCGCTGCCTGTACCAGTACGTGGACTATCCGAGCTTCGACAAGGAACTGCTGATCGTGCGCATGCAGGTGCCGGAAGTGCCGGAGAAGCTCGCGCGCCAGGTCGTCGAGTTCGTGCAGGCCGTGCGGCAGATGGATATGCAGAAGCGGCCCGGCCTTGCCGAGACGCTCGACTGGGTGTCTGCCCTGCTTCGGCTGGGCATTGGCGCGCTCGACCCCGGCGGCGCCGAGCGGATCATGGATTCCCTGTCCGCCCTCGTCAAGACGCGCGCGGACCAGGCCGGGCTGACCCGTCCGGTCGTGGAAAAGCTGGCTGCAGCATGCTGACCGCCATCCCTTGCGCCGACGAATGGGCGCCTGCGCAAAGCCTCGGCGCCATGCTCGAATCCCGCTACGCCGGGTTCGCGGGATGGCTGCGCGCCAACGGCTTTGGCATCACCAGCAGCGAGATGGCCGCCGCGATGGAGGTGGCGCAGCGCATGGGGCAGATGGATAGCCAGCTGCTGCGCTGGAGCCTGCGCGCTCTGTTGTGCTCGCGCGCCGAGGAATGGCGCCGCTTCGATGAACTGTTCGACGCCTACTTCCTCAGGCCGAACCGCCGCGCGCTGGTGCGGGCCCATGCGGGCGGCGCTGGCCGCATGACGCGGCAGCGCGAGGGCGGCCGGTCCGACGACAGCGAAGGCACGCCGCTGGCACCCGGTGGATATGGCAACGACACAACCGGTATGGGCAGCGCGGCCGCGCGCGGCGTCTCGGACGAGGCCTCGCTCGCCCACGCGGATTTTCGCCATCTCAACCAGCCCGATGCACTGTTCGCCATCGACGAGGCGATGCGGCGCTTCGCGCAGCGGCTGCGCGGCATACAGACACGCCGCGAACGCCGCGCCGTTTCCGGCCGCGTGATCGACATGCCGTCGACGATCCGGCGCAGCGTGTCGCGCGGCGGCCTGCCGCTGGACCTGGCTTGGCGGCGGCCGCAGCGGCAGCGTCCCCGCATCGTGCTGCTGCTGGATGTGAGCCGCTCGATGAGCCTGTACAGCTTCTTCTTTCTCCGGCTTGCACGGGTGTTGAGCGCGCGCGTTTCCGACGTGCATTGCTTCATCTTCCATACGCGGCTGGTGGGCATCGCGCAGGCGCTGCGCGATCCGGATCCCTGGCGCTCGCAGGAGCGGCTGGCGCTTCTGTCGGCGGGGTGGGCGGGCGGCACGCGCATTGGCGAAAGCCTGGACGAATTCAACCGGCAGCATGCGGCGGCGCTGCTGCACTCGCGCACCGCCGTTGTCATCGTCAGCGACGGCTACGATGCCGGCGCGCCGGCGTTGCTGCGGCAGTCGCTGTACAGGATCCGGCGGCGTTGCCGCACGCTGGTCTGGCTCAATCCGCTCGCTGGCCAGCCCGGCTTTACGCCGGCCAGCGCCGGCATGTTGGCTGCGCTGCCGTATATCGATCTGCTGGCCGGCGCGCACGATCTCGCAAGTCTTCAGCAAGTGCTGCCACAAGTGCTGTCCATTCTGCAATGAAGCAATGAACGACGATACTCTCCTGCAACTAGAGCAACGGCTGATCGAAGCCTCGCTGCCGTTCGCCGTTACCACCGTAATACGGGCGCAGCCGCCTACTTCAGCCTGGGTAGGCGCGCAGGCGCTGGTGGAAGCCGATGGCGCGTTGCACGGCTGGATTGGCGGCGGCTGTTCCCGCGCCATCGTGATCCAGGCCGCGCTGGAGGCGATCCGTTCGGGGCAGCCCAAGCTGCTTCGCATCAGCAACGCGCCCGCGGCGCCGGAGGCGGATGTGGAAAACCATGCCATGCCGTGCGCGAGCAACGGCACCATCGAACTGTTCATCCAGCCGACGCTGCCGCCGCCCGTGGTGCTGGTGCTTGGCGCGACGCCCACCGCGCTGGAGGCCTGCGTGCTCGCGCAGCGCATGGGGCTGAGCGTTGCCGCCGCGGCGAAGGTAACCGTGCCCCTCGCCGCGCTTGGCTTGCCGCGTGTCATCGAAGGCTTCGACGATGCGGCCTTTGCATTGCTGGGTCCGCAACTGGTCCTGGTGGCCACTCAGGGCGACGGGGACGAGGAGGCCCTGGAAGCCGCCATGCGCAGCCCTGCAGCGGCGGTCCTGCTGGTAGCCAGCCAGCGCAAGGCGGACAAGCTGCGCGAGGCCATGCGCGCGCGCGGCATCGCCCCGGAACGGCTGGCCGCGCTGCATGCGCCGGCCGGGCCCTGTATCCATGCGCGGACCCCGCAGGAGATCGCGCTGGGCGCGGTTGCGGGACTGGTGATGCTACGCCGCCTGCTGGAGCAGGAGCGGGCGGCCGAGGTGTCGGGCGCGGGGACGGCCGGCAAGCTGCCCGTGGTGCGTCCGTGCGAGTCGATGGCATCGGTCGATCCGATGCCGGTGCGCTACGTGAACCCGGTCTGCGGGATGGAGATCGATATCGCTTCGGCGAAGTATGTTGTCGACTACGGCGGGCAGCGCCTCTATTTCTGCTGCGACGGCTGCAAGGTGGAATTCGAGCGCGAGCCGGGCAAGTACCTGGCGATCGCGAGGCAGCGGGAAACGACATGAACGACGTGAACGACATGAACGACGTGAGCGAGACTGCGACCGCGCTGCCTGCCTTCTCGGCGGTCGTGCTGGCCGCCGGCATGTCATCGAGGATGGGGGCCAGGCACAAGCTGCTGCTGCCGGTGGCAGGGCAACCCGCGGTCAGGCGTACCGTGTGCGCCGTGCTTGCGGCGGGACCGCAAGAGCTTGTCGTGGTGACGGGCTTCCAGGGCCGCGCGGTGATCGAAGCGCTTGAGGACCTGCCAGTCGGCTTCCAGCCCAATCCGCGCTACGAGGAGGGCCAGATGACCTCGGTGGCCGCCGGCGTCGCTGCGCTGCGGCTGCCGTGCAGCGTGGTGCTGGTCTGCCTGGCCGACCAGGTCTTGCTGGAGGCCGGCGATTACCGGGAGCTGGTGGGCGCCTTCGGCGCCATGCCGCGCGGCTCGATTCTGGTCCCCGTATTCGCGGGGCAGCGCGGCAACCCGGTCGCCTTTTCCGCCAGCTATGCCGCCGAGGTGGTGGCGGGGCACGTCAATCCCGGCTGCCGCAAACTGATCGCCGACCATCCGGACGAAGTCTTCGTCCATGAAGCCAGCCACGACCGCTTCACCACCGACATGGATACCCCGGAGGACTACGCCCGCATCGTGGAGCGGCTGCGCGTTGGCAGCACGGCTTGCGCATAGGAAAACGGGCCTCTCCCGCTGCGCGGAAGAGGCCCGTTTGACCCGTGTGTGGTGCGTCCTGGTCCGGACGCGCGGGATTTACTTCAGCATCTGCACCGAACCGTTCACCGTCACCGTGACCTGGGCCTTGCCGCCCTCTACCGGCACCGGCGCGGAATCGGCCATCATGGCCTTGGCCGCGTACATGCGCGGCATCGGCTGCACGGCGCCGGCTTCGCTCACCTGGACTTCACGGATGGTGTAGCTGCCGTAGCCGAACAGTTTGGTGGTGGCCTGCGCTTTTTCGCGGAAGGAGGCCACGGCCTGCTCGGTCAGCTTGGCCTCGGCGGCGTGGCGGGCTTCGCGCGACAGCGAGAAGCTGATGTTCTGCACCTGCATCTGGCCGGCGAGCTGGCCCGCGAGCCTGGACACCGCGGAGAAATCGCGCGACTCCAGAATCACCTCGGCGCGGCCGCGCCAGGTGCTGATGCGCCCGTTCTTGTCGTTGGACGGATAGATGGTGAAGCCGCCCGATTGCGCCTGCACGCCGCTGGTCCGCTTCGCCTGGGCAATCACTTCCTGCGTCTTCGCCGACAGCGACGAGGAAATCGCGCCGGGCTCGGCGCCTTCCTGTTCGGCTGCCAGCGTCATGTGCACCACGTCGGTGGGTACCTCGGTGGCAGCCTGGGCGGACAGCGACAGCACGCCGGCGGGCGCCGGGTCGTGGGTCGGGCCGCCGCCCTGGGCGGAGGCAACCATGGCGGTGGTACCCAGCAGCGTGGCGGCAAGCAGTTGTTTCATCAGGATTCTCCCTTTCTTGGCGATGCAAATCAGACGCGCGGCCGAGGTGATCGTTCCGTTACCTTGCGATCGACGTTGTATCTACATGTATCCGCTGTGCTGCACCGCCCGAGCAGCCGCTCAGAACGCGTGCCAGGCTTTCCACAGCATATAGGCCGCAAGACTGAACAGCAGGCAGGCGAAGACCTTCTTGAGTTGCCCGACATCCATGCGGTGCGCGGTGCGCGCGCCCAGCGGCGCGGTCAGCACGCTGGCCACGGCGATCACCGCCAGCGCCGGCAGATAGATGTAGCCGAGCGAACTCGCCGGGAGCCCGCCCTGGCCCAGCCCGCTCCATACATAGCCGATCACGCTCGCCACGGCGATGGGAAAGCCGAGCGCGGCCGAGGTGGCCACGGCGTTGTGGATAGGCACGTTGCACCAGGTCATGAACGGCACCGAGACAAAACCGCCGCCCGCGCCGACCAGGCTGGACAGGAAGCCGATCACCCCGCCGGCGCCCAGCATGCCCGGCGTGCCGGGGAGCTGCCGGTGCGGAGCGGGCTTGCGGTTGCGCAGCATTTGCCACGCGGAGAAACCGACAAACACCGCGAACAGCAGCGACAGCCAGCTCGTCTTGAGCGCCGCGAAAACCTTGCCGCCCCCGATCATGCCGCCAATCAGGATGCCCGGGGCCAGCGCGAGCACCAGTTTCCAGCGCACCATGCCGCGCTTGTGATGGGCACGTACCGAGGACAGCGAAGTGAACAGGATGGTCGCCATGGAAGTGGCGATCGCCATATGGACGATGGCCTCATGCGGGAAGGCCATGGCGGTGAACAGCAGCGTGAGGAAGGGCACCATCAGCATGCCGCCGCCGACGCCGAGCAAGCCGGCGCAGAAACCGGTGAAGGCGCCGAGCAGCAACAGCCCGGGAATCAGGGAAAGACTCATGATGCGGAATCGGCCTTATTGGTGTTGTAGTTATGTAGTCGGCCGCCATTGTGGCATGCCGCCTGTGTGACCGTCAGTGCCACCCACCATGGCATGCGGCTGCCGCCGCACCGCATCTTTGAAGCGTTTCAGCGCATCAGCGCATCAGCTTCGTGGTAATGAAACGCCATTCGGCCGGCGTCACCGGCGTGATCGACAAGCGGTTGCCGCGGCGTAGCACGGCCATGTCCGCCAGTTCCTCGTGCGCGCGCAGGTCGGCCAGCGAGATCAGCGGGCCCTTGCCGGCAAAGCGCACGTCGACCAGCATCCAGCGCGGTGCATCGGGCTTGGCGGCGGCATCGTAGTAGTCGCTCTTCGGGTCGAACTGGGTGGGATCGGGATAGGGCTGCGAGCTGACTTCGGCCAGCCCGGCAATGCCGGGCTGCGGGCAGGAGGAGTGATAGAACAGCACGCCGTCGCCGATGCGCATGGCGTCGCGCATGAAGTTGCGTGCCTGGTAATTGCGCACGCCGGTCCATGGCAAGGTGCCGCGCTCGGCCAGGGTATCGATGCTGGCCTCGTCGGGTTCCGATTTCATCAGCCAGTACTGGCGGGCGCGCGTGGTGGCATTGGCTTGCGTGGATCGGCTCATGGGCAGGCAGGGCAGGCGTGACGTTGGCGACAGCGCTATGGTGCAGCAAGCCCGGCCAAAAGAAAACCGTTTGCCCGACGCGGGCCCGCATCAGCAAGGAAGCGGGGGACAGGCAGAAGAGGGAAACATGGCGGCGCAAGAAAGCGCGGCACAAAAGGAAAAGGCGGTGGTTAAAAAACCACCGCCTTTAGAGGGGTCCCCGCCTCGGCCGCTGGATCGGCATCCTGAACCCAAGTGAGGTTCAGAGTGGCTGCGGAAGCCGCATTTCGGGTACATCACTGTTTCAGGGAGTCCAGACTGCGACTATGAACCAAGCGACGCGCTCGCCCACACGGCATAATCCCGCACCAACAAATGCTTATCGGTTCAAGGAATATGATCCTGACGAACCAGGCAGGGAAACTGTCAAACGTCTGACCTTTATTGCTCTACCGAACACAACGGCTCCGGGAGGGCTGTCAGACGTTTGCCGTTTCGAACTTGGATGGGATGAAAACGGCGGTCAGGCGCGATAACCCGACCTAAGGTGCCGCAACTATGTGGCTTGGTGCGGCTTGGCTCCACTATACACCGCACCGCTTTCCATACCAAGCCCGTCGTTGCGTGTCGTTACATTTTGCTGACGCGCGCGGCATGTCGGGCACATCGCGGCTCCCCTGTGCCGTGCGGTACACCGCCTGCGGCGTGTTCAGCTGCGCGGCGCGGGCGCATTGGTACCCACGTGCGCGTACTGTCGCAGGGCTTCGTCCGCGCGTTCGTTGAGTTCGCGAATGCGCGCGCGCACGGCATCCACGGGAATCGCGCCGTCCTCCTGCTGCTTGCGCTTGAGCGAGAGCAGGTCGGAGGCGATGCTGATGGCGGCCATCACGGCAACGCGTTCCACGCCTTTGGCGGACACGCCGCCCTTGAGGCGGGTCATCTGGTCGTCTACCAGTGCCACGGCTTCCAGCAGTGCGGCTTCATTGTCGGGCGAAATGGCGAAGCGGTAGGACTGGCCGGCAATGTTCACTTCGACTTGCTTGTTGCTCATGCGTTTTCTCCGGGAGCCTTGTGATCGGCGCGGCTGGCCGCCTCGCCTTCGCCCAGCAGGTCGAGCTGGCGGGCGTCGCTGGCGGTGGGCAGCTTGTCGAGGATCGACTGGATGCGCAACTGCGCTTCCTCGATCTTGATATTGAGCAGCTCGCGGTCAGCCGCCATGGCTTCGCGGTCGCCGCGCAGCAGGCTGGCCTCGGCCTGCAGGCGTTCGATCTCCTCGCGCAGGCGCTGGTTCTCCGCCGCAAGGGTATCGGCATGGTGCAGCACACGCC
>Ga0255338_1002391_pt1 | contig 27825 bp, 26 predicted proteins | sample MeOH1_35cm_T4_19_FD_203715 | JGI IMG/M metagenome (GOLD analysis project Ga0255338, IMG submission 203715) | Sandy soil microbial communities from University of British Columbia, Vancouver, Canada - MeOH1_35cm_T4_195 | ecosystem: Engineered > Artificial ecosystem > Sand microcosm > Unclassified ...
CATCGCTTTCTGGCAGACGAGCCGGTGAAGGCGGGCGGCGACGATACCGGTCCCGGCCCCTACGATCTGCTGCTCGCCGGCTTGGGCGCCTGCACGTCGATGACCCTCAGACTTTATGCCGAGCACAAGAAGCTCGCGCTCGATCGCGTCTCGGTGCGGCTCACACACAACAAGATCCACGCCGAGGATTGCGAGACCTGCGAGACGGTCGAGGGCATGGTCGACCGCATCGACCGGCACATCACGCTGGAAGGCGCGCTCGATGAGGCGCAGCGCGCGCGGCTGATGGAGATCGCCGACAAATGCCCGGTGCATCGCACGCTGAAGTCGGAGATCGACATCCGCACGTTCGAGCGACCGCCGTCCTGAGTTTGTGGACAAGCGTCCGTGCGACGGTATCCGGGCGCGCTTCGGGAAGCCGACGGCTGAAAAGAGGCTTGTTAGACTTTAGTCTAACGTGCTTGAATTTCGGTATGGACCTGAATCGCGCCGATCCTCGCTTGGTCTGGGTCGCCAGTGTTCTGGCAGCGGCGGTGTTCGTGATCTTCGTCGCACAGAACTAGGTGTTCATCGAGACCTAGGTCAGTCCCCTCCAGGTGATCCCACCTGTCGCGGCTTGACGCTGTTCGTGGCTTCGTCCACACTAGAACAAATAGAGAACAATAGGACGGGTGACGGTTTCGAAAGAGACCGAATAACCCAGCATCTCTAGAGGCTTGATGGATGATCGACGAACTGCGCCAGCGCCTGCAGGCCCTGCAACGCCCGCCCGGGCTCGATGACGATCCAGGCGTCGTGCCACTCGGAATCGCGGCAGTCGACCGCGTGCTCGGCGGCGGGCTGGCCCGCGGCGCCTTGCACGAGATTGCCGCCGCCGACGAGTCACATCTGCCGACGGCCGCGGGTTTTGCGGCGGCGGTGGCGGGACGGGCCACGCCCTCCTCCCGGCAATGCTTTGTCTGGATCGCCGAGGACATGGCGCTCGCCGAAAGCGGCGCACTCCACGGGCCAGGGCTCGACCCATTCGGCATTGCCCCCGAACGGCTGGTCACCGTCGCCGCAGCACACCGGCGCGATCTGTTGTGGGCGATGGAAGAAGCGCTGCGCTGCCGCGCGGTCGCCGCCGTGATCGGCGAGGTGCGCGGCGGCACGCTCGATGGCGTGGCGGTGCGACGGCTGTCGCTCGCCGCCGCCGAAAGCGGCGCGCTCGCGTTGCTGCTGCGCACCGCGCCCGCGGACGACGCCTCCACCGCCGCCAGCCGCTGGGTCATTGGCGCCGCGCCATCGGCGCCAAACCCTTACGGCCTCGGCGCCTCCTGCTTTGCCGCACAGCTTAAGCGCAACCGGCGCGGACCAACCTCTTCCTGGATCATCGAATGGAGTGAAGGCGATGGGCGATTCATCCTCGCAACGCATGCTCAGCCTGTGGCTCAACCGGTTCTCCACCGACCGCATCGCAAGAGCGCGTGAGGCCAGCCTGCCGCGCGTCATCGCCGGCAAGCGCGGCAATGCCGACGTGCTGGTGGCGGCCGACGAAGCGGCGGAAAACTTGGGGCTCTTGCCCGGCCTCGGGCTGGCGCAAGCGCGCGCCATGCATCCGGCGATCGATGTCGTGCCGGAGGATGCGCATGCCGACGCGGCGCTGCTCGAAAGAATCGCCGACTGGTGCCTGCGCTATACGCCGCTTGTCGCCTGTGACGGCCGCGACGGTCTGCTGCTCGACATCGGCGGCTGCGCGCATCTTTACGGCGGCGAGGATGAACTGGTCGCCGACTTGAGTACGCGATTGGAAGCGGCAGGTTTTTCCTTTTCCATCGCCATCGCCGGCACCATCGGCGCTGCCTGGGCTTGCGCCAGGTTCGGCACACCGGGGCGCTATGCCAACGGCGAAGAGTGCGCGCTTTTATCGCCGCTGCCGCTGGCCGCGCTGCGGATCGCACCCGAGACGGCGGCTTCGCTCGCACGCGTTGGCTTGAAGCTCATCGGCGACATCATGGACATGCCGCGCGCGCCGCTGACCGCGCGCTTCGGCGCGGACCTCATGCGGCAACTCGACCGCGCCTTGGGGCAAGAGCACGAGCCGCTGACGCCGCGCCTGCCGGTCGCACCTTATGTCGCCGAACAGTGTTTCGCCGAGCCGATCGCGCGCGAGGAGGATGTGCTGGCGATCACCGAGCGGCTGGCGGCGCGACTCGAACTGGCGCTGGAGCGGCGCGGCGACGGCGCGCGGCGCATCGAGCTCATGCTGTTCCGCACCGACGGCGTGGTGCGCCGTCTTGCCGTGGGTTGCTCGCGGCCGCTGCGCGATCCGGAAGAGATCCGCGCGCTGTTTTCGGAGCGGCTCGCGGCTTTGGCCGATGCGCTCGATCCCGGCTTCGGCTTCGACATGGCGCGGCTCGCCGTGCTGACGGCGGAGCCTTGCCCGCCGGAACAGATCGGCATCGGCGGCGCGGAAGACGCGGCCGAGCTCGGCCGCATGGTCGATCGCTTGAGCGCACGGCTCGGCGCGCAGCGCGTGCGCCGTCTGGCGGCGCAAGACAGCCACATTCCGGAATTGGCCGCCGCCCAGATGCCGGCGCAGACCGCCACCGGTGACAATGGCTGGGCAGCCTTCCGTCGCCATCGTGACGTAATAGATCTGGCGCCTCGGCCGCTGCGGCTCCTGGCGCAGCCGGAGCCGGTCGACGCCATCGCGGAGGTGCCGGACGGGCCGCCGCTGCGCTTCACCTGGCGGCGCGCGCATCACCAGATCGTCGCCGCCGAAGGTCCCGAGCGCATCGAAGGCGCCTGGTGGAGCGAGCATGGCGGGCCCGCGCGCGATTACTTCCGCGTCGAGGACAAGAACGGCCTGCGCTTCTGGCTGTTTCGTTCCGGACTCTACCGCGAGCTGGCGCCGGGCGTATCGCCCCCAACATGGTTTCTGCACGGCACCTGTGCGTGAGTTCTTCGAGAGTGAGTCATGCGTTATCTCGAATTCGCCGTCGCTTCGAACTTCTCCTTCCTGCGCGGCGCCTCGCATCCGGAGGAGCTGATGGCGCAGGCGGCGCAGGCGGGGCTCGCCGGCATCGGGCTCACCGACCGCAACACGGTCGCCGGTGTGGTGCGCGCGCATCTGACCAAGCGCGAACATGACTTGAAGCTGCGCTATCATCCCGGCACGCGGCTGGTCTTTGCCGACGGCACGCCTGACATCCTTGCTTATCCGAAGGATCGCGTCGGCTGGGGCCGGCTCACAAGGCTGCTCACAGTCGGCAATCGTCGCGGCAAGAAGGGCGAATGCATCCTCGCGCGCGACGATCTCTTGGCGCACATCTTCGGGCTTGAATTGGTGGCGATGGGTGGCGATGCCCGGTTGCTGTCGGAGTTGCGCGCCGCCGCCCCCGGCCGCGTGCGGCTGGCCGCCTCGATGCTTTATCGCGGGCGCGACCGGGAGCGCCTCGCCCATTTCAGAGCGATCGCGCGCAACGCACAAGTACCGCTGATCGCGGTCAACGATGTGCACTTTCATCATCCCGAGCGGCGGATGCTCGCCGACGTCATCACCTGCATCCGCGAGAAAGTGACCATCGACCGCGCCGGCCGCAGGCTCGCCGTCAATGCCGAGCGTTTCCTGAAGCCGCCCGCGGAAATGGCGCGGCTGTTCCGCGACGCGCCGGAGGCGATCGAAGAAACGCTGGCGCTGAGCGAGGCGCTCTCCTTCTCGCTCGACGAATTGAAATACGAATATCCCGACGAAACCGTCTCAGGCTTCGCCAGTCCGCAAGACGCGCTCGCGCATCTTGCCCATGAAGGCGCCGGACGGCGCTATCCCGGCGGCGTGCCGGACAAGGTGCGAAAAAACATCGCGCACGAGCTGGCGCTGATCGCGGAGCGGCAATACGCGCCTTATTTCCTCACCGTCTACGACATCGTACAATACGCCCGCTCGCGGAACATCCTGTGTCAGGGCCGCGGTTCGGCCGCCAATTCCACAGTCTGTTTCTGCCTCGGCATCACCGAGGTCGATCCCGACCGCAACGATCTACTGTTCGAACGTTTCATCTCGACCGAACGGCACGAGCCGCCCGACATCGACGTCGATTTCGAGCACGAGCGGCGCGAGGAAGTGATCCAATACATCTATGGAAAATACACGCGCGACCGCGCCGGCATCGCCGCCACGGTGATCTCCTATCGCGGGCGCTCGGCAATCCGCGAGGTCGGCAAGGCCTTCGGCCTGAGCGAGGACGCAATCGGCGCCTTGTCCTCCTCGATCTGGGGTGGCGGCGGTGGCGACGTCTCGCAGAACGCCGTCATGCGCACGGGGCTCGATCCGGCAAGCCCGCGCATGCGCCAAGTCCTCGCGCTCGCCCGGAAGATAAACGGCTTTCCGCGCCATCTGTCGCAGCACGTCGGCGGCTTCGTCATCACCCGTAGCCGGCTCGACGAAGTCGTACCGATCGGCAATGCGGCGATGGACGACCGCACTTTCGTCGAATGGGACAAGGACGATCTCGATGCGCTGGGCATTCTCAAGATCGATGTCTTAGGCCTGGGCATGCTGTCATGTCTGCGCAAGGCGTTCGATCTGGTGGAAAAGCATTATCCCGAGCTGTCATGCGCGAACAACGACAGCCGGAGATTGACCCTCGCCTCCCTTGTTAAAGAAGAAGACGATGCCGTCTACCGTATGCTCAGCCGCGCCGATTCGCTCGGCGTGTTCCAGGTGGAGAGCCGCGCGCAGATGAGCATGCTGCCGCGCCTGCGGCCGAAAAATTTCTACGATCTCGTCATCGAAGTCGCGATCGTGCGGCCCGGGCCTATCCAGGGCAACATGGTGCATCCTTATCTGCAGCGGCGACAGAATCCCAAGCTGGTCAGTTTTCCTTCCAAGGAACTCGAGGCGGTGCTGTCCAAGACCCTGGGCGTGCCGCTGTTCCAGGAGCAGGCGATGAAGATCGCCATCGTCGCCGGTGGCTTCACGCCGGGCGAGGCCGATAAGCTCAGGCGCGCCATGGCGACCTTCAAGCGCACCGGCACCATCGGCACGTTCCGGGACAAGATGATCAACGGCATGCTGGCGAACGGTTATGAGCGCGGCTTCGCCGAACGCTGCTTCAGTCAGATCGAAGGCTTCGGCGAATACGGTTTCCCGGAAAGCCATGCCGCGAGCTTCGCGCTCTTGGTCTACACCTCGGCTTGGCTCAAGTGCCACTACCCCGACGTTTTCGCAGCGGCGCTGTTGAACGCGCAGCCGATGGGCTTCTATGCGCCGGCGCAGATCGTGCGCGACGCGCGCGACCACGGCGTCGAGGTGCGCCCGCCTGATGTGAACTTTTCGGCATGGGATGCGACGTTGGAGCCGGGGCCGATCGCGGCCGAGCACGTGCATGACTTGCATCGCGACATGCGCGGCGACGTGCGGACAACGCATGCCATTCGCTTAGGGCTGCGCGAGATCAAAGGCATGAGCGAGGAAGATACAAAGTTGATCGTCGAGCACCGCCATGTGCCCTACGACTCGATCCGCGATGTCTGGCTGCGCACCGGTCTGCCGCCACGCGTCCTGGAGCGGTTGGCCGATGCCGACGCCTTCAGCTCACTGGGGCTGACACGGCGCGATGCATTATGGGCCGCCAAAGCGCTCGGCCGCGTCGGTGACCGCGACGACGATCTGCCGTTATTCGTCAAAGCCGGCGAGGCTCCCATCAACATCGTGGCCCGCGAACCCGACGTCGCCCTACCCCCCATGCCGATCGGCGAAGAGGTCGTGAACGACTATCGTTTCCTGCGGCTGTCGCTGCGTGCGCATCCGGCGCAGTTCCTGCGCAACGACCTTTCCCAGCGCGGCATTCTGCGCAACGAAACGCTGCGCACGACGGCCTCCGGCACGCGCGTGCGCATCTCCGGCCTGGTCACCTGCCGGCAGCGGCCGGGCTCCGCCAACGGCGTTGTATTCCTGACCCTCGAGGACGAAAGCGCGATCGCCAATGTGATCGTGTGGCCCAAGGTCTTCGAGAAGGTACGCCCGATCATCCTGGGCGCGCGCTATGTGGCGGTGCGCGGCCCTGTGCAGTCGGAGTCGGGCGTCATCCATGTCGTGGCCGAAGAGCTTGAGGATCTAACGCCGTGGCTCATGCGGCTTGCCGAGCACGGCGCCGAGATCGACTGCCTCGCGCGCTGCGACGAGGTGCGGCGTCCGGTCGAAGAAATGCGCAAGGCGCGCGCCGACGGCGGCCGCGAAAGCAGGTTGCCCCGGCTCATGCACGAGATGCCGGAGCTCGCCGCCGATCTCGGCGTGCATGCGCGCGGCTCGGCGCACGCGCCGGCACGACGTGCACGATGATTACATCGGCGGCGCGACGCCGCGGCCGACATTGACGCGCACCGCTGCCCAGTTGCCGTCCGCCTGCCGCGTCGCCGACGGGATCACGACCTGCGCGCCCGGTTTGAGATCCTCGTTGCTGCCGGCCACAAGACTGACCACTTTGGTATCGGGCGTGACGTCGACGGTCTTCTCACCACCGTTGTAATTGATCGTCAGCGCCGTGCCGCTCGCTTTCGCCACGCTGCCGCCCATGGCAGTCGGACCGCTGCCAACGGTTCCGTTCGTCATGGTGCTGACCGTGCCGTTGGTCATAGTGCTCTTCGGCCTGTAATCGTAGGCGCGGTCGCCCTCGCCTGTGCCCCGCATCGAGCTGGGGAAAATGTGCACTTCCGCGGCTTTCCAGCCTCCGCCTTGTTCAGGGACGGCCGTGGCGCCGACGAAATCGCCGGGCTTGATATCGGCCAGCGTGGCTTTCACCACGGCGTTGATCTTCGCATCAATCAGCTTGACCTTGAGAGTCTCGCCGCTGCGCGACTTCACCGTGAGTGAGGGGCCGTTCACCTGTTCGATCGTGCCGCGCAGGATCGATGGCTTGACCTGCGCCGAGGCCGGGACAACGGCAAACGCGAGGGCGCCAACGGCGCCCAGCAAAATCCGCATCATGGTGTTCCTTTCAACGATGCGTCGCGTCGCCCCCGGCGCAGCATCGGATTCTCCCGGTGCTGCCCCCAAGCTTCACATATAGCTACATCGCCGGGGCGACACCGCGACCGACGTATAACGTTTTCGCGAGCACGGAGCCGTCCGGCTGCTTGTCCCAGCCGAAGATGATGATCGATGCGCCGGCCTTGAGCTCGTCCTTGCTTCCCGGCGCGGCAGCAGCAATCACAGTCTGCGGCGTGACGGCGATTTTCTTCTCGCCGTCTTTGTATTTGACCGTCAGCGTCTCGCCGTCCTTGGCTTCCACCTTGCTCTCGACATAGGCGTTGGTCATGGTGCTGCCGGGACGCGCGTCCCACGGCCCGTGCCGGTCCGGCACTACGCCGCGCTGCGCGGGCAGGAAGATGTGAATTGAGAAGGCCTCAATGCTGCCGTCCGGCCGCGGCACGCCGGCGATACCGACGAACGTATCGTTCTTGATATCGGCGAGCGAGGCTTTCACCAGAGCCGACACGCGCGCGTCGTCGGCAAGCTTGACGTTCAGCATCGCGCCGTCGCGCGTCTTCACCGTCAATGTAGCGCCGTCGGCCTTCACGATGTCGCCGCGAATGCGCGCCGGCTGCTGCGTCGCCGCAGCCGTGACGGAAAAGATCAGGACAACCGCAGCAAGGACAGACTGGCGCCAACCGAGTATCCGCATGGGTTCCTCCTTAACGGCCGCGCCCGAGGCGCCGCGCCGAGACGAACCCCTTGGCAGGCTACTTATTCCGTCGCGACTTAGCCGGTCGCGTCTTCACTTTTTCTTGCTTGGCCGGCGCCTTTTTCTCCGGCACTTTTTCCTGCGCCTTGTCGCGCAGATCGGCCTCGACGAGTGCCCGGAGTTCCGCCGTCACTTCCGGCTTCACACCGAACCAGAGCTGGAACCCGCGCACCGCCTGATGCAGCAGCATGCCGAGACCGTCGGCCGTGCGCAGGCCACGCTCGCGCGCAACCGACAGCAACTTCGTCTCAAGCGGCGTATAGACCAGATCCGCCACCACCAGCGAGGCCGGGCAGCGCAAATTGACCTCGAGCGGCGGCTGACCAGCCATGCCGAGCGTCGTCGTGTTGACGAGCAGACCGGCACCACCGAGCAGGCCGGTGATCTCGTCCCAGGCCGCAGGCTTCACGCGCGATCCGAACTGCTTCTGCAGCACTTTGGCGCGCTCGATGGTCCGGTTGACCACATAGACCCGCTGCACCTCGCGCGCGAGCAGCGCAAAGATGACGGCGCGCGCGCCGCCGCCAGCACCCAGCACCACCGCGTTTTCCAACCCGCGATCCCAGCCCGGCGTCGCGCTATCGAGATTGGCGAGGAATCCTTCGACGTCCGTATTGGTCGAGCGCAAGGTGCCGTCGTCGTACCAGAGCGTGTTGGCGGCGCCGACGGCGCGGGCGCGCTCGTCCGGCGTGGCCAACGAAAGGACGGCCTCCTTGTGCGGCACAGTGACATTGGCGCCGACATAACCATGGTCGCGCAGGTTTTTCACGAAGTCGGCGAGCTTGTCGGGCGTCACTTCTTCGCGCCGGTACTCTGCATTAAGGCCGAGTTGCTTGATCCAATAATTATGGATCAGCGGCGAGCGCGAATGCGCGACCGGACAGCCGATAATGCAAACGGACTTATGACCTTCGGTCATGACTCGGCCACAACCGTATTGCGCAAGGTTCCGATCTCGGGACACGCGATCTCGATCGTATCCCCTGGCTTGAGCCAGACCGGCGGATCGCTCTTCTTGAGCTTCACCGGCGTGCCGGAAACGATGATATCCCCTGGCTTCAGCGTCATGAAGGTCGAAACATAGGCAATCAGATCGGCGAAGGATTTGATCATGTTACCGGTGTTGTCGTCCTGGATCACCTCCCCGTTGACCTTGACGGTGAGATGTAAAGGCTTGGTGAGATCGATCTCGTCGCTGGTGACGATAAAGGGGCCAATGCTACCGGTGGCGTCCCAGTTCTTGCCCTGCGTCACATTGAACTTGCCGTGGCGAATCCAGTCGCGGATGGTGCCTTCGTTGCACAAGGTGACGCCAGCGATGTGATCGAGCGCCTGCTCGCGCGCAATGCGCCGGCCGCCACGCCCGATCACCAGCGCGATCTCGCCTTCATAATCGAGCTGCTCGGACTCGTGCGGCCGCACGATCGGTTGCTGATGCCCGACGAGCGAATTGGGCGCACGATAGAACATGCTCGGATATTGGGGGATATCCTGGTCGCCGTAGTCGGCGTTGCGGTTGGCGTAATTGATGCCAATGCACAGGATCTTTTCGGGTGCCAAAAGCGGCGGCAGCCATTCGACCTCACTCAGCGGATAATCCGGACGCACGCCCTGGGCGGCGGCCCGTGCCTTGTCGAGCGCATCGTCACGCAGCACGTCGAGGGCGGTTTCGTAGTGTGGCCCGAGCCGCAGCTTGAGATCGACCACCCCCTCGCCCACCACGGCGCCAAAACTCTCGCGTCCACGCACCTTGTAACTTGCCAACTTCATCAGGGTGTCCAGACTTTGGCCCTGCAGACGGGCGGCTTGGAGAAGGCTACGGTTCGACGATATGCTTAGCAGTCGATGGGGTCCGCCATCTAGTCCGCGGGACTGAGGCCGTCAACGCCGGAGGGTGAATGCCGCACATCATTGCCGAATATTCGGCCAATCTGGAGGATAGCCTCGACGTGCAGGGCCTTGTGGACGACCTGCACCAGGCCGCCATCGACAGCCAGGTGGCGGAACTCGCCGGCATCCGCAGCCGCGCGGCGCGCCGCGCGCATTTCCGCGTCGCCGACGGCAATCCCGCCAACGGCTTCGTGCACATTGTGGCGCGGCTACGTATCGGCCGCAGCGAGGAGCAGCGCAAGAAGCTAGGCCAATTGCTGTTCGACGCGGCCGACAAGCGGCTCGCGACCGTCTATGCCAAGCATCCGATCGGCCTGACCGTCGAAATTCACGAGATCGATCATTTGACCTTCCGCCGCAACACGCTGCGCGAACGCGCCAGCGCCGCCTGAGGTATCCATGCCCGTCAGACCGCCTAACCTTACGCCGCCGTTTAATGTCGTGCGCGCGAGCCATGTCGAGTTCGGCGTGCGCGACATCGCGGCCTCGCGCGCCTTCTATGTCGATTGCCTCGGCTACATCGTCTCGGACGCGCACAAGGATGCGCTCTATCTGCGCGCCGTGGAAGAGCGCAATCATCACTCGATCGTGCTGACGACGGCCGACGCCCCTTGCGTCCACACCATCGGCTTCAAGCTGGCCAGCGAAGAGGACCTCGACCGAGCCGCATTTTACTTCGCCCGCAAGGGTCTGCCGACGTCGTTTCCGGAAGTGCCCTATCAAGGCCGCACTTTGCGCACGGTCGATCCGCTCGGCATGCCGCTCGACTTCTATGTGCGCATGGACCAGAGCGAATGCCTGCTGCGCAAATACGCGGAATATCGCGGCGCGCGCATCCAGCGCATCGACCACATCAACTGCTTCACGCCGGATGTGCAGGCCTCCTACGACTTCTACACCGACATCGGTTTCCGGCTGACCGAATATACCGAGACTGACGATCCGGATCCGAAGCTGTGGGCGGTGTGGATGCATCGCAAGGGCAACGTGCACGACCTCGCCTTCACCAACGGCATCGGCCCGCGCCTGCATCACATCGGTGTGTGGACGGCGACGCCGCTCGACATCCTGCACATCTGCGACGTGATGGCCTCCTCCGGCTTCCTGCCCAACATGGAGCGTGGGCCGGGCCGGCACGGCATCTCCAATGCCTTTTTTCTCTATATCCGCGACCCCGACGGTCACCGCGTCGAGCTGTTCACCTCCGACTATCTCACCGTCGATCCCGACCTGAAGCCTTTGCGCTGGTCGCTCACTGATCCGCAACGGCAGACCTTGTGGGGCCATCCCGCACCGAAGTCGTGGTTCGAGGAAGGCTCGCGCTTCGTCGACACGGCGCTGCGCGAGCCGGCGCTGGCGGCGCAGCCGATCGTGGCGCGGTAGGCACGCGCAAGCCCATGAAATCCATCTTCATCGACTGCAACGACCAGCTCGCGCCGGTGTGGGCCAAGGTTCTCCGCTCCGACGATCCACCGATCGCCGTCAACCGCACGGACAGAGTCGGCGACGATCTGCCACGCGTGATCGGCGATCACGAGATCGCGCTCGACGACCATTCCTACATGCCGACCGAACTGGTGGCGCAATGTCCGCGCCTCAGGCATATCGTGTTCCTCGGCACGGGCGCCGCGAGCTACATGAACATCGCCGAGCTGAAGGACCGCGGCGTCACCGTGCACACGATCAAGGGCTACGGCGACACGGCCGTGGCCGAGCACACCATCGCGCTGATGTTTTCGGCGGCGCGCGACATCGCGCGCATGGACCGCGACGTGCGCGGCGGCGTCTGGACGCCGCAGGAGGGCGTGCAGCTCTTCGGCAAGACTTTAGGCGTGATCGGCCTGGGCGGAATCGGCGGCGAGGTCGTGCGCATGGCCAAAGGCCTTGGCATGGAGGTGATCGCCTACAACCGCACGCCGCGCGGGGACGCGCCCTGCCCGCTGGTCGACATCGATACCCTGCTCGCGAAATCGGACGTGATCTCGCTCAATCTCGTGCTCAACGACGAGACGCGAGGGTTCCTTGGCAAAGAACGCATTGCGCGCATGAAGCCCGGCGTCCTGCTCGTCAACACCGCGCGCGGCGCGTTGGTGGACGAGGCCGCGCTGATCGCGGCGCTCAAGAGCGGGCACATCCGCCACGCCGGGCTCGACGTTTTCCACAACGAGCCGTTGAGGTCCGATCATCCGCTGGCGCAACTGCCCAACGTAACGCTGACCTCGCACGCTGCCTTCCGTACCGCGGAGGCCTCGATGACGCTGCTCAGGCGGGCCATCGATATCGTGAAAAAGATCGGGACGTAGCGACGCATTGCGCACGCCCCGTTTCCCCGTCAGAATGAGAAAAATTATAAACGGGGAAACAGGTGAAGCCGGCGCCATTTGCGTATCATAAGGCCCGCTCGCTCGAGGATGCGGTGGCGCAACTCGCCGCGCACAAGGACGCCCGGCTGCTCGCCGGCGGCCAGAGCCTGATCGCCACGCTCAATATGCGGCTGTCGTCACCCACACTGCTGATCGACATCAATGGCATCGGCGGCCTCGACCGCATCGAGCTCAAAGGCGACATAGTGGAGATCGGCGCGCTGGTGCGGCATGCGCAGGCCGAGCGCTCCGACGTGATCGCCAGGCATGCGCCGCTGATCGCACGTGCTCTGCCGCATATCGCGCATCCTGCCATCCGCAACCGCGGCACCCTGGGCGGCTCCGTCGCCTTCGCCGATCCGGCCGCGGAATTGCCGGCCTGCCTGTTGGCGCTCGGCGGCGAAGTCGAAGCCAGCGGATCGAAGGGCAAGCGCACCATCAAGGCGGACGACTTCTTCAAGGGCCTGTTCGAGACGGCGCTCGCGCCGGACGAGATCCTGACCGCGCTGCGCCTGTCGACGGCCAAGGCGGACACGCGTATCGGCTTTGCTGAGTTGGCGCGGCGGCACGGCGATTACGCCATCGTCGGTCTCGCCGCGAGCGCGCGTGCCGACGGCAAGAAGCTCGCGGATGTGCGGCTCGCGTATTTCGGCGTTGGCGATATCCCATTGCGACCGCGCAAGGCGGAAGCAGCGCTGATGCAGGGCAGCGTCGAGGATGCCGTTGCTGCGCTCGATCTGGCACCCAACGACGATGTGCAGGCCACAGCCATGACCAAGAGGCACCTCGCCGGCGTGTTGCTGCGCCGCGTGGCTAAGCAGTTGATGGAGCCCTTGCATGCCTGAGCACAGCCTCGACCTCGCACTGACCGTCAACGGCGAGACCGTCAACGAACGCGTGGACGCGCGCACGACCCTGGTCGATTTCTTGCGTGACGGCCTGGGGCTCACCGGCAGCCACGTCGGCTGCGAGCACGGCGTCTGTGGCGCCTGCACCGTGCGCGTGAACGGTGAAATCGTGCGCGGCTGCCTGATGCTCGCTGTGCAATGCGACGGCGCGAAAGTGGAAACCATCGAAGGCCTATCGGACTCGGGCGAGGTCGCCGACCTGCAACTGGCCTTCGAGCAGCGCAATGCGCTCCAGTGCGGCTTTTGCACGCCGGGCATGGTGGCGACCGCACAGGACCTGTTGAAGCGTGTCGCCGTGCCGAGCCGCGAGGAAATCCGCGAGCACATCTCCGGCAATTACTGCCGCTGCACCGGCTATCACGCCATCGTCGATGCGGTGGAGGCGGTGGCACGGGCCCGCGCGGAGGGAATGAAGCCATGAACGAACACTCCCGCCCGATGTCGATGTCCGAGCGCGCCGACGAGCTCGAAGAAGAAAAGATGCACGAGATGGAGCGCATCCTCACCCGCTCCACCTTCGCTTATCTCACCGAGGGGAAGTGTGAGATGGATACCAGCCCACCGCTGCAGGCCAGGTATCCCGGGCGCTATTTCAACATGGGCGCCGATCCTCGGCTGCCACCGATGCCCGAGAAGCCGACGCTCATCGATTATTTCCGCCATCGCTTCGCCTCCACCGCCCACCTGCTGCAGAGCGCGAACCATGCGCTGAAGACCGGCCAGCCGGAGAAGGTGGTGATGGCCTGCCTGGTGCACGACATCGCAATCGTCAGCTTCATCCGCTGCGACCACGGCTATTGGGGCGCGCAGATGATCGAGCCTTATGTCGACGAGGAGATCGCCTGGGCGGTAAAGATGCATCAAGCGCTGCGTTTCTTCCCGGACGAGTCGGTCGGCTATAGTTATCCGGATCTCTACAAGTCGCTGTTCGGCCCCGACTACGGGCCGGAACCCTATATCGTCGAAGAGTACAAGCGCGCGCGGGCGCACAAGTGGTACATGACGTCACGGCTGATCTGCGTGAACGACATCTACGCCTTCGATCCGAGCGCCAAGGTCAATCTCGACGATTTCGTCGACATCATCGGCCGCAATTTCAAGCAGCCAAAGGAAGGGCTCGGTTTCGACGGCAGTCCGTCCGCGCATATGTGGCGGACGATTCTGTGGCCGTCGCGGTTTCTGTGATGACCAGGAGTCGAGAGCGAATGGACAATGGCGGCTTCCAATGAAAATCGTCGATGACGCTCCTTCAGGCCTCACCGCGCTCGACCGGCCGAACTCCTATATCGGCCGTGCCGTGCCGCGCCCGAACCTACAGCGGCTGACGCAAGGCCGCGGCCAATATGTGAGCGACGTTACGCTGCCGCGCATGGCGCATGTTGCCTATGTGCGCTCGCCGCATGCGCATGCGCGCATCGTCTCTATCAAGAGCGATGCGGCCAAGAAGGCGCTAGGCGTGGTGGCCGTCGTCACCGGCGCAGAGCTTGCGAAGGTCATGACGCCGTGGGTCGGCGTGCTTACGCATCTCAAGGGCCTGAAGTCTGCGCCGCAAGCGCCCATTGCGGTCGAGCGCGCCTGTTGGCAGGGCGAGGCGGTGTGCGCCGTGGTCGCGCGCACGCGCGCGCAGGCCGAGGACGCGGCCGAACTGGTCGAAATTACTTATGAAGAGCTGCCGGCGGTTGTCGACCCTGAAACCGCGCTTGATCCTTCAACGCCGCTGATCCACCAGAGCCTCGGCGACAATCTCTGCTTCGAGCGCAAGCTGGATGCCGGCGAGGTGGACAAGGCCTTTGCCGAATCCGACGCGGTGGTCGAAGCCACTTTCGTCACCGGCCGCCACACCGGTGTCACCAACGAACCGCGCGCGATCGTCGCCGACTGGAATGCCGGCGAGCAACGTCTGACAGTTTACCAGGGCACGCAGGCGCCGCACATGATGCAGGACCTGTTCGCCAAGCATCTCGGCCTGCAGCACCAGCAGGTGCGCGTGCTGACGAAGGATGTCGGCGGCTCCTTCGGCATCAAGGTGCATACTTACGCCGATGAGATGGCGACCGTGGCGCTGTCGAAGCTGCTCAACCGCCCGGTGAAGTTCGTCGCCGACCGCATCGAAAGCTTCGTCACCGACATCCACGCACGCGATCACCGCATCAAGGCGAAGATCGGCGTCAAGAACGACGGCACCATCACGGCCTTCGAGATCGACGATCTCACCGGCATCGGCCCCTACTCCGTCTATCCGCGCACCAGCGGCATCGAGGCCAATCAGGTGGTGAACCTGGTCGGCGGGCCGTACAAATGCCCGAACTACCGCGCGCAGACGCGCGTGGTGTTCACCAACAAGAATGTGATGTGCCAGTACCGCGCCGTCGGCCATCCCGTCGCAGTGGCAGTGACGGAAGGGCTGGTCGAGCTCGCCGCCGCCAAGATCGGCATGGACCCGCTGGAGCTGCGCCGGCGTAACCTCATCGCCGACGACGCCTATCCGACGCAGTCGGCCTCGGGCCTCAAGTTCGAGCTGCTCTCGCACCATGAGGCGCTCGCCCATCTCGACTCGATGATGAACTACGCGGGTCTGCGCGCCGAGCAGAAGCGCCTGCGCGAGCAAGGCATCTACCGCGGCATCGGTTTCGCCTCTTTCATCGAGGTGACCAACCCCTCCGCCGCCTTCTACGGCGTCGGCGGCGCGCGCATCACCTCGCAGGACGGCGCCACCGTGAAGCTCGACGCGCAGGGCGCGATCGTCATCCAGTCCGGGGTCACTGAGCAGGGCCAAGGCGCCGAGGCGGTGCTGGCACAGTGCGTCGCTTCTTCCTTTGGCGTGCCGCTCGACAAGGTGCGCGTCGTCACCGGCGACACCGACAACACGCCTTACGGCGGCGGTACCTGGGCGTCACGCGCGGCCGGCATCGGCGGCGAAGCGGCCTGGCAGGCCGGCAAGGCGCTGCGCGAGAACGTGCTCGCCGTTGCAGGCGCGATGCTGCAGGCCAAGCCCGGAGACCTCGACATCCGCAATGGCGTCGTTGTCGACAAAGCCACGGGCAACGAGCGCCTGCCTCTCGAGGAACTCGCGCGTGTCGCCTACTTCCGCCCCGACACGCTGCCAGCCGGCATTCAGGCCGAGTTGATGGTGACGCGGCACTATGTGCCGCGCGGCTGGCCGTTCGCCTTCACTAACGGCATCCAGGCGAGCTATCTCGAGGTCGACACCGACACCGGCTTCGTCAAACTGCTCAAGCATTGGTGCGTGGAAGACTGCGGCACCATCATCAACCCGCAGCTCGTCGACGAGCAAATCCGCGGCGGCGTGGTGCAAGGCATCGGCGGCGCGCTGTTCGAGCAGTGCCTCTACGACGAGCGCGGGCAGATGCTCAACGGCAACATGGCGGACTATCGGGTGCCGATGGCGGTCGAGATGCCCGACATCGAATGCGGCCACGTCGTTTCGCCGACGGCCGACAGCGAGCTTGGCGCCAAGGGCGCGGGCGAAGCCGGCACCGCCGGCGCGCCCGCCTCGATCATGAACGCGATCAATGACGCGCTGCGGCCGCTCGGCGCCCAGCCGCTCACCGACATGCCGTTCACGCCGGACAAGATCTTAAGAGCGCTGGGCAAGGTGTAGCGGCGGTCAAAACTTGATCATGTCGCTTCTGGTCAGCGTCGTCCTGGCCGACACCGTTGGCGCGCTCGCGAACGTGAATACCGCGCTCAGCTCGGCGTAAGGGTCGGCGGCGGACATGCCGTCGACCGGCACAATGACATTCATGCCGCGGAAGGCCGCACCGGCGGCGGTGAACAACACGGCGCCGTTGGACGCAGTGCCCGCGACGATGACGGTCGTAATGCCCATATCCTTGAGAAGTTTCTCCAGATCGGTGCGCAGGAACTTGTCCGGTCCCGATTGCACATACGGTTCGTCCGCGCGCGGCACCACTTCGCTCATGACATCGGCCGCCGTCGTGTTGGCGATGATGGAATAGATCACCGTGACCTTGGCGGCACGGGCTTCTTCGAGCAGTTTCTTCATCGCAGGGATTGTGGCGACACAGCGCGGCCGCCTGCCGCAATTCTGATTCATGAAATCGAGCATCAGCAGCGCCGTGGTCTTGGCATCCACCGTCACCGGCTTGAGCGCGGGCGCCGCCGGCGCTGGCACGCTTGCCCACTCGTCGACGATACTGGCCGCCTGTGCGCCCGAGACGATCAAGAAAACGGCCGCCGCCGCGAACAATTTCAACTTCATGAAAGTTCTCCGTGGTTGGAGCATACCGGTGCAACGGCACTGGCCGCGATCACCTGCCGAGCGTCGCAGCAATGACGATACGCCATGCGTCGCGCCCCGCTTGATGAAACGCCGCCGGCCCGTCAGTATTGCCCGCGAGCGGCGGGCGGCTGAAGCCCGGCAAAAACGAAAAGTCAGAGGAAACGCTATCCATGAACATCAAGGTCGGCAAACAGGCGATCGAAGAAGCCTCCAAGAAGCTCTCCAACTGGGGCCGCTGGGGCAAGGACGACCAGATCGGCACGCTCAACCACGTCACGCCGGAAGACATCGTCAAGGCCGCGAGCCTGATCCGCACCGGCAAGGTGTTCGCGCTCGGCATTCCGCTCGACAAGACCGGTCCGCAAACCGGCCTGTTTGGCGGCCGTTTCAATCCCATCCACCAGATGCTCGCCACCGGCACCGACGCCATCGCCGGCCAGCAGGACTGGAACAAGATCCGCTATGCCGACGACACGCTGATGCTGTGCGTGCAGGGCGCCACGCATTGGGACGCGCTCGGCCACATCTTCTACGAGGACAAGGCCTATAACGGCCACGACGCCAAGCTGATCGACTCGCGTGGCCTCTCGGTGCTCGGCATCGAGCATTCCAAGAGCAAAATGGTCGGCCGCGGCGTGCTGCTCGACATCGCGCGCTTTCGCGGGGTGAAATGGATGCAAGACGGCGAGAGCATCTCGAACGATGAGCTCGACAAATGCGCCAAGGAGCAGAACGTCGATGTCCGTAAAGGCGACTTCGTCATCGTGCGCACGGGGCAGATGGAACGCTGTCTCGCCGAGGGCGAATGGGGCGGCTATGCCGGCGGCGATGCGCCGGGCGTCAAATTCGAGAACTGCTACTGGTGTCAGGACAAGCAAATCGCGGCGATCTGCACCGACACCTGGGGCGTTGAGGTGCGGCCGAACGAGACCGGCGACGCCAACCAGCCGTGGCATTGGGTGGTGATCCCGGCCATGGGTCTGTGTATGGGCGAGATCTTTTATCTCAAAGAGCTGGCTGCGGACTGCGACGAGGACGGCGTCTACGAGTTCTTCTTCTGCGGCCCGCCGCTGATCATCACCGGCGGCACGGGATCGCCTATCAATCCGCAAGCGATCAAGTGACGCTGTAGGCGACATTCCGCACCGCCTACCCTGCTGTCATGCCCGCGAAGGCGGGCATCCAGTAACCCCGGCGCTTGCGATAAGATTGAACCATAGAGAGTACTGGGTCCCCGTTTCGCGGGGACGACCGGTCTGGAATAGGAGCCCCCCATGCCCCGCTATCTCAAACGCGGAATGGACGCGAGCGCGATCAAGGCCGCCGACGCCAAGGTACGCGAGACGGTCGAGACTATCCTCGCGCAGGTCGAGACGAAGAAGGACGCCGCCATCCGCGAGCTGTCGGAGAAGTTCGACAAGTGGTCGCCGAAGGATTTCCGCCTAAGCGCCAGCGAGATCGAGCGCGCCATCGCGCAGGTCTCCAAGCGCGACCTCGAAGACATCAAGTTCGCGCAAGCGCAGGTGCGTAACTTCGCGCAAAAGCAACGCGAGACCATGCTCGACCTCGAGGTCGAGACGCTGCCGGGCGTCGTGCTCGGCCACAAGCACATCCCGGTGAACGCCATCGGCTGCTATGTACCGGGCGGGCGCTATCCGATGGTCGCCTCCGCGCACATGTCGATCGTTACCGCCAAGGTGGCGGGTGTGAAACGCATCATCGCCTGCGCACCGCCGTTCAAGGGCGGGCCGCATCCGGCTATTGTCGCGGCGATGCATTTCGGCGGCGCGGACGAAATCTACGTGCTCGGCGGCGTGCAGGCGGTGGCGGCGATGGCGCTCGGCACCGAGACGATCATGCCCGTCGACATGATCGTCGGCCCCGGCAACGCCTATGTGGCGGAAGCCAAGCGCCAATTGTTCGGCCGCGTCGGCATCGACCTGCTCGCAGGTCCCACCGAGACGCTGGTGATCGCCGACGACAGCGTTGACGGCGAACTATGCGCGACCGACCTGCTCGGCCAGGCCGAACATGGGCCCACCTCCCCCGCCGTGCTGCTGACCAATTCGGAAAAGCTCGCGCGCGCAACGATGAGCGAGGTCGAGCGCCTGCTGTCGATCCTGCCAACGGCGGACGCCGCCGGCCAGGCGTGGAAGGACTACGGCGAAGTCATCGTCTGCGACAGCGAGGACGAGATGGTGCGCGAGGCCGACCGCATCGCCTCCGAGCACGTGCAGGTTATGACGCGCGATCCGGATTACTTCCTCGCCAGCATGAAGAACTACGGTTCGCTGTTTTTGGGCCCGCGCACCAACGTCGCCTACGGCGACAAGGTGATCGGCACCAACCACACGCTACCAACCAAAAAGAACGCGCGCTTCACCGGCGGCCTGTGGGTCGGCAAGTTCATGAAGACCTGTACCTATCAGAAGGTTCTCACCGACGAAGCGAGCGCCATGATCGGCAAATATTGCTCGCGCCTGTGCATGCTGGAAGGTTTCGTCGCGCATGCGGAGCAGGCCAATATCCGCGTGCGCCGCTACGGCGGACGCAATGTACCTTACGGCCAGGCGGCGGAATGAACCGGTCCTTCGCGATCGCTCTCGTTGCCGTCATGGTGTCGGCGGCAACCGGCCACGCCGCCGAGGTGCGCGACCTGATCAAGGAATGCGCCTACTGTCATGGCGACGCCGGCATCGCGAAGGACAAGGACGTACCGCATCTGGCCGGCCAGCAGCGCGACTACCTCTTTAAGCAATTGCAGGCTTTCCGCTCCGGCAAGCGGCCGCATAAGGAGATGCGCTACATGAGTCGGCATATGACCCAGCAAGAGATGCGCGCCATCGCCGATTATTACGCCAGCCTGCCGCCACGCTAAGGAGCCTTCGCCGTGGAGTTGACCCGCACGCCCTCTTTTCGCCTCGACGGCCGGCGCGCGCTGGTGACCGGCGCTGGACGCGGTATCGGGCTTGCAGCGGCAAGCGCCCTGGCCGAAGCCGGGGCGCACGTGACACTCGCCTCGCGCACCACCAACGAGATCGAGGAAGCGGCCGCGGCGATCCACGCGCGCGGGCAGCAAGCCGAGGCACTGACGCTTGATGTGCGGGACGTCGACGCGGTGAAAGAAGCCATCGCCGCGCAGGCGCCGTTCGACATCCTGGTCAACAATGCCGGCACCAACCGCCCAGCGCCGTTCGTGGACGTGAAGGTCGACGACTTCGACTTCGTCTTCTCGCTCAATGTGCGCGCGGCCTACTTCGTGGCGCAGGCGGTGGCACGCAAGCTGGTCGAAGCCGGCAAACCCGGCTCCATCATCAACATGTCATCGCAGATGGGCCATGTCGGCGGGCCGACCCGCACGGTCTATTGCGCCACCAAGCACGCGATGGAAGGCTTCACCAAGGCGATGGCGATCGAGCTCGCGCCGCACAAAATCCGTGTCAACACACTGGCGCCGACCTTCATCGAGACGCCGATGACGCGGCCGTTCTTCCAGAACCAGGCCTTCCGCGAGGACACCCTCAAGCGCATCAAGCTCGGCCGCCTCGGCCAGCTCGAAGACCTGACCGGCGCTATCGTGTTCCTGGCGAGCGACGCCGCCGCGCTGATGACCGGCACGTCGCTGGTCGTCGACGGCGGCTGGACGGCTGAATAGCGCTTCACGCGTCGGCGAATATTTCCGGATTGATCAAGTTCGGCGGACGCCGGCCTTCGATTACCGCGATGATGTTGTCCACGACGACATGCGCCATGCCCTCGCGCAGCTCGAACACGGCGCTGCCGAGATGCGGCGTCAGCACCACGTTCGGCATAGCGAGCAGGGCCGGCGCCACATTCGGCTCGTGCTCGTAGACGTCGAGACCCGCCCCGGCGATACGCTTCTCTGTCAAAGCCCGCGTCAACGCGGCTTCGTCGATCACAGGCCCGCGCGAGGTGTTGATGACGAAGGCCGTCTTCTTCATCAGCCGCAACTCGCGTTCGCCGAGCAGATGCCGCGTGTCCGGCCTGAGTTGCGGATGCATCGACACGAAATCCGCCTCGCGCAGCAATTCATCGTAGGGCATGTGCACCATGCCGAACTTGGCTTCGTCCGCCTCCGACAGCCGCCGCGGGTCGCAATAGAGAATGCGCATGCCGAAGCCGGAGGCGCGGCGCGCCACCGCCTGGCCGATACGCCCTGCTCCGACCAGGCCCAATGTCTTGCCCGTGACCGCGGCTCCAGCCAGATGGTTCGACTGCGAACCGGGATAGATACCCGAACGGAACAGCTTGTCGCCCTCCACGATCCGCCGTGCAACCGCCAGCAGGAGGCCGAAGCAGATATCGGCTGTCGCGTCGGTAACGATCGCGGGGATATTGGTGATCGGAATCTTGCGCCGCGTCGCCTCGGCGACGTCGATATGGTCCGGCGTGATCACCATGGCGTTGATCGCGCGCAGGTTTGGATTGGCCGCGATCACGTCGGCATCGATACGGTCATGCAACAGCGCCAGCAGAATGTCATTGCGCGCAACACCCGCGCAAAGATCCATCTTGGAGATGATCTTGCTCGAGTCGGGATTGACCTCGACATCGGCCAACGCACGCAGCCGCGCCAGCGCGCTCTCGGCGACCGGCTGAGTGACGAAGACTCGAGGGCGACTCATTTTCTGATCGCGGCGTTGACTTTGGGCAGGACTTTCTCAGCCAGCAAGACCATCGAGCGCCGGCCGAGATCGCGATCTTTCCAATCTTTGCCGGCGTAAAGCAAGGTGCCGAAGTCGCCGACGGTTTCACGGTATCGCAAAATCTCGTCCGCGACCTTATCCGGTGTGCCGTAGGTGATGAGCTGATCGCAGACGAAATCGAGCGTGACTTCGTCGTCGGGCTGGTCGCGCCGGGTTTTGAACAGCTCAATGCGCCCGTTCTTCTTCAGCTTGGTGTAAAGCTGACTGTAATAATAGCGGTACGGCCCGTTCGGGTCGGTCGCATAGGCTTTCGCGATCTTCTCGTCGTCGGCGACGAAGATGCTGCGCGCTACGCGCCAGTTCGCCGAATCCACCCTCCGGCCGACGCGTTCGCAGCCTTCCACGTACTTCGGCCAGTGGCTCTTCACCCATTGCGGCATGAGGAAGTTGGCCGAGATCGGGTCCCAGCCGCGCGCGGCGGCTTCCGTCACGCCCTTGGAGAATGGCGCCACCGCGGTGACGACGATGGGCGGGTGCGGACGCTGCAAGGGCTTGGCGATGTAGCCCTGCCCCAGTTCCGGGATGAACTGCCGCTCCACGCTGATGTTCCAGTACTTGCCCTTGAGATTGTAGGGCGGCTCCTTCGTCCAGATGTCCAGCACCTGGTTGATGCCTTCCAGAAACATGGCGTTGCGGTCGGCATCGAGATTACCGAACACTTCCGCGTCCGACAGCAGGCCGCCGGGGCTGATGCCGAACAGGAAGCGCCCGTCCAGCATGTGGTCGAGCATCGCGATCTGCGAGGCGACCGCCGCCGGATGCGTGTTCGGCATATTGATCGTGCCGGTGCCCAGCTTGATGTTCTTAGTCTTGTCGACAAGGCTGGCGATGAACAGCGCGCAGGACGTGATGTTCTCGGCGCGGTCGGTGACGTGCTCGCCGCAGAGACCTTCGACGAATCCCAGTTCGTCCGCCAAGACGAAAGCTTCGCGGTCCTCGCGCAAAGACTGCCGCCAGTCCTTGTCCAGCGGGTGGATGGGCATGGTGAAGAAGCCGAGCTTCATGTCGCGTGTGCTCCCCGGGGCGCCCGACCTTGGCGGCCTTTGTTGGCGACCGACGCTAGCGCCGTGGCGTTTCCAGATAAAATAATATAATCTTCATATCTGGATTAGTTTTCATAATGACCATTCCGATGTCCAAAATGTCCCTGCGCCAGATCCGCGCCGTCATCGCCGTGTGCGAGGAAGGCTCTTTCACCCGCGCCGCGGCGCGCGAGCATGCGACCCAATCGGGCATCTCGCAGCATGTCGCGGCGGTCGAGCGCACGCTGGGGACGAAGCTGTTCGAGCGCTCCGCCGGCAAGGTCACGCCAACGCCGGCCGGCCTGCGTTACTACAAGCGCTGCGTCGAGGCGGTCGGCACGCTCGACCAGGCGGCCGAGGAAGCGCGCGCGCTGGCGGGCGAAGTCACCGGCGACTTGCGCATTGGTCTGATGCCGACCTTCACCCGCGCGGTGCTGGCGCCAGTGCTCGACGATTACGTGCCGCGCTATCCCGAGGTGCGCCTGCACATCGTCGAAGGCTACAGTGCGGTCCTGACGCAAATGGTGCTCGAGGATGCACTTGATTTCGCCGTGGTGCCGGCCTTCGAGGGCACCACCGGTCTGAAGTCACGCCTGCTGGTGCGCGACCGAGAGATGCTCGTCTCCGGCAAGCGCAGCGGCATGACGCCGCTCGCCCCGATACGACTTGCAGACTGCAAACCGCTCAAGCTTGTCGTCCCGGGACCCGGCAATATTCGCCGGCGCAACCTCGAGACCTATTTCCAGAGTAACGGCGTCGAGGTCGCGGCGATGCTGGAACTGGATGCCATGATCGGCACACTCGAATTCGTCGCCCGGTCGGATTGGATGGCGGTCTTACCGAGCCTGATTTCGGTCAACGACATCGGCGGCAACGAGTTAATCGTCAATCCGATCGTCAGCCCCGCTTTGCACGCCGACTTCGTGGTGATCCAGCCGACGCGGCGCACGCTGTCGACGCAGGCGCGCTTGTTTCTCCAGCGTTTCGAGCAGGAGGTCGCGCATATTCAGCGCGTGTGGGATGAGGCGATCAGAACAACGCCGACTACACGCTCGCCGGCGCGCCGGGTTGCTTCAAGGGATGCGCACGCGCGAAGGCGTCGATCGTGAAGAGATCGTCGACGATGCGTTTGACCGTCGGGAACGGCGCAAGGTCGCATTTGAAATAAGCTGCCCCCACCGCCTGACCGGCAAGGCAGATATCGGCAACGGTCACCTGATCGCCCTGGCAATAGCGCCCCGTCTGCGGTGCTTTGAGATGTGTCTCCAGCGCATTCAGTGCCGCCGTGTGCCAGTGATGCCCCCATTTCAGCACCCCGGCCTCGTCTATCTTGTATTCATGCGCGAGATACTCGCGCACACGCGGCACGATCAGTGGATGCGTATCGCAGGCGATGATCTGCGCCAGCCCGCGCGCCCGCGCACGTGCCTTCGGCTCCTTCGGCAGCAGCGGCGGCGTGGGATGCGTCTCGTCGAGATATTCGAGAATGGCGAGCGACTCGAACAGCACCGTGCCGTCGTCCTCGATCAGCGCCGGAATGGCCATCATCGGGTTGACCTTGCGGAAGGTCTCAGCGCGTTGATCACCTTTCATCAAATTGACGTCGATCACCTCATCAGGCGTGATCCCCTTGAGGTTGAGCGCGATGCGCACGCGAAAGGTCGCTAGCGACCGCCAGAAGGAAAACAATTTCATTGAGGGTCCCCTACTCGCCTCGTCGGATTTGTGCCCAGCCACTCCGCTTAGTCTGGCATCGCTTCGCCTCGAAAGGCGACCGCCGACGCGAGTCCGGCCATGACAAATGCGTTACTTCTTGCTGCCGCCCGGATCGGCCGTCATGCCCGCCGCGGCGATGCCGGCGACGGCGATGATCTCGTCGTTGTCGCCGGTATCGCCGCTGATGCCGACAGCGCCGACGACGTTGCCGCCGCCGTCGCGGATCAGCACCCCGCCCGGGTTGGGCACCAGCCGGCCGCCGCTCGCGGCCACGATGGCGGTCAGGAAGTTCGGATTCTGCGCCGCCCGCTCCATCATGGTGCGCGAGCCCCAGCCCATGCCGAGCGCGCCATAAGCTTTGCCGACGGCGATCTCAAAACGAACGATGCCCGAGCCGTCTTCACGCTTGGCGCAGACAACGTGGCCGCCTGCGTCCAGCACCACCACGGTCTGCGGCATCTGCTTGAGCTCTCGCGCCTTCTTGAGCGCCGCGTCAACGATTGCGGCGGCCTGCGCCAGGGTCACGGACATGCTCGTCTCCTCACGCTTTGTTGCGGCTGGCCCAGTAAACGGCCATGCGCGCGCCGTCTTCGCCGCCCTTACCATGCCGGGTGGCGTCCTCGAAACCGGCAAGTGCCGCCTTGGTCGCCCGCATGTCGGCACCGAAGGCCTCGCCGGTCTCCACCATGGTGCGCAGGTCTTTCACACCGTTGGCGATGGAGAACGTGGTGGGGCCCGGATCGCGGCCTTCCAACATGGTGACAATCATGTCGGCGCGCATCTTCAGCGCATTGTTCGCGCCATTGCTCTCCACGAAGAGGTCGAGCAGGCGCTTCGGCTCCCAACCGACCGTGCGCGCGATAGCGAACGCTTCACCGTAGGCCTGCCACGCCACCATCAGCGGCAGATTGATCGCGAGCTTCATTGCAGCACCCGTGCCAACCGGTCCGCAATGTTCAACCTTGCGGCAAAGCTGCTCCAGGATCGGCCTGGCACGCGCTGCGTCCGCCGGCTCCGCACCCATGAGGCCGAGCAGCTTGCCCTGCCGCGCTGGTGCAGTGGAACCGCCGACCGGGCATTCGACAAAGGCAGCGCCGGTGGCGCGCACCTTAGCGGCGAGATCGGTCGAGACCTTGGGCGGCACCGTGCTCATATCGATGAAGAGCTTGCCCTTGACGTTGCCGGACAACAGGCCATCGGCACCCGCGTAAACAGCATCGAGTGCGGCGCCGTCGGTCAGCATGGTGATGACAGCCTCGCAGGCATCCGCCAACGCCGCAGGCGTCGCTGAGACCATCGCGCCCGCGTCGGCCAGGGGCGTCGCTTTATCCGCGGTGCGATTCCACACGCTGACCTGATGGCCGACTTCCATCAACCGCGCGGCGATCGCCGCGCCCATGGCGCCGAGTCCTGCAACTCCGATCTTCATGTTTCCTCCCCGGCTTTTGCGTTAACGATAGGCGATCAAACCGCACGTTGAAAGCGCCCACTCGACAGAATGGGCTACAAACGAATAAGACGGATGCCATATCCGCACGACAAATTGCGCAGGGAGAAAACAATGGCGGCGAAGAAGCGGAGCAAAGGCACGGTCGGGGTTATCGGCCTCGGCATCATGGGCGGCGCCTTTGCCAAGAACCTTGCCGCCGGCGGCTGGCGCGTGATTGGCTATGACGTGAGCGCACCGGCGCGGCGTGCGGCCCAGCGCGCCGGGGTCGAGCTCGCTTCGAGCGCCATCGATGTCGCCGAGAAAGCACCCATCATTCTCACCAGCCTGCCGAAGCCGCAGGCGCTGATGGATACGGTCCGCGCAATCGCCGCGGTGAAGCTGCCGCGCAAGATCATCGTGGAGATGAGCACCTTCGCCATTTCAGATAAGGAAAACGCGCTGCGGGTGTTGAGTAAGGCCGGCCACGTGATGCTCGATACGCCCGTGAGCGGCACCGGCGCGCAGGCCGCCAGTCGCGATCTCGTCTTCTATGCCAGCGGCGACAGCGCCGCGATCCGCAAGATCACGCCGGCGCTGGAGACGTTCGGACGTCACGTCTACGACGTCGGCGCCTTCGGCAACGGCAGTCGCATGAAATACGTCGCCAACCTCCTGGTCGCCATCAACAACGTGGCCAGCGCCGAGGCGATGGTGCTGGGCATGAAGGCCGGCCTGCCGCCGCAGGTGATTTTCGACCTGATCAAATCCGGCGCCGGCAATTCGCGCGTGTTCGAGCTGCGCGCGCCGATGATGGTGAAGGGCAAGTACGACGACGTCACCATGAAGATCGACGTCTGGGACAAGGACATGCAGGTGATCGGCGACTTCGCCAAGCAGATCAAGGTGCCGACGCCTTTGTTCGACGCCACCAAGCCCGTCTACCGCAAGGCGCAAAAGGAAGGTTACGGCGCGCAGGACACCGCGGCCGTCTGCGCCGTGCTGGAAAAGATAGGCAAGGTGAAGCGCGCGAAGGGCAAGCGCGCCACCAAACGCTGACATTGACCCGGTCGCGCGCCTTGCGCGCGACCTCGATAACTCTGTAGCCTCCCTGCAAACAAAAACAGTTTGCGTTCAGGGAGGCCTGCGATGCCCGCGCTTGAAGAGCGATCGGAAGTCCGTGACGGCATGCACGTCGATTGGAACGTGCCGATCACGATGGATGACGGGCTGGTGCTGCGCGCGGATGTCTTTCGTCCCGTGAAAGACGGACGTTATCCGGTCATCCTCAGCTACGGGCCGTACGCCAAGAACCTCGCCTTCCAGGACGGCTATCCGAGTGCCTGGCAGCGCATGGCGGACAAGCACCCGGACGTCACTGCGGGTTCCACCAACAAGTACCAGAACTGGGAAGTCGTCGATCCGGAGAAATGGGTACCGCACGATTACGTCTGTGTGCGTGTCGACTCGCGGGGCACCGGCTGCTCGCCCGGTTTCATCGATCATTTTTCACCGCGCGAAACGAAAGACTTCTCCGACTGCATTGAATGGGCGGGAGTACAGCCCTGGTCGAACGGCAAGGTCGGGCTCAACGGAATCTCATACTACGGGATCAACCAGTGGCACGTGGCCTCGCTGCAACCCCCGCATCTCGCCGCCATGTGCGTGTGGGAAGGCGCGGCCGACTGGTACCGCGACATGACGCACCACGGCGGCATTCTCTCGACCTTCTGGGAGAACTGGTACGACATGCAGGTGAAGACCGTGCAGTACGGCGCCGGC
>Ga0255338_1002392_pt1 | contig 27819 bp, 19 predicted proteins | sample MeOH1_35cm_T4_19_FD_203715 | JGI IMG/M metagenome (GOLD analysis project Ga0255338, IMG submission 203715) | Sandy soil microbial communities from University of British Columbia, Vancouver, Canada - MeOH1_35cm_T4_195 | ecosystem: Engineered > Artificial ecosystem > Sand microcosm > Unclassified ...
TTTTAACGGAAGTCTTTAATTTTGCTCAATCTCAGACAAGACGCATGCTAAAGAACGGGTCAAAAAATTCAGGTAAAGCCAAGGTTACCAAAAAAATTCTGATTTCTCAACCCCGACCGGAGAGTGATAAATCCCCTTACTTTGACCTGGAAAGAAAATACAATGTTGAGTTGTGCTTCCATCCATTTATCAAGCTGGAGGGTATACCTGCCAGGGAGTTCCGCAAACAGAAGATCGATATCATGTATTACACGGCAGTGATGTTCACCAGCCGCAACGCCATCGATCACTTTTTCAGGATGTGCGAAGAAATGAAAGTGACCATCGGGCAGGATACCAAGTATTTCTGTATCACCGAGGCAGTGGCATTGTACCTCCAGAAATTCATTCTCTACCGCAAACGTAAAGTGTTTTATGGCGCCGATGGCACCAATAAAAGCATGTTCGATGTGATCAATAAACACAAAGAGAACGAGAAATTCCTCTACGTGTGCAGCGAGAACCAGCAGGATAATGAGATCGTGAACTGGCTCAAAACCAATAAATGTGAATACCAGCTCGGATTCATGTACCGCACCATCAGCAGCGATATCAGAGAGGTACTCAGCGCCTGCGATTATGATGTGATCTGTTTCTTTACTCCCAGCGGTGTAAAAAGTCTCTTTGATAATTTCCCCGGTTTCAAACAAAACAATACCGTGATAGGGGCTTTTGGAAACAATACTTCCAAAGCCGTAGAAGATGCCGGCCTGAAACTGGAGATCAAAGTGCCATCTCCCCAGAAACCCAGTATGGTGGCTGCACTGGACCAGTACCTGCAAAGCACCGCTACCCCGGTAAAAAAATAATTACCTTCTGTCAAATACAGCAGCCTCCTCAACCGGGAGGCTGTTTATTTTGTAATATAGCCTGAGGAAGAGAGCAGGGGAATATCGAATAAGGAACATCGAACACCGAATCCTGCCATGGCTGGAAATATCGAACCCAGAACCCAGAACATGAATCACCGTTGAATAACCGATCAATCATCAAATAAAACAACAATGCCCCATACACATACCAATCAGCTGATCAACGAAACCAGTCCTTACCTGCTGCAGCATGCGCATAACCCGGTAAACTGGTATCCCTGGGGAGAAGAGGCTTTGGCCAAAGCCCGGGCAGAAGACAAACCCATCCTCGTCAGTATCGGTTATGCGGCCTGCCATTGGTGTCATGTGATGGAAAGGGAAAGTTTTGAGGATGTTGCTACAGCTGCCATCATGAATAAATTCTTCATCAACATCAAAATAGACCGGGAAGAGCGCCCCGACCTGGACCATATTTACATGGATGCGGTGCAGGCCATGACCGGTAGCGGTGGTTGGCCCCTCAATGTTTTTCTCACGCCCGATACCAAACCCTTTTACGGGGGCACTTATTTTCCGCCGCAACGTGCCTATAACCGCGCCAGCTGGAAAGAGATCCTGGAAGCGGTACAAAAGGGATACCGGGAAAGGAGAGAAGAGATCCTGTCGCAGGCAGAAAACCTGACGGCACACCTGCTTTCTGCCAACGCTTTCGGCGTTCAGCAACCGGGTGCAGCCGCAGCCTTGTTTACCAACGAACAATTACAGACCATTGCCAACAACCTGCTGGTCAATGCAGATACGGAATGGGGCGGGTTCGGGAAAGCGCCCAAGTTTCCACAAACTTTTTCGATACAGTACCTGCTGCGCCACCATCATTTTACCAAGGAGGAAGCATCCCTGAAACAGGCACTGCTGAGTCTCGATAAAATGATCGAGGGTGGCATTTACGACCAGTTGGGTGGCGGTTTTGCCAGATATAGTACCGATAATGAATGGCTGGCTCCTCATTTTGAGAAAATGTTATACGATAATGCCCTCCTCGTCAGTGTGTTGGCCGAAGCCTGGCAGCTTACCCAACTGCCGCCATATGCCCGGGCCATACGGGAAACCCTGGCTTTTATTGAAAGGGAAATGCTGGATAGGGAGGGCGGTTTTTATAGTGCATTGGATGCTGACAGTGAAGGAGTGGAGGGTAAATTTTATGTATGGTCGCTGGAAGAGGTAAACAGGGTTTTGGGAGAAGATGCCAGTTTGTTTGCGGCCTGTTACGATGTGTCGGAAAAAGGCAATTGGGAACATACCAATATTCTCCGGATCACCCGTCCCTTTGCGGCCATTGCGGAAGAAAAAGGGATAACAATGGATGTGCTGGAAACAAAACTGGCCCAATGCCGTGCCCTTTTGCTACAGGAACGCAGTAGCCGGATCCGTCCGCAGCTGGATGATAAAATTTTACTGGGCTGGAATGCCCTGACAATCACCGCTTATGCCAAAGCGTATGCGGCATTGGGAGAGGAAACCTACCGGGAAAGCGCCCGTACGGGCATGGCGTTCCTGGAATCCCGACTGGCAGGTACAGCGGGAAACTGGTTTCATACGTATAAAAATGGCCAGGCCCGTATCCCGGCTTTCCTGGATGATTATGCCTACCTGGTACAGGCCTATATCCATTTGCAGGAAATCACCGGCCGGGGCGAATACCTGCTGAAAGCCCGCGACCTTACCGAATGGGTGATCACCCATTTCGAAGAGCCGGATACCGGTTTTTTCTTTTATACCCACCAGCACCAGCAGGATGTGATCGTCAGAAAAAAAGAAGTGTATGATGGAGCCGTTCCCAGCGGCAACGCCGTGATGGCCCATAACCTGTACTATCTTTCTATCGTGTTTGACCGGCCCGCATGGGCAGAAAGAAGCGAGGGATTGCCCGTATCGCTGGGTAATGCCATCACCAGGCATCCCGGTTCTTTTGGGGTATGGGCTATGTTGGTACAATTAATGACCCGGGGAATGCTTGAAATTGCTATCACCGGGCAGCAGGCCCATACATTTTTGCGTCCTGTATTAGAGCGGTTTATACCGAATAAAATACTTCAGACCGAAGAAACTAATTCCGACGTTTTTCCGTTATTAACGGGGAAGGGTTGGGGTGAGGGTGCAGAAACGGCTTTTTATCTGTGTAAGAATTATGCCTGTCAGGCACCTTTTTTAACAATAGAAGCCCTTTTAGCAAAAGTGTAACAAAGTTTGAAGTAATTTGCCTTTATGACAGTGGTTTCACGCCCTATGCATCGTTCGAAACCCACGCTTGTAGTAATCATACTTTTAATTTTGTAGTATCTGACCAATTTTACCCAGCGAAGTAAATTTTATTGGTAACAAAATTGCAAAATCGGCACAACTGCCGATGGAAAACTTATATTTGTCACTGTCATAAAAATCAGTTTGATACGATGAAAGGGTATTTAAGTAAGATTGTATTAGTCGCTTTCTGTCTGAGCCTCGGATCCTGCTTTCTGAAGAAGAATGCAAAATCAAAGGGTTTGCCCGATGATGGTCAGTTGCATGGCGTGGCACCTACGGCTAATAAGAGCATGAATCCTCCCCGCAACATGGTCTATATTCCACCAGGAACCTTTCATATGGGACCCAGTGATGAGGACATCAGTTTCAACTATACTTCCCGTAACCGGCAGGTATCTATTCCGGGTTTCTGGATGGATGCTACTGAGATTACCAATGATGAGTACCGCGAGTTTGTGAACTGGACAAGAGACTCGCTGGCTTTCAAGATCCTGTTCGGACAGGGTATTAATAAAGATGATGATACCACTGCTGTTGACTGGAAAAAAGTAGCTACTATTAAATGGGACAGGAACACCATCGAAAAGATGAATGAACTGAACCTGGCACCCGATAACCGGATCTATGGCAAACCCGAGATCGATCCTGATAAGATCATTTACCGGATCGAATATTTTGACCTCGGTGCCGCTGCCAAAAGAGAAAATGCCGGATTACCCCGCAGTAATTTCATCCGCAAAGGCAACCAGAAGATCTATCCCGATACGCTGGTTTGGATGAGGGATTTCTCTTATTCCTATAACGAGCCCATGACCAAACGTTATTTCTCACATCCTTCTTACGGAAACTATCCTGTAGTGGGTATCAACTGGAAACAGGCGGTGGCCTTCTGCCATTGGAGAACACATAAGCAGAACGCCTTCCTTGAAAGAAAGAAATTTGCCATTGACGGTGATTACCGTTTGCCCAGTGAAGCTGAGTGGGAGTACGCTGCCAGGGGTGGTCTCACCAACTCCATGTTCCCATGGGGTAACCCTTACCTGCGTAATAAAAAAGGCTGTTTACTGGCCAACTTTAAACCCGGCCGTGGTAATTATGCCGAAGATGGTGGGTTTTACACCGTTCCTGCTAAAATGTACTGGCCCAACCAATATGGCTTGTATAATATGTCGGGCAACGTATCTGAATGGACGGGTTCTTACTTCTACGAAGGAGCTTATAACTTTATGTCTGACATGAGTCCGGATATCCGTTACGAAGCCAAGGATTCAGACCGTCCGAGGGAGAAAAGAAAAGTGGTTCGCGGCGGAAGCTGGAAAGACATTTCTTATTTCCTGCAGGTGAGCACCCGTAATTACGAATACCAGGATACGGCGAAATCGTATATCGGTTTCCGTTGTGTGATAGACCTGGCACCAAAAATGAAAAAATAACCAACATAGTCTGGTAATAATTCAATCCTTTTCTTATCGATAACCTTTCATTGAACCGGCGCTGTAATAGTGGCCGGTTCAATGGTAAATTCAAAAAATCTAAAACGAAGAACAATGGCAGCTGCTATTCCTCCTAAAATCTCCAAGTGGTTTGATGTATTTGTATCTATTGCTGCGGCGGTAGTTATTTATGGTGCCCTGCAGAAATTGCTGCACTCGCCCATCGCCGACTTTATGCTGAAAGTAGGTTTAACAGTAGAAGCCATCATCTTCCTGGGATATGGTGTGTTATACCTTATCTACCCGGCCATCGACGACCATGAAGTACACCTGCCAGGCGGAGCCAAAGCGGTGAAGAGCAATTCCGCACTGGATAGCCTGGATAAAATGCTGGAGGATGCCAATATTAACCAGGATACCCTGGGTAAACTGAGTGCCGGTTTCCAGAAATTGAATACTACCGTAGCCCAGTTGGCTGATGTATCAGAAATAGCCAAATCTGCCGGCGATTTTACGGCCAAAACCAAAGAAGCTACCATTGCCATTGGCGGTATCAAAGACGCGGCCGTACATGCCACCCAATCACTGGCCGGTTTTCATGGTGCATCAGACAGTTCTAAACAATTTCACGAGCAGATGATGGCCATGAACAAAAACCTGGCTTCGCTGAATACCATTTATGAGCTGGAGCTGCAGGAAGGTAACAACCACCTGAAAGCACTGAACCAGTTCTACGGTAAACTCACACAGGCGTCTACCGCTATGGCCAGCAGTGCAGATGATGCGCTGAAAGCCAAAGAGCAGATCGCTGCACTGGCCAATAACCTGGGTAAACTGAACCAGCTGTACGGAAATATGCTTACTGCTATGCAGGGAAGGTAATCCCATCGTCAGTAACAGAAGTAAATCCAATTTGTAAAACCAGTTGTTTTAAAATATAAGCGAGAATGTCACTACCCAAGGAGCCGCGGCAAAAGATGATCAACATCATGTACCTGGTGCTAACCGCACTGCTGGCACTGAATGTATCTGCCGAAATATTAAACGCCTTCAAAACAGTTGACCAGAGCCTTACCAATGCCAGCAGAATTGCTGAGCAAAAGAATAGCGACATATTCAAATCCTTTCAGCGTAAGATAGAAGATCCCAAAACCAAAGAGAAGGCAGAGATCTGGTTACCCAAAGCCATGAAGGCAAAAGAACTGTCCGACGCTATGTATAACTACATTGAGGCTTTAAAGGCAGAACTGAAAAAAGAATCCGACCTGCGAACAGTGGATGGAAAAGAAGTGTATAAAGAAGACGACCTGGAATCCTCTACCCGTTTATTCATCTCCAATCCACCGGAGGGAAAAGGAAAAGGAAAAGAAATGTATGAGAAACTGAAACAGTTCAAAGAGCAGTTAATGAATATCGATCCGGCGATCAAAGCGGACCTGTCTGCTAACCTGCCACTGGATCTGTCTATCCCCAAAAGCAATAACAAAGCCAGTGAGAACGACTGGGCCTATGGTTATTTTCATATGACACCGGCCGTAGCCAGTATCACCATCCTGAGTAAGTTTCAGAACGATATCCGTAACAGTGAGGCGCAGGTGGTTGAATACTGTCACAAAGAAATTGGTGAAGTGGAAATTGTATACGACGAATTCCAGGCTTTTGCCGGAACCAACTCCACTTACCTCATGCCCGGCGAAGAGCTGATCATTACAGCAGGTGTAGGTGCGTTCAGTAAAGCAGCCAAACCTTCGATCTCGATTGATGGAGCCAATGTCGCTTTGAAACCAGACGGATCGGCTGAGTACAAAACAACCGTGAGTAACTCCGGTTCCAATACCAAAAGAGTGAAGATCTCTTTCCTGAAACCAGACGGAACTACGGCTACTGTAGAAAAAGAAGTGAAATATACTGTTGGGGTACCTTCAGGATTGGTGGTTTCTACCGATAAGACCCGTGTATTTTACCAGGGACTCGATAACCAGTTGAGTGTAACCGGTGGCGGTGGCGATGAAAAAGTGAATGTGAATGTGGAAGGCCCGGGTGTAAGTACCCGTAAGGCAAGTCCCGGACAATATATTATCAACTGTATCAACCTCGGTAGCGCCGTGGTAACTGCTTCTGATGGCAAAAGCACACAGAAAATCACGATCCCGATCAAACGGGTGCCCAATCCATTGGCAACAGTGGGTAGTAGAGCCGGTGGCCCTATTGCCGCCAATGTATTCAGGGTGCAGAGAGGGGTGGCCGCTGAATTAAAGGATTTTGTATTCGAAGGCGTAAAATATGATGTAGTTTCTTTTACCATTTACTGCACCGGTAAAGGCTTCGAAGAAAATATTGGTCTGGCAGAAGTTACCGGACCTTACTTCAATGCCGAAGCACAGGCATTGCTTAAACGTTGCCAGCCAGGAACCACCATTGTGATCGATGAGATCAAAGTGAGCGGACCCGGTGGTACCCGTATTTTGGATCAGAATATTTCATTTACTCTTCAATAAATGTGTGTGTGTATGAAAAAGTTGTTTGTTACAGGTGGTTGTCTGCTGTTACTGTTCGCAGCAGCTACACAGGTGGATGCACAATCGGCCTATCGCCGGGGCGGTGCAGCCGCGAAACCGGCTGCCAAAGACACGACGGTAAAACCTTTGATTACCAACAAGGGGGGGCTTAACCAACCCGCTGCTATACCGCCTGTTACCAATTCGGCAGGTAATGTATCTGTTAAATATGATACCACCAATCCCGGTGGGTTTGATGCCAAACCGGAAGTGCCTCTGCGTAACAACTCTGCCGTAGACAGAAGTGCCATCCGCGACCGCAAACCGCTGGAGTATGAACACCTGCGGGATGATGACAATGTGTGGAGTGAGTTTTTGTGGAGAGAGATCGATGCACGCGAAAAGATCAACCAGTCTTTCATGTACCCCGGTAAAGATGATAATGGCGATGACCGTCGTTTCTTCTCTATCCTGCTGAATGCGATCAAGAATGACAGTGTTACCGCTTTTTCGGCGGATAATGACCGTTTCACGGTTCCTTTAACGGCTGACCAGATCCTGAACCAGACAGCTGGAGCTTACGATACGGTAGATGTACCGGATCCTGTTTCCGGCGCTGTGGAGCGGGTGATCACTAAAAAACCAAAATTCAGCTCTGATTCTGTATACACTTTCCGGATCAAGGAGCAGATGATCTTTGATAAGGAAGCCAGCCGTATGTTTACCCGCATCATCGGTATTGCACCCATTGCCAAACAGGTGATCGGAGGCAAATCGCAGCCAAGGATCCTTTTCTGGATCTATTACCCCGATCTGCGTAAAACACTGGCCAAGGTGGATGTATACAACCCCAAGAACAATTCGAGCCGTATGACCTGGGAAGAACTGTTCGAAAGCCGGTTTTTTAACAGTTACCTGATCAAATCAAGTGCCAATAACCCCGGCGACCGCTACCTGAATGCGATCATTAAAGATCCTTTGTTCCGCCTGCTGGAAGGAGAGAACATCAAAACCCGGATCTTTAACTACGAACAGGATCTCTGGCAGTATTAAAAAAATATTTAAAGTGAAATCTAAAAGAGGCTCCCAGGAGCCTCTTTTTTAGTGATTATACTACAAGCCTAAAATTAATTGCCACAATATTTGTTAATATCATTACAATCCTTATCTTCGTCATGGTTTTTCATAGGATATTGGATTTTAAAACGGGGCTGGATTTTTATCCGGGCCCCTTTTTATTTCTGGGGGGGCCTGTCGAAGTGTTTTCGTAGTATTCCCGCCCTGGATTTACCCACTACCGCCGCCAGTTCTTCCTCTCCGGTCTCTTTGATCCGTTTCACAGATGTGAACGCTTTTAACAGTTGCTGGATGGTTTGTTCGCCAATACCACTGATCTCTTCCAACTCATTTCTGAAAGTTCCTTTCGAGCGTTTATTGCGATGAAACGTGATGCCGTAGCGATGCACTTCATCACGGATCCTTCTCACCAGCTTTAAGCTATCACTGTCCCAGGGAAGCTTGAATGATTCACTATCTCCCGGAAAAAAAAGTTCTTCTTCGTTTTTGGCCAATCCTACTACCGTTACTTTGCCCGCTACCCCCAACTCCTGTATACTTTCCATAGCGGCACTCAATTGTCCTTTACCGCCATCAATGATAATGAGCTTGGGCAGTGGCTGTTCTTCTGCCAACAAACGTTTATAACGGCGATACACCACTTCGGTCATGGTGGCAAAATCATTGATACCTTTTACTGTTTTCACATTAAAATGCCGGTAATCGTTTTTACTGGGCATACCGTCTTTAAAACAGACCATGGCAGATACCGGGTAACTACCCTGAAAATTGGAGTTATCAAAACATTCGATATGGTCGGGCACTTCATCCAGGTGCAGGTATTGCTGCAGTTCGTACAATACTTTCTTTTTCTCCATATCACTCTTGCCTTCCAGGTGCAGGATCCTTTTTTTCTTCAGCTCTTCCCTGAAATAATTCACGTTTTTGATGGATAGATCCAGCAGTTTCTTTTTATCGCCTGCTTTGGGGATGGTGAAAGTGAGGGTGGTATCAGGATAATCCACTTCGAATGGAACAATGACTTCCCTTGAAAGACTATTGAATGAAGCCCGGATATTGGCAATCGCAAAACCCAGCACTTCTTCCTCCGTTTCCTCCAGTTTTGTTTCCAGTGGCACCGTATGGGTTTGTATGATGGTACCGTTTTGTACCATCAGGTAATTTACATACGCCAGGTTATCTTCTTTTACGATGGAGAAAACGTCGATATTAGACAGGTGGCTGCTCACGATCACCGAGCGTGCGCGGTAGCCTTCCAGGTGTTCAATTTTTTTGCGGGTGGCTTCAGCTTTTTCAAATTCCATGGCAGCGGCCTGTTGCTGCATCAGGGCTTTGAAGTGGTTGATGACAGAACCCAGGTTGCCTTTCAGGATATTCCGTACCTGCTGCAGTCCTTCGTTATAATCCTGCTGGTCCTGCAATCCTTCGCAGGGACCCTTGCAATTGCCGAGGTGATATTCCAGGCAGACCTTGAATTTTCCTTTGCGGATATTCTGTTCAGAGAGGTTCAGTTTGCAGGTGCGCAGCGGAACATACTGTTTGATAAAATCGATCAGGTCGCGCACTTTACCGGCTGATGTAAAGGGGCCGAGGTATTCCGATCCGTCGTTGATCTTTTTGCGTGTAAGAAAAATGCGCGGGTAAGGTTCTTTTTTGATAACGATATAGGGATAGGTCTTATCGTCTTTGAGATTGATATTGTAACGTGGCTGGTACTCTTTGATCAAAGAGTTCTCGAGCAGAAAAGCATCCTGTTCCGAATCTACAATGGTGAATTCGATCCGGTGTATCCGTTGTACCAGCTCATGGGTTTTGTAAGTGGTAAAGGTCTTGAAGAAATAGGAGCTTACTCTTTTCCTGAGTTCTTTGGCTTTGCCCACATACAATAACTGCTCATTGGTATCGTAATACTTGTAAATACCCGGTAACAGGGGAATAGTATGGGAGATCTGCTGAAATTCTGCTGCTGTCATAAGGCTGCCTCTCAGGGGATATCGTTCCAGTTGATATAATTCAATTCCTCTTTTTGGTAACCGCCGGGGGTACGGTAGGTCCGGTTTAACTGGAAACTTTTGTTGGCTTTCCAGTTGCATTGTTCCTCGATGGTGGTATCGCCACTTGTATGCCGGCAGCGGATGAATACCCTTTTTACCAGGTTGGTGCTCTCATCCAGGAGGATATCGATATTCTTTACGGCTGCATCCGGTTGCGTGGTGGTATAATTAATGGTAACACTGGCGGTGCCGAGATCATGGAAAACCGATTCCTGGTATAATACTTTTACTGCCGGATCAGAGATATCGTGTTGCAGAAATACTTCCGCAAGTTGCATGAACTGATCCTTGGAAAGTGATGCGGAATCTTTCACACCATCGGTTGTTTTGAGCTGGTAGATAGGGAAATCGCGCAGATCAACATACTGGATCTGCTCCCTGAAAAAATTACGTAACGGGTAAAATTTAACGGTATCTGCCAGTTGGGCCTGTTTGTTCTTCCCGGCCGGCTTTTCGGAAGTACAGGCGGCGCCCCACAACAGGAAAAAACAAATAATGACCGGTAAGGATTTCATGCGCTAAAATTATTCAAACCACCGCAATAAAATGCCGGTAAGGCCATATTAGGCTGTTAAAGCGGTACTAAGAAGCCGGAATTACCTGATCTGTCTGGTGAAACCAATGCGTACCCCATAATCCATCAGGTATTCTTTGATGGGGTATTGGTTAGAATAAGTAGGCAGGTGCTGGTATCGGATCTGTGGACCGATCTGCCAGGAATAAGCCCCGCGGGTATAAGACAGGTTAAACCCAACACTGGTATTGATATTCCATTTGCGGATAAAACTGCCCCCACCGGTGTAATGTTTGTAATCGGTGGATAGCAAGTAAGTGTTGTTATTCAGGGTAAGTGTAGGCTGTACAGATGCTTCTGTGCTGAATCCGAAATGTTTGCCACGGATCACATCCCACTGGATGCCCAAAGGAATAGAAATCTGGTATACTTTGTTATCCAGCTGTGTTTTTTTGTATCCGGTATTATTATTCCAGGGTGAATAGAAATTGATGGTTTCGATGCCACCGTAGTTGATCAGGGACAAAGAGGTAAGATCATTGGTAAGCGATTGGAAGGTCTCGATATAATACTGCCTTACATTCAATTGGGCACCTGTTTTAAATTTCAGACGGTCGCTCATATTGTACAATACGGCAAACCCCACTTCAAGACCCATGGCCGGTTTGTGCCTTACAACATGGTTCACATCTACTGCCAGGTTAGGACTCAGTGGCACGTTCTGTGAAGGAGAAGCAGAAGCTGCTGCCGCCGCTGGCTGAATAATATCTTTTACTTTCTGGTCAGACAGTTTTCTATAACTGGTAGAAGGGGTTATATAGAACTGGAACCCGAATTTGGAATTCTTTTGGCGGGGTTGGTTGTTCACATACACAAAATCGCGTACAAATTCATCCGCATTGGAATGGGTATCACTATCGGTTTGTACAGCAGTTGTGGCAGTTGTGGCTTTGTTCTCTGCGGGTTCTGTTGTTTCTGTTGTTTCTGTGATGGGCTCAGCGGTAAAGCTGCTTTCAATCAGTGCCGGATTAACAGCAGCCATATCAGCCGGCAGTTTGTTAACCGCTTTGGGTATATAAGCTACACGTGATGCAGCAGATTTAACGGGCATAGCTGATTGATCGATGGCAGTATTTCTGGTAACTACGATCGTTTCTTCTGCCAGGTTATTATTCATACCAGCAAAGGTTTCTGCCGTGATCTGCTCAGGAGCGATCTGCTGGAAATAATCCTTCTTCCCTGCAACACTGCCTGTAGGGGTGTGTATATTATCCGCGGCAGGATGGTTCAGCTGCCCAGTGGTGTGGCTGCGCAGGTACACCTGTCTGCCGGGATGGTTATTGAGTAAAGTAGAAACCGTTAATGCGGTAATGATAAAGAGAGAAATGAAAGTAAGTGCGGGCCAGGCTCTGTACCCATGCAGTTCTGTACGGATATTCTTCCAGATATGGTCGGAAGGATACATCCGGTGCTGTTTTACCTCGTCCTGTAAAAACTGCTCGAACTCGTCCTGGTACATTTTGTTATCCATGTGCAATCGCAATCAACGCTACTTATTTTTAAAAGCTGCCAGCCAGTTAAACTCCTCTTTCGGTTTCTCGATGATCTTTTTACGGATCAGGATCATTTCCAGCATGGCTTTTGAACGGGTGTACTGGCTGCGGCTCGTGCTCTCTTCGATATCGAGCATAACGCCGATCTCTTTGTGGCTGTAGCCTTCCAGTGCATACAGGTTTAATACTGTACGATACCCGATCGGTAATAAACGGATACATTCAATGATCTGTCTTGCCTGCATGATAGAAGGAACTGTTTCCTCTTTTACCTGCAATGTATTGGCATAGGCCAGGTCAACACTTTCGTTGAACTTTTTGTGCTTTTTCAGGAAGTTGATACAGGTGTGTACAATGATTCGCCTGATCCAGCCCTCAAAAGCCCCTTTGTTTTGAAACGTATGTATCTGGGTAAAAACTTTGATAAACCCCTCCTGCAACATGTCTTCTGCATCTTCGCGGCTTTGACCGAACCGGTAACAAACGCTCAGCATTTTGGGGCTATAGCGGTTGTACAGCTCGCGCTGTGCTGCAGGGTCGTTGTGTAAACAGCCTGTAATAATGGCTTGTTCCGTCATGGAGGGGAAATGTTTACCCTAAATATAGGACATTATTCCGTTTTGAATGCTGCATTAGCAGGCCAAAAAACCGGCTTCTGGATGAACGGAAACGGAAAATCCGGGGTAAATTGGTTTTTTTAAGCGGTCAGGCAACAATCGGTGGCTACCCCGCATCCTATTAACACGCCGTTAACAGCAGCTTATGGACAGAAGATCCTTTTTAACATCCACTATCCCCTCTTCTGGTTCAGGCAGGGTAGAAAGTATGCCTTTGCCCCCACCCAATGGTGGATTGGCGCCTTTTACCGGTGCCTGGACAGAGAATGAGGTGATCCATCTGCTGAAACGAACCCTATTCGGTGCCACCCGGGCCGATATCAATTATTTTAAGAAACTCAGTTTACAGCAGTCGGTAGATGAATTGCTGAACCCCACTGCGCCGCTTCCTGATCTTCCTGTAAAAGAATATACCGTACCTGCCAGCGCCACGAAACCGGATACCAATATTGCCCAGGGCTCTACCTGGGTGCTGGATGTAAACAATGACGGAACCGTGAATAGTTTGCGGATGAATTCCTTCAAAAAATGGTGGATGGGGGTGATGATTAACCAGGACAGAAGTATCCGCGAGAAAATGACGCTTTTCTGGCATAACCATTTTGCCACCGAAACAGGTATCATCGGGAATGCACAATACGTATATAAACATCACCTGCTGCTGCGCACCTACGCATTGGGCAATTTTAAAGCATTAACCCGCGCCGTTACCATCGATCCTGCCATGTTGGTATACCTGAATGGCGAACGTAATACCAAGAGTGCGCCGGATGAAAATTACGGCAGGGAATTACAGGAACTATTCTGCTGTGGCAAGGGCCCGGGCTCGCAGTATACAGAAGATGATGTGAAAGCCGCCGCACAGGTACTAACCGGCTGGCGCAACGATGCGGCCACTATTTCTTCTTTTTTTGATATCAAACGGCATGATACCGGTAACAAAACATTTTCAGCCTTTTATGGCAATACGGTTATACAGGGCAAAAACAGCGCCACTGCCGGCGATGAGGAACTGGATGCCTTACTCGATATGATTTTTGCAGCGCAGGAAGTGGCGAAATATATCAGCCGCAGGTTATACCGCTGGTTTGTGTATTATGATATCGACAGTACCGTAGAAGCCAATATCATCACACCCATGGCCGATCTCCTCAGGGCCAATAATTATGAGATCAAACCGGTGTTAAGTGCCTTGCTCAAGAGTGAGCATTTCTTTGATGTGTTGGCCAAGGGTTGTCAGATCAAGAGTCCGGTAGACCTGGTAGTAGGTACCTGCCGTGAACTGCAGGTGGCTTTTCAGCCTGCCACTGATTATCTTACCAATTATGGTTTCTGCAGTTACCTCGTAAACTGGGCCAATAATATGCAGCAAAGCATCGGCGATCCGCCGGATGTAAGTGGTTGGAAAGCCTATTACCAGGAACCCCAGTTTTACGAAGTGTGGATCACGAGCGATACACTGCCCAAGCGTAACCAGTTTACAGATACGTTGGTACAGAATGGCTATACTTTCAACGGGAAGAAACTGTTTATTGATGTTACGGAATTTGCCAAAACATTGCCGAAGCCGGAAGATCCCAACCAACTGATCGATGATATCCTGAAACTGATCTACCGCATCGATCTTTCAGTGGCTTCGAAAAACCAGTTGAAAACAGATATCCTGCTGGGTGGGCAAGCGGCTGATTATTACTGGACGGATGCCTGGAATGTATTCATCAATAACCCGGGGAATACCTCCAATACCACTACTATCCGGAACCGTTTGCGCGACCTGTTAAAATATTTTATGAACCTGGCCGAATACCAATTGGCTTAAAAAAGAGCGGATGAAAAGAAGAGATTTTTTACGCAAATCTTTGCCTGCCGGTGTGTTGCTGCCCTCTTTGGTGAGTGGTTTTTCGTTCAGGGCATTTGGTGCCGATGCAGATATCATGCAATCGCTGATGCTGCCTGTTACCGAAACCGACCATGTGTTTGTGATTATACAGCTGAACGGCGGTAATGATGGGTTGAATATGGTGGTGCCGATCGAGAATTTCAACAGTTATGTTAATGCCCGGCAGAATATTTATATCCCTGAAAAAAGCCTGCTGGCTTTGAACGGGAAAGCGGGCTTACATCCTGCTATGACCGGCTTAAAAGCCATGTATGATAAAGGGCATCTCAAAGTGGTACATTCTGTAGGGTATCCGCAACCCAGTTTCTCTCATTTCCGCGCCACCGATATCTGGATGAGTGGCAGCGACAGCAATGAACTGGTGAACTCCGGTTGGGCGGGCCGTTACCTCAATTATGAATATCCCAATTTTCCGAATGGATACCCCAACGCCAGTATGACGGATCCGTTGGCCATACAGATCGGTTCGTCTACCTCGCTTACCCTGCAGGGGCCTGCCGTAAGTATGGGCATGAGTATCAGCAATACCAGCAATTTTTATAACCTCGTTAATGGTGTACAGGATCCGGCACCGAACACACCTGCCGGTAAAGAGTTGACTTTTATCCGCCAGATCTCACAACAGACACAACAATACGCTACCGTGATCAAGGCTGCTGCTACGAATACGGTGCAGCAGGTCAGTTATCCGATCAAAAACTCACTGGGAGACCAGTTGAAGATTGTGGCAAGACTGATTAAGGGGGGATTAAAGACAAGGATCTACATGGTGAACTACGGAGGGTTTGATACGCATTCTGCCCAGGTAGATAGCGTAGACAATACCAAAGGGGCACATGCCAACCTGCTGATGAATGTAAGTGATGCCATCAAAGCTTTTACAGATGACCTGAAATTTTTAGGGGTAGACGACCGTGTAGTGGGCATGACATTTTCCGAGTTCGGTCGCCGTATCAAGAGCAATGGAAGTGATGGTACCGATCATGGTTCTGCCGCACCGCTGTTTGTATTCGGTAAAAATGTGCTGGGAGGCGTGTTGGGCGATACGCCAGTGATACCGGCCAATACCACGGTTAGTTCCAACCTGCCTTTCCAGTATGATTTCAGGAGTATTTATGCCACGATCCTGTCGAACTGGTTATGTGTGAATGATGATGACCTGCAGCAGATCATGTTAAAGAATTACCAGGTGCTTCCGCTGGTGAATGCAGGCGGTTGCAAAAAAGCCGTGAATCTGTCGGGCGATATGCTGATCAGCAACTATCCCAATCCTTTTGTAACGTCTACGGTGATCACCTTCACCACTGCGGGCGGTCATACCCTGATCCAGGTCATCGATACCACCGGAAGGGTAGTGGCTAACCTCACCGATAAGGAATATGCAGCGGGTACTTATACGGTAGTGTTCAACGGCGAATCCCTGCCAACCGGGGTTTACTATGCCCGTTTACAGAACCTGGCCACCCAGCAGGTCAGGGCCATGCTCAAAGTGCGGTAGCCGGTTCCTAAAAAATCCACAAAAAAACCGGGAGGGTAGGATTGTGATGCAAAAGCCCCTACATTTGCAACAACGTAACAAAATTACCCCCTGGCTAAAAATAGTACGATACGGCATGTATTGGCAGTCATCTTCCTGGTGCTGTTTGCCTATGGTATCACGCCAAAGATCACGCTGCATAACCTGGTGGCTTCGCACCGGGATGGCAGGGGAAAAACTTCACTTCCCGATCCGAATTCTACCCAACTCAGCAAAGCCGGTTTTAATTGCCAGTGCGATAACCTGATTATCGAATCGCCGTTTGTAGCAGCAACAGAACCACTGGTGATTACACCGCAAGTGTGTTATCTTGTTTTCTGTGATGCAGTTGTGGCCGATGTATATTCTTCATCCGTTTTCCATAATGCTCTCCGGGGGCCTCCTGCCTGTTGATCGTTCCGGCTCCATTCCGGAGTCATTTTTGTTAACTGTAGTTGATTCACGATCATTCAGAACCCTTATTCTATTTATTATGAAACGCTTGATGGCAAATAAATCTGTATTCCTTTTATTTTTTTCGATACTAACGATCTCTTCCTTTGCAGCCGATGGGGCCAATGTGGTACTCAGCGGCCGTGTTACCGATGCCAAAACCGGTAAACCATTGGTGGGTGCTGTTATTTACCTGCACGAAGCCAAAACGGGTACCTTAACGGATAATAACGGAAACTATAGTACTCCAACGATCCCTGCCGGTAAATACCTGGTAGAAGTATCTTTTATAGGATATACCTCCCTGCTCGAAACCATCGAGATTGGTGCTAACCAGGTACACAATTTTGCCTTGAAAATTACTTATATAGAAAATGAAGCCGTTACAGTAACCGGGGTGGCTTCTGTTACCAAAGTGCGGCAGTCGGCCCAACCCGTTTCCATTATCAAACGAAGTGAATTGTTGCAAACCAGTTCTACCAATGTGATTGATGCCTTAAGCCGTATCGTTCCGGGCGTGTCTGGATTGTCTTCCGGTCCGGCTGTTTCCAAACCTGTCATCCGCGGCCTTGGCTATAACCGTGTTGTAACTGTACATGATGGGGTACGCCAGGAAGGCCAACAGTGGGGAGATGAACATGGGATCGAGATCGATGAATACAGTATCCAGAAAGTGGAAGTATTAAAAGGACCGGCTTCTTTGTTATATGGAAGTGATGCCATGGCCGGGGTGGTACACCTGATCACCAATGCGCCGGTAGAACAGGGAACTATTAAAGGAAACCTGCTGGCTACCTATACCGATAACAACCGATACTGGGGTGGGAGCGGTAACCTGGCGGGGCATTTAAAAAATGGCTTCAACTGGAATGTATATGCCACTTCCAAATCTGCAGCTGATTACACCAACGCATATGATGGCAAAGTATTCAACAGCCGTTTTTTCGAAAAGAATTTCGGTGGTTATGTAGGCATCAATAAATCGTGGGGTTATAGCCATTTACTGGTGAGCAGTTTTAACCAGAAACTGGGTATGATCGAAGGTGCCCGGGATACAGTTAGCGGTAAGTTCCTGGTCTATCCCGAAACAGTGTACAGCCGCGAAGCGAACCAGGCCGAACTCAACAGTCGCAACCTCTTTACACCTTACCAGCATATCAACCATTTTAAGATAGCGCTGGACAATAACTTCGCCATTGGTAAAGACAGGCTTGCTGTAAATGTGGGTTACCAGCGCAACAAACGCTATGAGTTTGGCGATCCGGATGCGCGGTATACGCCCGGATTATTCTTTGATCTCAAAACCATTACCTATAGCCTGCAATACAATTTTGCAGAAAAGAACGGATGGAAGAGTGCAGTAGGCGCCACCGGTATGTACCAGCAGAACCGCAACCGGGCAGAAGAAGTATTGATACCGGAATACAACCAGTTTGATATCGGCGCTTTTGTTTATACCCGTAAAACATTCAACAATAACCTTACACTGAGTGGCGGTTTCCGGGGCGATACCCGTAGTGTAACGGGCAAGAATTACCTGGAAAATGGTACGGTTAAATTTGCAGCTTTCAACAAGTCCTTCAGCAATGTAAGCGGGAGTGTTGGGCTAAGCTATAACATGAATGAATCGGTAACCCTGAAACTGAATGTGGCCCGTGGTTACCGTGCGCCCAGTGTAAGCGAGCTGGCCAGCAATGGTGCACACGAGGGAACCAACCGCTATGAATACGGAGATAATAACCTCAAAACAGAAACCTCCCTGCAGCTGGATGGAGGTATTGAAGTAAATACCCAACACTTCAATTTTACACTGAATGGTTTTTATAATACGATCCAGAACTATATTTTCTACAGTAAGCTGGAAGCCGTGGGTGGCGGCGATTCGCTGGTGAATGTGGATGGAGAAGACCTCACCGCCTTCACTTTTCGCCAGGCAGCAGCTACTTTGGTGGGTTTTGAAGTGAAGTTTGATCTGCATCCGCACCCGCTGGACTGGTTACACTTTGAAAATAGTTTTTCAATGGTGGCCGGACATTTTAATGAGAAGTTTGAAGGCGCCAATCGGTTGCCTTTTATTCCTGCACCCCGGTTGGAAAGCGAGCTAAGGGCCGATCTCGTAAAAGCCGGCAAATCCTTAGGCAACCTCTACTGCAAACTGGAGATGGATCATGTGAGTACACAAAACCGCATTTTTACGGCGTATAATACAGAAACTGTTACCAAAGGATACACGCTGTTTAACCTGGGAGCCGGTACCGACTTCATGTGTAAAGGCAAAGCATTGTTCAGCCTGAATCTTTCTGTGAACAATCTGTTTGATGTGTCTTACCAGAATCACCTCAACCGGTTAAAGTATACCGATCTGAATGTGGTAACAGGCCGTACGGGGGTGTTTAATATGGGACGTAATATCAGTCTCAAAATCAATGTACCCTTAGAATTTAAAGCCGGTTAAGATTACCAGTTCACGATCAGTTTAACAGCCAGGTTCCTCCCCATATTATAAATGCCGGAGCGGCCATTGGGAGCCGATTGGAAATACTCAAAATATTTCAACCGGTTCTGGTGCGATTGGTAAGCGGTATTGAAAAGGTTATTGACATTGATGAAAACCTGGCAATTACTTTTTTGGGTATCCTTACCAATGCTGAATCCTATTCCCATATTTACCAGTGTATAACCTGGTGTGGCCGTTTCGGTATTGTCTACCGCATAAAAGCGATGCTGTGTTGCAGCTGTTTCTACTTCTGTTTGTAAATAAGCATCGGATAAAAAATGGGTTACCTGTGGCAGTAAAAAGCGTAAGCGGTTCACGGTTCTGAAAGGCGGGATCAACGGGAGATGCCGGGCTGCATCGCCCAATAGTTTTAAGGTTGACTGATCTGTATTGACACCCCTGATCGCAGACAGGTTATGCTGAAACTGCAGCCAGGCCAATTGTTTGGGATGGTAACTGATATTGGCTTCCGCACCATATAACAAAGCGCTACCCTGTTTGTACTGATAGGTAAAATTACCGGGTACCAGTTCCAGCGGCTGCCCATTGGCATCAAACAGTTTCTGGAAGAAGATATAATTGTTGATGCGGTTGTGAAACAATTCCAGGTTGGCGTCCCAGTCTGCATCGCTGTAAAAGAATCCCAAATCTGCCTGCCAATTGTATTCCGGTGTAAAGTTGCGGTTGCCGATATAATAAATATGGGCACCCGGATCCAGTCCGTCTGAACCGATCTCGGGAATCGAAGGACTCCGGTAACCACTGGCAATATTAGCTTTGAGCGTAACAGTGTGCGATATATTATGCACCATGCCGATGCTGCCTGATACGCCACTGAAATGACGGCGGTAAGAAGGGAAGTTCAAAAGAGCACCTGCCGTATCTGGTACATGTACCTGTTGGAAAAAACCAGTGCTGTTTTTTCTGGTGTAAAAGTCATCCCAGCTAACAGAACGGTTATCCAGCCGGATGCCTCCTGTGAGTACTGTTTTGTCGAAATCTTTTTTGATCACTAAAAAACTGCCGATATCGAATAACTGATAATCCGGGATCGGGAAATCGGTAGCGGATTTATTACGGTTGGATTGGTACATGCCATTAACCCCAAAAGTAATATCGAGCCCGGCCCATTTCGGAAAACGATACCTTGCTTCATAGTTTACCGTATTCAATACCACAAACAAGCCCGGTTGTGACAAATGGGTAGGATGATTGTATTCCCTGCGACGGTTTTGTTGAAATCCGAGCAGGGTAGATAGTTCGCCTTTTGCTATTGTATAAGACCCTTTGTGATAGGCACGATAATGCTGGATATGCTGATGCAGATCGGCGATGCGATAACTGCTTAATTGGTCTGCGGGTATAGTTGGTCTTGTTTTGATATCATCCAGATCTGCTTCTGCTACCTGGCGGGTAAATAAGCGGGTAAGTGAATCACGGCTTCCATCCGGTATTTCCTGGCGATTATCGTAGATATTGAGTTGCAGGTAATTTTTGGCTTTTGTGTTTTCCCAGCCCATCATGGCAGAGAGGTTCTTTTCTGTAAAACCGGTATTATATACACGGTGGTCAACCGCATTCTGGTAATCCATGGCAGTTTTGGCGGAGCCGCGGATGCCCCAGAGAAAATCGTTTTTCTTATAGTGCATACCAACAGTGGTGCCGATCAAACCATTGTTGCTGTGGTATTCGGTAACAGCATCTCCCTTAAGTTTTCCATTTGTATTGACCGGCATACCGGGAATTAAATTCACAACGCCGGCAATCGCATCTGAACCATATAACAGGCTGGCCGGACCTTTTACAATTTCGGCTCTTGCAATACCGTACGGATCTATCTCGATCCCATGTTCATCGCCCCACTGCTGGCCTTCCTGGCGGATACCATCGTATAAAGTAAGTACACGGTTATAACCGAGTCCGCGGATAAAAGGTTTGCTGATATTGGGTCCCGTGGTGATAGCTGTAATGCCCGGAACCGATCGTAGCAAAGCATCAATCACATTACTGCTGGTGCTCCGGTTCATTTCTTTCTGCGACACGATGGCGATGGCTATCGGCGTACGCCTGATCCTTGTGGCACCCGCTACGGCGGTTACCACTACTTGGTCAAGTGAAAAACTGTCTTTTTCGTTCCAGGCTTTTGCAGCACTGCCGGGTAACTGCCCCCATGCGGTTTGTTCAAACCCTGCCAGGCAGAACAATACCAACCCTATCCAACCGCGTTTTTTCATAGAAATGAGAAATAAATTTAGACAAATCTAAATTTATGTTTCGATAAGTGTAAAATAAATTTTAAACTTGCTGTATTTCAGATAGTTAGACACAGTGTGCAGGCCGATAGGGGCAGTGAGATGAATATTTTGTATTTTGCCTGTATGGATATATCGATCAATACGCCGGCCTTACTGTTCCCGGCCATCAGTCTGATTATGCTGGCATATACCAACCGTTTCCTGGCTTTATCAAACCGGGTAAGAAGTCTGCACGAGAAGTACCAGACTCCTGAGCAAAACCACACCATTCACGGCCAGATCAGGAACCTGCGCTACCGCTTAAAACTGATCAAGAATATGCAGGCGCTGGGGGTACTCACTTTTCTGAGTTGCATTTTATGTATGTACCTGATCTATATTGAAGCCATGCCTTTTGCCCATGTGGTATTTGCCTTTAGCCTGATCACGTTTTCTGCCTCACTGGCTTTATCGCTGCTGGAGATCCAGCTCAGCACCAAAGCACTGGAACTGGAGCTGAGTGATATGGAAGGGTTGGAAGATCCTTCGGTGATAGAATATATCAAAAAGAAGTTTGATAAGGACTAGTCTGGGAATATCGAATGTCGAATCCCGCCTGGGCGGGAAATTTCGAACACCGAACTGACATTCCGATGGGAGCAGTCGCCTTCTTTTGACAAAATGTTTTTATCAGTTAACAGCTGCAAAATCCATGGCTTTTCTTTCGCCGATCTGCTGGCGCCACATGGCATAGTATAACCCTTTCTCGCCCAGTAATTCCTGGTGGGTGCCTGTTTCTACGATCTGGCCTTTTTCAAGCACATAGATCCTGTCTGCATGCATAATGGTGCTTAACCTATGTGCGATCATGACGGTGATCTGTTCTTTTTCGTTGGAGATCCGGCGGATGGTATTGGTAATCTCTTCTTCCGTAATACTATCCAGCGCAGAAGTGGCTTCATCAAAAATCAGCAGGTGCGGATGCCGTAACAGCGCACGGGCAATGGATAAACGTTGTTTCTCTCCACCACTCAGTTTCAATCCGCCCTCACCGATCATCGTATCCAATCCATGTTCTGCCCTTGCCAGCAGGTTATCGCAGCTGGCTTTGTGCAGCGCTTCCAGTACATCGGCTTCCGTAGCATCCGGGTACACGAAAGTCAGGTTTTCGCGGATGGTACCTGCAAACAACTGGGTATCCTGCGTTACAAAACCGATCTGGTTCCGCAGCTCATCAAACAATATTTTTTTACTGTCGATACCGTTGTACAGGATGCTGCCCTCCTGTGTATGATACAGTCCTACCAGTAGTTTCATCAAGGTACTCTTACCGGCCCCGCTGGGTCCTACAAAAGCGATGCTTTGTCCTCTCTCCACATCAAAACTGATATCATCCAGTGCCTTGTACTGGGCCGTTTGGTGTTTGAAAGAGATATTCTGGAAAGATAAATGCCTGATATCTCCCAGGTGTTCCGGGTATACCGGCCTCGGTTCTGAGGGTTTCTGCATCAGGTTATGGAAATTATTGAGGGAGGCTTCTGCTTCGCGATAGGAAAGGATGATATTGCCGATCTCCTGTAGAGGCCCGAAGATGAAGAAGGAATAAAAAGTAAGCGTCATGACTTCCCCGGCTGTCAACTCGCCCCGGAATACCAGCCACAACAGGGTGAACATGATCACCTGCCGTAAAAAATTCACAAAAGTGCCCTGTATAAAACTCAGGGTACGGATACTTTTTACTTTTCTGAGTTCCAGTCCTAAGATCTTGTAAGTGTTTTTATTCAAACGGTTGATCTCCTGGTCGGTAAGGCCCAGGCTTTTTACCAGTTCAATATTGCGTAAACTTTCCGTGGTGCTTCCTGCCAGCGTGGTGGTTTCCTTCACAATGGTTTTCTGGATCACTTTGATCTTTTTGCTGAGGAAACTGGTGAGTAGGGAAAGGCAAACGATTCCTGCCACATAAATGGGCATGATGGACCAATGCAACCTGAATGAATACACAGAAATGAAAACGATCCCAACGAGAATACTGAACAGCACATTAATAAAGGAAATGATGAATTTCTCCGTATCGGTTCTCACTTTGGTAAGGATGGACAGGGTTTCGCCGCTTCGCTGGTCTTCAAATTCCTGGTAAGGCAATTGCATGGAGTGTTTTAAACCATCGGTAAAGATCTTGGCACCGAATTTCTGCACGATCACATTGCTGAAATAATCCTGGAAAGCTTTGGCAATCCGCGATACCATGGCCACGCTGATCAGGATCCCCAGAAATCCGACCACCCCCCAGATAAACTGCGTTTCAGTACGGGTAGCTGTTACAATGAACTTTTTCTGCTCATTAAAATAACCTACCTCAAAAGGATGTGTGGCATACTGGTCTATCAGCTTACCAAAAAAGTAAGGGTCCAGCATAGAGAATGATTGGTTGATGGCGGCCAGTAATAAAGCCAGCCCGATCAGCCATTTATAGGGTCGGAGGTAGAATAAGAGTATTTTCATGTAAGTCGGTTGTTTTTGGGAAAGCGAATACCTGTCAATTTCCGTACATTTTTCCGAAAACTGACAAAGTTTCCAGTATCCTTTACATAAGCGCTCGATTTACGTAACCGGAAGCTTATTTTTGCCCGTAAACTGACGTTTCATGAAGAAGGTCCTGGTAGATATGCACCGTTTAAAGTATAATCCTTTCAATGGTTTGTACAGCGTGTGTATCAACCTCGGAAAAGCCCTGGCCAAAATTCCCTTAACCGATCTGGAGCTGGAATACTACCTGCCCAAAAAGGATTTTGGCATTTTTGGGCCTGATGCAAAATACACCGAGCACCGTTCCATTGACAAGTTCTATCGCTTCGGCACCGGCAAATATGATCTCTGGCATGTAACCACCCAGTTGTCCTGGTACCGGCCTTTTAACCGCCGTACCAAAGTTTTGTATACTTTGTATGATTTCAGTTACCTCATCGAAGATGCGGGTAATGTGAAACGAAACAAACGTTTGCTGGCCCAAACCCAGGAGCGGATAGACAGGGCCGATTATATTACCGGCATTTCTCAGTTTGCCATTGACGAAGCCTATAAACACCTGAACCTAGGTAACAAACCCACACGTGCCATCCATCTGGGTTGTACGGTGGCAACTTTTCCGGGGTTTGACGCCCCGAAATACCGTCCGGCAAAACCGTTTCTGTTTACCATTGGACTGGTGCAACCCCGCAAGAATTTTCATGTGCTGCCTGCTTTACTGGAGGGCAATGATTATGAACTGGTGATTGCCGGACTGAATGAATTTGACTACGGCAAAGAAGTGGAAGCAGCTGCGAAAAAATTCGGTGTTGCTGATCGGGTAAAACTGATCGGTCCTGCTTCCGAGGAAGAAAAATACTGGTACTATAAAAATTGTGAAGCGTTCCTGTTCCCATCTTATGCAGAAGGTTTTGGTTTGCCGATCATTGAAGCGATGTATCATGGTAAACCGGTGTTCAGTTCCGACAGGACCAGTTTGCCGGAAGTGGGCGGAGATGCGGCGTATTATTTTCGCCAGTTTGACCCGGAGCACATGCGCAAAGTATTTACGGAGGGAATGCAGCATTATGCAACGCATCAACCTATCGAAAAGATCAAACAGCAGGCGGCCCGTTTCAGCTGGGACCGTTGTGCGGAAGAATATATTGACGTGTATAAACAGATGCTTTTATAGAACCCCTGATTTCCATTGTACTCTGCACCTATAACGGTGAACGTTTTTTACAGGCGCAGCTGGATTCGTTGCTGCAACAGACCTGGCCCAACCTGGAGATCATTGTTTCGGACGATGGCTCTACTGATGGTACCAGGGAGATACTGACGGCATACGAAACAGATCCACGGTTCCGTATTACTTATCAATCCAGCAACCAGGGTACTGTTGGCAATTTTGAATATGCTGCCAAACAGGCAAGGGGCGCTTATGTGGCGTTCTGCGACCAGGATGATATCTGGTTGCCGGAGAAACTGGAAAAATTATACAAGGCCATCGGCGATCACTGGCTGGTGTACAGTGATAGTATATTGATCAATGAAGAAGGACAGAGCCTGCAGAAAAATTTATCGCAATTGCGAAAGATGTACAGCGGGGCCGATACGCGCGGATTTGTATTCAGCAATGTAGTCTGGGGGCATGCCATGCTGGTGAACAGCCAGTTACTGCCTTATGTGTTACCCATACCCGCCGGGATCCCGCATGATATCTGGTTTGCGATGAAAGCTACCATTTATACGGGCATTCAGTATGTGAATGAATCGCTCACGCTTTACCGGCAACACGCGGCAACCTTCACCACTACGCTGGCGCAGAAAGCGGTTACCCGTAAACACGAACAACGGTACCGGGATTTTGAAGATAAGCTGAACTGGATCGGCCATATCCGGGATGCGGAACATGGTAACCGCAGAGGATTTTATGCGAGATTATATGAATTGTATGCGCTGAAAGCAAAGGGGCGTTTTGTATGGCCGCTGTTCCGTTTTCTATGGCAATACGAGGAAGAACTGTTCCGTTTTACCAATAAATCTACACTCAGTCGTTTGATAGAGATCCGCAAACTGAGCAGGGGGGAACACAAATAAGCGATTATTTTTTGCGGAGGCAGATCACGGCCGTATCACCATTTCCTTTCTCATTTTCAGCCTTCATAATTGCCCGGAAACGTTTGATATCTTCTTTGGAAAACATACTGCTGCCGTCTTTATTGAACATATGGCTTCTGGGATCGTGTAGGGGCATGCCCACTTTGTATTGCTCACTGCTCCAGATCAGGTAATCGCTGCTGTCGTAGTAGAATTTCTCAACTGTAAAACCGGCATCTTCTGCCAGCTTCCGCATTTGTTTGGCCGATGGGATGAAGATATGCCTGGGTGCATCAATGCCACACCAGTATACGCCATAGGTTTGCCATCCGTAATTACCCATAATTGGTATGCGCACCATCACGGCTCCGCCGGGTTTGGTGATCTTCATGGCCTGGGCCAGTACTTTCTGTGGCTCAAACATGTGCTCCAGCGAATGGTGCATCATCACAATATCATATTGATCCGTTACCTCGTAAATGTCTTTTTTCAGGATGCGGATAGAACCATAATCCTGACTTTGATTAATAAACGGATCTATGCCGGTAAGATTGGTGAACCCAACCTGAAACAAACGGGACAGCAGGCTGCCGTTGCCGGTGCCGATATCCAGGATGGCATCATCATATTTTGCACCCAGGTCTTTCATCCACTGAAACTGTTCGGGTAATTTGTATCCGATAGAGAGCAGGCGTCCCAGGAACTGGTTCTTCCCGAACAACAAATAATCAGCTTTTATTTTTCGCAGGGCATCCGCTTTTTTGCGGATGTTCAGGTCGAGCTTAAAAGAATAATAATCCTCGTTGGGATAGTATTTTCCCAGGTTATCGGGAACATCCTGTAACTGCATACTGCCGCAGCCACCGCATAACTGGTAGTTGAAATATTCATCCAGACCCAATTGTAGTTCTTTAACCTTGTACAACTGGTTATTGTCTGTGTTACCGCAAAGCAGGCAGGCTGTTGTCATAGCTGTTGTATTACCGTAGCAAAATATAGTTCTTATAGTCAAAGGGCCTGATCCCTGTCCATTTCTCCATCCAATTCTTGAAGTGGTCTTTCAGGCTTAGATTATTGTACGACAGGTCGTAGCTGAATTGCCAGTTCATCCGGGTTATCCGTTCTTTCATTACTTCTGGATGGGTGCCGGTGAATTTCTCCAGTGCATCGATCTGCGAATAATCAAACTCGCCCGAATAGGTCTTCAGAAAAGTTTCATCCACCCGGTCTCCGCCCCAGTAATTGCCGAAGTTCCGCTTTTTATCCATCATGGTCTGTGGCGGTCTTACCCAGCCGTAGTGATAGATGTAGGCATTCACCGCTTTCACCTTTAATTTCTGGTCATTTCCCTTTCTGAAACCCTGCGCATCGCGGTAAGAGTAAATGTCCGGGTGATGCCGCACAATACGGATCTCGTTCCGGTACCAGTCTGATGAACTGGCGATATAATCGAAGGAACCGTAAAAATGTTTGTATTTAAACAGCAGTCCATCTACTGCTGCATGGTCTTTCCATTGCAGCATGGCCTGTTTTACGGTATCCAGGTATTGCTCATGCAAAACCTCATCGCCCTGGATATAGATACACCAGTCCGGGTGGCCACTGATGGCATGAAAAGCTTTGTTGGTCTCATCCGCCAGTACGGCACCACCTTCGCGCAGGGTAGGGTCCCAAATGGTATCAATGATCCGGATCTTGTCCGACGGGATA
>Ga0255338_1002393_pt1 | contig 27788 bp, 25 predicted proteins | sample MeOH1_35cm_T4_19_FD_203715 | JGI IMG/M metagenome (GOLD analysis project Ga0255338, IMG submission 203715) | Sandy soil microbial communities from University of British Columbia, Vancouver, Canada - MeOH1_35cm_T4_195 | ecosystem: Engineered > Artificial ecosystem > Sand microcosm > Unclassified ...
ATGGGGCGCCTCGTCGGCAGGCAAAAAGAGCGGAAAAGAGGGACCCATGTTTGAGTATCGCCTTAAGGCGATGCGAGTTTGGGTCCCGGCCGCTCTTTTTGCCTGCCGACGAGGGGGTGTCGCCCCATCCGGCGCGCCTTTTTTGCCTACTTTTTTGGCAAGACAAAAAAGTAGGTCGCCGCCCCGCAGGGGTGGTGAAACTGCCTTTGACTTTAAGCATTTGACTTTGACGTTAAGCAGTTGCAGTTGCAGTGCGTGAGCACCAGGTTGCCATCGGCAGGGATACTTACGCCGCGCTGTTGGAGATCGAGGCGGCCAATATCGTCGAGCAAGCGGCAAACCAGAAGGGAGTGCCCCAAAGCGTGGTTCAATTCTGGCTTCGCGCCTTTGAATCGCGGCGTATGTTCCTTTCCGAGGGGGCCGTAGCGGCGTATCGGGTTGTATTAGGCAATTACGATGCGTATTAGCGATACCAACCAGCCTGCCATGCCAGAGACCCTGAACATCCGCAATGCCACCAAGGCAGATGCCCCGGCGCTATGTTCTGCCGAGCGCCAAACAGCCACCACGCCCGGCCTGCTCGTATCGCGGCCCCACGAGTTCCATGAAGCCGCATTCGAGCACAAGATCGAAGCCCTCTCGACGAAAGGCGCTTACCTCGTAGCGGAAGTCGACGGGGCGCCGGTTGGCCACGCACTGCTGGAGCCATTGGGGCTGGACTCCATGGAGCACGTCTTCACGCTGACGATCGTCGTCCATCCCGGGCACCTTGGGCTCGGGATCGGCACCGCGCTGATGAGCGCCCTGCTCCAGTGGGCGGATCGCACGCCGGCTGTCGAAAAAATAGAGCTTCGGGTTCGCGAGACCAACCGGCGTGCACGCGCTCTCTATGCGTATTTTGGTTTTGTCGAGGAAGGACGCTTCGAGAAGCGGATACGCCTGCCCGACGGGTCTTATCTCGCCGATATCTCCATGGCCAGGTTTCGTCAGCCTGGATAGACGCGCCCCCGCCAGGCGGCGCCCTGACGCGACCGCGACGAGGCCGCTCCGGGACTTCCGGCCGACAATGAAGCTGGAGGCACCCTGGCCCGACTGCCTCCCGCCCGGCCGACAGTCACGCCCTGGCACTTCACCCGGCGCCCCGCGCATTTCACGACACCATCCTGCATTTCGTCGCAACCCGCTGCCCAAGGTGCCGGTGTCCACCGAATATGAGCACCATCGCGTTTCCCCTCACAAGAACACGCACAAGAACAGGAAGCCAACCATGCTCAGCGGAATCCTCCATCACACGCCCCTCTGGGTCTGGGCCTTGCTCGCCGGTCTGATTGCCCTCGGCCTTTCGCAAACAGCCCCAAGACGGCTGACACCCGGCAGGGCCACGGCCATTCCGATCGCCATGGCGGTGGCCTCCCTTGGCAGCCTCATATCGGCCTTCCCGCACCAGCCGCTTGCACTCGCCGCCTGGGGAGCCGGCATGGCCTTGGCGCTGGTTTTGTCCAACGCCATTGGCGCTTGGGACGGCATCCGCTGGTCGGAAGCGGACCGGCGCTTGCTGGTTCCCGGCAGCTGGATACCGCTGGCGCTGATACTTTGCCTGTTCCTCACCCGGTTTATCGTCAACGTCGCACTAGCGATAAACCCTGATCTATTGCATCGGAGCAGCACCGCATTGGCAGCCGGCTTTATCTACGGCACCGTTAGCGGTATCTTCCTCGCACGTAGCTTCGTGACATGGCGGCTTGCGCGACAGGCGCGGCCCTATGGCATGCCGGGCTAATCGCATCGGTCGCCCCGAACAACCCACAAGCCAGCAGTCATGAGTGCAGTAGAGAAGTTTCAGCTGTTCGTCGCCGTCCCATCTGTCTTGTTATTCGCCCTGATCGAAGGGATCGTCCTGTCGCGTCGCCAGCGCTACGACTGGCGGGCTTTCGGCGTCTCGGCGCTGGATCTGGTCGCACGCATCGCGGTGGGTATCGCCTTGCCGCTGACGATTGCCGCGCCGCTGGTGCGGCTGGCGTTCGAGCATCGGCTGATGACGATCCATCCTGCAGGCTGGGTAGCCTTGCCGCTGCTCTTTATCGGGCAGGAGTTCTGCTATTACTGGTATCACCGCGCCGCGCACCGGGTGCGCTGGTTCTGGAGCAACCACGCGGTGCATCACTCGCCTAACGATCTCAACCTGTCGGCTGCGTTTCGCATCGGGGTGCTTGGCAAGCTGACCGGCACGGCGCTGTTCTTCGTGCCGCTGGCGTGGATCGGCTTCGAGCCGGGCATGGTGTTCGCGGTGCTGTCGCTCAATCTGCTCTACCAGTTCTGGATTCATGCGGTGTGGATTCCGCGGCTGGGCTGGCTGGAGGGAATCCTCAATACGCCGTCGGCGCACCGGGTGCATCATGCGTCGAACCTGGAGTACCTGGATGCGAACTATGGCGGCGTGCTGCTGGTCTTCGACCGCTTGTTCGGCACCTACGTGAAGGAGCGCGACGACGTGCCCTGCCGGTATGGGCTGGTGCATCCGATCCACAGCGCCAACCCGCTGCGGATCGAGTTCACGCAGTGGGTCCATCTGTTGCGCGACCTGGCCGGGGCGCGCAGCGCCCGCGCCTTCTTCGGATACCTGTTCATGCCGCCGGGCTGGACGCCGAATGGCGAGGGCAATACCACCGCGGAGATGCGCGCGCGCAAGCCTGAGTCCGGAGTGGCGCGCGGCGCGGCCGGCGGCTGAATCCAGGCGGCGGCGCAGCACGCGTTACCCGGCCAACGAACCGGCGCGCGTTGCGCATTGGGCTTCCGGTGGCATTGGGCGCTGCCTTCAGGCTCCGCGTCGGTGCGCTATCCGGCCGCCACCTTCATCCAATGTATTCCACCAAGACCACCGCGCCGAACCCCGGGGGCTGGTCCTTCACCGTCGGCACCAGGCTGATCGTGCACTTCTGCCGCGTGCTGCAGCGGAAGTACGGCTGGTTATCCACCCGGCCCGCCGAGCTCGCCGGACTCAGGCTAAGGGCAGCCAGCGCAGTGGCGGAGGCCTCGCCCGTTTGCACGGCGTAGCCTGCCTTGCCGCCGGACCCGAGCGCGCCGGCCGGAACATCCACGATGACGCGCAGGATGATCGCGTGCAGCGGCAACACGATGGATAGCGGGCCGTCGGCGCCGCTCGGCAGATTGCCGAAGGCGGACTTGAACGAGACGATCTTCTGCTTGACCGTCGCAATCGCCGCCACGTCCCAGCCCACTTCGGCGTCGGCGTAGACACTGCCCGTGCCGTTGCCCCGGCAGCTTTCGAGCACCACTGCGCGGCGGCGCCCGGCCTGCCCTCCTGCCTCGGAGAAGACAAACGCCTCGTCCGGGTAGGTGTAGTTGAGGAAATCGCAGTTCCGGTAGCTGGAGCGCCCCTGGCCGGCCGGCGCCTGTCCGGTCGTGTAGTGGTGCCGGCCCATGATCTGGCAATTGTCGAACACCACTTGCGCCCCGGAGCTGTCACCCGGCGAGAACAAGGCCGACATCACCCCCGCGGCGAATGGCTGGTAAGCCTGCGAACTGAAATCGCAATCCTTGAACCCGATGTTGCCTTGCTCCCACTCGCAATACATCAGGCCCGCGAACCGGGTCTTCTGCTCGACGCGCAAGCCCGACGCCTTGAACGAACAGACGCCGCGCGCATGGGAACGCCCGCGCAGGTTGAACAGGTAGGTTTGCGCGGCGGGTTCATAACCACTGACATCGCAATCGGTCAGCTTGATATTGCCGCCCTTGGCCATGTCGATCCAGATGCTGGAGCTCCAGTATTTGCAGTGGTCAAACCAGTAGTTCAGGAACTGGTCCGAGGTATTGGCGGTGCCCACGTAGAGAAACGACTGCCATTTGCCGGCCCAGGAACAGCGGCCGAAATGCCACTCGCTGTTGTTGTTCCCGCCGGTGAGGTTGGCGCCATATCTCCAGCTGCCGGTGAAGATGCAGTCGTCGAAGGCGTAGTCCTGCGCGCCGCCCGTACTGGTGCTGTCGATCAGGTCGCTGTTCGGCGCCTTGCCGTGGAACTGGATGTTCCTGAAGCGGAGCACCAGCAGCTTGTCGTTGTTCTTGATGAGCGGCCCCGGCATGGCCGGCTGGTAGATGATGACCACCGTTCCCGGCGCCCCGTCGCCCTCGATCGTCAGGCCTTGCGTGCGCTCCCCGAATGCACCGGAGTCCACCAGCGCGCCCGGCTGCGTGATCAGGTAGGTGCCGGGCGGCAGCACGATGCGCTTGTTGCCGATCCTGTTGGAGTTTTCGTCGCCGAGGGCTTTGCGTTTGAGCGAGGCGACTTCTTTCAGTGCCCTGCTGAACGCCTGGTCGGACGGGCTCGAGCCGGTCGCGTCCAGGCCCGCGAAATCCTTGACGGATACCACGCGCTCTTCCGCCCTGCCCTCTTGCGCGGTGCGCGCGATCGCGCCCCTGCCGATGCCAACGGTCGACGCCAGCGCGGCACCGGCCCCCGCGACCGTGCCTGCGAGCCGTGCAAAGAATTGTCGCCTGAATGGAGTCATGCCGTTTCCGTGTGGTTACTCGTGTAGTTTTCTAGCGGCGCAGGCATGGCAACGCCATCACCCTGCTTACTGCGTCATCAGGTACGCCCACAAGGCGGAACAGTCGCTATCCGACAGGACGTACTGTGGCATCGCCTTTACGAATACCACGTTGGCCACGTCGATACTGTTGCCTAGCGCACTGCAGAAGGCGTCGCGGTCGTAAGCCGTGGGCGGGCCGCCCCGGCGCGGGCTTAAGGTACGAAGGGAATCCGACGTCAGCGGCGGGGCAAATGCCTCCCCCCGGCTGGTCTTGGCATGACAATTGATGCAGCGCACGGCTGAAGCGGGCAGCGGCGCGGGATCCCCCCGCAAGTGCGCAGCGAGATCCGTCTCGCCGTAGAACAGCGCCCGCCCCCGCTCCAAGTCCCCGCTGCCATCCGCTGCCGCCGCCAGCATGCTGGCGGCGGCCAGCGCCACACCCAGGACCGCCCGCCATGCTCCGTTCGCGCGGCGCATCAGTGGACGCGAATGACCTTGGCCACGCTCGGCACGCCCGCCGAATTCATGGCGAACAGATAGTAATAGCCGGGCACGGCGACGCCCGGGTCGGACGGGATCTTGATCAGATTCTCTCCCGCCGTACCGACCGTGAAGGTGACCGGCACCCGGCGCTGCTCGTTGTTCACGGAATGCGTGACCGACGACATGCGGACCAGCGCGAACTTGGCCACCGGGGTATTCGTGGTCACCGAGATCGTGGTTCCAAGCAGGGCATCCCCCGGCGCCGACGAAATCGTCGGGCGGGTCGCCGCCGTTCCATCCGCGTTGAGCAGATAGGGCGGTGACAGGATCTCCACATTGGGATGATTGGTCGTGCAACCCCCGCAAAGGCCGCCACCACCGCTCAGCACCCGCCCGTCGGGCAGCAACAGGGCCACGCTGTGGTAGGTCCGCGGGGTTGCCATCGCAACCAGCTTCTGGAACTTCTCGGTAGCCGGATCCCAGAGTTCCGGGGTGAGCACCGCCCCGTCATCGGAGAACGGCACCGGCACGGTCTGGCCACCGATCACCACGACCTGGCCATTCGGCAAGACCACGCTGTTGCCGAAGGCGCGGGCATAGGCCATGGAAGCGAGCTTGCGCACCACCGGCGTGCCGCTCGTGATATCGATCACGTGTGCGTTCGCGGTTGACGCCGTGTTTTCATAGTCCGGCGCTCCGCCCACCGTAAGGATCTTGCCGATGTCGTACATCACGGCGTTGCCGTTCATGGCATCGCCATCCGCCGCCCGCGTACCGACCGGGGTCACGCTGCCGTCACCGGTGGTGTCGATCCAGTTCATCTGCTTGCTCGGCCCCGCATGGAACACCCGGCCATTGGCCGAGGCGAACAGCCACGTGTGGTTATCCGAACGGTACAGGCCCGCGGAGTCGCCAGTCAGGATGTAGTCGTCCCATATGGCGCTGTTCAGCCGCCACGGGTTGTTCGGCATCCAGGTTTCGCCGTCCTTGTCGCCGATGGCGCCGCTCCAGGAACCGCCCACGGTGAAGACGCCGCCGTTGCTCAACGTGACGCTGCCCTGATACCCGCGGCCCCGGTTCATCTCCGGTGCCACGGACCACTTGGCCGTGGCCGGATCGTAGATGCTGGTCTTGGTACTGCTGGATCCGCCGTTGACGAAGATGCGTCCATCGGGGAGATTCGCGATCCCCGGGCAGAACATGTCATGCGCGGTATTGGTGACCAGCTTCTCGGTGGACGTCATGGCGACCGGGTCGAACAGGGCGGTGTAAGTCTGCCCGTTGTCGCCGCCGAACGTGAAGCGATCGTAGGCGGACCACACCAACACCTTGCCGGAAGGCAGGGCCGCCGCCGCTACCGGTACGAGCGACAGTGCCTTGGGCGCCGTCCATTTCGATGGCAGGGTGACAATGTTCAGATTGGGGAGCAGCCAGGTCTGGCCGACGCTGCCGTCGCAAGTGTATTGCGCCACAGCCTGCCCTTGCTGCGGGTTGGTTTTCCCCGTCGCGGAAAGGCACTTGCCACTGTGCACGGCCACCACCGCATAGCCGCCATTTTGCTGCTTCAGCGTGAACCGCTGGTTGTTGGCGGCTGGTACCTGACATGGCCATTGAATTGCCGCGGCCCCGTTGGCCACGCTGACACCACTAATGTCCAGGCAATAGCCGGTGTGGCCCACCGTGATCTTGTACCCGGTACCGTCCTGGGCGAATGTCCATCGCTGGTTGGGGTCGCCGCTGCACCCCCAGACGATGACCGGTGCGCCGCTCGCGGTCGAGGCGCCCGAGACATCGGCGCACAAGTTCTTGCCGCTCAGGCTCATCGCGCCGGTCTGCGCCGCCGCCGGCGCGGAGAACGTCCATGCAAGGAGAACAAGACAGGTACCGATCCACTTAAGCAGTGCCCTCGTGAATCCGTTGGATTGCAGTGAGATGAGAGTCATGGCGAAGTTTGCTGGTGGGTTGGTGCTTTGGTGCTTTGGTGCTGTTGCTCTGCTGTTGTTGATTGGCCCGTGCCGGATCCATCACGCCTGGGCCAGGCGTTCCATGACGTACAGGACTTCTTTCGCTTGCGGCAATGCAGGGCTGCGCCAGCACAATTGCGCAGCCTTGTTGAAGAAATAGACTTGTGTGGAATGCGCATCGAGGTTCGGACCCGGCGGCCTGCCGGCAAGTACCGTCCTGATCTGCTCGACGGCGCTCGTTGGCGCCACCGCACGCCAGTTGGGGCCGGCGCCCATGCGTTGCAGCCATGCCCGCAGCGCCTCCGGAGAGTCGGACAGCGGATCGATGCTGAGCGAGACCAGGCGAAGCGGATACCGGGCGTTCACGCGCGGCATGCCGTCCTGCACCGCGCTGAACAGCGCGCCCTGCAACGGGCAAACCGAGCTGCAGCCCGTGAATATCGTTTGCATTGCCGTGACGCCGCCCAGCAACATGTCCTGCAGACGCACCCGCCGGCCGAACTGGTCGACCACCCAGCCGTCCAGCATGGGCAGCGGTGCATCGACAGGTCCCGCGCTCACATGCGCATACATGTCGCGCGATGCGACAGCCAGGATGCTTGCTGAAATGCCGCGCAGCCATGCGCGCCGGGTCCAGGTGGTCATTCCGGTACGTCTCCGAGTCATATGTCGCGCCACTCCGGCCGGCATGGCGCGTAGCGGCATGATCGCAATTGGCGTTCCACGAGGGACTCCCCCAATGGCGCCCTCAGGGAGCGCGCCGTCGAATGTCATTCCAGCCTATCGGGGGAAATTGCCGAAGGGCCGCTGCGCACAGGCAGCGTCCTTGATGGCGAGCGCTTTCGCGACGGGCCCGCGTTGGCCCCGCCGTCATTTCGATAACAACCTTCCCCGCCCCCGGGGCCCATCTATCAAACGCTGACGAAAGTCAGCGGCATCGCAATAATCACCTCACAAATCACTGGCCCTCTCCGGCCGGCACCGGCCAAGCAGAAGATCCGTCACGCCGACCAGGTTGCCGGCGAAACGTCCGCGGCGGTCGATGTGCGATTCAGGCCGGATCGACCTGACACCATTGGCAGTGAGCGCCTTAGCGATGAAACTCCAGACTTCCTTCGTGGAAAGCACGCCCTTCTTGTGCAAATACCAGGCATTGACGATCTGCGAGAAACCAAAACGTTTTCCGGAGACTCGGCCCGATCTCAACCCCAGGTGGACCCCTAACATCGCGTCGGACTCGACCAGCCTGCCCTTCCTGCCGATCGCGCGCGAAAAATCCTTGTCTTCCAGCCAGCCGTAAAGCACCAGCCGCTCGTCAAAGCGCAGATTGCCGATCGCGGAAACGCGATAGGCCATGTTGCATCCATAGAGCCCGCTCAGCGTGGTGAGCGGGCGCGGTGTACCGGCGACGGCCTCCGCTTGCCGGACAAGGCTGCATGCGTCGCCCCATGACAGGGCGGCACCGACCGCGCCATCGTGAAGCAAGGCGCCGGAGATCCCCGCGACATCGGGCTCCGCTAGAAAGGCCTGCAGGCAGCGCTCTATCCAATAGGGTGACGGCACGAAGTCATCGTCGAAGAAAACGACAAAATCCGCGCGCGACAGGACCGTGGCCAACGCGCGGTTGCGCTGCGCGGGCAAGCCTGCCGGGCCAAAGATATACTCAACCGCCAGCTGCGTTTCCAGGCCGGGCTCGATATCCGCTTCCGTGCAGGCGGAGAACAGTGTGATGGCCGGTTGCACGGATTGCTTCTCGAGCAGTCGCAGCACGTGCGTCGATGCCTGCGGCCGGCCTTTCGTGGCCACGATAACAGCGACCCTCGCCGGCGACGGCAAGGGGGCATGTTGATCTGCGGTAGCCAACGTCTTCATGAGCATTACCCGCGCTTGGATTTCTTTAGTATAAGTAGCGCAAATTCCCTTTCAACTAGCCATTGGGATGAGTCGGCGCAGTCTCTTTTTTTCAAGAATTAGTGCGCGCTTGCGCACGGACCGCGCTTGACATGTGCCGCTTTGAATACCCGCTGCAGGACTCACGCTCTTGCTGCAAGCCCGGACCAAAACGCCATAGCCAGCCGAGTCGCAACGTGCCCGAATCCTTGCTCTTGTGAAGGCCACCGATGCCGCCAGCGACCTGGGAAATTGACACCTCCCTGGCTGGACATCCGGGACAGCGCGACGCCGATCACCAATTTGAGTGAAGCGATCACGCGTTCCGCATCCCCCGATGCAAACGTCGCAGCGATGGCGGCGCACAAGACGGAGTGGACGAAAATATGGATACCTCAATTCATGACCGCCGCTCTGCTGGCCATCGTCTCACCTGGCGTTGCCGCCGAGCCTCGGTGCTGACGGGGGATGCGCTGAAATCCACGCTTCAGGCCAGCGATCCCTTCGTCGTCGCCCGCGTTTCCGACGATGCCAGGATTCGCTGGGCCATCAAGGAGAATGGTTGCCTCCATGGGGTGATGAAGGATGGGGGAGACCTCATCCTCTTCAGTGGCTGCAAAGGCGCGCCGAGGCCACTCGCCAAGGTTATCCGGGAGTAGCGCCGGCCGCGGCGCTACCGGGCGGCGGGTGCCTCAGTCCGCGCCGACCGTGTGGCTGCTGACCTCACGCCGGTCAAGCAGCGGAATGATGGCCCCGAACCCGAGCCGCTGGAAATGCGCCGACTCGCGATGCCTGTCCAGCCCCTGCGCGTTCCTGTACTTCTCCAGGATCACGAAGTGATCCCGTTGCGCCGGCGAGCGGAAAAAATCGTAATACAGATTGTCCGGCTCGCCACGCGTTGCCGCGGCGAGTTCGGCCAGCAGCGCGCATACCTTGTCGCCATTCCCCGGCAACGCAAAGTAGTGCGCGATCACCTGCAGGTGGGAAGCAGCCATCGATTACCTCGGTCGGTTTCAGGATTTCAACACGGAAGGTTCCAGGTTCCACAGCTTGCTGTCGCTGGTGGAAACCGCCACGGCGCCTTCCCTGATCGCGCTGCGGATATCGTCCTTGTTGCAGACGAAGCCCGATGTCACGATGGGCGGCAGCGCCTTGCGGTCCTTGGTGGAAAGATGCGAGAGCATGGGCGCGGGCATCAGTTGTACGAGATTGGGATCGCTCTGCTCCAGCGCCTTGACGCTGCGCGGCCAGGTCGAGCGGTCTGTCACGAATACCTTCTGCATCGTGATCAGCCCCGCCCGGTTGGCGCGCTGGATGGTTGCCACCCGGGTGGAGACAAGGCTGGTCACACCGATATCGGCAAGATACTCGACACCGCCCTTGTCTTGCGACAGCCCTTCGCAGCTGTCGATGTTGACGATGACGTACTTGCCCGCCTTGGTCAGCGTGGCCACCACCGGCTGCAGCTTGCGCAGCTCGACGTTGGCGACGATGGAGACTTCGGCATTGCTCTCGATAAAGATGTCGACCTGCTCGACGCCGTAGAGCGTCCCGATGACCGGGTGCCGCGTCAGGCGTGCCCCGAGTGACTTGTCCATGATGCTTACCGATCCGCGTGGTGGGGCAGCTCGTCGCTCAGGCCGAGCTTTCCGGGATTGAGAATGTTCTTGGGATCCAGCGCTTGCTTGACCGCCACCAGCACCGGAAACGCGCCGCCCAGCGATTCACGCATATACGGCGCGCGCAACAGCCCGATGCCGTGATGGTGGCTCAACGCGGCATTGTATTTGATCAGCACCGCATTGGCGGCATCCCAGGCCTGGCGGTACCACTTCGCCCGGTTCTCCACCTCCACCTCGCCGCGCAGCGAAAAGTACAGGCAGGCGCCGTCCACGTACGCGTGCGACTGGTGCGCCGAGCCCGCCAGCGTGCCGGGCACGGCATTGATCGCATTGACCACGTCGGTATAGATGGCGGACAGGTCGCTCCAGGGGCCGGACATTTCCAGGGTGTCGGCGACAAAGCCGGGGCTGCGCTTGAAGCCTTCTGCGCTCTTGCCGGTGAGGTAGCGAGTGTCCAGCCAGCGCTCGAAGATGGTCGCGGAGTCCAGGGCATGGCCAAGTTCCTTGCACACGCCTTCGCTGATGGCCATCACCGCATCGACCATCTCGCGGGCGCCCTCGTCGGCGATCAGCAGCACGTTGGTGTCCGGCAGGTTGAACTGCACGCCGCTCTCGAGTTCGTCGTAGAGCCGCAGCGCTGCGGGATTCGCGCCGCGCTGCATGATCTCGCGGCATGCGTCCAGGCCGATGGCGAAGGTCTTGAAGCCATAGGCGATGGCGCGGCCGTAGTCGGGCAGCCGATGCAGTTTCAGGCGCACGCGCACGATGACGCCAAGGGTGCCTTCCGAGCCGATGAACAGTTGCTGCAGGTCGGAGCCGAGCGCCGCGCGCGAGTATCCGCCCACCGTGACGAGGCTGCCGTCGGCCAGCACCACGTCCATGCCGAACACCATGTCCTCGATCTTGCCGTAGCGCGTGGAGAGCTGGCCGGCGCCGCGGCACGCCACCCAGCCGCCCACGGTGCTGATGGCGAAGGACGACGGCCAGTGGCCCATCGTCATGCCATAGTCCCTCTGGATGGTCTGCTCGAAGATGTCGCCGAACACGCCCGCCTCCACTTCGACGATCTGGCTTTCCTTGTCGAAGTCCAGCATCTTGTTCAGTTCGCACACATCCAGCACGATGCCGCCGCGCACCGGCAGGGCGGCCCCGGTCACATTGCTGCGCCCGGCCGATACGGTCACGGGGATCGCCGCCGCGTGCGCGATGCGCATGACCGCCTGGATCTGCCCGATGGTTGAAACCCGCACGATGACGGCCTGCGGGGTCGCGGGCTTGCCGGCAGTCTCAGTCATCATCGACCCGGCCCACCAGTCACGCGTCCACGTCACGACGCTGCCGGCATCGGTGAGCACTTCATCCGCCACGCCGCGCAGCGCGTCGATCTGCGCGGCATCGACGGCCACGGCGTCGCGTTGCAGCCCGGGCGTGTCGGACGTTTCCTTGATGGTGGCCGCGTAAGCGGGCGGCGTGTGCGCGCCGACGACGTAGTTGCCACGGTTGTAGCCGCGCTTGATTGCTTCCTTGCTGATCATGCCTTCTCTCCCATAAGAACGGATTTTTCATGTGCGACGGCGCTCAGGTAGGCGTTGACCTGTTGCGCCACGACGGATTCGGGCAGGCCGAGTTCGGCCTGCAGCAGTTCGCCCACGCGCGCCGCGGCGCGCGCCGACGCATCGCGCGCCATCAGGCGGGCACGGATGCGGCGTGAAAGGATGTCGTCCACGCTGCCCGCCAGTTCATGGCGCGCGGCGTAGACGATCTCGGCTTCGGTGTAGGGCAGCCCTTCGACGATCGGCTTCTGCAGGCGCGCATCTGCCTGCAGGATGTCGCTGACAAAGCGCGCTTCCGTGCCGTAACGCTCGCCCAGGTGAGCCGACAGGCCGCCGGATGCCACGATGGCCTGCGCGTCGTATCCCGCCGCGCCCAGCAGGTACGCCGATCTGGTCCGGCATTTGCTGCGCTGGCCGATGACTTTCTGCGCGGCGTCGATGGTCTGCTCGGCCATATGCCGGGAGGTCGTCAGCTTGCCGCCGACGATGGTGACCAGGCCATCGGCCGCCGTATGGATTTCATGGTTGCGCTTGATCTCCAGCGTCTTGCCGCCCGGCGGCGCGACCAGCGGCCGGCAGCCCGCGATGCTGCCGAGCACGTCCTCGGCCTGCAGGTCCGTCTTCAAGGCCCAGCGCGCGCCGTCGAGCAGGAAGTCCAGCTCCTGCCGGGTGCAGCAGACATCGTCGAGGTCGCCCTCGTAGTCTTCATCGGTGGTGCCGAGGTAGGAGACGTTGCCCCAGCGGGTGATGGTGGCGCGGCGGTTGCGCCCCGGCACCGGGATGGTCACGGTGCAGTCGTTGCGGACCTTCAGCCAGGGAATGGCGATATGCACGCCCTTGGCCGGCCGGATGTGCAGGGTCTTTTCCTCGCCCTTCTTGCGTCCGGTCCAGTCGCGCAGCCAGACGCCGGTCGCCATGATGACGACGCCGGCTCTGGCCCGGATCTCGCGCTCGCCGGCATGGACGATCACGCCATCGACCTTGCCGTGATCGTTGCGGGTGATCTCGACCGCCTTCGCATGGTTGACCACCGCCGCGCCATGGAAGGCAGCGGTACGGGCGATGTTCAGGGTCAGCCTGGCATCGTCCACCCGCGCATCGAAATACAGGAAGCCGCCGAGCAGGTTCTCTTCGTTGAAGGTCGGGCAATGCGACAGCACCTCGGCCTTGGTGAGTTTCTGGTGGAGGATGCCTTCGCGCCAGCCGCCGGCGATGTCGTAGGTCCAGAGCAGGCTTTCAAACGCCTTGGACAGGCGCTTGTCGAACACGCCATCCTTTTCCAGCACGGGGAACAGGAACGGCAGGCGCTGCACCAGGTGCCTGGCATTCCTGCGCAGGCGCTGGCGCTCCAGCAGGGAATGGCGCACCAGCCCGAGGTTGCCCTGTTCGATATAGCGCAGGCCGCCGTGCACCATCTTGGAGGATTTGGACGAAGTGCCGGAGGCGAAGTCGTTCTTCTCGACCAGGGCCACACGGTAGCCGCGCAAGCTCGCATCCAGCGCCGCGTAGGCGCCGGTCACGCCGCCGCCGACGATGAGGATGTCAAACTGTTCGCTGGCAAGGCGGTCCAGCTGCTCCTGGCGGACCAGGCGCAGCGGCTCGGTGGAGGTCATCGCGGCGCGCTCCTTGCCCGGATTTCTGGATGGAAAAACCATCATGTCGTGGAAATCTCCTGACTGCTTATTGATTGTGGAAGGTCTGCGCGTGACGCAGCTCGGACGCCACCCGCGCATGCCACAGCGCGCGGCGTTCGCCGCGCTCGCCGGCGCCGAGCCGGGGCTCGAAGACGGCATCGGTTTCATTGGTGGCGCGGGCGTGCTGCAGCGAGTCCCACAGCAATCCCGACGATCCCGCGAAGAAGGCAATGCCGCGCAAGCTGGCCCGGTCGGTTTCCCGCATGCGCCGGATCGGCATGCCGGTCAGGTCCGCCTGGATCTGCAGCAAGGCGTCGCTGCCGGACAAGCCGCCGCCCACGATGAGTTCGGACACCTTCACGCCAGCGACTTCCTCGTTGGCCTCGATGCACGACGCAACCGCATGGGCAATGCCTTCGAGGATGGCGTAGGCCACCTCGGCCTGGGAGCTCGCGATGGAAACGCCCGTCAGCGAGGCCCGCGCCTCGGGCTGCATCTGCGGCACGCGCAGCCCCGTCAGCGCAGGCAGGAACGTCACGCCGCGCGCCGAATCGACCGTGGCCGCCAGCGCGCTGATCTGCTTCGCGCTCTCGAACCAGCGCAACTTCTCGCAGACCCAGTTGAGCGCCGAACCGGTAGTGGCCACGAAGGTTTCGACCGAGAGGTGCGAGACATGATGCTGGCGGCGCGCGGTCATGGTCAGGGTGCCGTCGTACAGCCCGGCCCTGGCCGGCGGCTCCGGCCCGGTCATCAGGTCGACGAAGCTGCCGGTGCCGTGCACGCACATCGATTGCCCCCGGTCCAGGCACCCGAGCCCCGCCGCGCCCGCGAGCTGGTCGCCGGCGCAGGCGAGGATCGGCACGTCGATGCCCAGTTGCTCCGGCCGGGTGCGGCCGAAGTCGTCCGCGTCCTGGCGCAGCGCCGGCAAGAGCGCGGCAGGAAAGCCCAGCGCGTCCAGCCAGCCGAGGTGGTAGCGGTGCTCCGCCAGCACGTAGGCACTGGCGGATGTCACGTTGGTGGGCGTGGTCACGCAGGTGCGTTCGCTGGACAGGTGCCACAGCAGCCAGGTATCGATCGTGCCGAACGCAAGACGGTTCTCCCGGAACGCCTCGGCCACGGCCGGGGTCTCGTGGAGATGGCGTGCCGCCCAGAGGTAGGGGGAGCGCACGCCTGCCGGGCGGCCGACCTGCTCGATCAGCGTCTTGTCCCAGGCTGGCGCCAGCGCGTTGAGTTCGCTGACGTAGCGCGTGTCCTGCCAGACCATGGCGGGCACGAGCGCGCGGCCGGTGCGGGTATCCCAAAGCACCGCCGTGGCCCGCTGCGTGGCCAGGCCCAGCGCCACGATTTGCAACTGCTCCAGCTGCGCGCGCGCAATCGTCGCGCGGCACACGGCGATGGTCTTCTCCAGGATCGCGTTCGCATCCTGTTCCACCACGCCAGGCCGCGGCGCGTCCACCTGGAGCGCCATGTACTCCAGGCAGGAGACATGGCCGTCGGCCGCGACGACAGCCGCGCGCGTTCCGGAGGTGCCTTCGTCGATGGCGAGTATGACGTGCCTGTTGTGCTTCATCGCTGGGTTTTCTCTATCGCCGGGTTGAGGAACGCCGGGGCCGGCTGTTCATCGCCGCTGAATTGCGGGGCATCGGCTTCGTTGTCTGGATTGATCGTGGTGCGCGTCGGGTCCCAGCGGATCACAAAGCAGATGATGCTGGCCGCCAGCGGCACGATCGACAGGATAAGAAAGGTTTTTTCCAGGCCATAGTTCTCCCGGAAGATCGGGAAGATCAACAGGCCCAGCGCGGCGCCGGTCGAGCCCAGGGCACCGATGATGCCGTTCGCCCCCGCGCGCAGTTCACTGCGGAACGACAGCGACGAAAGGCTCTTGCCGTTGGCGCCGGGGCCGCCCGAGTGGAAAAGGATAAACAGCGACGGCACGATCACCGCCACCCAGACCGGCATCTTGCCGTTGAACAGGCCGAGGATCAGCAGCATGACGAAGACGGCGGCGAACCCGAAGGCGGAAGCGCGCCGCAGACCAAGCTTTCTGCCGATCAGCGGCGACATGAAGCCCCCGAAGATGCCGAAGACATTGAAGACCAGCGCGCCCACGGTGGCGTAGATGAAGTCCTTGCCGAACAAGGCCGCGCTGATCAGCGGCAAATACCAGCCGACCGCGAAATACTGGATGGACTGGCCGATCTGCACGGTCGCCGCAAGGATGGTGCGCGGCAGGTACACGCCGCGGAAGATAAGCAACACATTGGCCAGGCCGCGCTTTGCCTGGTTGAGGACAGGCAGGCGCTCGTCCACCGGCGCGGCCACGAAGGGCCGGCCATAGATCCGGGTCATCGCCCCGGCAGCGTCGTCCAGCCGCTCCTTGCGCGCCAGCCAGATCGGGCTTTCGACCAGGAAGGCAAGCTGCAGGATGAGAATGCCGACCCCGAAGATGGCCGTAGCGGCCACCGAATAGCGCCAGATGGAATCGCCCACCTGCCACGAGTGGAACAGCAAGGCCAGCAGCAGGTTGCTGCAGACCGCGGTGTACCACATGCCCTGCCAGGTATTGAGCCGGCTCTTCAGCTTGACTGGCGTGAACTCCGCCAGCACCGCCATGGCAATGGCGAAATCAATGCCGTAGGCGGCGCCCACGAAGAAGCGCCCGACCAGGATGACTTCAAAGCCCGGCGCGAAGACCACCAGCAGCGCACCGGTCACCGCCAGGAATTTCGCCAGCACCAGCGGACGAACCCGGCCCCAGCGGTCTGCCATCCAGCCGCCGATCGGGTTGAAGGCAATGGCCACCCAGGAAGCGAACGAGGTCAGCAGCGCGACCTGCGACGCGGCAAGATGCAAATCCCGCGTCATGGGCCCGAGGCCCGCGCTCAATGCAGAATTGGAGAATGCGTCAAGGAATAATCCCCCCAGCGCGAGCCACCAGATGAGGCCGGCTCTGCCTTTTATGCCTGGGCAGGAATCAATAAACGAGATGACATCATCGATGCCACGGATCTTGATCGTGGATTGCACAGCGGTCTCCTTGTTTTATTTCTGTAAGAGGCCGCAGCAATCTGCACGCAGGTAGAGACCATCTTACAGATGGTCTCTTATCTAGATCTGCAGGCGCACTTTAGGTTGAAAGCCTCTGAGTGTCAAGGGAAGGATCGGGCACTGCCTGGCCTGCCCCGGACCGGCGGCGTGAGACGCCGCCAGCCGGTTTTGCCGGAACTTGCTACATTGCTCCCTGCGGCCAACGCAGCCCCGGCCAGTTTCAGACGACCGACCCAAGGAGATACCGAATGCCCATCGAGAGCACCCGCACCGCCCTTCAACTCCGCTCGCTGATCAAGCGCGGCGGCGAACTGGAGTTGTCGCTTGCCAGCGTCGACATCCCCCGGCCCGGCCCGAACGAAGTGCTGGTCCGTGTCGAAGCCTCGCCCCTGAACCCGTCCGACCTCGGCCTGCTGTTCGGCGCCGCGGACATGAGCACGGCAAAGGCCGGCGGCTCGGCCGGACAGCCCGTCGTCACCGCCCGCGTCCCGGAGGGTGCGATGAAGAGCATGGCGGGCCGGGCAGACGTGTCCATGCCGGTTGGCAATGAAGGCGCGGGGGTGGTCGTCGAGGCGGGCACATCCGCCGCGGCGCAGGCGCTGCTGGGCAAGACGGTGGCTGCCATCGGCGGCGCGATGTACTCGCAGTACCGCTGTATCCCGGCGGAACAGTGCCTGGTCCTGCCGGAAGGCGCGACGCCGGCCGAAGGCGCCTCGTCGTTCGTCAACCCGCTCACGGCGCTGGGCATGGTCGAAACCATGCGGCGCGAGGGACATAGCGCGCTGGTGCACACCGCTGCTGCCTCCAACCTGGGGCAGATGCTCAACCAGATCTGCCTCAAGGATGGCGTCGGCCTGGTGAACATCGTGCGCAAGCAGGAGCAGGCGGACCTGCTCAAGGCCCAGGGTGCGGTTCACGTCTGCAACGCGGCTTCGCCCACCTTCCTGCAAGACCTCACCGAAGCGATCGCCGCCACGGGCGCGACGCTCGCCTTCGACGCCACCGGCGGCGGCAAGCTCGCGGGACAGATCCTGGGCTGCATGGAGGCGGCCTTGAGCAGGAAAGCCGGCGAGTACAGCCGCTATGGCTCGACGACGCACAAGCAGGTCTACCTCTATGGCGGCCTGGACACCTCCCCGACAGAGTTCACCCGCAACTTCGGCATGGCCTGGGGAATGGGAGGCTGGCTGTTGTTTCCCTTCCTGCAGAAGATCGGGCCGCATGCGGCGAGCGCGCTCAAGCAGCGCGTGGTGGCGGAACTGAAGACGACCTTTGCCAGCCACTACTCGAAAGAGATCTCGCTGGCCGAGGTACTGGACCTGGACGTGATCGCGGTCTACAACAGGCGCGCGACCGGCGAGAAGTATCTGATTAATCCGAACAAGGGGCTGGCTGGGTAATAACCCGCGGCGCAGCATGCCGCGCTTGCCGGCTTTCAGTGCCCGCACCGGGCACTGAAAAGGATCTGCCCGAGCCGGTCGGCAGCGCTCCGTAACCCGCTGCCTGTCGGACGGCTGCCGTCCTGGTGCGCTTCAGGACGGCAGCGCCATGTACAGGAGCGGGAATGGATTACCGAACGGGTCCGGCGCGCAGCGGCCGATCCGGCGTACATGCTCGTGGAATCCAGCCGCTTGCCCGTTCTGCTTCTTCCCAGACAACAAAGCGCTGCGCGAGGCCGGCCGCGATGGCGGGCGATATGATCAATGACGTCATTTGCGCCAAGCAGGGTTGGCAGGCACCCGGGGGCGGCAGCCATGCCACGCATTGTCATGAAACGATAACCACTTTCTGTTAGCACATTTCACTTGAAAATGATTACCAACCGCATAAGCGCAAATTAATCGGCATAACCTTACAAATTCATTTCAAAGCAAATCTTATTTTTAAGGAATTCATGGAATTTTTTATATCGATTGCCTTATGATTAACCCGCAGAAAATCCACGCACAATGAATGCGGTGATTGGACCGGGAGCCTTCCATGCAGGTGACTTTTTTCCAGCGCGGTTGCATCCGGCTCGAACTGCCTGCTGATCCTTGCATCGATCTTCCCGCGGCCCTTCGGATGGGAGTGCCTGGCGGTGGTGCCAGGGGGAGCAACGCCGTTCGTGCCAGCGGCTGCCCAAGATGAACTTGGGCACACTCCCGGACGTCGCGCTGGCGTGCGTGGCGGCAGGCTATGCCATCACCGCGGTACTGGCCAGCCGGCGCGCGCCGGCGCAGGCCGCCATCCCTTGCGCCGCCCCGGAATACGCCGGCCTGCACCCGGTCAGCGTGCTCAAGCCGCTGTGCGGCGCCGCCCCCCAGCTTTATGAGAACCTTGCAGGCCTGTGCCGGCAACGGCATCCGGCGTTCCAGCTGGTGTTCGGCGTCCATGCGGCGGACGATCCCGCCATCGCGGTGGTGGCGCGGCTGCGCGCGGAATTTCCGGCATGCGACATTGCCCTGGTGACCGACTCCCGGGTGCACGGCAGCAACCTCAAGGTCAGCAACCTGATCAACCTGCTGCCACAAGCGCGCCATCCCTGGCTATTGATTGCCGACAGTGACATTGCGGCGCCCCCGGATTACCTGGCCCGCGTCACCGCGCCGCTGGCCGACGCCGCGGTTGGCGTTGTGACCTGCCTGTACCGCGGCAGGGCCGCAGGCGGACTATGGTCACGGGTAGGCGCGCAGTTTATCGACGACTGGTTCGCGCCCTCCGTGCGCATCGCCCATGGCGGCGGCTCGCGCCGCTTCTCCTTCGGTGCGACGATTGCCCTGCGGCGAGAGGTACTCGACGCCATCGGTGGATTCGCGCCCCTGGCCAACCGGCTCGCCGACGATTTCTGGCTTGGCGAGCTGACCCGCCGCAGCGGCTTGCGTACCGTGCTATCGGACGTCGTGGTAAGCACGGATGTGACGGAAACGCATCTGCCCGTGCTGTGGGCGCACGAACTGCGCTGGCTGCGCACCATCCGTTCCATCAACCCTCTCGGCTTTGCCTTTACCTTCATCACCTTTACCTGGCCCATGCTGGCGCTGGCCGCCTGGCTGTCGCCGCAGCCTCTGGTGCTGGCCGTGGCGCTGGCCGGCATCGTGGCGCGCAGCGTGCTGGCGGGCAGCGCCGCCGCGGCCCTGCGCGCGCCGCTGCGCGACGCGCTGCTGCTCGTCGAATGGGCGGCCGCGCTGTTCGGCGAGAAGGTGCGCTGGCGCGAGCAGGTAATGTCGGTACGCGATCGCCCCGCCGCTGCCGCCGCGCCCCGCCCGGAGTTTGCCAACCCGCACTCCGGCCCCGTTCCGCAGCAAGGCAGCGGCGCGCAAGCCGTCACGGGCTTTGCCGCCGGCATGATGGCCCGGCCCCTTTCCTTGCAGGCCGATGGCGCGGACAATGACGAGCGCGACCGCTCTCCCGCCCTGTCTGCAAACGGCATGATTCCACAGAGACCGCTATGAGAACGCTCTTCCTGCAGGCCCCTTCCTTCGATGGTTTCGACGGCGGCGCCGGATCGCGCTACCAGGCCAAGCGCGAGATCAAATCGTTCTGGTATCCCACCTGGCTGGCCCAGCCCGCCGCGCTGGTGCCCGACAGCCGCGTGCTGGATGCGCCGGCCGACGGCCTGGACGCGCAGGCCACGCTGGATATCGCCGCCGGCTTCGACCTGGTCATCATCCACACCAGCACGCCGTCCTTCCCGACCGACGCGAAGTTCGCCGAGGAACTGAAGAAGCGCAAGCCCGGCGTGCTGATCGGCATGGTGGGCGCCAAGCCGGCGGTAGACCCGGGCGGCACCCTGGGCGCCAGCACCGCCATCGATTTCGTGTGCCGCGAGGAATTCGACTACACCTGCCAGGACGTGGCGGCGGGCAAGCCGCTCAAGGACGTGCCGGGCCTGAGCTACCGCCTGCCGGACGGCTCGCTGGAGCACAACGGCCCGCGCCCGATGATAGAAAACATGGACGCACTGCCCTTTGTGGCGCCCGTGTACAAGCGCGACCTGAAGATCGACAACTACTTCATCGGCTACCTGAAGCACCCCTACGTGTCGATCTACACCGGCCGGGGCTGCCGCTCGAAGTGCACCTTCTGCCTGTGGCCGCAGACCGTGGGCGGGCACCGCTACCGCACCCGCTCGCCGGAGAGCGTGATCGCCGAGGTGAAGTGGATCAAGGAGAACATGCCCGAGGTGAAGGAGATCATGTTCGACGACGACACCTTCACCGACTTCAAGCCGCGTGTGGAAGAAATCGCGCGCGGGCTGGGCAAGCTCGGCGTGACGTGGTCGTGCAACGCCAAGGCCAACGTGCCGTACAGCACGCTCAAGATCATGAAGGAAAACGGGCTGCGCCTGCTGCTGGTGGGTTACGAATCCGGCGACGACCAGATCCTGCTGAACATCAAGAAAGGCCTGCGCACCGACATCGCGCGACGCTTCACCGAGGACTGCCGCAAGCTTGGCATCACCATCCACGGCACCTTTATCCTGGGCCTGCCGGGCGAGACCCGCGAGACCATCGAGAAAACCATCGCGTACGCCAAGGACATCAACCCGCACACCATCCAGGTATCGCTGGCGGCGCCCTATCCGGGCACCACGCTGTACCGCCAGGCGGTGGAAAACGGCTGGCTGGAAGAGAACAAGGTCATCAACCTGGTCAACGACAAGGGCGTGCAGCTCGCCGCGATCAGCTACCCGCACCTCTCCAGGGAGGAGATCTATCACGGCGTGGAGACCTTCTACAAGCGCTTCTACTTCCGCCCCGGCAAGATCTGGGAGATCGTGCGCGAGATGCTGGGCAGCTGGGAAATGATGAAGCGGCGCCTGCGCGAAGGCGTGGAGTTCTTCCGTTTCCTGCGTTCGCACGAAGCGTGAGCCCGGCGCAAGACAAGATGACAGGGCAGACCGCGGTGGCATCGCCACGCGCGCTGATCCTCACCGCGGACGATTTCGGGCTGCATCCCGCCGTCAACGAGGCGGTTGAGATGGCCTGCCGCGATGGCGTGCTCAACGCGGCCAGCCTGATGGTGGCCGCGCCTGCCGCCGCCGACGCGGTGGCGCGCGCGCGCCGCCTGCCCGGCCTGCGGGTGGGGCTGCACCTGGTGCTGGCCGACGGGCCCGCGATGCTGCCGCCCGCGCGGATCCCGGCGCTGGTCGACGCGCAAGGCCGCTTCGGCTCCGCCATGGCGCGTGACGGCTGCCGCTTCTTCTTCCTGCCCGGGGCGCGGCGGCAGCTTGCCGCCGAGATCCGCGCGCAGTTCGAAGCCTTTGCAGCCACCGGGCTGGCACTGGACCACGTCAACGCCCACAAGCATTTTCATCTGCATCCCACCGTGCTGTCGCTGACGCTGGCGATCGGCCGCGAGTTCGGCCTGCGCGCCGTGCGCCTGCCGCGCGAGCACCGCGCGCCGCTGCTGCTGCGGCCCTGGCTCGCGCTATTGCGGCGCCGCCTTGCCGCCGCGGGCGTGGCGCACAACGATTACGTGGTGGGCATCGCCAATAGCGGCGCCATGGACGAAGCCACGCTGCTGGCCGCGCTCGCACGCCTGCCCGCGGGCGTGGGTGAGATCTACTTCCATCCCGCCGTGGTATCGGGCGCCGAGGTCACGGCCGCCATGCGCGGCTATCGCCATGCCGACGAACTGGCCGCGCTGCTGTCGCCGCGCGTGCGCGCGGCGCTGGACCGGACCGCGCCGCGCCGAGGCGGCTTCGCCGACGTGCTGGCCCCGGCATGAAGGGCACGACAATGCTGGCGGCAACACCAGCGGCAACCCTGGCCGCAAACACGCGATGAAGCGGCTGATCTACCTGTCCGGCCTGCTCGGCCTGCTTGGCCTGACCCTGCTGATCAGCCACGAGGGCGCCAGCGACGTGGCCCGCATCGTCGCCGATGGCGGCTGGCTGTTGCTGCTGCTGGTGCCCTTCCACGCGCTGCCGCTGCTGCTGGACGCACAGGGCTGGCGCGTGCTGCTGACCTCGGCCGATCCCGAAGAGCGCGCCGGCCTGGGCTTCCTCTGGTGGGTGGCCACCGTGCGCGAAGCCGTCAACCGGCTTCTGCCCACCGCCAGCGTGGGCGGCGAACTGGCCGGCATCCACCTGACCCGCCTGCGCATCCACGACACCACCGCCATCACCGCCAGCATCGTGGTGGAAGTCATGGTGACGCTGTTCGCGCAATACCTTTTCTCCGCGCTGGGCGTGATGTTGCTGATACTCGCGATGCACGATGGCGGCCAGGCGTGGGTGATCCTGCTCGGACTGGCGCTATCGCTCCCCGTGCCGGTACTGTTCGCGCTCTCGCTGCGTCACAGCGCGATCTTCGAGCGCCTGGAGGGTGCCGCCAGGCGCCTGTTCGGCGGGGACCACAGGCTGGTGGCGCTGATCGACGGCGCTCGCCTGGACGCCGCCATCCGCGCGCTCAATGCGCGCCACGGCGAACTTGCGGCCGCGCTGGCCTGGCAGCTTGCCGGTCTTCTCGCGGGCACGCTGGAAATCTGGTTCGCGCTGATGCTGCTGGGCCATCCGGTGCCGTTCTGGCAGGCCATCGCCATCGAATCGCTGACCCAGGCAGCGCGCCATGTCGCCTTCTTCGTGCCGGCCGGGCTGGGCGTGCAGGAGGCCGTCGTGATGCTGCTGGGCCATCTGCTCGGGGTGGACCCGCAGGTGTCGCTGTCGCTGGCGCTGGTCAAGCGCGCACGCGAGGTGATGTTCGGCGTGCCGGCTTTGTTGTCATGGCAATGGGTGGAACTGCGCCGCTGGCGGCGGGAGGCAGCGGCGCTAAGGTAAGTGCCAACCCGCGCCGCAAGCGACTCCGCTTTCCGCCTGGCCCCCCGCAAATCGCGGCGGCCGCTTCTCCAGGAACGCACGCACGCCTTCGCGCGCATCGGCGCTCCCGGCCCGGGCCACAAGCAACGCTTGCTCAAGCGCCAGATGCTCCTGCAGGCCTCGCGCCGGCAAACCGCCGCACAAGGTCTTGATCGCGGCCAGCGACCCGCCCGCGGCACTCGCCAGCCGGGCCACCAGGGCCTCGGCGGCATCGGCCAGTCCGTCGTCCGGGTACAGGGCATCGATCACGCCGTGCTGCAGGCAGCGCTGTGCGTCAATCGTTTCACTGAGCATCAGCCACTGCTGCGCCCGCATCGCGCCGACGCGCCGGGCCAGGAAATACGAGGCACCGGCATCGGGCGACAGACCGATCGCGGCGTAGCCGGTGCGCAGCGTGGTCGATGCCGCGCCGAGCACGAAGTCCGCGCACAGCGCCAGGCCGATGCCCGCGCCGGCCACCGGCCCGCTGACCGCGGCCACCACCGGCAGCGGCGCCGTGGCCAGCCGGTAGAGCGCCGGATGGAGCGGGGTGAGGATGTCGTCTACCAGCTTGTCCAGCGCCGTTCCCGCGGCGGCGAATTCGTCGATATTGCCACCGGCGCAGAAAATGCGGCCTTGCGCCGCCAGCAGCACCACGCGCGGCTTGCGCTCCAACACTTCGTCGATGGCGCGCACCAGCGCGCGGCTTGCCGCGAGCGTCAGCGAATTCGCGCGTTCCGGCCGGCTCAAAAGGATGCGGCCGATATCGTCGGCCACGCCCCAGCTCACCCCTTCCGATTGCTGCATGGGATCCTCCGTACCTGAATCGAAATCGATCGCCGGCGTCATACCGGGAGCTTGCGCGCGATCAGTTCCTTCATGATCTCGTTGGCGCCGCCGTAGATGCGCTGCACGCGCGCGTCGGCATACAGGCGCGCGATCGGGTACTCCATCATGTAGCCATAGCCGCCAAAGAGTTGCAGGCATTCGTCCGTCACCTTGCCCTGCTGCTCTGTGCACCACCACTTGGCCATGTAGGCCGCCGTATCGTCCAGCGTGCCGTCGAGCAGGCGCTGGATGCAGTCGTTGACGAAGCTGCGCACCACGTGGGCGAGCGTGGCGCATTCGGCGAGCTTGAAGCGCGTGTTCTGGAAGTCGTACAGCGACTGCCCGAACGCCTTGCGCTGCTGCGTGTAGTCGAGCGTCAGCGCCACCGCGCGCTCGATCACGGCGGCGGCGGGCACGGCAAGCAGCATGCGTTCGTACGGGAGCTGGCTCATCAGTTGCGCGAAGCCCCTGCCTTCCACCTCGCCCAGCAGGCAGTCCGCCGGTACCCGCACGCCGTCGAAAAACAGCTCGGCAGTGTCGGAGGCATGCTGGCCCAGTTTCTCCAGCCGCCGCCCTACCCGGAAGCCAGCCAGGTTCTCCGTCTCCAGCACCACCAGCGACACGCCCCGGCTGCCGGCTTCGCCGGTGCGCACCGCCACCACCAGCAGGTTGGCGGTGAAGCCGTTGGTGATGAAGGTCTTGGCGCCGTCGATCACGTAGTCGTCCCCTTCGCGCCGGGCGCGCGTGCTCAACGCCTGGAGGTCGGAGCCGCAGCCGGGCTCGGTGAGCGCAATGCCGGCCAGCATTTCGCCACTGGCGAGCCGGGGCAACCAGCGCTGCTTCTGTGCCTCGGTGCCGTAGTCCAGGATGTAATGCGCGGCGATGGTGTGCACGGCGGTATTGGCGGGCACCTCGGCCTTGGCCAGTTCGTCCTGCACCACGCACTGGTAGGCAAGGCTCGCGCCCGCTCCGCCATAGGCCTCCTCCATTTCGGGAAGCAGGAATCCCATCTGCCCGAACGGGCCCCAGACCTCGCGCGGGATGTAGCCCTGGCGGCGCCAGCCATCCAGGTGCGGCGCCAGTTCGCCGGCGACGTAGCGGCGCACCTGCTCGCGGAAGGCTTCGATCTCTTCGTCCATCCACTGATGGCGGTACGGTTGTGGCAGCATGGCTCAGATCCCCGTCAGGCCGCCGCTGCACATCAGCGTCTGGCCACTCACATAGTCCGACTCCGGAATGCAGAACATGTACACCGCGCCGGCCGCCTCGTCGGGGGTGCCGCCGCGGCCCAGCGGGATACCTCTTTCCATCGCTGCCATCAGGTCCGGGTTGACGCCGACCTTGATCTCCCGGCCTTCGATATTGGCGGTGGCCTCGTCCGCGGTGCTGCCGGTCAGCCGGGTCTTGATCAGGCCATAGGCCACGCAGTTGACCGTCACGTTCATGCGGCCCCATTCCTTGGCCAGCGTCTGCGTCATGCCGACGATACCGGCCTTGGCGGTGGAGTAATTCGCCTGGCCGGCGTTGCCGAACAGGCCGGCGACCGAGGACGTGTTGATTACCTTGCGCACCACGCGCTTGCCGGCCTCGGCCTCCGCCCTGGCCAGCCCCCGCAGCACCGGTTGCGCCGCGCGCAGGATGCGGAACGGCGCCGTCAGGTGGCAGTCGAGCATGGCGTACCACTGCTCGTCGGTCATCTTCTGGATCACGTTGTCCCAGGTGTAGCCCGCGTTGTTGACGATGATGTCCAGCCCCTTGTACGCATCGACGGCGGTGCCGATAAAGCGCTCGGCGAAGTCCGGCGCGGTCACGCTGCCGACGCAGGCCAGGGCTTCGCCACCGGCGGCGCGGATGGCCTGCACCACTTCCCCGGCCGGTTCGGCATCGAGATCGTTGACGACAATGCGCGCGCCTTCGCTGGCCAGCTTGAGCGCGATCGCACGGCCGATGCCGCGGCCCGAGCCGGTGATGAGGGCGACCTTGCCTTCGAGTTTGCGAGTCATGGGTGTGTCTCCTTCCTGGCGGTTCAGGGCAGCGCGACCAGCGCTTCGCCCGCGATCCTGGTTTGTCCGAACTGATTGGTGCTCTGCACCTCGATGCGCACGCAGCGTTCGCCGTTGATGTCGAGCTTTTCGACGACGCGGCCGCCGCATTGCATGATGTGGCCCAGGTGGGTGATGCCCTGGAAACGCACGTCGAAGCGGCGCAGTTGCGATTGCGGCGCCCAGCCGGTCAGCAGCCGGCCCAGCCACGCCATGCCCAGCATGCCGTGCGCGAACACGTCCGGCATGCCGGCGCTGCGCGCGAAGTCGAGATCGATGTGGATCGGGTGATGGTCTCCGGAGGCGCCGGCAAACAGCGCCAGCGTGCGGCGGTCGACCGGGGGCAGCGTCAGTGCGGGCAGCGTGTCGCCGACCTGTATCGAATCCATGTCAGGGGTTGTCATGTCCGCTCCCTCAGTTGCGCACCACGGTCAGCGACCGCAACCGGCCCACGGGCTCGCCGCGCTGGTTCGCTACCTGCGACTCGGTTTCGATGAATTCGAGCGCGCCGCCCTTCTTCTCGTAGATATCCTTGACCCGGGAGGTGACCGTCACCGTGTCGCCGGCAACGATGGGACCCAGATACTCAAAGCTCTGCTCGCCGTGCAGCACCTTCCGGATCGGCACGCCGAGCCGTTCGAGCAGGCCGAACATCGCGCCGGAATCAAGCTCGGCGGTGAACAGGAAGGTGGGCGGCGCGGGAAGGTCGGCATAGCCGGCTTCGCGCGCGGCGGACTCGTCGAGATAGACCGGATTGGTCTCGCCGATGGCCTTGGCGAAGAACTTCAGCCGGCCGCGCTCGACGGGCAGCACCGAGCTGCCGATCTCGTGGCCGATCCATTTTTTGTCGACCATGGTCAGGCTCGCTCGTAGAGGGTGACGACGCAGGCGCCGCCCAGCCCCAGGTTATGCTGCAGCGCCAGCCGCGCGCCGTCCACCTGCCGCGCCCCGGCGCGCCCGCGCAGCTGCTCGACCAGTTCCGTGCATTGCGCCAGTCCCGTGGCGCCGAGCGGGTGGCCCTTCGACAGCAAACCGCCCGACGGATTGGTGACCACCTTGCCGCCGTAGGTGTTGTCGCCATCCACCACGAACTTCTCCGCGCCGCCGGCCGGGCACAGGCCAAGCGCCTCGTAGGTGATCAGCTCGTTATGGGCAAAGCAGTCATGCAGCTCCACGACGCCGATGTCCTCGGGTCCGACGCCCGCGGCTTCGTACACTTGCCGGGCGGCGCTGCGCGTCATGCCGAAGCCGACCACGTCTCGCATATCGCGCGTGCCGAAGCAGTCTGGCGTATCGGTGGTCATGGCCTGGGCGCGGATGCGTACCGTCGCGTCAAGGCCGTGTTTCTTCGCGAACGCCTCGGAAACCAGGATCGCCGCTGCCGCGCCGCAGG
>Ga0255338_1002394_pt1 | contig 27770 bp, 25 predicted proteins | sample MeOH1_35cm_T4_19_FD_203715 | JGI IMG/M metagenome (GOLD analysis project Ga0255338, IMG submission 203715) | Sandy soil microbial communities from University of British Columbia, Vancouver, Canada - MeOH1_35cm_T4_195 | ecosystem: Engineered > Artificial ecosystem > Sand microcosm > Unclassified ...
TTCAAGCAGCGGGCGTCCATGGGCTTCCTTATTGCTCCAACCCGTCATTTTTTCTGCGATAGGATTCATGTAGGTAACCAGGGCATTGATGCCGGTGGTAATCACGCCATCGCCTATTGACTCCAGCGTGACCACTGCGCGCTGCTTTTCCTCGAAGAGCGCCATCTCGGTCTGTTTGCGTGATTCTATTTCTTCCGCCAACCGGCGATTGATTTCCGTCAATTCGGCGGTTCGCTGCTGTACGCGCAACTCCAGTGAACTGTTGATATTCTCAAGCGCCTCTTCAGCTCTCTTGCGTTCGGATACTTCCCGCTGCAACTGTTCCACGGCCTCGCGCAGCTGGCCTGTGCCAGGTATCCTCAATGCTTGCGGCATGATGTACCAGAGCATGATTGCCGTGATCACCGATGCCATTGCCGTGACGCCCTTGACCATCGAATCCAGCCAGTAATCCGGATTCCATATGGTCCATAGCGAGAGCAAATGCGTCGTGCCGCAGGCAAATATAAAGAGGGAAAACATGACGAATATCCAGTTAAACTGGAGGTCATGGCGCTTACGCACGAAATAAACGAGCGCAAGGGGAATAGAATAATAAGACGCGGCGATGGCCAAATCGGAAAGGACGTATGTCCATAAAAGTCCCGGTTGCCATAAGTAGCAATGCCCATGGGGCATAAAGTTTTCGCTGCTGAAAAAACTTAAGCTTTCGGTCATTGCTGCTCCCTTGATAAATGATTGCCGACTCTTGTTTTGATTCGACCCCACAGGGACGGAGCTGATACACATCCTTAATCAGAAGTTTGACCGGCTCATTACAAAATATTACGCCTTCCAACAAAAATTTTATTTAACTTTCCTATTAAACATATAGTTACTTGTATAGATAAGGTTACTGTCATGATTGATCATTACTTCAGCATGCCAAAATATTCACTCGTTGTTTTTCTTGCAGCGGCCTTGGCTGGCTGTGCCGGGGGGCTAAGCAATCCGGACGTGTCGGATACCACGACAAAGCTGGCCATGATCGAGGTCACGAGAAATACGCAAAAATCGCAAAGCGATTGCCCCGTCACGGTGAGAATCAGCAATAGAACGAAAATCGACTGGGACGGTGCCAGCTATCATCTTGTGATGCACAACCGGAATGGCGTAACGATAGGCAAACTATTAGGCTCGCCAAGGAAAAGCATCAAGGCTGGAGGCAGTCTGGTCGATACAAACCAGGTGCTGGGAGCGAAATGCGAACAGATAGCCGGCACTGCGCTGGTTTATTTTGGTTATTACCCTGTCGGCAAAAAACAGGTTTCAGTGCATAACGTCAATGTCCAGATCCGGGTCAAATAAGCATCAGGCCGGGGTGGCAGCATTTTCGGTCAGAAACTGCAAATTGGCCAGGTTGGCATAAAGTGCGTTGACACGCATCAGTTCGGCGTGAGTGCCGATATCGACGATGCGTCCATGATCCATGACTGCGATGCGGTCCGCGCCCTGTACCGTGGCAAGCCGATGCGCAATAATCAGCGTCGTGCGATTCTGCATCAACCTTTCCAGTGCTAGCTGGACCATCTGCTCGCTGGCAGCATCGAGCGCACTGGTGGCTTCATCCAGCAACAGGATGGGGCGATCCGCCAGGATGGCACGAGCAATCGCGATGCGCTGGCGCTGCCCGCCTGACAGGCGCACTCCCCGCTCCCCCAGAAACGTTTGCATCCCATCCGGCATCCGGGCAATGAACTCCGTTGCGCAAGCCATTTCGCAGGCCGTCATTATTTCTGCCTCACTGGCATCCGGCCTGCCATAACGCACATTCTCGGCAATGCTGGCCGCGAAAATGACGGGGTCCTGCGGTACCAGTGCAATCCGCGATCGAACCTCCTTGGGGTCAGCCAAACGGATATCGACGCCATCAATAAAGACGCCGCCATGCTGCGGATCGTAATAGCGCAGCAATAACTGGAATACCGTGGTTTTCCCGGCGCCGGAGGGGCCCACCAGCGCGAGCTTTTCACCGGGCAGCGCATTGAGCGTGAACTCATGCAAGGCCGGCGTATCCAGGCGAGAGGGGTAATGGAAAGTGACATTATCGAATGCAATAGCGCCCGAAGCCGGCGCGGGGAAAGGCGTCGGATTGTCCGGAGCAGATATGTCGGGCTCGGTCGCCATCAGCTCCATCAGCCTTTCGGTCGCGCCTGCCGCGCGCTGCAGATCGCCGATGACTTCCGAAATCGTACCGACACCGACGGCCATCATCACCGCATAAAAGATAAATGCCGACAACTGCCCGCCGGACAACCGGCCGGCCACCACATCGTGCCCGCCAACCCAGAGAATGAAACCGATGGCCCCGAACACCAGCAGGATCACCGCGGCCATCAGCGACGCACGTTGAAAAATGCGACGCACACTGGTGGCGAATACTGCTTCAACGCGATCGCCGAATAACTGCCGATCCTGCGATTCATGACCATAGGCCTGCACCGTACGGATTTCATGCAACGCTTCGTCGATATAGGCCCCGACGTCGGCAACGCGATCCTGGCTGGCACGTGAAAGCTTGCGTACGCGCCGACCGAAGAGAATGATAGGACCAAGTACCAATGGAACGCCCAGCAATACCAGCCCGGTCAGTTTAGGACTGGTTACAAGCAACATGATCAGCGCGCCTATCATGTTGAGGGCGTTGCGCAATGCCATCGAGATGGAGGAACCGATAGCATTTTCCAGTACCGTCGTATCGCTGGTCAGGCGGGATATCACTTCGCCGGTGCGCGTCACTTCATAAAAGCCGGGCGAGAGCTCCAGCAGATGATTGAAAACCGCACGCCGGATATCGGCCGTCACGCGCTCGCCTATCCACGACACGTAATAGAAACGGGTGAAGGTCGCCGCAGCCATCACGGCAATGACGATCAACATGCCGAATAGCGCCTGATCAAGCAGTGCTGCGTTATTCGCGGTCAAGCCATGGTCAATGACTTTCTTGAGCCCTTGCCCAAGCGCCAGAATGCTGGCGGAAGCCACGATCAAGGCCGTTGCTGCAATGACAATTTGACGGCGGTACGGCTTCAGAAAGGCGATGATGCGGCTCAGCTGTCGGATGTCGCTGGATTTGGGTCTGTTACGGGTATCATCCATAAATACAAAGCTACCACGTTTCAGAACCGCATGCAGGAGGCAGCTGTCTGAGAGATTATCCGGAGCGAATACAACATCATGAAACCACTATTGCCGATTCTGCTCATTACTTCTTTACTCACCGCATGCGCCACCACGCCTGAAGAGGAACGCGCCAACGCCGAGCGCGAGGCGAACCGCCTCAAGCAGACCTACGGCCAGACCTGCGAAAGCCTGGGTTATCAGCCGGAGACGAACAAGTGGCGGGATTGCTTGCTGGAGCTTGAAAACCAGCGGCTGATGCAGCAACAGATGATGATGGATCGCATGAACTGGTATTACCCCGGCTATTACTCACCTTTTTATTACACCCCGCTCTGCCATCGCCATGGCGGCAGAGTCGTCTGTCATTGACCCCTCCCTGCCAAGATTGACTGCGGTATAGTTGCAGCGATCAACCACAGGGGGTTCCATGCCTACAGACATCCTGATCGCCGGCTGCGGCGATCTTGGCAGCGCACTCGGGCAAGACCTTGTCGCACGCGGCTATCGCGTCGCGGGGTTACGCCGTAGCGATTCGCCATTGCAGGGAGGCATTCGAACGGTGCACGCCGACGTCACCCAGCCGCAAACGCTGGAGCACCTGGCCGAACTGCGCCCCGCCATTCTCGTATACAGCGTCGCCGCAAACGCCCAGAGCGATGAAGGCTACCGCGCCCATTACGTCGATGGGCTACGCAATGTATTGGCAGCATTGCAGAGCTCCGGCAGCCTGCGTCATGTCTTTTTTGTTTCCAGTACCCGCGTCTATGGCCAGCCTTCCGAATCTATCCTGAATGAAGATATGGCAGCAATTCCCGCGGATTTTGGTGGACAGCGCCTGCTGGAAGCCGAAGCGCTGCTTGAAACCGCATCCTGCCCCGGCACTACATTGCGGCTTTCAGGCATCTACGGGCCAGACCGAACACGCCTGATTAACCTGGCCTCGACCCCATCCAATTGGTCTGCACAGAATATCTGGACAAATCGCATTCATCGCGATGATGCGGCAGCATTCCTGGCATTTCTGATCCCACGCGCTCTTGAGCAGGAGCCGATAGCGGGACGCTATATCGTCACTGACAGCAAGCCGGCTCCGCAACACGAGGTCTTGCGCTGGCTGGCCACACAGATGGGAATTGATAAACTCACCGTGGCGGACTCTCCGATCAGTGGCGGAAAAAGACTCGACAATACGCGCATGCTGGCGACCGGATTTACGCTCCGTTACCCGGACTACCGGGCAGGATACGCAAAAGAGCTGCAGGAATACCTGGCCGGCAATGAATCCCTTGTGTCGACGAGAGCCTCATGAACACCATGTTTTCTCTGCCTGACGACCCTGCCATCAGTCATCTTGCCTCTTGCGATCCGGATTGGGTACCCCTGATTACCCGCGTCGGCCCTTGCGGCCTGAAGCCACGCCTGGAACGCGAGCCCTACGAAGCGCTGGTGCGTGCGATCGCCTATCAGCAACTTCATGGACGAGCGGCAGAGGCCATCCTGACACGATTCCTGGCCTTATATTCGACGGCAACCTTTCCCACTCCGGCCGAAGTGCTGGCAACGGAAGAAAGCGTACTGCGCAGCTGCGGCTTTTCCGCCTCCAAGATCGCTTCCATCCGCGGCATTGCGCAAGGTACGCTGGACGGCCTGGTGCCGGCACTTGCAATGGCGACGACCCTTCCCGATGATGAGTTGATTGCACGTCTTGTCACCTTGCGCGGCGTCGGCCGATGGACGGTGGAAATGTTCCTGATGTTCGCCCTCGGCCGCCCCGATGTTCTTCCGACGGACGACTTCGGCGTACGCGAAGGCTGGCGGATACTGAAAAAACTGCCGGAACAGCCCAAACCCAAAGTGCTGGCGGAAATCGGCCGAGCCTGGAGCCCTTACCGCTCCACTGCCGCCTGGTACCTGTGGCGCGCAGCCGAAGAAGGAAAAATGGCCGCCGCAACGTACAAGAATCCGGTTGCCTGACCACGCACCAACCTTTCGTCGGCACAAATGCTCCGTTTGTCAGCTTTTGTTTTCCTTATATTGAAACTCTGCAAATAATGCGATTGAACTTTGCGCCCATCCATGGGCGAGAAAGATTCGATAATTAATGGCAAACCCATCGAAAGGTGGGGACGCAAAGTCACCGGTCTAAGGGGATTTCCTATGACAGCGGGATTGCCGGGTTCGGAGTTTCCAACTTCCGCTCTCGTCAGACCAATGAACTTCATCCCTTTCGCCCGACCATTTGCCTACGACGATTTCATTCGCATCAGGCGCTTTCATCATGCCCGATGACTGTTTGGAGAGGGAACGAATCATGACCGATCATTACATTCATCCGAGCCAGCTATGCATCGGACTCTATGTTCATCTTGATCTAAGCTGGATGAACCATCCTTTCACTTTCGGTAACTTCAAGATCACGAATAAGGAGCAGATCCAGAAGATTCGTGAGCTCAACCTGGACAAGATACGCTACGACCCATCACGCAGCGACTATGAGCCGCTGCCGCTGAACGTGCCCGCCCAAGCTGCCAAGCCTGAACCCGAGGCACCTATCGAAAGCCCATCCATCAAAGTCCCGGAACAAGTGGTTGAAGCTCCGCGCCCCCCGCGCACGCCCCAACAACGTTCCGAACGACTCAAGCAGTTGAATACGGTCATCCGCTCCTGCGAGAAGGCATTCGTGCTGGATGCACACATGGCACGCGACCTGGTGCGCAACCTTGCATCCCAACCAGAGAGCACGCGCAAAACCGCTGAGGCAATGGTAAACAATCTGGTAAATTCGGCGATTACCGAATCCGATGTTGTGCTGCATGCCATCAGCGGAAACAACTCCGCCTCCGACGATTACGTGCACGCGCTTAATGTTACCGTCCTGTCCCTGATGCTGGCGAAGTCGCTGGATATGACCGACGCCTACGCCCGTGAACTCGGCATGGCAGCACTGTTCCACGACGTCAGCAAAAACGAGATTCCACGTCACAAATCCTTCATCGACCAGCATTGCGAAAATAGCGCCCGCATGGCCAAGGATGCCGGCCTGTCGGACAGTGCCGTGCGTGTCATCATGCAGCACCATGAGCATGTGGACGGCACCGGCTTTCCCAAGCATCTGGTCGCGGCCCAAATCGATCCATTGGCCAAAGTGCTGGCCATCGTCAATGCTTATGACAATCTGTGCAATCCGTTCAACCCCCTGACGGCGATGACCCCTTATGAAGCGCTGGCGCACATGTATGCCACCGACCACAACAAATACGATGCCACGATACTGAAACTGCTCATCAAGATGTTGGGCGTCTACCCACCAGGCAGTGTCGTTCAGCTTTCAAACGGAACCTATGGCATCGTCATGACCGTCAACCCGCAAAAACCGCTGCTGCCGCTGGTTCGTATCCACCACCCTTCCGTCGCGCGCGAAACACCGGTGGTGATCGATCTCAGCGAAGAAAACAACATTGGCATCAAGAGGTGCCTGCGTCCTTCACAATTGCCGAAGGATATTTTCGAATACCTGCGGCCTTGCAAGCATGTCAGCTATTACTTCATGGACAAAAAACTGATGGATCAACCACTGCCCGGGACAATTCCGGCAGCAGCACAACAACAGTCCGCTCCTCCCATGATGGCCGCTCAAGCCCAGTAGTCCTGACCTAAATCTCCTCCCTCCACTCCCCAAAAGCAAGACGCACGCGTCTTGCCACGGGGATTTTTTTGATCCTTCGCCGGGCATCATTCCAACCTCTTGCTGTTCGAGAGGCTGGATTTCGAATGACCGCTACCAAGCGTTAAGCATTTCCTGAACAGGTATCGCGCCGAAAGCTCCCGTATACTATTCATCAAGTATGTGAACGCGTGTGTGAGAGTCGAATGCTGTTGGATAACAAAACCCTGCTGTTTTCCCTGATGATGATGAGCGGCATGATGGCGATCAGCCTGAGTCTCGTGTCACGACAAGGATCGCGTGAAGGATTATCCGGCTGGGCAGGTGCACTGGCGCTGGAATCGCTGGTCTGGATGCTGGTGCTTTCGCGCGGCACCATTCCAGACTTCTATTCGATTTTTGTCGCCAATGTATTGATGGTTACGGCGCAAGCGATGAAGTTGGCCGCTATCCATGCGTTCCGCAAACTGGATTTTCCGAAAGCTCAGTGCCTGATACCGGTCGCTTTAGCCATCATCGTGTTTTTATGGCTGCCATATGACGATGCCCGCCATCGCCTTGCCATAAGCAGTTTCCTGCTGGCTACTCAGTTCATTCTGATTCTTCGTGTATTGTGGCCTGACGAGGAGTCACGCGCCGGAAATGCCTGGCGGATGCTGTTCGGCTCCATGCTGCTGATCGTCCCTCTGCTGGCGTTGAGAGCGATTGCCAGTTTATTCGGTACAGCCGAATTTTCGACGCCGCAATCCCCGATTGCCCCCAACCTGGTTCAACTTACGGTATTCGTAGGCGTGATAGCGTTAAACCTGCTTGGCGCGATGGGGTTTATCCTGATGATCATGGAACGCGGCGACAGAGAAATACGCAAGCTCGCCATGACAGATTCGCTCACCCACGTGATGAATCGCCGCGCCTTCCTGGACCTGGCTGAAAAACAGATCGCCGCCGCGCATCGCCAACGCCAGCCCTTGGCGCTTCTGATGATAGACATCGACCATTTCAAGCAGGTCAACGATAACTACGGCCATCCTGCGGGCGATACGGTTTTGGTCAGGATCACGGAACTGCTGGGCGCGCAATTACGCAAGCAGGATGTCATTGGCCGCTATGGCGGAGAGGAGTTCTGTGTACTGCTGCCCTCCACCAACGAGGCTGGCGCGATCGCGCTTGCCGAAAAGCTTCGCCGCGTAGTGGAGTCCACCCCTATGCAACTCGGCAAGCACCGCGTGCCCGTAACGATCAGCCTGGGCGTCGCCGCCTGCAATACGGTCTGCGAGGAGTGCCATCCTGATTTTGACGCCTTGCTGCAGGATGCCGATCGAGCGCTATATCTGGCAAAGAGCAAAGGCCGCAACCGCACCGTACCACTTAGCCTTGGTTGCGTTACCCATCAGCCGGTTCCCGGCTAAGCTACCTCAGAATGGCAGAAACAAGGCAGTCGCGAGGCCCTGTGCCACGCGTGTGATCAGGCGCTGGGTTTTTTCCGCCAGGGTGATGGAATAAACATCGAGCCGTCCAATGATCTTGCCGAATTCGCGCTCGAAAGTCAGGTTACGTTCATTTTCATACTGTTCGTTGGTCAGCAGATAAAGCCGGCCTTTATCGTCATGCGCATTGGAAAGTTTCCACGCGGCAATCTCGACATTGCGCGCCGCGTTATAAACATTCTGCGGATCGATGTTGTCCGTCAGGTAGAACTCAGCCTTGCCGCCGTGCGCCTTGATCAACATGGTTTGCAAACCGACGATAAATGGCAGCACGCGATCGCCGGTATATTCCGGCTTGAAGGCCAGATAAATGGCATCGGTACCCTGTGCCTCATTGATCGCCTTGAATTTCCAGCCATGCGCGCCCTCGAACACCCAATCGACCATTTCCTCGACAGTACCTGAAGTGCTTTTCCTGAGTTCCCGCGGATTACGTTTATAAAGCTTAGTCATCAAAAGACGCAGACTAGCTGTGTTTTCACGCATTTCGACATCGGCCATGCGGTCAAGATCGGACTTGACGAATTGGCTGAAAGAGCTGCGATCGGTATGCTGAGGTACCGGCTTGCCATTGAGGGGAGGAGCCGAGGCTGCGCAGGCAGCAAGCAGGACGAATAAAGCGATTACGGCAAGTCTGGCGTATATAATTTTTCATCTCCCCTTTTGTTCAAATTGTATTGCCTTTCGCATACGATTTGTAAAACTCGGCACAAACACGTCACCAGAACTATTGGTTAGAATTACCAGCTCATCACCACTTTCCCCAAGGCAAGTTATGAAGCAATGGATTTGTACAGTTTGCGGTTACATTTACGACGAAGCACAAGGTGATCCGGAGCATGGCATCGCCCCCGGTACCCGTTGGGAGGATGTGCCTGACACCTGGACCTGCCCCGACTGCGGTGTCGATAAGTGCGACTTTGACATGGTGGAATTCGAGTAGAAGGTTCATCCTCGCTCAGAAAGCGCTGCAGCCCCTTTCCGTTCTCATCTTCTGCTGGTGATTGCAATACATTTTCAAGCAACATCATATATTAATACTTTCTGATATACTTATCCTAATATGTATTTCGAGGGTTGTGAAAATGAATTCGCCTATCATTGAACAAGACCAGAATGCCTCCGTTTATCAGAAGCGCATCCCTATCTACACCCGTACAGTCAAAGGCAAGTTTCGTAATTTCAAGACTGGGGTTCTGCTTCTCGCCTATGCGGTATATTTCCTGTTGCCATGGCTGCCGTGGGAGCGTTCCAGTGGCGCACAACAAGCCATCATGTTCGACATGGTATCCAGGCGCTTCTTCATCTTCGACCTTGTCGTTTATCCGCAAGACATCTTCCTGCTCTCCCTGTTGCTTTTCATTGCCGCCACCCTGCTCTTCTTCGCTACCGGACTGATCGGCCGGGCCTGGTGCGGCTATTTCTGCTTCCAGACATTATGGACCGATGCGTTCATGCTGATCGAACACATCATCCAGGGCGAGCGGCCGGCACGCATGCGGTTGGCCAAACAGCCATGGACGAGCATGGAAAAGATACTCAAGATTGGCGGCGCGCGCAGTTTGATGCTGCTGCTGTCTTTCTGGACGGCTTTTACCTTCGTGGCTTACTTCAACCACACGCCGGAATTTCTGTGGCGATTCTTTGGCGGCGAATCGGTTTCAACTGCCTATTTCTCGGTACTGGTATTGACGGTTTCGACCTTCCTGGCTGGAGCGCTCGCGCGCGAACAGGTGTGCATCTATATGTGCCCGTATGCAAGATTCCAGAGTGTCATGTACGAATCGGATACGCTGATTCCCGCATATAACGCGAAACGCGGCGAAGGGACTACCGGCCGTATCGCCGCCAAATCCGGCGTGCATACCCTCGATGAGCGTCACGCCAAAGGCCATGGCGACTGCATTGACTGCGGCTATTGCGTACAGGTATGCCCAACCGGCATCGACATACGCAATGGCCTGCAATATCAGTGCATATCCTGCGGACTCTGTATCGACGCCTGCAATACCATCATGGATTCGCTTGGCTGGGAGCGCGGACTGATCCGTTACGATTCGGAGCGCAACCTTTCCAGCGACAAGCCTCAGAAACCGCACCTGGACTTCATGCGGCTCAAGGTACTCGGTTATGCGATTGCGTTGGCTATCATGACCGGAGTACTGGTTTCCTACTTCGTGACACGATCCGATTTCGAGCTGCGCATTGCGCAATCGCGCCAGCCCCTTTTCATCACGCTTTCCGATGGAAAAATCCGGAACCGTTACGAATTACACATTGTCAACAAGACGCAAGAGGATGAGAATTACCTTATCAAAGCGGAAGGCATTCCTGCCGCAGCCATGAATGTTGGCAACATCCCCAACCCCGTGACCATTCATGCCGGCAAGGACTTGAGGATACCGATCAAGGTCGATCTCGACCCGGCTGACGCAGGAAAAACGCGAAACTTCGAGTTCATCGTGGTTCCGCAATCGGCACCAGACGCAGCAGAGATACGGCGAGTCAGCTTCGACCAGCAGCACTGACCGAAAAGCGCCATCGCCGACGGTCAGGTTTTCGGAGATGTGTGTATGGAAATCACGACCTATCGCGACCAAGCTTTCGCCAGTGAAACCCGCTTCCTTCCTGGCGCGATTTACAACCTGGCGATGACGCTGCTGTCACATGCCGGAGCGGATCAGTTATTCGTCCCGATACGCTCCATGCAATACCTCGCCATCATCGATCACGAGGAATTCGTGTTCATCGATGGCGAGCGCAAATGCTGGATCGACATTGCATGGAGGAATTTCAGGCCGCAGGCTCGCACTTCACTGGAAGACCCGGTGCAATATGAAGCGGTTTACTACCGTCTGGAATCCATCGACTGGATGCGCCGGTTGCAGGGCGAGTTTCCACTGGCATTGCGCCAGTTCGCCGACAAAGAAAAAAAGCCGGATACGCCGGCACGCGTGCTCAAATTCCCAACACCTGGCAAGTCTTAGTCGTCTTCTCCCAATTCGGGATCCCAGCCCTGCTCTCGCCCGGCGCTCATCGCGGCGGCATAGATCTTCGTGTGCTTTTCGCGCAACTCCTGCGGCAGATTGCTAGGCAAATGGGCGTACGGCTCCCAGGCGGCATACACCTTCTCGTACAGATTCTGCATCTGCGCGGCATTCCAGCCCACACAGGTTTCGCTTTCGGGAATGAATCCGAACAGCCAGCCATCCATGACGATGCGACCAAGATGGGTCATACCGCCATTGGTGTCGTGATCTACCCCTACATATGTTTCCATTTAGAGCCTATTTCAGTAAGTTTTGTCCCCCGCGCCGCCAGACTGAGGGATGCAGGGCAAGGCGCGGGCTGTGCCGTGGAGTCATTCTCCACAAGCGGCCCGCAACGCTGCAATGCGCCCGCAGCCTGGCGGCCTGCGGGTTGGGCATGGGCGCGGCGTCTGCCGCGTTGTGCCACTTGCCAAGGGATGACCCTTGGCTGCGTGCCACGTCTTGCATCCATCCGCGCCCATGCCCAACGCGGGGGATAAAACCTACTGAAACAGGCTCTGCTATCGAGTGAGTCCGGCATAGAGCAATGGCAACTTTTCCGGCAAACGCTCTACATGATCCACGACCATGTAATTTCGAGCGCCGAAAATGCGCGACACATACTGGTCGGCACGTGGATCGAGGCTCATGCAGTATGTGATGATGCCGGAACGGGAGAGTTCTTCCACGGCCTTTTTCGCATCGTAGCGTAGATACTGCGGATCGCGTACGTCCACATCGGCAGGCTCGCCGTCGGTAATCACGATCATCAATTTTTTCGATGATTTCTGTTGCCGCAGGTAATGCCCGGCATGGCGCATCGCGGCACCCATGCGGGTGGAAAGCTGTCCGCTCATGCCAGCCAGTCTCGCCTTCGGCTTTTCGTCATAGGCCTGGTCGAAATCCTTGAATTTCAGGTATTGCACATCATGCCGGCCATCGGACGAGAAGCCGTGGATCGCGAACGGATCGCCGACCTTGCTGATCGCATCGGCCAACAGCACAGTCGCCTGCCGCGTCAGATCCAGCACGGAAAAATCCTGCCCTGTCACCTTGTCGTTGGTCGACTCGGAAAGGTCGAGCAAGACCATCACCGAGATATCCCGCACCTTGCGCACCGAGCGCATCATGATGCGTGGATCGGGCTGCAGACCCATGCGCATGTCGATCACGCTGGCAATCGCAGCATTGATGTCGATATCGTCCCCGTCCTCCAGTTTGCGGATACGTGTCACCCCCTGCGGCTGCATCGCATCGAGCAGGTATTTCATGCGCGAGATCAGCCGCTTGTTCCGGGAGGTAATGTCATCAATGATTTGCAGATCGCCCGCCTTCGCCCGGCGTTCCAGCACCGTCGCCCACGCCGGACGCTCCAGCTGAATCTGGTAATCCCATTCCGAATAATGGAACGGCTCGGAGATCGGCTCCTTGCCTTCCATTTCGTTGAAGGAAACACCTAGGTCCTCGTAAGGAAACAGTTCGCTGCCAAGCACCCAGATTTCCTGTGCGTCATCGCCGGCCAGTTCGGTATCAATCTCGTTGGCCATTTCCATCACGCTCACGTACTTGCGCACCTGCTGCACATGGTCGTACCCGGCAGCCTGCGCGCTATCGAAGTCGAATTCCTCGAACTGCCAGAAATAGCGGTTGTCATCACGGTATGGCGCCGTCAATACATCGCGGCGCGGGCTGAAGCCCAGTTTCTTTTCCTGCAGGCCATGCGTTAGCTGTACGCCGATTTCCCAGGAAGTGAGATTGGTATCCAGCCTGTCCTGGTACGACTTGAACAGAGCGCGACCCCGAGCAATCCAGGCGTCGTCATCGACATAAGCATCGTCCAGCAGCGCACGTGCCAGACGGTTGAAGTAATCGCCAGCAGAGTCTCCCTTATCGGCCTGCACATGCTGGAACAAGCTCGCCCACAGCTGCTTCAGGCCGGGGAATTGGCGAATCGCCAACGTTTCGACTCGCGCATCCTCGATAAGGCCTATGACCGCCATTTGCAAGGTATTCAGGCCTTCGGCAGATAAAGGCTCCCTGGTATAGACGAGGTGCGCGGCGCAATGCGCGGCGGCCGCACGATAAATTTCCAGCCCCGAAACTTCGCCAAAGCTGTCGTAAGCATCCGGCAGATGCAGCAGGTAATCCTCGATATAAGGCTTATAGCCTTCGCGATTCTCGAAATCACCTGAGGTCGGGCGCATAAAGAAGTCGCGCCCCCACAAGGCACGGAGATACATGTTGATGCGGCGCTGCACGTCGACGAAGAGCGTGCCCTTGCGCTCCTTTTGCAGCATCGCCAGCGACTCCTTGGACTCCAGTCCGAAGTAACGCACCTGCTCCTCGTAATTGGTGCGATGCGCATGCGCGCCCCAGTTCGCCCAGCGGCGCAGCCCTCCCAGCGTCAGGTTGGCGAATAGCACGTCCAGCTTGCCCAGCATCGGTCGCAGCCCGCGCGGAGCTTGCGCCAACAGTACATTGAGCAATTGCAGGTAACCGCGGAACAACGCGTCATCGCCCAGTCGGCGAGCGGCCGTCGGAGCGGAGCCGATGACCATTTCCAGCACCGAGCCGGAGGTCTTGGAGGCCATCATCATCGTGGTCTGCACTAGTTCGATGACCGCGTCTTCGCCGATCTCGCGTGCGATTTCCGGTGCCGACTGGATGAACGTCGTCACCAGCTCGTTTCCGCGCCCCAAGCCTTGCAGGCGCTGCGCGCCGATCAGGTAGCCTTCGAGGCCCTTGGGGCTAAATATCCTCGCGGCTTCATGCCAGGAGGCATGCAGCATGGAGCTGGCGTGTTCGCCCAGTGCCTCCAGCAAGTCGGCATGGTCTTCAAGCTTGATGGTCATCGGGGAGCTCCCGTCATCAATTGAAGAACGTCAGCACAGCCGCATCCAGTGCGTCGCGCATATCCGGATCATCGGTAATCGGGCGCACCAGCGCCACACGGCAGGCAGACAATGGGTCTACACCCTTGACGATCAGGCTGCCTGCATAGACCAGCATGCGGGTGGAAATACCTTCATCCAGGCCGTGTCCCTTGAGGTTGCGCGCACGTTCGGCAATCGACACCAGCTTTTCAGCGATGGCTTTATCTACGCCGGTTTCGTGCGACACGATTTCCGTCTCGATGCCGTGCTCCGGATAATTGAAATCGAGCGCGCCAAAACGCTGCTTGGTGGATTGCTTGAGATCTTTCATCAAGCTCTGGTAGCCGGGGTTATAGGAAATCACCAACTGGAAATCTGGATGCGCATGCACCAGTTCGCCCTTCTTTTCCAAAGGCAACACCCGGCGGTTGTCGGTCAAGGGGTGGATCACCACAGTGGTGTCCTGGCGCGCCTCGACCACTTCATCCAGATAGCAAATCGCCCCATGACGCGCGGCGATGGCCAGCGGACCATCCTGCCAGCGGGTGCCGCTGGCATCGAGCAGGAAGCGACCGACCAGGTCGGAGGCCGTCATGTCTTCGTTGCAGGCGACGGTAATCAGCGGCTTTTTCAGCTTCCATGCCATGTACTCGACAAAGCGCGTCTTGCCGCAGCCAGTGGGGCCTTTCAGCATCATCGGCATACGGACGGAATAAGCAGCCTCGTACAGGGTTACTTCGTCCGCGACCGCATGGTAATAGGGTTCCTTGTCGATTCTGTATTGCTTGATCACATCAGTCATTGCTACTCCTCGTTGTCGAATCGCAGAATAAAAAAGCCCCCGCCACGCCAGGCGCGACGGGGGCATTACACGGAATCCCGCGCGCGGGAGCCTGTTCCTGCGGGTTTCATTTCCCGCGTTGAGTCAGAACGTGGATGGATGCTAGGCGCATCGCGCAGCCAATGGTTGTTCCATTGGCAAGCGGTGTAACGCCGCAGACACCGCGTTCTGGCTCAATCCGAAGGGCCGCTTTGCGGCGCGGGGGATGAAATTCGCTGGAACAGGCTCTGTTTAAACGGTCTTGCCGCGATAGATCACCATCGAGGCGCCTTGCGATTGCGAAAAGTTGTTGTACCCGATCAGGCGCACGTGATTGTCCGGGTTGGCCTTGTGGCAGGCATCGGCTTCGGCCAGGATGCGGTCGACGTCGGTTTCGCCGAACATCGGCAATTTCCACATGTACCAGTAGGAGTCCATCAGGTATTGCGGCTCGATGTGCTCGATGGCCGGGTTCCAGCCCTTGGACACGAGATACTCGATCTGCTTGCGGATGTCTTCCTTGCTCATCGCCGGCAGGTAGGAGAAGGTCTCGAACTTGCGGCTGGCGGGGTCGCTCAGACGGGACTTGTAATCCATTACTTCGCTCATTGCATTTCCTTTCACTATTCATTCACAAGCACGCGGCTTGCGCATCGGTTCGCGAACCCGGCGGGCGGGCATCACCCGCCGGTTCATGGAGATATCCTTACTTGTGGGCGACGTCCAGCTTGTCCACGGTGTCGAACTCGAACTTGATTTCCTTCCACGTTTCCATGGCGATCTTCAGTTCCGGGCTGCTCTTGGCAGCTTCGGTCAGGATGGCCTTGCCTTCCTTCTCGATGGCGACGCCCTTGTTGCGCGCTTCCACGCAAGCTTCCAGCGCCACGCGGTTGGCTGCCGCACCTGCGGCATTGCCCCACGGGTGGCCCAGCGTACCGCCGCCGAATTGCAACACGGAGTCGTCGCCGAAGATGTTGACCAGCGCAGGCATGTGCCATACGTGAATACCGCCGGAAGCGACCGGCAATACGCCAGGCATGGAGCCCCAGTCCTGATCGAAGAAGATGCCGCGGCTGCGGTCTTCCTTGATGAATTCGTCACGCATGATGTCAATCCAGCCCAGGGTGGCGGCACGGTCGCCTTCCAGCTTGCCCACGACGGTACCGGAGTGCAGGTGATCGCCGCCGGACAGGCGCAGGATCTTGGTCAGCACACGGAAATGGATACCGTGGTACGGGTTGCGGTCGAGCACGGCGTGCATGGCGCGGTGGATATGCAGCAGCATGCCGTTGTCGCGGCACCAGTTGGCAAGGCCGGTATTGGCCGTCAGACCGCCAGTGAGGTAATCGTGCATGATGATCGGTGCGCCGATTTCCTTGGCGAATGCTGCGCGCTTGTACATTTCTTCCGGCGTCGGAGCGGTGACGTTCAGGTAATGACCCTTGCGTTCGCCGGTTTCGCGCTGCGCCTTGAGAGTGGCTTCATGCACGAACTCGAAACGATCGCGCCAGCGCATAAACGGTTGGCTGTTGACGTTTTCGTCGTCCTTGGTGAAATCCAGGCCGCCGCGCAGACATTCGTAAACGGCACGACCGTAGTTCTTGGCAGACAGACCAAGCTTGGGCTTGATGGTGCAGCCCAGCAGAGGACGTCCGTACTTGTTCATCTTGTCGCGTTCGACCTGGATGCCGTTGGGCGGTCCGCCGCAGGTCTTGACGTAGGCGATCGGAAAGCGAACGTCTTCCAGACGCAGCGAACGCAGTGCCTTGAAACCGAACACGTTGCCTACCAGCGAAGTCAGCACGTTGACTACGGAGCCTTCTTCGAACAGATCGATCGGATATGCCACGAAAGCATAGAAAGAGGTGTCGTCGCCAGGAACGTCTTCAATCGCGTAAGCACGGCCCTTGTAGTAGTCGAGGTCGGTCAGCAGGTCGGTCCAGACAGTAGTCCAGGTACCGGTGGACGATTCGGCTGCCACGGCAGCGGCCACTTCTTCGCGGTCCACACCCGGCTGGGGGACGATCTTGAAGCAAGCCAGGATATCGGTATCCAGCGGCGTGTATTCCGGCATCCAGTAGGTCTGCCGATATTCCTTCACCCCGGCGTTATAGGTTTTGACTGCCATAATGTTTCTCCTCAGCAGGTAAACAATTCGATTGAAGACTGTTGCTTGGTGCAACGACGTGAACGCATTATGGAAGCGCTTTATAGTTTATGATAGTTAAATGATATTATCGTAACCATTAACCTTAGTTAATCTATAAACCATGCCTATACGCCACGCCACACTTCACCAGTTCCGAATATTCGACGCCGTCGCCCGCAACATGAGTTTCGCGCGCGCAGCCGAAGAATTACACCTTACGCCCCCAGCACTTTCCATACAAGTCAAACAGTTAGCCGAGGCTTCCGGCATAACGCTGATCGAGCAGATCGGCAAGAAAATCCACCTGACGCATGCTGGCCGGATCATGGCGGAAGCATGCCGGGACATGGATTTAAGAATGGAACGACTGGCGCAAGACCTGAGCGCCCTGCAAGGATTGGAAAAAGGGACCATCAAGTTGGCGATCCTGACCACTGCGGAATATTTCGCGCCGCGCATGCTGGGCGAATTCTGTGCGCAACATCCCGGCATCGAGGCATCGATGTTCGTTGGAAACCGCGAAACCCTGCTGGAACGGATGGCACAGAATCTGGACGACCTCTACATCTTCGGCCAGCCGCCGGCCAATCTGAATATCGTGGCCGAGAGCTTTGCCTACAACCCGCTGGTTGTGGTGGCGCGCCGCGATCATCCGCTGGCCGGCGAAAAGAATATCCCGCCGTCGCGCCTCAATGGCGTGCCGTTTATCCTGCGAGAACCCGGCTCGGGTATACGGCTGGCAACGGAAGATTATCTGGTAAAAAACAAGGTGCGCATCGAAACGCGAATGGAGGTCGGTAGCAATGAGGCGATCAAGCAGGCGGTCAAAGGCGAACTCGGTCTCGCCGTGCTCTCGCTTGCGTCAGTTGCCGCCGAAATCGAACGGGGTGAGCTGACGACCCTGGACGTGCAGGGCTTCCCATTGATGCGGCGCTGGCATGTGGCCTATCCTGCTGGAAAAAACCTTTCGCATGCCGCAACGGAGTTCAGGAAAATGCTGTTCGATAGCGCTATCGTCAATTACGGACTCACGCCGACGAAATAACGTTACTCTGGCAAGGTGTCTGTTGCGCCGCTGGCGTAGAGACAGCACGCCGCCTGCAACTGAATCGGATGCGGAACAGGCACCTCGCCCGCCAGCGCCTGCCGTATCCAGGCAGCGGTCGTCACCGCGTCCATCGCACCCGGCAGGTCCGGAATCTCGGGCACCGTGCCCGCCTCCGCTTCGACCAGCACACGCTCTTCGCCTTTATCGAAATACACGATGCGCGGGCAACGCTTGGGGTTGGCGTAAACCTCCCCTTCCGTACCGCGCAGCAGAAGCGCCCGCGCACCACTCGCTCGCAGAAAGCTGCCACTTTTTTCCAGGTATTCAGGATGCGTAACGCTCGACAACCGGACGGATTGCCCGTGAAACGGATCGGCCAGCTTGACCAGCGTATGGGTGCTGTTGCGCACGCCAAGACGCCAGCGGAGCTTGAGCAGGTAATCCAGCTTGGGCGACATCACATCCACCGGCAGGAAAGCGACCTCGCCCTTATCCAACGCCTGCTGGGCATCGGCGACAGTGGCGTTGGGCTTGATGCCCAGTTCGGCAAACACTTCGGCACTGGCGACGCGCTTGGGGTCGGATGTCACGCCGTGCACCAGCACCGGCACACCTTGGCGCGCTAGCAGCAAGGCCAGCAGCGGCGTCAGGTTGCCTTGCCGGCGGGCACCGTTGTAGCTGGGAATGACCACGGGTAAGGGTTTCCCCGAACGCGCCTGCATTTCAGGCAGGCAGTCTTCCATCGCGCGATAAAAACCCAGCATTTCCGCCTCGGATTCGCCCTTGATGCGGAATGCGATCAAAAGCGCGCCCAATTCCAACTCCGGCACTTCGCCGCGCAGCATCGTGCTGTAAAGCTCGTAAGCAATTTCTTCTGGAAGATCCGTGGCGCTGTTCTTGCCGCGCCCCACTTCCTTGATGATGTCGTTGAATTTCATTGCTGCCTGTTTCCGATTTCCATATAGCTGGAATTATGCCTGACATTTATCGCGCTCATCCGTTGCACCTCCTCGCCAGGCTTTGCAATCGGCGATTTTATCTGTCAGAATGCGTTTGCATTTGTACAAATGTTACTAATGTTTTACCTCAAACTGGGATGTTCAAGAAACCTGAAATCAATTTTCCGGAACTCATAACCGCCCCAAGCAAGCCAACAAGAAGCGTGATTCTTTTCGGTGAAGTGCTGATCGATGCCTTCCCGGATCGCCTGGTACTAGGAGGGGCGCCCTTCAACGTTGCGCGTCACTTGCGCGCCTTCGGCCTCAATCCCATCCTGATCAGCCGCACCGGCACCGACGAATTCCGCAACATCCTGCTCAACGCGATGACACGCTTCGGCATGGAAACGATAGGTATCCAGTGCGACCCCACCCACCCCACGGGTCAGGTACGCGTTCATGTCGACAAGGGTGGCCATCGTTTCGAAATCCTGCCGGACCAGGCCTACGATTTCATTCATCCTGCCATCACGCGCATGGTGACGCTTTCGGCGCAGGCAGACCTTGTGTATTTCGGCACGCTGGCACAACGCAACAAAACATCGCGCCGGGCTCTCGGGACATTGCTGCACAGCAATGGCGCCCCGCGCATGCTGGACCTCAACCTGCGCAAGCCATGGTACGACTTGCCGACGCTAAAACGTTCACTGGCAAACGCCGACATCCTTAAGGTCAATGAAGAAGAGCTGGTTACGCTGGCTGGCCTGCTACGCTTGCAGGCTGCTGACGAACGCGCAGCAGCAGAGGCGCTGATCCGTCAGTACGATCTTGAATGCCTGCTCGTGACTTACGGCGAAATGGGCGCCTGGCTGTTGAACAAGGACGGCACCGAGGTCGATATCGAAGGTGTCGCAGGTCAGGACATCACCGACACGGTGGGAGCGGGCGACGCTTTTTCGTCGGTGTTCATCACTGGCGCGCTGAGCGGCTGGCCGGTGAGGCTGACACTGGCTCGCGCCAACATGTTTGCCGCTGCACTCTGCGGCCAGCACGGTGCCATCCCGGAGGATCCGAATTTCTATACCCCATTTCTGAAGGATTGGGGCCTGATGCAGGAAGTCCGCATCCGGCAACACAGCTAAACCCGGGAACTGCCGTCTTACAGAGGGAGTCCATCATGAGAGCCGCATGACCATGCTGGCCAGCACGCGGACTATCTACCCAGAAAAAGGAGTTGCGCATGTCCAGTCTTTTCCCCGGCCTGAGCGAAGCAGACATGAAATACTTCATGCTGATTTCGCAAACCGCCCTGCACATCGTCGTCATCCTGCTTCTCGCATCGATCGCGCTACGCCTGGCAAACAAGGCCATACGTTTATTCAAGGGCTACATGCTGAGTCGCGTCGACAACAACAGCATCGAGCTGAACCGGATCGAAACGCTAGGCAATGTATTTCGCTACATTTTTTCGGTCATCATCACCATCGTTGCCGGCATGCTGATGCTGAGCGAACTTGGCATTTCCATCGCGCCGATTCTTGCTACGGCGGGTGTGGCCGGCATTGCCATCGGCTTCGGCGCGCAAAGCCTGATCAAGGACTATTTCAATGGATTCTTTTTACTGCTGGAAGACCAGATCCGGCAAGGTGACGTAGTCAATGTCGCCGGCATCGGCGGACTGGTCGAGGAAATCACGCTGCGTCACGTAAAGCTGCGCGATTACGACGGCAACGTGCACTACATCCCCAATGGCCAGATCACCACCGTCACCAACATGAGTCGCGAGTTCGCTTTTTCGGTGATCGATGTGCGCGTGGCCAACCGCCAGAACGTGGACGAAGTCATGGCATTGATGCAGGACATCGCCAAAAGACTGCGTGAGAATCCCGTATTCAAGGACAAAATCATCGACGATCTCGAAATGGCCGGCGTCGAAAAACTGGAAGACACGGCCTCCATCGTCCGCGGCCGCATCAAGGTAAAACCGCTGGCGCAATGGGACGTCAAACGCGAATTCCTGCGTCTGTTGAAAACTGCATTCGATGACCACCATATCGAATTTCCCTACCCGCACATGGTGATGTACCCCGGTCAGGACAAGAACGGCGGCGTCCAGCCGATGCATATCGCACAAGAAGCCGGCAAATAGCGCGTTCGCGGTTGGTGGCCTGCGCCACACCCGGTAGAATCGCGCTCCATGATCCTATTACGCAATCTTTCTTACGGCCGCGGCAGCGAGCCGCTCGTCAGCGATGCCAGCCTGCAACTCCACCCCGGCTGGAAAATCGGCCTGGTCGGCGCCAACGGCTGCGGCAAATCCTCCTTCTTCGCACTACTGCGCGGCGAGCTGCATCAGGAATCCGGCGATCTTGAAATTCCCGGCGCCTGGACCGTCGCCCACGTCGGCCAGGAAACCCCTGCCCTGCCCCAGCCTGCACTGGAATTCGTGCTGGATGGCGACGTCGAACTGCGCGAAGTCGAACAAGCCATCACCGAAGCCGAAGCGGCCCATGACGGCGAACGGATCGGCGCGCTACACGCACGCTACGCCGAAATCGATGGCTATTCGGCCAAGGCTCGCGCCGCCGAACTAATGAATGGCTTAGGATTCTCTAACAGCGACTTTGAGCGCCCGGTCGCCGAGTTCTCCGGCGGCTGGCGCGTGCGGCTCAATCTCGGCCGCGCACTGATGTGCCGCTCCGACCTATTGCTGCTGGACGAACCGACCAACCACCTCGACCTCGACGCCGTGCTGTGGCTGGAGGGCTGGCTCAAGCGCTATCCCGGTACCTTGCTGCTGATCTCGCACGACCGCGATTTTCTCGACGCCGTGATGGGCCACATCCTGCATTTCGACCAGGGCCGCATCAAACTCTATACCGGCAACTACAGCGCCTTCGAACGCGCCCGCGCCGAACAACTCGCGTTGCAACAAGCGATGCACGAGAAACAACAACGCGAAATTGCCCATCTTCATAGCTACATCGAACGCTTCCGCGCCAAGGCCACCAAGGCCCGTCAGGCGCAGAGCCGCATCAAGGCATTGGCGCGCATGGAGGAAGTCGCGGCGGCACACGTCGATACGCCGTTCACCTTCGGCTTCCGCGAGCCAGTCGCCATGCCAGATACGCTGCTGGAGCTGCGCGACGCCGTAGCCGGCTACGGCGACAAAATTATCCTGGGCAGCGCAAACCTTGCCATCCGCCCCGGTGAGCGCATCGCCCTTCTCGGCCGCAACGGCGCTGGCAAATCCACGCTGGTCAAACTGCTGGCCGGCGTGCTGCCTCCATTGAGCGGCACACGCCGCGAAGGTAAGGGCCTGCAAATCGGCTATTTCGCCCAGCACCAGGTGGAATCTCTGCGACCCGAGGAGTCGCCGTTGCAACACATGCTGCGGCTGGACAAGACCACGCGCGAGCTGGATTTTCGCAGTTTCCTCGGCAGCTTCGATTTCCGCGGCGACATGGCGACGCAGCCGTGCGGTCCCTTCTCCGGCGGAGAGAAGTCGCGCCTCGCGCTGGCACTGCTCATCTGGCAACGCCCGAATCTGCTGCTGCTGGACGAACCAACCAACCACCTCGACCTCGACATGCGCGAAGCACTAACGCTGGCACTTCAGGAAACCGACGCCGCCGTAGTGCTGGTGTCGCATGATCGCCACCTGCTGCGCACCACCGCCGATAGCCTCTACCTGGTCGACGCCGGCCAGATGACGCCGTTCGACGGCGACCTCGATGACTACGCCAACTGGTTGGCCGAACAACGCAACGCCACCAGTGCCTCCACCCCGGACGAAAGCAAAGCCGCCCGCCGCGAAGCACGCGAAAACGCCGAGAAATCCCGCCAGCAACTGCTCGCGCAACGCAGGCCCTTGGTGAAGGAAGCGGAAAAACTGGAAAAACTGATGCCTGGCTGGCAACAGGAAAAGGATCAACTCGACGAGCGCCTGGGCGATCCTGCGCTATATAGCAATCCGGATAGGACGCTGCTGGAAAGTTTGCTCAAGCGCCAGGCGCAACTTGCCAATGACATTGAGAATGCCGAGATGCGCTGGTTGGAAATTCAGGAACAATTGGAAAGCCTGGCTGACTGAAGTCTTCGACGGAAACCTATGTCTCCCTGGATCATCATCAGCGTCTATTTCATTACCAGTACCATTACCTTCATGCTCTGCGCGCTGGATAAATCGGCCGCAAAGAGCAATCGCTGGCGGATAGAGGAAAACACCCTGCATCTTTGCGGTTTGATTGGAGGCTGGCCAGGAGCACTGCTGGCCCAACGCCTCTTGCGCCACAAAACGAAGAAGACATCGTTTCAAATTATTTTCTGGATTACCGTCGTATTCAATGTTGGCGCTAACGGTTGGCTGCTGCTTTCTTCGGCCGCACAAGATTTACGGTACAGCATGGGAGTGCCGTAGGGCGCAATAATCAACGGGCATTGCGCCGCATTCAATAGTCACCCCACGAATCTTACCTATCAGGTGCAATGCGCTGCGTTAGTATATGAATCGCCTCTGCGCATCGCAGCTTCAACTCTCGTCTCAAAACTTAACACCTGTACCATTTCGGCACACTTGCCATGAACACCTTCCCTGGCATCGCCTTTCCCCTACTTAACTACGGGTAATTTCCAGTTTCCTTATTTCACCGGCCTCTCCCGCAGTTTATCCCCTGATTTTCAGTAATTTCTTACGCTTGGCACGCCACTTGCCATAGGAGTACTGCCGAGCTCGAAATCATTCGACCGGGACGAAATTCATTCAGCAGATACTGAGGAGAGCGATACCATGATTTACGCACAACCCGGCCAGCCTGGCGCCAAGGTCAATTTCAAGCTCCGTTACGAAAACTTCATTGGAGGCAAATGGGTACCTCCTGTCGGTGGGGAATATTTCGATGTCATCACCCCGGTCACCGGCAAGGTGTTCACACAGGTGCCGCGTTCGTATGAGGCGGATAGCGAGCTGGCGCTGGATGCAGCCCATGCCGCCCGCGAAGCCTGGGGCAAGACTTCAGTTCAAGAGCGCGCCCGCCTGCTTCTGAAGATTGCCGATCGCATCGAGGAAAACCTCGAAACCATCGCCGTCGCCGAAACCTGGGACAACGGCAAGCCCATCCGCGAGACGCTGAATGCAGATATCCCGCTGGCTGCTGACCATTTCCGTTATTTCGCAGGCTGCCTTCGCGCTCAGGAAGGCGGCATCGGCGAGATCAATGACGACACCGTGGCTTATCATTTCCATGAACCATTGGGCGTCGTCGCACAAATCATTCCCTGGAATTTCCCGCTGCTGATGGCCGCATGGAAGCTGGCGCCTGCACTGGCCGCCGGCAACTGTATTGTGCTGAAGCCCGCACAGCAAACTCCTGTTTCCATCCTGATCCTGGTCGAGCTGATCCAGGACCTGTTACCTCCCGGCGTGCTGAATGTGGTCAATGGCTACGGCCAGGAAGTCGGCAAGTCGCTGGCACTGAGCAGCCGCATCGCCAAGCTGGCCTTCACCGGCGGCACCGTCACCGGCAAGCTGATCATGCAATATGCATCGGAAAACATCATCCCGGTGACGCTGGAACTGGGCGGCAAGTCGCCCAACATCTTTTTCGCAGACATCGCCGACAAGGACGATGCATTCTTCGACAAGGCGGTGGAAGGCTTCATCATGTTCGCATTCAATCAGGGTGAAGTCTGCACCTGCCCGTCACGCGCGCTGGTCCATGAATCCATTTACGACAAGTTCATGGAACGCGTGCTGAAGCGCATGAAGGAAATCAAGCAAGGCAACCCGCTCGATACCGAGACCCAGGTGGGCGCACAGGCTTCCAGCGACCAGGTGGAAAAAATTCTGTGGTACATCCAGGTAGGTCGCGACGAAGGCGCTGAGCTGCTGATCGGCGGCGAGCGCGTGAATCCAGGTGGCGAACTGAGCGACGGCTATTACATCAAGCCGACCGTGTTCAAGGGTACCAACGACATGCGCATTTTCCAGGAAGAGATCTTCGGGCCGGTGCTGTCGGTAACCACCTTCAAAACCACGGAAGAAGCGCTGGCCATCGCCAACGATACCGAGTTTGGCCTCGGCGCCGGCGTGTGGACGCGCGATATCAATACCGCCTATCGCATGGGCCGCGGCGTTCAGGCGGGTCGTGTGTGGACCAATTGCTACCACCATTATCCCGCGCATGCGGCGTTCGGCGGTTACAAGAAGTCGGGCATTGGACGCGAAACCCACAAGATGATGCTCGACCACTACCAGCAAACCAAGTGTCTCCTGGTGAGCTATAGCACGGACAAGCTCGGCCTGTTTTAAGCACTGCTAGTCGCGTAGTCCTTTCGCAGCAGGGTTGGCCTTGCCCGCATCTTCTCCGTTTCCCCTTTGCGAGAGAAGGTGCGGGCAAGAGGTAACCCTGCGCGACCCTAAGGGCGACCATCAGACATCTGTGTAAGCCACTGGAGAACACATGCGCCGCAAACTCGTCGTTGGTAATTGGAAAATGCACGGCAGCATCGCCGCGAACCGGGCATTGCTGGAAAAAGTCGTGGCGGGCGTTTACACCTGCTATCACGCCGATTTCGTGGTGTGCGTGCCCTACCCTTACATCGCCCAGGCGCAGATCCTGCTCGCTGGCAGCAATGTCTATTGGGGCGCGCAGAATCTGTGCTCCACGCGAGATGGGGCCAGCACCGGCGCGGTTTCGCCGGCGATGCTGACGGATTTCGGCTGCACCCATGTCATCATCGGCCACTCGGAACGGCGCAACCTGTTTCATGAGACTGACGATACCGCTGCGGCTCGATTCAATGCCGCACGCGAAGCAGGGCTCGTACCTATCTTCTGCATGGGCGAGTCGGCGGAAGAGCGCGAATCCGACTGGACGGAATACATTGTCGGACGCCAGCTCGACTCCATCCTGCGAAGGTTCGGCCCGCAAGCCTTGGCCAATGCCGTGCTCGCCTACGAACCGCTCTGGGCCATCGGCTCGGACAAGGCCGCCACGCCGGAACAGGCTCAGGAAGTGCATGCCTTCATTCGCAATCGCATCGCCCGCTGCGACGCAAAAATTGCCCAGGAAGTCCGCATCCTGTACGGCGGCAGTGTCACGCCGGCCAATGCTGCGCAGCTGTTCGCCATGCCGGATATCGATGGCGGGCTGGTCGGCCGTGCCTCGTTGACCCCGGAAGAATTCGTCCCCATCTGCTGGGCCGCCAATGACCAGTGCGCCCGATCGCACCTTCATCGCTTTGAAGGTGACGCAGAGCCTCTGGCACTTAGCGCCTGACTCAAACAAGGAACCCAACCATGAGTGAAATAACCCTCACCCAATTCATCATAGAAGAGCAGCGGCGCCACAAGCATGCGACCGGCGAGTTCACGCTGCTGCTGAACGATGTGGTCTCCGCCTGCAAGCGCATCGCCAACCAGGTGAACAAGGGGGCCCTGCTGGGCACCATGGGCAGTCTCGAATCCGAGAACGTCCAAGGCGAGGTGCAGAAGCAACTGGATGTCATTACCAACGACATCTTCATCTCCTCGCTGGAATGGTCCGGCCACCTGGCCGGCATGGCGTCCGAAGAGATGGAAGCACCCTACGACATCCCTGCACACTACCCGACCGGCAAGTACCTGATCCTATTCGACCCGCTGGACGGCTCTTCGAATGTGAACATCAACATCTCGGTCGGCACCATCTTCTCCATTTTGCGTGCCCCGGAAGGGGTCACCCAGCCGGCGCTGGACGACTTCCTGCAGCCGGGGACAAAGCAGGTCTGTGCCGGCTATGCCCTGTACGGCTCCTCCACCATGTTCGTACTCACCACCGGGCACGGGGTCAACGGCTTCACGCTGGATCGGGAAGTGGGCGAGTTCTACCTGACCCACCCCAACATGACGATTCCCGAGGACACCCACGAGTTCGCGGTCAATACCTCCAACCAGCGTCACTGGGAAACACCGGTGCAACGCTATGTTGAAGAGTGCCTGCAAGGCAAGGAAGGCCCCCGTGGTCGCGACTTCAACATGCGCTGGGTCGCCTCGATGGTGGCCGAAGTCCACCGCATCCTGATCCGCGGCGGCTTGTTCATGTATCCGCTGGACAGCAAGCTGAAGGACCAGGGCGGCAAGCTGCGTCTGCTATACGAAGCCAACCCGATGAGCTTCATCGTGGAGCAGGCGGGGGGAGCGAGTTCGACCGGACGCAGCCGCATCCTGGACATCAGGCCCGAGGCGCTGCACCAGCGCGTGCCGGTGATCCTGGGCTCGAGGAATGAGGTCAAGGTGCTGTCGAGCTATCACCTCCAGGCAGACGAGAGTCAGCTGGAAGCAACCGTGATCCGCAACTACAAATTCAAATCGTCCCTGTTCAGTTTTCTATAGCTTCAGTTTTCTGTAGTGCGATGAACACGCAAACCATAAACAAAACCGGGTGCCGGCCCTCGCCTGATACCCGGCAATGAGGAGAGAAACATGGCTTTGGTATCCCTGCGTCAACTACTCGACCACGCTGCTGAACACGGCTACGGCCTGCCGGCGTTCAACGTCAACAACATGGAACAGATTCACGCCATCATGCAGGCCGCCGATGCCGTGGACAGTCCGGTGA
>Ga0255338_1002395_pt1 | contig 27758 bp, 33 predicted proteins | sample MeOH1_35cm_T4_19_FD_203715 | JGI IMG/M metagenome (GOLD analysis project Ga0255338, IMG submission 203715) | Sandy soil microbial communities from University of British Columbia, Vancouver, Canada - MeOH1_35cm_T4_195 | ecosystem: Engineered > Artificial ecosystem > Sand microcosm > Unclassified ...
CATGAACTGGTTGGACGAAGTGAAATGGGATGCGCAGGGCCTGGTGCCGGTGATCGCGCAGGAGCAGGGCAGCAACGATGTCCTGATGTTTGCCTGGATGAACCGCGAGGCGCTGCAGAAGACGGCTGAGCTTGGCCGCGCCGTCTATTTCAGCCGCTCTAGGGCTAAGTTGTGGTTCAAGGGCGAGGAGTCCGGCCACGTGCAGACCGTGCATGAGATCCGCCTGGATTGCGACAACGACGTGGTGCTGCTGAAGGTGACCCAGCTCGGCCATGAACCCGGCATTGCCTGCCACACCGGGCGCCACAGCTGCTTTTTCAGCCTCTACAAGGACGGCGCCTGGCAGGCCGTCGACCCGGTCTTGAAAGACCCCGAAACCATCTACAAATAACGACATGTCCGATACGCGTACGAATTCCGCCGATGCCCTGGCCCGCCTGGCGGCCGTGGTCGAGAGCCGCCTGCCTGCCAAGGGTGGTGACCCCGACAAGAGCTATGTGGCCCGTCTGTTGCACAAGGGGCCGGATGCCTTTCTCAAGAAGATCGGCGAGGAGGCGACCGAAGTGGTGATGGCGGCCAAGGATGCCGACCATGGCGGTGATCGCAGCAAGATCATCTATGAGGTGGCCGACCTCTGGTTCCACAGCATGATCGCGCTGGCGCATTACGGCCTGAAGCCGGCGGACGTGATTGCCGAACTGGAGCGCCGCGAGGGCACCAGCGGCATCGAGGAAAAGGCGCTGCGCAAGGCGCTGGCGCGCGAGGGCGGCGAGCAGTGAGCCAGAGCCTGGATCGGAGCGAAGCCGAGCGGCTGCAGTCCCTCACCACGCTAGGGACGGTCAGCTACGTGCTGCACCTGATCGTGGCCGTCGGCGCCCTGGTGCCGGGCGCGCAGATCAGCCCGGTGCTGCTGATCGTGGCCTTGGTGCTCGATTTGGTCAAGCGCCCGGATGCCGAAGGCACCTGGCATGCCTCGCATTTCCGCTGGCGCATCCGCACCGTGCTGATTGCAGCCGCGCTGTATGTGCTGACGGCGCCGCTGTGGTTTTTCTTTGTCGCGCCGGGCTGGATCGCCTGGCTCGCCATCTCGGTCTGGTTCCTCTACCGCATCGTCAGCGGCATGGTGAACATGAACAAGGGCCTTCCCATGGAGTTTTCTGCATGACAGCCGTGCAACACAGCGATCCGAACTGCATTTTTTGCAAGATCATTTCCGGTCAGATTCCCTCGAAGAAGGTTTATGAGGATGAGGACATCTTCGCCTTCCACGACATCCACCCCTGGGCCCCGGTGCATTTCCTCATGGTGCCCAAGCTGCACATTCCGTCCATGGCTCAAGTAGGCACGGAACATGCTGCATTGCTCGGGCGCATGATGGCGCTGGCGCCCAAGCTGGCGCTGCAGGAAGGCTGCCGGCCCTACCCGGAAGGCGGTTTTCGCATCGTCTGCAACACCGGCGAGGACGGCGGGCAGGAGGTTCATCACCTGCACGTGCATGTCATCGGCGGACCGCGTCCCTGGCTCAAGGGCTAATTCGGTCCGGCTATGCGGCCGCCCCGCGCGAAGATTAGAATCGGCTAATTCCTGAGGAGTGATATATGGGTTCGTTTTCTATCTGGCACTGGCTGATCGTGCTGCTGATCGTCGTCATGGTGTTCGGCACCAAGAAGCTCAAGAATCTGGGCAGCGACCTCGGTGGCGCCGTTAAGGGTTTCAAGGACGGCATGAAGGACGGCTCTTCCGCAGAGGAGAAGCCGGCTGCGCCCGCCGCCCAAGTGTCTGCTCCGGCTGCGGACAAGACCACCATTGACGTCGAAGCCAAGACCAAATCCTGATGCCGCCTAGGCAGACATGATCGATCTCGGCATTTCCAAGATGGCGCTGATCGGCGCGGTGGCACTCATTGTCATCGGGCCGGAGAAGCTGCCGCGCGTGGCCCGTACCGTCGGCACCTTGCTGGGCAAGGCGCAGCGTTATGTCGCCGATGTCAAGGCCGAGGTCAACCGGTCCATGGAGCTCGATGAGCTCAAGAAGATGAAGGACACGGTCGAAGGTGCGGCGCGCGATGTCGAGAACTCGATCCAGACCACCACCAGCGATTTCGAGAAGAGCTGGTCCGAGGCGACTTCGGGTCTGGCGTCGAGCGGCCTGGACGTGCCGATCGGCTATCCCGAGTACAAGCACCCCGGCAAGAACTGGCGCCTCAAGCGCGGTGCCACGCCGGTCTGGTACAAGGCCCGGCAGGGCGTGCGTACCCGGGCACAGTCCGGTGCCGCCCGGGTTGCCCGTTACCGGCCGCAGAGACTGAGCTGACGATCCTCTGACCCCCTATTCATCGGGCTGCAGCCGCGGATCGCGGCAGGCGGCTCGCGTACCCGAGCAAACAACGCATGGCAGACGATCAATCCAAAGACGACGAATTGGCGGGGACCGAGCAGCCGTTCGTGCAGCACCTGATGGAACTGCGCGACCGCCTGGTCAAGTCCATGATCGCGATGGCGGTGGTCACTGTGGCGCTGGCGGTCTACCCTGGCCCGGCTGCGCTGTACGACATCCTGGCCGCGCCGCTGGTGGCGCACCTGCCCAAGGGTGCCACGCTGATTGCCACCTCGGTGATCTCGCCCTTCATGGTGCCGCTCAAGATCATGCTGATGGCGGCTTTCCTGCTGGCGTTGCCGGTCATCCTGTACCAGGCCTGGGCTTTTGTGGCGCCGGGTCTGTACACCCACGAGAAAAAGCTGGTGCTGCCGCTGGTGATCTCCAGCTCCATCCTGTTTTTCATCGGCGTGGCCTTCTGCTACTTCTTCGTGTTCGGCCAGGTGTTTGCCTTCATCCAGGGCTTTGCGCCCAAGAGCATCACTGCCGCACCTGACATCGAGGCCTACCTGAGCTTCGTGCTGACCATGTTCCTCGCCTTCGGCCTGGCCTTCGAGGTGCCGATCGTGGTCGTCGTGCTGGCGCGCATGGGCATCGTCAGCGTCCAGAAGCTCAAGGAGTTTCGCGGTTATTTCGTGGTGCTGGCCTTCATCATCGCCGCCATCGTGACGCCGCCGGATGTGGTGTCGCAGTTGGCGCTGGCGGTGCCGATGGTGTTGCTGTACGAACTGGGCCTGTGGGCAGCCCAGCTTTTCATCAAGCATACCCAGGCGCCCGCCGAGGACGCCGAAGCGCCGCAGTCCTGAGCGCGCTGCCCCTGGCGTGGGGGCGTTTACTGCTGTACCCGGCGCGGTTTTGGCCGCACCCCAGGAACCACCTCGAGTTCCATGAGCTTGTCCTGGCGCAGCAGGCTGAATTTTGATGCGGCGCCGGGCTTGAGCGCCGCCACCTGAGACAGCAGTTCCGACACGTCGTGTACCGGCTTGCCGGCCACGTTGGTGATTACGTCGCCCGGGCGGATGCCGGCCAGCGCCGCCGGGCCGTTCTGCAGCACGCCGGTGATGATCACGCCGCGCGTAGCCTTGATGCCGAAGGTCTCGGCCAGTTCGGGCGAGAGCTCGCTCGGCTCCACCCCGATCCAGCCGCGCGTCACCTGGCCTTCCTTGACGATGCTTTCCAGCACCTGTTTGGCGGTCGAGACCGGAATGGCGAAACCGATGCCCATATTGCCGCCCGAGCGCGAGTAGATGGCGGTGTTGATGCCCAGCAGGTTGCCACTGGTGTCGACCAGCGCGCCGCCGGAGTTGCCGGGGTTGATGGCCGCATCGGTCTGGATGAAGTTCTCGAAGGTGTTGATACCGAGCTGGTTGCGTCCGAGCGCGCTGACGATGCCGCTGGTGACGGTCTGGCCGACGCCGAAGGGGTTGCCGATGGCCAGCACCTGGTCGCCCACCTGCAGGTTGTCGGAATTGCCCAGCACGATCACCGGCAGCTTGTCGAGTTCGATCTTGAGCACGGCCAGGTCGCTGTCGGGGTCGGTGCCGATCACCTTGGCGCGGGCCTGGCGGTTGTCGTTGAGGATGACCTCGATCTCGTCGGCGCCGTCGACTACATGGTTGTTGGTCAGCACATAACCGTTGGGGCTGACGATGACGCCGCTGCCCAGACCGAACTGCGGTTCGTTGTCCTGATCGCCGAAGAAGAAGCGGAACCAGGGGTCGTTGCTGTTGGGGTGGTTCTTGGGCGCCTTGCTGGTGCTGATGCTGACCACCGCGGCCGAGGCCTTTTGCGCCGCGCCGCGGAAGCTGCCGGCCGGCACGGCGCCTGGCGGGCTGGCCGGCGCTTCGAACAGGGCCACGCCGCCCGAGAGGGAGACCGCCTGCCCCAGCCAGTTGGGCTTGAGGGTCAGCACCACGAAGTAGGCGGCCAGCAGGACCGTGACCACCTGGGAAAACAGCAACCAGAATCGTTTCATGGGGAAATTGTAGAGTGCTGCCCATGAAGCCGCAGTTGAAGCCGCAATTCACGATCCATATCCAGCCGTTGGCCGCCCGCAAACCGGCCGCCGGCGTGCCCTGCAATGGCTGCGGCGTTTGCTGCCTGAGCGAGCCCTGTCCGCTGGGCATGTTGCTGTCGGGCCGGCGTACCGGGGCCTGCGAGGCGCTGCGCTGGGAGGCGTCGCTGTGCCAATACCGCTGCGGCGCCGTGACCGATGCGGCCGCCGTGTTGCGCCAGCGCCTGCCGCGTGGGCTGCGCTGGCTGGCGCCGGCGGGTGCGCCCTTGCTCGGTCGGCTGGCGCTGCGCTGGATTGCCGCCGGCCAGGGCTGCGACAGCAGCCTGGAAGTGCAGGGGCCGGCGGCGGTGGAATCTGACCGACAATTGCCGTCATGACGGATCGCACCCAGCTCCTCCAGGCCTTCGATGCCTTGCTGCAACCCGAGCGCTTTCGCGATTACGGCCCCAACGGCCTGCAGGTCGAGGGCCGCACCGAGGTGCGCAAGATCGTCTCGGGCGTCACCGCCAGCCGCGCGCTGATCGAGGCCGCCGTTGCGGCGCAGGCCGATGCCATCTTCGTGCACCACGGCCTGTTCTGGCGCAGCCAGGACGGCCGGGTGACCGGCTGGATGAAACAGCGCCTGGCCCTGCTGCTGGCGCACGACATCAACCTGTATGCCTACCACCTGCCGCTCGATGCCCACCCCGAGCTCGGCAACAACGCCCAGTTTGGCCTCAGGCTCGGGCTGCGGGCCGATACGCGTTTTGGCGAGCAGGAACTCGGTTTCCTGGGCGAACGTGCCCAGGGCGGCTTTGCCAGCGCTGCCGAGTTGGCCTCCCATGTGGGTCAGGCATTAAATCGGCCGGTGACCCTCGTCAATACTGTGCCATCAGCTATTAAAAAGATAGCATGGTGTACCGGTGGGGCGCAAGGCTATTTCGAGGCCGCCATCGCGGCCGGGGCCGACGCCTTCATCACCGGCGAGATTTCGGAGCCGCAGGCGCACTATGCACGCGAGTGCGGCGTGGCCTATCTCGCTTGCGGTCACCATGCGAGCGAACGTTATGGTGCGCCGGCGGTGGCCGCGCACGTGGCGGGCCAACTCGGGCTGACCCATGAATTCATCGAGATCGACAACCCCGCCTGATTTCATGCGCAAGCCCCTTGCCATCACCATGGGCGATGCCGCCGGCATCGGTCCCGAGATCATCGCCAAGGCTTTTCGCGATGCTCCCGAGGTGACGCGTGGCTGTTTCGTGGTGGGCGATGTTGCCACGTTGCGGCGCGCCAACCAGCTGATCCGGCGCGAGGGGGAGGTCGTCCAGCCGCTGGTGTTGCTCGATCAGGCGGCCGAAGCGCTGGCGGTGCCGTCGCACAGCCTGCCGGTGCTGCAGGTCGAGGCGCTGGCGGCGCCGGTGCCCTTTGGCCGCATCAGCGCCGAGGCGGGGCGCCTGGCTGGTCGTTGTGTGGTGTGGGCGGCGCAGGCGGCCTTGCGCGGCGAGATCGCCGGCCTGGTGACGGCGCCCTTGCATAAGGAGGCGCTGTCGGCCGCCGGGGCGCCCTTTGAGGCTTTCCCCGGGCACACCGAACTGCTGCAGGCCGAAGCCGCGGCGTATCAGGGCAAGAGCGTGGCCGAGCTGCCGGTGCGCATGATGCTGGCCAATGACGAGTTGCGCACCGTGCTGGTCAGTATCCATGTCTCGCTGCGTCAGGCCATCGAGGCCGTGACGCATGACAACGTGCTGCAGACCTTGCGCATCACGCACGCCGCCCTGCGGCCGCTGCTGGGCCGTGCGCCGCGCATCGGCGTGGCGGGCCTGAACCCGCATGCCGGCGAGGGCGGTTTATTCGGCCGCGAGGAGATCGAGATCATCGCGCCGGCCCTGGCGCAGGCGCGCGCCGAGGGCCTGGATGTGCATGGTCCCCTGGCGCCGGACACCGTCTTCATGCGCGCCCGGGCCAAGGGCGCTCAGCCGGGCGAGTTCGACGTGGTGGTGGCGATGTACCACGACCAGGGTCTGATCCCGGTCAAGTACCTGGGGGTGGACAAAGGCGTCAATGTCACGCTGGGCCTGCCGCTGGTGCGCACCAGCCCGGACCACGGCACGGCGTTCGACCTTGCTGGCACGGGACAAGCCGATGCGTCGAGTCTGGTCGAGGCCATCCGCATGGCGCGTCACTTGCTGGCCTGAGGCGCCGGCGGAGCGTCAATTGGCGTCGGACGGTCGGCTACAATTATCAGTTGACCGCAGAAGTCATATAAATAATCCCGTTGTTTCATTGAGGATTCCCATGAGCGACACGCTTGCCGATAAAAGTCAGATGGACCCCAGCAAACGGACGTGGCTGATTGCCACCGGCTGTGCTGGTACTGTGGGTGGTGTTGCAGCCGCCATTCCCTTCGTCAGTTCCTTCCAGCCATCGGAAAAGGCCAAGGCGGCCGGTGCGGCGGTGGAAGTGGACATTTCCGCTCTCAAGCCGGGTGAAAAGGTCACGGTGGAGTGGCGCGGCAAGCCGGTGTGGATCGTCAAGCGCACGCCGGAGCAACTGGCAGCCCTCAAGAAGGTCGAGGGTGAGCTGGCGGACCCCAAGTCTGAGCGCAAGCCGTCCGAACTCACGCCCGAATACGCGCGCAACGAATACCGCTCCATCAAACCGGAGGTTCTGGTGGCCGTCGGCATCTGTACCCACCTGGGTTGCTCGCCGAGCGACAAATTCCAGGCCGGCCCCCAGCCTTCGCTGCCGGACGACTGGCAAGGCGGCTTCCTCTGCCCCTGCCACGGCTCCACCTTCGACATGGCGGGCCGCGTGTTCAAGAACAAGCCGGCACCTGACAACCTCGAGGTGCCGCCGCACATGTACCTGTCCGACAGCAAGCTGCTGATCGGTGAAGACAAGAAGGCTTGAGGAAGACGAACATGGCTGAATTCAAGGAAATCTCGCCCAACGCCTCCGCAGGCGCCAAGCTCACGAACTGGTTCGAAAACCGGTTCCCGACGATGTTCTCGGCTTACCGGGTTCACATGTCGGAGTACTACGCACCGAAGAACTTCAACTTCTGGTACATCTTCGGCTCGCTGGCCATGCTGGTGCTGGTGATCCAGATCGTGACCGGCATCTTCCTGGTCATGCACTACAAGCCGGATGCGGCCCTGGCCTTCGGCTCGGTCGAGTACATCATGCGCGATGTGCCGTGGGGCTGGCTGATCCGCTACATGCACTCCACCGGCGCTTCCGCCTTCTTCGTGGTGGTCTACCTGCACATGTTCCGCGGCCTGATCTACGGCAGCTACCGCAAGCCGCGCGAACTGGTCTGGATCTTCGGCTGCGCGATTTTCCTGTGCCTGATGGCCGAGGCTTTCATGGGCTACCTGCTGCCCTGGGGCCAGATGAGCTACTGGGGTGCGCAGGTGATCGTCAACCTGTTCTCCGCCATTCCCTTTGTCGGTCCCGATCTGGCGCTGCTGATCCGCGGCGACTATGTGGTGGGCGACGCCACGCTGAACCGCTTCTTCAGCTTCCACGTGATCGCCGTGCCGCTGGTGCTGCTGGGCTTGGTGGTGGCGCACCTGCTGGCGCTGCACGACGTTGGTTCCAACAATCCCGATGGCATCGAGATCAAGGGCCCGAACGCTCCCAAGGATGCGCAAGGCCACCCGCTCGACGGCGTGCCGTTCCACCCCTACTACACGGTGCATGACATCTTCGGTGTCAGCGTGTTCCTGATGGTGTTCACCGCCATCATCTTCTTCGCACCCGAGTTCGGTGGCTACTTCCTGGAGTACAACAACTTCATTCCGGCCGATCCGCTGCAGACCCCGCTGCACATCGCCCCGGTCTGGTACTTCACGCCTTACTACTCCATGCTGCGTGCCATCACCAGCGAGATGATGTACGCCCTGATTGCCTGCGTGCTGATCGCGGCGGTGCTGGCGGCGACCAAGCTCAAGCTGTCCTCGCTGTTCAAGGCGGTGGTGCTGGGCGGTGCTGTCGTGGTGGTGGCCCTGATGCTGTCCATTGACGCCAAGTTCTGGGGCGTGGTGGTGATGGGCGGTGCCGTCATCATCCTGTTCTTCCTGCCCTGGCTGGACAACAGCCCGGTCAAGTCGATCCGTTACCGTCCGGACTGGCACAAGTACCTGTACGGCATCTTCGTGATCAACTTCGTTGTGCTGGCCTATCTGGGTGTGCAGCCGCCGTCGCCGATCGGCGAGCGGGTGTCCCAGGTCGGCACGCTGTTCTACTTCGGCTTCTTCCTGCTGATGCCGTGGTGGAGTTGTCTGGGCCAGCCCAAGCCGGTGCCCAGCCGCGTCAACTTTGCTGCCCACTGAGCTGGAGATAACAAAAAATGAAGAAACTCATTCTTGGTCTGATCACGGCGCTGGGCTTGCTCGGTGGCGCCACTGCTTCCACCGGTGGCGTGGCCTGGGACAAGGCGCCCGTCAACACCAGCGATACGGCTTCGCTGCAAAACGGCGCCAAGCTGTTCGTCAATTACTGCCTGAGCTGCCACTCGGCAGCCTTCATGCGCTTCAACCGCTTGCAGGACATCGGTTTCACCAACGAGCAGATCAAGGACAACCTGCTGTTCACGACCGACAAGGTCGGCGAGACCATGAAGTCGGCGATTGATCCGAAGCAGGCCAAGGTGTGGTTCGGCGCCAATCCGCCCGACCTGACCCTGGTTGCACGCTCGCGCGCCGGCCACGGCGGCACGGGTGCCGACTACCTCTACACCTTCCTGCGCACCTTCTACGTGGATGACACCAAGGCCACCGGCTGGAACAACATGGTCTTCCCCAACGTCGGCATGCCGCATGTGCTGTGGGAGCTGCAAGGCAAACGCCGTCCGATCTACGAAACCCAGGAAGAGCATGGCCACGAAGTCCAAGTCTTCAAAGGCTGGGAACAGGTCACGCTGGGTGCTATGACGCCGCTCCAGTATGATCAGGCGGTTGGCGATCTGGTGAACTTCCTGCAATGGATGGGTGAGCCGGCCCAGAACACCCGTGTTCGCGTGGGCGTCTGGGTGCTGTTGTTCCTGTTGATGTTCACTGTGATCACCTGGCGCCTCAACGCCGCCTATTGGAAAGACGTCAAGTAAGCCGTCGTCCTCAAGTAGTTTTGCACCAAAGTGGTGCAAAACTTGCTATTTATAGAGTGGGTTTGCGACAATGCAGCCCACTCTTTTAGTTTCGACCTAGACCGATCTTGAATGCAAGTTAGTCTCCACTGAAACTACGTTTTGATTTTTAGGAGCCTCCCACCATGATGGTGCTGTATTCGGGCACGACCTGCCCCTTCTCCCACCGCTGCCGTTTTGTTCTGTTCGAAAAAGGGATGGACTTCGAGATCCGTGATGTGGACCTCTACAACAAGCCGGAAGACATCAACGTCATGAACCCCTACGGCCAAGTGCCGATCCTGGTGGAGCGTGACCTGATCCTGTACGAGTCGAACATCATCAACGAGTACATCGACGAGCGCTTTCCGCATCCGCAACTGATGCCCGGCGACCCGGTGGACCGCGCGCGCGTGCGTCTGTTCCTGCTCAACTTCGAGAAGGAACTGTTCGTCCATGTCTCCACGCTGGAATCACGTGCTGCCAAGAGCAACGAAAAGGCGCTGGAGAAGGCACGTGCCCATATCCGTGACCGCCTGACGCAGCTGGCGCCGGTGTTCCTGAAGAACAAGTACATGCTGGGTGAGAACTTCTCCATGCTCGACGTGGCCATTGCCCCGCTGCTGTGGCGTCTCGATTACTACGGTATCGAACTGAGCAAGAATGCGGCCCCTCTGCTCAAGTATGCCGAACGCATCTTCTCGCGTCCGGCCTATATCGAGGCGCTGACGCCATCGGAAAAAGTGATGCGCAAGTAACACGTTCGGCCGCTGTTCCCATGATCAATGCCCAGAGCGCCACGTCGACTCGTCCTTACCTGATTCGGGCTCTGTACGAGTGGTGCACCGACAACGGTTTCACGCCCTACGTGGCCGTGCGGGTCGACGACAGCGTGCAGGTGCCGCGCGAGTATGTGAAGAACGGCGAGATCGTGCTCAACGTCAGCATGGATGCCACGAGTTCGCTCAAGCTGGGCAACGAGTTCATCGAGTTCAAGGCCCGTTTTGCCGGCACCGCGCGTGACATCATGGTGCCGGTCGGTCGGGTGATCGCCATCTATGCACGCGAGAACGGGCAAGGCATGGCATTCCCGCTGGACGAGACCGATGTGCCCTTGGCGCAAGCCGATTCGGCGGACCCGGGTCTGCCGTCGGCCGAACGCGAACTTGAGGCCAGGCCGATTCAGTTGGCGCGGGTCGACACTGAGCGCAGCGGGGACGAGCCCGAGCCGCCGCGTCCGCCGAGCGGCGGCCGGCCGGCGCTCAAGCGGGTCAAGTAAACATGCAGCGCGCCTTTCCCAGCATCGAGTCACTGTAAAATAAACTTTGTGCCGATTTAGCTCAGTTGGTAGAGCACCCGCCTTGTAAGCGGTAGGTCGTCAGTTCGAATCCGACAATCGGCACCATCTGTTCCTACTCCCTTTTCGTGGCTCACCCGTACTTAGCGATCGCGGGAAATTTGGACCTTGAGTCGAATTGAGGTAATCTCCCAACCCTTGGTACGCAACTGGGCTTCCAGTGCGGGCAGGAACTGCCGGATCTTGGCGGCAACCGCATTGCTGCTGACAATCAGGCACCAGACGGAGCCGTCGATCGGTCCGGCCTGGATGGCCGGACGCAAGGGGACAGGAATCAGCGGTTCAATGGCCTTGAGCCGCGCCGTCGAGTCCCGGGTCAGCTCGGTCAGCCTGGCCAGGGTGGGGGAGTCCTGTGTGGCCTGCAGCAGGGTCACAGGATGGTGGCGTCGGTTCATGGCGTTGGGTTGAGCGGAGAGACGAATGCATTTGATTATCACGGATGCCTGGTTGGCCAAGAGCCATGCCATCTATCTGAGCGGAACCAAGCTGCTTGTGGCAATGCTGGCCTTGTCCCTGACCTTGATGCTGGTGGCGGCTGGTCTGTACCACTGGGTTTTTCTCAAGGGCGCGCGCGAAGGCTGGCCGGTCGTGGGGACGCTGGTTCGGCTGGTGATCAAGGACGAATTCGCCCAGCGCGACCGCTTCGTGCGCGAAAACCTCGATGTGATGGCCAAACGGCTCGGCGAGATGCAGGCCAAGATGATGCAGCTTGAATCGCTGGGCGAGCGCGTTTCCGGCCTGGCAGGCATCAATCCCAACGATATCAAGCTCAAGCCGGGCCAGGGTGGCGCACTGGTGTCGGGCCGTCCGCTGACCATGGAAGAGCTGAATGCGACCCTGGCCGACCTGGACCGGCTGACCGACCGGCGCGCTGATCTGATGGCTGTGGTGGAGTCACGCTTGTTTGAACAGAAGGTCCGGACCATGATGGTGCCGACTCAGCAGCCGGTCGTCGGCAACCTGGGCTCCAATTTTGGCTGGCGTATCGACCCGTTCACCGGACGTACCGCACTGCATACCGGGCTTGACTTCCAAGCTACGGTTGGCACGCCTATTCTGGCGGCAGCAGGCGGCGTGGTGGTGACCCAGGAGTTTCACCCGGAATACGGCAACATGATCGAAGTCGATCATGGCAAGGACCTGATCACCCGTTACGCCCATACCTCCAGGGTCTACGTCAAGAAGGGCGACCTGATCAAGCGTGGCCAGAGGATTGCCGACGTCGGCAATACCGGTCGCTCGACCGGGCCGCACCTGCATTTCGAGGTGCTGGTGCGTGGCGTGCCGCAGGATCCGCAAAAATTCCTGACGGCCGGCCGCAATCTGCCGGTGCAACAGGTGGCGATGGCCGCGCCTGCCACGACGACGGGTCCGACCGCGCCGCCTGTGGCGCCGGCTACTGCGCAGGCACAATCGCCGGTCGTACGGCCTGCGCCAGCACCGGTTGCCGCTGCGCCAGCGCCGGTGGCCCCCCCCCAGCCGGCGGCAGCGCAAAGGTAGAATCAAGCACTTGGTTTTCCCGGTGCCTGGCAGGCCGTGTTAGCGGCTGTCCGGTCTTGGGGCGACTCGTTCCATCTTGATTGAAAAAGGATTGCGCTGCCCTGCAGGTCGATTCAGGCTTGCAGGTCGGTAGGGCATTCATGGTCACCAACATCCTCACCAAAATTTTCGGCAGCCGGAACGACCGGCTGCTCAAGCAGTACCGCAGCACTGTGGCCCGCATCAATGCAATGGAGCCGCAGTTCGAAAAACTGAGCGATGACGAGCTGCGCGGCAAGACCCAGGAGTTCCGCGACCGCGTTGCCAAGGGGGAAGCTCTTGATGCCTTGCTGCCGGAAGCCTTTGCCGTGGTGCGCGAGGGATCCAAGCGGGTCATGAAAATGCGGCACTTCGATGTGCAGCTGATTGGTGGCATCGCCCTGCACCAGGGCAAGATTGCCGAGATGCGTACCGGCGAGGGCAAGACGCTGACCGCCACGCTGCCGGTCTACCTCAATGCTCTGGCCGGCCAGGGCGTGCACGTGGTGACGGTCAACGACTACCTGGCCAACCGCGACGCGCAATGGATGGGCAAGCTCTACAACTTCCTCGGCTTGAGCGTGGGTGTGAACCTGCCGCAGATGCCGCGCGAGGACAAGCAGGCTGCCTACCTGGCCGATATCACCTATGGCACCAACAACGAATACGGCTTCGACTACCTGCGCGACAACATGGTGTACGAGGTGGCCGACCGGGTCCAACGCGGCCTGAACTTCGCCATCGTCGACGAGGTCGACTCCATCCTGATCGACGAAGCGCGCACGCCGCTCATCATCAGTGGCCAGGCGGAGGATCACACGGCCTTGTATGTCGCCATCAACAAGGTGGTGCCGCATCTCACACGCCAGGAAGGCGAGGCGGATCCGCGCACCGGCGAGGGGGTGACCAAGCCCGGCGACTTCACGCTGGACGAGAAGAGCCATCAGGTCTTTTTGACCGAGCAAGGCCACGAGAATGCCGAGCGCATCCTCAGCAGTGCCGGCTTGCTGCCCGATGGGGCCAGCCTCTACGATCCGGCCAACATCTCGTTGATGCACCATCTGTACGCGGCGCTGCGAGCCAATAATCTGTACCACCGCGACCAGCATTACGTGGTGCAGAACGGCGAGATTGTCATCGTTGACGAATTCACCGGCCGCCTGATGACGGGCCGGCGCTGGAGCGATGGTCTGCACCAGGCGGTGGAAGCCAAGGAAGGCGTGGCCATCCAGGCCGAAAACCAGACCCTGGCCTCCATCACGTTCCAGAACTACTTCCGTCTCTACAACAAGCTGGCCGGTATGACCGGCACGGCCGATACCGAAGCCTACGAGTTCCAGGAAATCTACGGTCTGGAAACCGTGGTCATCCCCCCGAATCGCCCGAGCCGGCGTGACGACCAGCTCGACCGCGTCTACAAGACCACGCGCGAGAAGTATGAGGCGGCGATCAAGGATATCCGCGAGTGCCATGAGCGCGGCCAGCCGGTGCTGGTGGGAACCACGTCGATCGAAAATTCGGAAATCATTGCCGAGCTGCTGCAGAAAGCAAAGCTGCCGCACCAGGTCCTCAACGCCAAGCAGCACGCACGCGAGGCCGACATCATTGCCCAGGCCGGCCGTCCCGGCGTGATCACGATTGCCACCAACATGGCCGGTCGCGGTACCGATATCGTGCTGGGGGGCAACATCGAGAAGACGATCGAGGCGATCGAAGCCGATGCGTCGCTCGACGAGGCGGCCAAAGCCCAGAAGGTGGCGTCGCTGCGCGCGCAGTGGGGCCAGGACCATGAGAAGGTCAAGGCTCTGGGTGGCTTGCGTATCATCGCCACCGAGCGCCATGAGTCGCGCCGCATCGACAACCAGTTGCGTGGCCGTTCCGGGCGCCAGGGCGACCCGGGTTCGTCGCGCTTCTATCTGAGCCTGGACGATGCGCTGATGCGCATCTTCGCCGGCGACCGGGTGCGGGCTATCATGGACCGGCTCAAGATGCCCGATGGCGAGGCGATCGAGGCCGGCATCGTGACGCGCAGCATCGAAAGCGCGCAGCGCAAGGTGGAGGCGCGCAACTTCGACATCCGCAAGCAGCTGCTCGAATACGACGATGTGTCCAACGACCAGCGCAAGGTGATCTACCAGCAGCGCAACGCCATTCTCGATGCCGCCGATCTGTCGGCTCAGATTGCCTCGCTGCGCGAAGGATGCTTCACGGATCTCGTGCACCAGCATGTGCCGCCGGAGTCGGTGGAAGAGCAGTGGGACATTGCCGGGCTGGAAAAGGTGCTGCACGACGAGTGGCAGATCGAGCTGCCGTTGCGCCAGCTGGTGCAGGACGCCAACGCCATCACTGACGAGGACATCCATGAAAAAGTGCTGGCGGCTGCCAATGCCGCGTTCGACGCCAAGCTGGCCCAGGTCGGCGTCGAGAACTTTACCCAGTTCGAGCGCGTGGTGCTGCTGCAGAGCATCGACACCCATTGGCGCGAGCATCTGAGCGCGCTGGATTACCTGCGCCAGGGCATCCACCTGCGCGGCTATGCACAGAAGCAGCCCAAGCAGGAATACAAGCGCGAGGCGTTCGAGTTGTTCGGCCAACTTCTGGACTCGGTGAAAAACGAAGTCACCCGCGTGCTGATGACGGTGCGCGTGCAGTCGGGCGAGCAGCTTGAAGAAGCGGCCGATGCGCTGGAAAGCAAGGCCGAGCACATTGCCAACGTGACCTATACCGCCCCGACCGAAACGGGCGAAGTGGAAACCCTGATCGATGCGGCAACACAGGCGGCTGCCGTGCCGCGCGTCGGTCGCAACGATCCCTGCCCCTGCGGCAGCGGCAAGAAATACAAGCATTGCCACGGCAAGCTGAGCTGAACCTTTCATTCCACGTTGAACCATGCCTGTCAACCTGTCTGCTCCCAACCCTTCTGAACTTCAGCCCATCGTCGGTGTGCGCATCGGCGTGACCGAAGCCGGTGTGCGCAAGGCCAACCGCAAGGACCTGACCGTCGTGCTGCTGGATGAAGGCGCCTCGGTGGCCGGCGTTTTCACGCAGAACCGCTTCTGCGCTGCACCGGTTCAGGTGTGTCGTGAGCACCTGGCGCAGCAGTCCACAGGCCGCGGCATCCGTGCCATGGTCATCAATACCGGCAACGCCAATGCCGGCACCGGACAAGACGGTCTGGCGCGTGCGCGCAGCACTTGCGCCGCGCTGGCGCGCCAGCTGGCTATCGCGCCGGAACAGGTGCTGCCGTTTTCGACCGGCGTGATCATGGAGCCGCTGCCGCATGAGCGCATCGAGGCTGGACTGCCTGCCGCGCTGGCTGATGCGCGCGAGGACAACTGGCTGCGTGCCGCTGAAGGCATCATGACGACTGACACCGTGCCCAAGGCCTTCGGCACCCAGGTCGTGATTGGTGGCGCCAAGGTCAGTGTGACCGGCATCAGCAAGGGCGCCGGCATGATCCGCCCCAACATGGCCACCATGCTGGGGTTCATGGCGACCGATGCGCGTGTCAGCCAGGCCGTGATGCAACAATTGGCGCGCGAACTGGCCGAAGGTTCTTTCAATCGTGTCACAGTGGACGGCGACACCTCGACCAACGACTCCTTTGTCGTCATTGCCAGCAACAAGGCCGTCCATGCACCCATCGAGTCGCTGGCCAGCCCCGAGGGGCAGGCTCTCAAGGCCGCCATGCTGGAGGTGGCGCGCAAACTGGCCCAGGCCATCGTGCGCGACGGTGAAGGCGCGACGAAATTCATTGCCATCCGGGTGCAGGGCGGCCGGACTGCCGAGGAATGCCGCCAGGTGGCCTATGCCATTGCCCATTCGCCGCTGGTGAAGACGGCGTTCTATGCCAGCGATCCGAACCTCGGCCGCATCCTGGCGGCGGTCGGCTATGCCGGCATCGCCGATCTCGACCAGACAGGCATCGACCTGTTCCTGGACGATGTGCACGTGGCGGTGCAGGGTGGTCGCAACCCGTCCTACCGCGAGGAGGACGGCCAGCGCGTGATGAAACAAAGCGAGATCACGGTGCGCGTGGTGCTGGGCCGCGGCCAGGCCGAGGAAACGGTCTGGACCTGCGACCTCAGCCATGACTATGTGTCCATCAACGCCGATTATCGGAGTTGAACACCCCCAGGCTGCGCGCACTTCGTGTCGCTACGCCACCCCCCTTGCAGGGGACGCACCCAGCAGCCCGGCCAAGCCGGTTCTGCGGGTGCCTGCGAATAAACTGTCATCCATGAACGAACAATTCTTACGTCTGATCGAGCGCGCCGAGCAACTGATGGCGCGCATCGAGTCCATCTTGCCGCAGCCCTTGGCCCAGCCCGACTGGACGGCCTCCATCGCTTTTCGCTACCGCAAGCGCAGCTCCGGCCACGGCGTCATCGAGCCGGTGCGTCATGTGGGCGTGATGCACCTGGACCAGCTCAAGGAAATCGACCAGCAGAAAGAGAAGATCCAGCGCAATACCGAGCAGTTCGTGCACGGTTTGCCGGCCAACAACGTGCTGCTTACCGGTGCGCGGGGTACCGGTAAGTCCTCGCTGATCCGGGCCTGTCTGCACACCTATGCGGCGCAGGGGCTGCGTCTGATCGAGGTCGACAAGGCCGACATGGTTGATCTGCCGGATATCGTCGAGGTGGTGTCGCAGCGGCCCGAGAAGTTCATTGTCTTCTGCGATGACCTGAGCTTCGAGGAGGGCGAACCGGGCTACAAGGCCCTCAAGTCCATCCTCGACGGCTCGGTAGCCGCCACCACGCCCAATGTGCTGATCTACGTCACCAGCAACCGGCGCCATCTGCTGCCGGAGTACATGAAGGACAACCTCAGCTACGCGCCGAGCGACGATGGCGAGATCCATCCGGGCGAGGTGGTGGAGGAAAAGATCTCCCTGTCCGAGCGCTTCGGCCTGTGGGTGAGTTTCTACCCGTTCAGCCAGAACGAATACCTGACCATCGTGGCGCAGTGGCTGTCGTCTTTCAATGTCGATGCCGCTGCTATCGAGGCCGCCAAACCCGAGGCCCTGGTGTGGGCGCTGGAGCGCGGTTCGCGCAGCGGCCGGGTGGCCTTCCAGTTCGCCCGCGACTACGCCGGCAAGCACGCAGCGCAGGCATGACGAGACGTCCCCTGATTGCGGACGCCGACCGTCCCCGCGAGGGCGGTGTGGACCGGCCGGTGACGGAAGTGGCCGTTGGCGTGCTGCTTCAGCCCGACGGCAGTTTTCTCCTGACGTCGCGCCCGCAAGGCAAGGTCTACGAGGGCTATTGGGAGTTCCCGGGCGGCAAGCTCGAAGCCGGTGAAACGGTAGCCCAGGCCTTGCGGCGCGAACTGGAGGAGGAGCTCGGTATTCGCATCGGTGCGGTGCAACCTTGGAAGGTGGAAGTCGTTGACTATCCCCATGCCCTGGTACGGCTGAACTTCTGCAAGGTCTTTGACTGGGAAGGCGAGTTGCAGATGCGCGAGCATCAGTCGTTCGCCTGGCAGCAATTGCCGGTGCAGGTGGTGCCCGTGCTACCCGGAACGGTGCCGCTGCTGCAATGGCTGGCCGAAGAGCGGGGCTTCCAGGGTGCTACACATTCGATAGCGGGTTGCCCAGGCGAATAAAGGGCTGGAGTCGGTTCTTATCCCGAATCACTGGACTTTGGGGTCGCCGAATTCCTGGTCATCCGGCGGTGCTTCAGCGGGCATGCGGAAATTCTCGCTGGCCCAGGCGCCGAAGTCGATCTGCTTGCAGCGTTCGCTGCAGAAAGGGCGGTAGGGGTTGCTAGGCGCGTAGACGCTGTCACCGCCACAGGTTGGACAGACGACGAGTTTGGGCTGGCTGGCGGCGTTGTTGACAGAATCGCTCATGCTGTTCCGAGGGAAAGAAGCCGGAAGTATCCGGTATCAGGAGCACAGGGTCAGTTCGAAAGCTGCGTCTTCATTGCTGGCGTGCAGACGGTCATCGGTTTCGAGTCGCATCAAGCGGATGGACACCATCAGCCGGTTGCCGCTGATTTCGGGAATCAGGCCGAGTGTCGGATCGAGCGCCAGACGCAGCAACTGGAAAGTGCGGCCCTGCGGCAGATTCTGCTGGTACTGGCCCCCGGTGGCCATCACCTTTTGCGGCAGACCCGAATCGCGCAGCAGCTTGAGCAGCAGGCGGATGGAGTCGGCCAGCGGCGCCAGCGTGGCGGTCCAGCGTTCCAAGTCGGCGCGGCGCTGGGCGCCGGGTTCGTGCTGCCAGGCATAGTAGGCCGGCAGGTCGAATTCACAGGTGCCACCGGGAATGCCGATGCGGCTGCGGATGCTCATGAGCCAGTCGTTTTCGGTCAAGGCATGACCGGCCTTGCCGGACAGGCTGTTGAGTTCGGCGAAGCCGCGTTCGATCTGCTGCAGCACGCCGTCAAGTACCGTCTGATCGATGGCCGGATTGCCGCGGTAGGCGTGCAGCGCCTGTTTCTGTTTTTCCAGATCCTTGAGCACGTCCGACTTCAGGTCGGCGCGGGCACCGACGTCCATCACTTCGAAGATGGTGGCCAAGGCGTAGTGATGATCCAGTGGATCTTCGCGCGAGATCAGTTGCGCCAGGCGGCGGAACAGATGCTCGAGCCGCAGGTAGGTGCGGATGCGTTCGTTGAAAGGGTATTCGTAGATGATCACGCTGATTTTTCCGGACCCCGAATCATAGCCCGAAGCGCCCCGCCATCTGTTCGACTTCCAGGGCCAGTTCGTGGAGCGAGAGCCCGTCATTGCAGAGCACGATGTCGGCTGCCCGCAGCCGTGCTTCCCGGCTCGCCTGGCTGGTCAGGATGTCCATGACGGCGTCACGGGCGAGGCCACTGCGCTGCATGGTGCGTTCGACTTGGACTTCGGGCCGGCAGTCCACCACCAGCACCTGATCCAGCCGGGGGCGCCAGTGGCCGGATTCCACCAGCAGCGGCACGTCGAACACAAGGCAGCGGCAGCCGGCCGCGATGGCGGCCTGGGTCTGGCGTGCCGTTTCCAGGCCTACCAGCGGGTGGACGATGTGTTCCAGTTGACGGCGCGCACCCGGGTCGCGAAAGACGCGCTCACGCATGCGGTCGCGGTCCAGCGCTCCGTCGGGGGTGATGAATTCGGGGCCGAAGGCCTGTCGGATCGCTGCGATGGCCGCGCCACCGGCGGCGGTGGTCTGGCGCGAAATGGCGTCGGCGTCGATCACGGCCGCGCCGCGCCGTGCCAGCATGGCAGCCACCGTGCTCTTGCCACTGCCGATGCCGCCGGTGAGTCCGAGTCGGATGACGGCTTGCATGGCTTACAGCCCGATGAAACGCAGGATGCTTTGCGGGCCGAACAGCATGGCCGTGAGGCCGGCTATCGCCAGAAAAGGGCCGAAGGGGACGTAGCCTCCTTCACGCAGCCCGCTGCTGAATTTCATGGCAATGCCAATGACGGCGCCGATGACTGACGCCATCAGGATGATGGGCACCAGGGCTGGCCAGCCGAACCAGGCCCCGAGGGCGGCGAACAGCTTGAAGTCGCCATAGCCCATGCCTTCCTTGCCGGTGATCAGCTTGAAAGCCCAGTAGATCAGCCAGAGTGAGAGGTAGCCCGCCACGGCCCCCCACAGGGCCGTGACCAGCGGGACGGTCGTCCACTGCAGGGCGGCTGCGATCAGACCGCCCCAGAGCAGCGGCAGGGTGATGTCGTCGGGTAGCAGTGTGGTGTCCCAGTCGATCAGGCCGAGGGCCAGGATGGCGGCCGCAAAGGCGCACCAGGCCAAGGCGGCGGGTGTCGCGCCCCAGCGCCAGGCGCTGAAGGCAAACAGGGCGGCGGTTGCGAGTTCCACCAGCGGATAGCGCAAGCTGATGGGGGTGCCACATACCGAGCATTTGCCGCGCAGCACGAGGTAGCTCAGCACGGGGATGTTTTCATACCAGCCGATGGGGTGGCCGCATTTCTGGCAGCGTGAACGCGGGACCATCAGGTTGAAGATTTCGGCTTCCGGCGCAGGGCGACCGCTCAGTTCGGCACATTCAACTGCCCACTGCCGCTCCATCATCTTGGGCAGGCGGTAGATCACCACATTGAGAAAGCTGCCGATCAGCAGGCCCAGAATGCCGGCCAGAGCGGTATCAATGGTTGGCGATAGCAGCATCAGACCACCTGCCCCAGCTTGAAGATGGGCAGGTACATCGACACCACGATGCCGCCGATCAGGCCGCCGAGAAACACGATGATGATCGGCTCCATCAGGCTGGACAGGCCGGCCACCATGTCGTCGACCTCGGCCTCGTAGAAATCGGCCGCCTTGCCCAGCATGTGGTCGATCGAGCCCGACTCCTCGCCGATCGAGCACATTTGCAGCACCATGGTCGGAAACAGGTTGGCATTGGTCATGGCGGCCGTCAGGCTGGTGCCGGTGGAAACCTCATGCTGGATTCTTTCGGTGGCATCGCTGTAGACCGAGTTGCCGGCAGCGCCACCGACCGAGTCGAGGGCCTCGACCAGCGGCACGCCGGCAGCGAACATGGTGGAGAGCGTGCGGGTCCAGCGTGCAATGATGGATTTCTCGATCAAGGTGCCGAAGACCGGCACTTTGAGCAGCAGGCGATCCATGACCTTCTGCATTTTCTCGTTGCGCTTCCAGGCCTGGAAGAAGAAATAGAGGCCGCCGCCAATGCCACCGAAGATCAGCCACCAGTAAGCGACGAAGAACTCGCTCATGCCGATGACGAACAGGGTCGGTGCCGGCAGGTCGGCGCCGAAGGAGCTGAATACTTCCTTGAAGGCGGGGATCACGAAGATCATGATCACTGCGACGACGACAAAAGCGACGACGACGACGGAAATCGGGTACATCAATGCCGATTTGATCTTGGACTTGATGGCCTCGGTCTTTTCCATGTAGGTGGCCAGGCGGTCAAGCAACTGGTCCAGAATACCGGCCTGCTCGCCGGCCTCGACCAGGTTGCAGTAGAGGTTGTTGAAGTGCATCGGGTACTTGCGGAAGGCCATGCTCAGCGAGGTACCGGTTTCCACGTCGGTGCGAATGTCGTTGAGCAGCCGGGTGACGCTGGGGTTGGCGTTGCCGCGGCCGACAATGTCGAAGGCTTGGAGCAAGGGGACGCCCGCTTTCATCATGGTGGCAAGCTGGCGCGTGAAAATCGCAAGGTCCTTGGGTTTGATGGCTTTGCCGGTGCGCATGCGCCGCTTCTTGATCTTGGCGGGCCGGACGCCCTGGCGCCGTAGCGCGGCCTGCACCTGGTTTTCGCCACCGGCGCGCATCTCGCCGCGCATGGCCTTGCCGTTGCGGTCCTTGCCTTCCCACTCAAAGACGAACTCTTTCGCAGCCTTGGGTTTTGCAGTAGCCATGCGGATCCCTGTCTTCCTTGTCTGTTATTCGTTGTTGACGGCGAAGCTTTCTGCAAGCGAAGTCCGACCTGTTGGGATCCTGTGGCGACCCGGTTGGTGTCGCGTGTGCCTATCTTGGGGACGGGGCTGCCGTGCAATGTTCAGGACAGATCCACTGTTGCTGCGCTCAATTTTCGCGCTGATAAAGCTGCGGGGCTTGCTTTTCGCCTTGCGACAGATCTCGTCGGTCGACGGCTGCCCCAGCTTGCCGGCCAGAATCAGGGCGCGGTCCGGCCCGGGGAGGGCGATGAGGAAGGATTGACATTGAGCGGCGGAATCGACAGCGGCCATGAAACGGGAATGTACAGGGTCCCAGACGGGGAAACCTGCGGATCATCGCCGATTGCCTGCCCGATGTAAATCGGGGGTGCACCGGCAAATTGCAAGCAGACGTTGCAGCACAACAGGCTTGGAGATTCGGGGGGGAAGTGACGGACAGGGCGAGAGGAGTCAACCTCTGGCCGTTGCTGCCCTCTACGTTGAGTCGTAGAAAGAAAACTGGTCGGAATGAGAGGATTCGAACCTCCGACCCCTTCGTCCCGAACGAAGTGCGCTACCAGGCTGCGCTACATTCCGATGTTGGTTGCCGTTGATGCGCCGTCTTAAGACTGACGCGCCAGCAGCTGAGCCGCCAATTGTAGCAGACTGTCGGCATGCACTCCGGCTGGCAGGCGTTGTGCCGCTGCCACGGCACGCCCGGCCTCCCGGGCGGCCGCCTGGCGTGAGATGTCCAGCGCACCGGTTTCCCGCACGATGGCAATGACCTCGTCAAGCTGCTCCACCGCACCGTTTTCGATGGCGCTGCGGACGAGCTGGCGTTGGCTTTCGCTGCCGCGTTGCATGGCCGCAATCAACGGCAGCGTGGCTTTGCCCTCGCGCAGATCGTCGCCCAGGCTTTTGCCCATGATGGCCGCATCGCCGTCGTAGTCGAGCACGTCGTCGATGACCTGGAAGGCGGTGCCCAATGCCTGGCCGTATTCGGCGCAGGCTTCTTCGAGGGCCGGCTCGGCGCCGGCCAGAATGGCGCCGACACGGGCACTGGCTTCGAACAGCTTGGCGGTCTTGGAGCGGATCACCTGCAGGTAGCCGGCCTCATCGAGGCCGGCGTTGTGCATGTTCATCAGTTGCATGACCTCGCCTTCGGCGATCACGTTGGTGGCATCGGCCAGCACCTGCATGATGCGCATGTTCTGGGCTTCCACCATCATCTGGAAGGCGCGGGAGTAGAGAAAGTCGCCCACCAGCACGCTGGCCGGATTGCCGAAAGCCTCGTTGGCGGTCGGATTGCCGCGGCGCAGGGTCGATTCATCCACCACGTCGTCGTGCAGCAGGGTGGCGGTATGGATGAATTCCACCACGGCCGCCAGGTTGAAACGCTGCACACCTTGGTAGCCTAGGGCGCCACAGGCCATCAGCAGCAAGGAGGGGCGCAAACGCTTGCCACCGGCGGCAATGATGTATTGGGAGACCTGGCCTACCAGGGGGACGCCGGAGTCCAGGCGGCGGGCAATGACATGGTCCACCTCGCGCATGTCATCGGCGATCAGGGCGAGCGGGTTGGCTGGGTGGGGAGGGTTCACTGTGACGAGGTTCAAAACCGGTAGGGGTGGCTGATTATAGGAAGGCCCGGGAGCGGAGCCAGCCGGAAGGTGGCGGGCTATGTTAGTAATTCCAAACTATGTTATACTTTCGGGCTCTGCGGAATCCGTCCGTAGAGATCATTCAAAGATGAGGTCAACATGTACGCGGTCATAAAAACCGGCGGCAAACAATACCGTGTTGCTGCTGGCGAAAAAATTAAAGTAGAACAGATTGCTGCGGACGTAGGCCAAGAGATCGTCATCGACCAGGTTCTGGCAGTCGGCAACGGCGCTGAACTGAAGGTCGGTACGCCCTTGGTGTCCGGCGCGACTGTCAAAGCCACTGTGGTGGCTCACGGCAAACACGACAAGGTTCGCATTTTCAAAATGCGCCGTCGTAAGCACTATCAGAAACGTCAAGGTCACCGTCAGCAGTTCACCGAACTGCAAATCGGCGCAATTTCTGCTTAAGGGGCATCAGTCATGGCACAGAAAAAAGGCGGCGGCTCTACGCGAAACGGGCGCGATTCCAAGCCCAAGATGCTCGGTGTGAAGGCTTTCGGCGGCCAGCAGATCAGCGCCGGCTCCATCATCGTGCGCCAGCGCGGCACCAAGTTCCATCCCGGCACCAATGTCGGCGTGGGCAAGGACCACACCCTGTTTGCATTGGTGGATGGCCAGGTGTCGTTCGCTGTCAAAGGTGCGCTCAACAAGCACACGGTGAATGTGACCGCCGCAGCTTAAGCTGTCAGCGCTTGCTCCCGTGCGAAACCCTGCGCCGCAAGCGCGGGGTTTTTCGTTTATAAACCTTGGAAACTCACGGTCATGAAATTTGTTGACGAAGCCTTCATCGACATCGCCGCCGGCGATGGTGGCAACGGCTGCGTCTCGTTCCGGCACGAGAAGTACAAGGAGTTCGGCGGCCCCAACGGCGGCGACGGTGGCCGCGGCGGCCACGTCTTTGCGGTGGCCGACCCCAACCTGAACACGCTGGTCGATTTCCGCTACACACGCCGTTTCGAGGCCAAGCGCGGCCAGCACGGCATGGGTTCCGACATGTTCGGCGCCGCCGGTGACGACATCACGCTCAAGGTGCCGGTGGGCACCATCATTACCGATGCTGAAACTGGCGAGGTGCTGTTCGAGCTGCTGCAGCCGGGCGAGGTCATCACCATTGCCAAGGGCGGCGACGGTGGCTTCGGCAACCTGCGTTTCAAGAGTGCCATCAACCGCGCGCCGCGGCAGAAGACGCCGGGCTGGCCGGGCGAACGCAGAAGCCTCAAGCTGGAGTTGAAGGTGCTGGCCGATGTCGGCCTGCTGGGCCTGCCCAATGCTGGCAAATCCACGCTCATCACCGCCATTTCCAATGCCCGCCCGCGCATTGCCGATTACCCGTTTACCACGCTGCACCCCAATCTGGGCGTGGTGCGGGTCGGCCCGGAGCAGAGCTTCGTGGTGGCCGACCTGCCGGGCCTGATCGAAGGGGCGTCCGAAGGCGCAGGCCTCGGACATCTGTTTCTGCGACACCTGCAACGCACCCGCCTGCTGCTGCACGTGGTGGACATGGCGCCGTTCGACGACAACGTCGATCCGGTGGCGCAGGCCAAGGGCATCGTGGCCGAATTGAAGAAGTACGACAAGTCGCTATATGACAAGCCGCGCTGGCTGGTGTTGAACAAACTCGACATGGTGCCGGCAGAGGAGCGCGAGGCGCGCGTCAAGGACTTCGTCAAGCGCATGAAGTACAAGGGGCCGGTGTTCCAGATTTCGGCCCTCACGCACGAAGGCTGCGACCAACTGGTCAAGGCGGTCTACGAGCAGGTGAAGAAGCAGCAAGTGGCCGAGCAGCCGCCGGTGGAAGTCGATCCGCGCTTCAAGGACGAGCCGGGCACTTAGAATCTGCTACTTAATTCATAGCTTTTCACGCCCTGTTGATGGGGCCCGCCAGCCAAAATGACCCAGAAAACAAGCACAGATGTCATGCGCAATGCGCGGCGCATTGTCGTCAAGGTCGGCTCCAGCCTGGTGACCAATGAAGGCCGCGGTTTGGATCCGGTGGCCATCGGCGAGTGGTGTCGCCAGCTCTCGGTGCTGGTGCGCGAGGGGCGCGAAGTCATCATGGTCTCCAGCGGCGCCATCGCCGAGGGCATGAAGCGCCTGGGTTGGAGCAGCCGGCCGCACGAAATCCACGAACTGCAGGCGGCGGCTGCCGTCGGCCAGATGGGCCTGGCGCAGATGTACGAAACACGGTTGCGCGAGCACGGCCTGGGCAGTGCCCAAGTGCTGCTGACGCATGCCGACTTGGCCGACCGCGAGCGTTACCTCAACGCGCGCTCCACCCTGCTGACGCTGCTCAAGCTCGGCGTGGTGCCGGTGATCAACGAGAACGACACCGTGGTCAACGACGAGATCAAGTTCGGCGACAACGACACGCTGGGAGCCTTGGTGGCCAATCTGGTCGAGGCCGATGCCCTGATCATCCTGACCGACCAGAAAGGCCTGTACACGGCCGACCCGCGCAAGGACCCCTCAGCCCAGTTTGTGCATGAAGCCCAGGCCGGCGATCCGAAGCTGGAGGCCATGGCCGGTGGCGCCGGCTCCAGCCTCGGCAAGGGCGGCATGATCACCAAGATCCTTGCCGCCAAGCGTGCGGCAGGTTCCGGTGCCTCCACCGTGATCGCCTGGGGCCGCGAGCCCGATGCCTTGCTGCGCCTGGCGCGCGGTGAAGCCATTGGCACCCTGCTGGTGGCGCAAACGCAGAAGAACCAGGCGCGCAAGCAGTGGATGGCCGACCATCTGCAGCTGCGCGGCGCCGTGGTGGTCGATGCCGGGGCAGCACGCAAGCTGCTGGAGGAAGGCAAGAGCCTGTTGCCGATCGGCATGACGGCAGTGGAGGGCGAATTCTCGCGCGGGGATGTGATCGCAGTGCGGGACGAGAGTGGCGCCGAGATCGCGCGCGGTCTGGCCAATTACGCCAGTTCCGAGGCGCGGCTGCTGTGCCGCAAACCCTCGGGCGAATTCGAGCGCTTGCTGGGCTACACCGCCGAGCCCGAGATGCTGCACCGGGACAATCTGGTGCTCGCACGCTGAAGCATCAGGGATCCTGACGCGGGTTCTTCAGTCGCCGGATCAGGTCTGCCGCCGTTCGGCCGCCAACGGTGCGGCCCTCACAAGCGCCTTGCTGCGCGAGCGCGACGGCGTGCCGGGTGGCACTTTGGGTCACATCCAATTCTCGCCAGACCGGGGTCGCCACCTTGTTCCAATGCCCAGGTTCACTGGCGCGGGCATAGGTCTTGAATTCGCCCGTATCACAACGAAGCCCTTCATACATGGCGTTAACACTGCCTGCTGGGTTGTAGGCCACCATGACGTAGCGCACCACCCCATCGGGGCCAATGGTCAGTGTGCTGGGGTCGATGCCGAAAATCAGGCTGGTACGGATCGGCAATTCGATGGCGATCAAGCCTTCCTTGCGCCAGGTGGGCGGTGGTGGTGCCTCGGCTTCCTGCCATTCGTCATTGGCAGCAAGCGCGGGTATCGCGACGGTCGCCGCCACCAACATTGCCAGCAGAGCGGCTGCATGCTTGAACTTAACTGGCATGTCACCCCCGGCTGCGGTTGATGGCGCTGGTTTGCGGGTCGGGCTCAAAGGTGGCGCCAGGTGGCAATTCGATCATCCCATTGTGTTGATGCGGCACGGTGTCCTGTTGTTCCAGTTCGCGCCCGCGGGTACCCTGGCGCAGGAAGCGGCTGCGATGGTCGTTGCGCGGCAGGAAGCGCGCCAGTTCGGTCAGCGCCATTTCGTAGACACCGCGCTTGAACTCGACCACCATGTCCAGCGGGACCCAGTAGTCGTTCCAGCGCCAAGCATCGAACTCGGGGTGGTCGGTGGCGCGCAGGTTCAGGTGCCAGTCCTGCCCAAGCAACTGCAGCAGGAACCAGATCTGTTTCTGGCCTTTGTAATGGCCGCGCGCCTCCCGGCGGATGTAGCGGTCCGGCACCTCATAGCGCAGCCAGTCCCGGGTCCGGGCCACAATGCGCACGTGATCGGGCAGGAGCCCGACCTCCTCGCCCAACTCGCGGTACATGGCCTGTTCCGGGGTCTCACCCCGGTCAATGCCACCCTGCGGGAACTGCCACGAGTGGGTGCGTATGCGTTTGCCCCAGAAAACCTGGTTTTTCTGGTTGAGCAGAATGATGCCGACATTGGGCCGAAAACCGTCCCGGTCAAGCATAATCAAACCCCAAATTTTTGAACTGAGTCCATTATGCACGGCCCACGTCGCGCATCAAGGTCTGCAGCCTGTTTCCCCTCGAAAAGTTAGCCCATGAAAGCCTCCCAATTTCTCGTCTCCACCCTCAAGGAAGCACCGGCCGATGCCGAGGTGGTGAGCCACAAGCTCATGATGCGCGCCGGCATGATCAAGAAGC